>Ga0302320_10016257_pt1 | contig 15220 bp, 11 predicted proteins | sample Bog_T0_3_FD_202130 | JGI IMG/M metagenome (GOLD analysis project Ga0302320, IMG submission 202130) | Peat permafrost microbial communities from Stordalen Mire near Abisko, Sweden - Bog_T0_3 | ecosystem: Environmental > Terrestrial > Soil > Wetlands > Peat | place: Sweden: Abisko, Stordalen Mire... | reverse complement strand
CGGGTCTCCGGCGGCTCGGGGTTCTGACCGTGCCGGCCCACGATGCGTTCTACAAGCCCCGCGCCACGGCGCTGGTGGACGGGCTCGCCGCGCTCGGTTGGAAAGCAGGCGGCAATCTGCGCATCGACTGGCGGCACACCCGGGGCGACCCGACGCTTTTCGCGCCGATGGCCGACGAACTCGTGGCGCTTGTCCCTAACGCGCTTTTGGCGGTCGGGTCACCGTGCGTCGAAGCCTTGCGACGGCGCACGCAAACCATTCCCATCGTATTCACGGTCGTTACCGATCCGATCGGTCAAGGTTTCGTCGAGAACCTGTCGCGCCCCGGCGCCAACCTTACCGGCTTCACCGATTTCGACGTGTCGATGGGCGCCAAATGGCTGGAGATGCTGACGCGGATTTCGCCGCCGATCGCGACCGTCGGCGTCCTCTACAGTTCCGCCACAGCTCCGCTCGCCGGCCGCATGATGCAGGCCATCGGCGAAGCCGCCGCTATGCACGGCGTCAGCGCGCGGGCCCTGGCTGTCGCCAACGAGGTGGACATCGATGCGGCGGCGGCGACGATGTCTGGCGAAGCGCGCGCGGGATGTCTCGTCATGCCAGATTCGTTCACGATCGTGAACCGCGCCGTCATCACGCGCGCCGCCGCGCGCGCTCGCTTGCCGGCGATCTACTGGAACCGGGCGTTTGTACTCGAGGGCGGCCTGATGTCCTACGGCGCCGACACCAACGATCTTCATCGCCGCGCCGCCGACTATGTCGACCGTATATTGAAGGGCGCGAACCCCGGCGAGCTTCCCGTTCAATACCCGACGAAATTCGAACTCGTGATCAACCTGACGACGGCTCGCGCGCTCGGTGTCGATATCCCCACCTCGTTGTTGGCGGCCGCGAATGAGGTGATCGAATGACCGCCGGTTCGGAGGGGCTTGCGCGTGATCGCCCGGAGACCGCATGATGATGCGTTTCCGCCCTGGAGCTGCCATGCCCACCCGCCGCCAAGCCCTGATCGCGCTGCTGGCGTCGGGAATCGCGACTTCGGCGCAAGCAGACGAGACGCTCCGGTTGGGCGTCCTCGGCGCGGGTCCGCCGATACCTCCGGACTCGCCCATCGGCAAGATTCTTACCGGCGCCCTCGCCGATCTCGGCTATGCGCTCGGGCGGAACCTCGTCTACGAGACCCGAGGCGCCAAGGGGGACATCGGCACGCTGCCGGGCCTCGTGGAGGAGCTGAAGGCGGCGGGCGCGAGCATCCTGCTCGCGCAAGGCTATCCGAGCGCGCTCGCCGGCAAGGCGGCCAGCGTCGCGACGGTCGTCTTCGTCGGCGCCGGCGATCCCGTCGAGACCGGTCTGATCGAGAGTTGGGCGCATCCCGGGGGCGTCGTCACCGGCATCTCCGACGTGGCGACGACGCTGACCGTCAAGCGGCTCGCCTTGCTGAAAGCCTTGTCTCCCGGCCTGAAGAAAATCGCGATGCTCTGGAACACCGACGACCGGGCGATGACGCTTCGCTATCGCGCCTCCGCGGCGGCGGCCGAATCGCAAGGGGTTGTCGTGCAAGCCCACGGCGTGCGCGAGCCCGACGACTTCAACGGCGCCTTCGAGGCGATGGACAACCAGAAACCGGACGCCATCCTGATGGTCGCCGATGTCCTGACCATCCTCAATCGCCAGCGAGTCATCGCATACGCGGCGGCGCGGCGGTTGCCCGCGATCTATGAATCCGCGGTCTTCGCTCGCGATGGCGGCCTGATGTCCTTCGGCGCCGACGAGAATGAATCGCTGGGCCGCGCGGCCTCGATGATCGATCGCATCCATCGAGGCGCTCGACCCGGCGATATTCCGTTCGAGCAACCGACACGATATCTCTTCGTCTTCAATCTGAAGACGGCGCGGGCCATGGACGTCGAGCCGCCCTTGACCTTGCTCGGTCTGGCAGACGAAGTGATCGAATGACCGCCAAGGAAACCCCGCGCGCGTCCCACGCCGCCCGTCGCGGCTGGCGAGCGCCGATCGCGACGAAACTCGTGGTGGCGCTCGTCGGGTTGGTCGTGCTGGTCCTGCTCGTCAACAGCGCGATCAACACATGGCTCGGCTACGATCAAGCCAAGTCCGCCGCGCTCGAAGTGCAGCGGGAGCAGGCGAGGGCGGCATCCGACCGGGTCGGCGAATTCCTCGCCGAGATCGAGACGCAGCTCGGCTGGACCACGGGCGCGGAATGGCGCCGCGCGCCGCTGGAGCAGCGACGCTACGATTTCATCCGTTTGCTGCGGCAGGCGCCCGCGATCACCGAGCTTTCCTATCTCGACGGCGAAGGCAAGGAGCAACTGAAGGTCTCCCGCCTCGAACCCGACGCGCTGAATTCAGGCCAGGATTTCTCCACCGATCCGCGTTTCGTTCGCGCCGTCGCCGACAAGATCTGGTTCGGACCCGTAGAATTTCGGCGCGGATCCGAGCCTTACATGACGATCGCCCTCGCTCATGTCGGCAAGCAGCCCGGCGTGACCGTCGCCGACGTGAACCTCAAGCTGATCTGGGACGTGATCAACGCCATCCATGTCGGCGAGAAGGGATACGCCTTCATCGTCGACGGCCAGGGGCGCCTGATCGCGCATCCTGATCTCAGCCTCGTGTTGCGCGGCACGGACTTCTCGAAGCTGCCGCAAGTCAGTCAGGCGCTGGCGAACAAGGACGCGACGGGGACGCGTTCCGGCGTCGCCGAAATCTCGACCGGCTTCGACGGCGCTTCCGTGCTGACGGCCTACGCGACCTCGCCGCGCACGCATTGGATCGTGTTCGTGCAATCGCCGCTCGCCGAGGCGCTCGCCACCGTCTACAAGTCGCTCTGGCAAACCCTGGCGCTGCTCGGTCTCGGCCTCGTGCTCGCATTGATCGTCGGCGGCCTGCTGGCGCGCCGGCTGGTGGCGCCGATCCGCCGCTTGCAGCGAGGGGCGGAACGGCTGGGCGCCGGCGATCTCTCGCAGCGGCTCGACATTCGCACCGGCGACGAGATCGAAACCCTCGCCGACCGCTTCAATCAAATGGCGGGCAGCATCCAGGAGAGTTACGACACGCTGGAGGCCAAGGTCGAGACCCGCACGAAGGATCTCAACGAGGCGCTGGAGCGACAGACGGCGACGGCGGAAATCCTCAAGGTGATCGCGAGCTCGCCGGGCGATACACAGCCCGTGTTCGAGGCTATCTCGGAGAGCGCGATGCGGTTGCTCGGCGGCAGCGGGGGCGTCGTTTTTCGCTTCGAAGGCGATCTGATTCATGTCGTCGCGGCGACGGGGATAGATCCGGTCGCGGACGCCGCGTATCGAGCGAGTTTCCCTCAGCCCCGCCCACCCGTCGATTCCGTAGCGGCAATTTCGTTTCGAGAGCAGGGGTTCGTGGAAGTACCGGATACCGAAGCCGAGGCCGACCCGAGGCTTCGTGAGAACGCACGGAACCGACGTATCGGAAGCTATTTAGCCGTCCCGCTGGTCATTCAAGGCAATGTTTTTGGTCTAATATCCGTCTCGCGCAAGGAAAAAGGAAAGTTCCCGCCACACCACGTCGCGCTCCTCAAAACCTTCGCTGACCAAGCCGTCATCGCGATCCAAAATGCGCGGCTGTTCAACGAGACGCAGGAAGCCTTGAAGCGGCAGACGGCGACAGCGGAAATCCTCAAGGTGATCGCGAGTTCGCCCGACGACACGCAGCCTGTGTTCGAGGCGATCGTGGCGAGCGCCAAGCGATTGCTGGGCGGCCGTCTGAGCGCTCTGACACGATTCGTCGGCGACGAGTCGCATCTGGCCGCCTTCACGCCCATCAACCCGGAGTACGACGCCGCCGTGATCGCGGCATTCCCACGACTTGCCGACGACCCCGTCGCCATGGAGCTGAAGGCCGGGCGCGCGGCTCTGATCGAAGACACCGAGTCCGCCGACGATTGGGGATGGCGCGAGGGCGGGAGGCAAACCGGCTTCCGCAGCGCCGCCAATGTGCCGCTCGTCAGCCAGGGGACGACGATAGGCGGCCTCACCGTCAATAGTTCGGAGCCGGGCGCCTTCGATCCCGACGACGTTGAACTGCTTCGCACCTTCGCCGATCAGGCCGTGATCGCGATCGAGAACGTGCGGCTGTTGAACGATACGAAGGAGGCGCTGGAGCGCCAGACCGCGACGGCCGAAATCCTCAAGGTCATCGCGAGTTCGCCGGCGGATACGCAGCCGGTGTTTCAGGCAATCGCGGACAGCGCCAAGCGGCTGCTGAACGGACGCTTCGCGCTGGTCACGCGTTATGTCGACGACAAGGTTCATCTCGCCGCGTTCACTTCCCTGGGCCCGGAAACGGACGCGGCCGTCCGAGCCGAATGGCCTCGCCCCTTGGTCGCCAATCCGATCGTCGCGGCCGTCCTCAAGGGGCGCACTTTCCAGATCGTCGACGCCAATGCATTTGAAGATGAAAGCCTTCGTTCGCAGGCTGAGCGGATCGGAACGAGAAGTTCGCTCACCGTGCCGCTAGCGAGAAAGAGTTTGACGATCGGCAGCCTTACCGCGTTCCGATCTGAGCCCGGCGCGTTCGCCGAGGATGACGCGCAATTGCTTCGCACCTTCGCGGATCAGGCGATAATCGCGATCGAGAACGCCCGGCTGTTGAACGACATCAAGGAGGCCTTGCAACAACAGACTGCGACCGCCGACGTGCTGAAGGTCATCAGCCGCTCGGCCTTCGATTTGCAGACCGTGTTCGACACGCTGATCTCTTCCGCGTTGCAACTTTGCGGCGCGTTCAGCGGCTCGATCTGCGTTCGCGACGGGGAGGTGTTTCGCTACACGGGCAGCGCGGGCGTGGCGGCCACGCCCGCGTTGCATGAATATCTCACCCAACATCCGGCGACGCCTGGACGGGCGACGATGGTCGGCCGGGTGCTCCTGTCTGGCAAGGTCGAGCACATTCGGGATCGGCTCGAGGACGAGGAATATGCGGTGCCCACGGCGGCCTTCGGCAACATGTCTCGCGCCTTTCTCGGCGTGCCCCTGTTGGGAAAGGCAGGAATCGAGGGCGCGTTGGTGCTCACCCGCGAGGACCCGGGATATTTCTCCGATCGGCAGGTCGAGATCGTCCAAACCTTCGCCGACCAAGCCGTCATCGCGTTGGAGAACGTGCGTCTGTTCGAGCAAGTGCAGGCCCGCACCCGCGAACTCGCCGCCTCGCTCGACGACCTGCGCAAGGCGCAGGATCGGCTCGTGCAGTCCGAAAAGCTCGCCTCGCTCGGCCAACTCACGGCCGGCATTGCGCATGAGATCAAGAACCCGCTCAACTTCGTCAATAACTTCTCGGCGTTGACCGGCGAACTCGCTGATGAACTGCTGGAGCTTCTCGCTGACGCGCCCCTCGAGGCGACGATGCGCGAGGAGGTCGACCAGCTCGCGCAAATGATCAAGGACAACCTCAAAAAAGTCGTCAGCCACGGCAAGCGCGCCGATTCGATCGTCAAAAACATGCTCTTGCATTCGCGCTCAGGCGTGGGCGAGCATCGTCCGTCCGAAATCAATGCGATCGTCGAGGAAAGTCTCAATCTCGCCTACCACGGCGCGCGGGCGGAGACGCCCGGCTTCAACATCACGTTGAAACGCGATCTCGATCCATCGGCGGGCGCCGCCGACGTCTATCCGCAGGAGATTTCGCGCGCATTGCTCAATCTCATTTCCAACGGCTTTTACGCCGCGACAAAGCGGCGAGAGGTCGAGGGCGGCGACTTCGAGCCTACGCTCTCGGTCCAGACAATAAACCTGGGCGACGCCATCGAAGTTCGCGTCCGCGACAACGGAACGGGCATTCCCGACGAGGTCAGGGAGAAAATCTTCAATCCCTTCTTCACCACCAAGCCGGCGGGTGAAGGCACGGGTCTAGGGCTTTCGATGACCCACGATATCGTCGTGAAACAACACGGCGGGACGCTCGATGTCGAGTCCTCCCCCGGCGACTTCACGGAATTCAAACTCGTCCTGCCGCGCGGCGGCGCGAAGAGTCGAAGCGGAGAAAAACCATGAGCGTTCTGGCGCTCGTGGTCGACGACGCGACGAGATCGGCCGCCTGCGCGATTGTCTCTCGAAATCCGAAAGCGCCGCCGAAAAGGCGCGGCGAGAGGCGGAAGAGGCGGAAGAGGCGGCGCGGGCGCGGCTCGACGCGGAATCCCTGGCCCGCCGGGAGGCCGAAGAGCGCGCCCTATGGGAGCAACGGGCCGCCGAGGAGGCGTTCGCTGGCTATCGTGTCCGGCGCGAACTCGACCAGCTTCGCGCCGAAGCCCAGGCCCGCGCGCCCGCGCAGGTCATGCAGCTCGTGCAAGCGGCCGAGATCGCCGACGCCGCCATCGGAGATGGACGAAGCCGACACGCGCGTCCTGATCGATTCCAGCGCGCTCGGGATCGCGTCCGGCGCGCGCCCCGCGCGTCGAGATCAAGGAGTCTTCATCTCCACGCACGAGGACACGTTGGTTTCCGTCGAGGATGTTTTCGAGGGCGCCGCAAGCCCCGAGGATTACATTTCTGCTTTCGAGCGTTTTGTGCGCGAGAACATGAATGCCTCCCCCGCGATGATCGCCGCGACCCAACGGCCGCGCGAATTGACCCGCAGGGAGTTGAAGGCGTTGGCGCTGGACGCCGAAACAAAAGCAATGGTTGCGTCGAATTTGCCGCGTGCTGAAAGAGCAACCGGTCGGCGATCGAGCGATTCTATCCGAGCCCGAGTTTGTGCAGCAAGGCGGGTTCGAGGCGGTAGATCAAGAATTCGAGCATCGTCTCGAAGACGTCCTGAAGGGTGTCAATTCTGAAATCTGGGGCGGTCACATGGCGTCAAGCTGAAGGGCGACTAACATGATCACCGACATTTCTTCGCAAGCGCCCGACCTTTTGTCGGTGGTGGCGCGCTTCTCGGAAGAGGACGATAGCGCGGAAGATCAGAACGCCTGAAAGGGGATGGGCCGCTTCGAAACGCGGCCCATTTTGCGTCGCCGCGCTACGGGCTTGTCCGCGCCGAACTCAAGACGATCGAGATTTCGGTGCGTGTTTTCGTCGGAACGTTGTCTGAGGATTTGGCGCGCCGCGACCCGGAACATCCCCACGAGACGCGGCCCTTCGCCGGTGGGAGAACCCAAACGTTGGGTAACGCTCGGGCCGATGTCCGCTTGCGCGTTTGCCGCTATTTTGGAAACAGGAACGTCACCGCGAGCCGCATTCCCCAGGCGGGCGCGCCATCGGGCCGGACGACGTAGTATTTGCCGGACAAACCGACGCTGAGCGGCTGACTCCCGACTTTGAGAACCTGCGATACGCCGGCGACCACCGGCACCGTCCAGGTTCGCGCGGTCCAATTGTAGGTCGATTCTGAAGCCAAGTTCAGGGTGGTCTGCGTGGGAAATGTGTACGACGCGAAGGGTTGCATATAGGTCGCGCTGATCCGGGGAGAGCGCCCCGGCGGAACGGCGATGGTCGAGCCGTCGTCGCCCAGGATCGAGCCGCCGCCCAGACCATTCATGCCGGGTTCGCCGATGCCCCAGATGTGATTGGCGAGCATACCTACGGTATAGCCGTTGGACTGCGTCAGCGCGACAATCGTCGGTCCGGCACCCCATTGGTTGGCGCTGATTTCGTCGCGCGTGGCCGTGGGATAAAGGAACACCGGGCCGACGCCCCAGATGATCCCGTTGGTCGGCTTCGAAGGCGACAAGAAAAAGCTCTGGACGGTGTCGCCAATGCCGACGGGATTGTCGGGAATGATGTGCGTGACGGCCGTGAATGGAATGATCGTGCGGGTGATCAAGTTCCAGTCGTCGTTCAACTTGAATGGGATCACGGGCTGGAAGTTTAGGATATATTGTGACCCGGCGCGTTGGGAGCCGCCGCCGTACTCGAGATTATTTTGAAACGGAACGCTGATAAGGTTCGCAATGGGGTTGGCCAATTGTTTGGCGAGGTCGGCGTCCGATTTGCCTGCTGCGGCGGAGACCGGCGCCGAAGTTGCGGTTGGGTCGGGGGCTTCCGCTTCGAATTGCGTGAACTGCGGATTCGGTGTCGCTAAGCCGCTTTGCTGGGCGCTGGCGAGCTTTACGCTCGCCAAAATCAGCGGCGTGGCCGCCAAACCGGCGAAAAGCAGATGTCTCACGGTTTTCATAGCGCCCCCTCGGCATTCATTTCACAAGCTCAATCGTCTTCAACGGCTAATTTTTGTCAAAATGGGTTTCGATCATCGCGTAGAAGCGAAACCGTGTGAACGAACCCCGTGTTGGCGAGCCACGTTTGCGAGCACGTTTTCGCAGTTTTATTTGCCGACGTATACGAGGCAAAAAAGGCCAGGATCGGTCTGCGTCCAGCGCCCCATATATCGATCCGAAGCTGTTCTCCGTCGCGTCCAGCGGCGAGCCAGATCGAGATCGCATGATCGGCATAAGCGACCGGAAGCGGACGCTAAGGATCTCGTCGATCGGTTGGCCGTGCCGGCGCACTCTCAAAAAACTTGCGGAAAGGTCGGAACCCGCATCCGCGCAACAACAATCGATCAGAACGCGACTTTCCGTGATTGATCATTTTTAAGCGGTCTGACGCCTGGAATGTCGAGGTGTACGTTTGGGCAAATCCGCAACCGAGTGCCTGTTAGCATTGGCTGTTTCCCCAGTTAGGAACAGTTGCCGCCAGTTTGCTCAGCTCAACCTTCCCGTGATATGTCGGATAGCCTTAGACTGCGCCTCTCGCCGGAGCTTCCATGCGGGCGCAGTCGAGGGCGCTTTTGAGATTAGCTACTCTGATTGGTCTGTCTTCAATAGAAAGTCTCACAATGAATCTTTCGCGCCGAAGTGTTTCCTTAGGTGGAATGAGCTTGGCCGCCGCCACTTCCGTTAGCTCTCTGGCAAAGGCCGCTGACCCGATTGTCGATTTGATCGAGGGCACAGAAGAGTTTGGGTTGGCGATCGAGGCTTACACTTTCGGTTATCCGCTAGTCACGATGGAGATGACACGCCGCATCATCACCAACGTCGTGGAGGTCAAGGGGCTCAAAGGGCCGATGGGGCAGATCGTCCCGGCACGCGAATATCCGACCCCCGCTTTTCGCGATGTGACCGCGCCGAACGCGGATACTCTCTACACCGTCGCTTTCTTCGATGTGGGCAAGGAACCTTGGGTGGTGAGCATTCCCGCGATGGACGATCGCTACGCGCTCTTTCCGTTTTTAGATGGCTGGACGACGGTCTTTGAGGTGCCGGGCAAGCGCACCACGGGAACGGGTGCACAGACTTACGCTATCACCGGCCCCGGCTGGACAGGAACGCTCCCGAATGGCGTCAAGGAATACAAGTCGGCGACGAGCCTCGTGTGGCTTTTGGGGCGCATTTATTGCTCCGGGACTCCGGAGGATTACACCGCTGTCCACGCCGTGCAGGACGCTGTAAAACTCGTTCCGCTCAGCGCCTACGGCAAGACCTATACGCCCCCGGCGGGCGTGGTCGACCCGTCGATTGATATGAAGACGCCCGTGCGCGATCAGGTCAATCGCATGGATGCGGTCGAATATTTCACGTTGCTCTGCGAGCTGATGAAGACCAATCCGCCCACCGCAGCGGACGCGGCTATTGTTGAAAAGATGGCGGCAATCGGGATCGTGCCCGGCCAGCCCTTCGACAAGAGCAAGTTCAAGCCGGACTTCGCCAAGCGGGTGCCGCAGGTGGCGTTCGATCGGATCATGCTGCATTTCAAGTTCAGCGACGGCGACGTGAAAAACATCAATGGCTGGGGCTTCTCGGTCAAGACCGGCATCTATGGCACGGATTACGTCCAGCGCGCGCTGATTACTGCAATTGGCCTCGGAGCCAACCGTCCCCAGGACGCCGTCTATCCCACGTCCATGAAATACGAAGGCGGGGTGATTGGGCGCGACTATATGGGCACCGAGAAATACGTCATGCGGTTCGAGAAGGGATTGGCTCCCCCTGTTGAGGCGTTCTGGTCGCTGACGATGTATGACGCGGAATATTTCTTTGTCGAAAACCCGCTGAATCGCTATTCGATCAGCGTGCGTCAGCCGCTTAGAGCCGACCCCGACGGGGCAATCAACCTGTATATCCAGAACGAGTCGCCGGGCGCGGACAAGGAGTCCAACTGGCTTCCCGCGCCAAAGGGCAAGTTCTTGTTGATGATGAGGCTGTATTGGCCAAAAGAAGCGAACCCGTCGATTATTGATGGCTCTTGGGTTCTGCCGCCGGTAAAGAAGGCCAGTTAGGTCACTGCGATAAATTCACAAATGCCATTGTGCCCGGTTCGAAGGAGTAGCACGACCTCCTTTTGCGGCGTTACCGCGCGCGCGTGTGAATCTATGATGGCGTCATCAACGTGGCCTTGATTGTCACGCTCCGTCGATTCACACGCGCGGCACCGAGGGATGGTGAGAACCCGCATGTTCAAGGGGCCTGAAGGGGATCAAGAGCCATCGCCGCCGCTTCGGTCTTGCAGTCACGGACGGGTTTGAGACCCTTGGCGCGTACGGATGCAAGTTCATCCACGCCGATCTTCAGATCAGCCAGAAACGCCGGATTGGCATGTAGTCGCGCCACGGCGGCAGCACCGACAAAGCGGCCCTCGATCACGTCGCTTTCCCAGTGTACGTTACATATGACACGGCTCTCTCCGAATGCCCTGCCGCGCGCGAGGATTGCGTCGGAGCGGTCAGGTGCGACCTCGCTCAGGATGAGAGCCCACGCCCAGCCGACGGCTGTATGGCCGGATGGATAGGACCCGTCTTTTCTCAACGCCGTTTCTTCATCCGGGCTACAGATTGGCGCGTTATTCACGGTGAACGGTCGAGACCGGGTATATGAATTTTTTGCGGAATAGGTTGATAGGCCGGCGTCAGCGAGACTACGGCGCAGGACCATATAGAGATGCGGCGTATCCTCGACGGTGATCGGCGCGTCCAGCGCGCAGGAAAAAGTTCCCGCCGCATTGGGGAAGGACAAATCGGCATCTTCCGTTGCGAGCGTCCACCGGGGAGTATCACGCAAGGCTAGAGCGCTATTGCTAATCGCCTGATCGAGCGCGAGAGCGGCCGACCCTGCGGTAGGCGGAGGGGGTATCAAAGCAATACTATTCGGAAGCGTGTCTGTCGGCAGATAGCCCGCTAGGATGCCCGGACGAATTTCGGGCACCGGGGCAGGTTGCGCATGCGCGGTTTCCCTGCTCGTCAAAAACGTGAGAAGGGCCATGAAAATCGCGGCCCACGTGATTGAGTGGGGCGACCGTAAATGCGAGGCCTGATGCAGCCCCGGAAGTGGTTCGAGCCCGGCGTCCCCCAATGGGTCCATCTCTTTATGCCCCCCAAGCCTGTTCCCGGGTTGTTGTAGCGCGTAACGTACACGTAGTCACCGGACGGCCAAAACATCCCAGAGATCGTCTTCGGTGAACGTCGCGGTCAGAATGCCGTGATATAGAATTTTCTTTATGAGGTCGCGTTGGAAGTTCGGATAAATGTTTCGTGGCAAGGTGACCACGCAGCACGAGCTGTCTTCCGGAGGGCACGTCTCGCTTTTGTAAACCGCGCATGTCGCGGCCAGTTTCAAAGCCGACCTCCGCACCGACTTGTCGCGACAAGTCGTGACCTGTCGCGGTCGGTCGAACCTCCTCGATGTAGGCGATGTGCTTCGCGACCGAGTTCGGCGAGATCAGATATTTCTCGCCGAACGGCGTTTCGATACGGCGACAATCGAGGTGCCCTTTGGCGCAATAGCGCTGAACGCTGCGGGCGGTGCGGGGGTGGCCGGCATGATCGTAGCGAGCCAACGCCTCGTCGATGTGAGGGTGTATTCGCTGTCGGGGTGGTCGCGCCTTGTCGCGACATGTCGGAGTCCATGGTTTTGATGATAGCGCGAGTTGCGAGACGGGAAGTCGGTTATCCCCAATGGGGAACTCCGGGCGCGAAGCTATTCAGGTGGCCGCGCGACGCTTATTGCTCGGAACTCGTCGAGGATGTCGATCTCTTCGGGATCGGCAGCGGATCGTAAGAACGGCTCGCGAACAGACCCGTCCCCCACCTTAAACCGGGTGGGGGAATTAAACCGAAAAACGTAACGATTTCAATAGCAAAAGGGGGTAGTGGTGCCCAGGAAAGGACTCGAACCTTCACGGCTTGCACCGCTGGTACCTGAAACCAGTGCGTCTACCAATTCCGCCACCTGGGCACGGCGCGGTTCATAGAGGGCGGCGCGTGGGTCTGTCAATCGGCGCCGCGCGCTTGTCGACATATTCCTCGTCCGCTCATCCGGGCGGGCGTTCGCTGGCGAGGAAGTCGTCGATTCGCGCCAGCGCGCGGCGGATGTTTTCGCTCGAATTGGCGTAGGAGAGGCGGATGTAGCCCTCGCCGAAGACGCCGAAGTCCGGGCCGCCGATCGTCGCGACTCCCGCCCGCTCGAGCAGGGCGGTCGCCAGCGTCTTCGACTTCCAGCCGGTCGCGGCGATGTTCGGGAACGCGTAGAAGGCGCCTTTGGGGGTCGCGGCGCGCACGCCGGGCAGGGCGTTCAGGCCCTCGACCACGACGGCGCGGCGGCGGTCGAATTCGTCGACCATTTCCTGCACCGCGTCCTGCGGCCCCGTCAGCGCCGCCAGCCCCGCGAATTGCGCGGAGGCGTTGACGCAGGAGTACGAATTGACCGCGAGTTTGCGCGCCGCTTCGTACAAGCTTTTCGGCCAGACGGAATAGCCGAGCCGCCAGCCGGTCATCGCGTAGGTCTTCGACCAACCGTCGAGCAGGATCAGCCGATCGCGGATTTCGGGATAGGCGAGCAGCGTCTGGTGCGCGAGGCCGTCGTAAGTCATCTGGCCGTAGATTTCGTCGGAGAGGATTGCCGCCTCGGGAAACGCCGCCAAGCCCTTCACCAGCGCGTCGATTTCGGCCTTCGGCGTCACGCCGCCCGTCGGGTTGGCGGGGGAATTGAGGATGATGAGGCGAGTCTTGCCGGTCATCAACGACAGCGTCTCGGCGGCGGAGAAGGCGAAGCCGTTCTCCTCGCGCATCGGGATCGGCACGGGCCGCGCGCCGGTGAATTCGATCATCGAACGATAGATGGGAAAACCCGGGTCGGGATAGAGGATATCGACGCCGGGCTCGCCGAACATCAGGATCGCCATATGCATGGTGACCTTGCCGCCGGGAACGATCAGCACCGACTCGGGCGAGACCTCGACGCCGAAGCGCCGGTGGAGATCGGCAGACACCGCCTTGCGCAGCGGCAAGATGCCCGTCGCGGCGGTGTAGCCGTGCTCGCCGTCGCGCAGCGCCTTGACGGCCGCCTCGACGATGTGCGCGGGCGTTTTGAAATCGGGCTGGCCGATGCCCAGATTGATGATGTCGCGCCCCTGGCGCTGCAAATCGGCCGCCTTGGCGAGCACCGCGAAGGCATTCTCCTCGCCGATGCGCGAAAACGCGGGAACGATATGCATGCTCGGGGCCTCCCCTTCGATGCGCTTTCTTGGCGCGGAAAAGGGCGCGCGACAAGAGCGGACTTCGACAAGTCGTCGGCCGAGGAATCAGGCCGCCGAGGCGGCGCGATAATTAGGTAGTTTCCGAAGCTTCCCTCGGCGTCCGAGGGCTCACATATGGAAGGCATGGCGTCGCGTCATCTGGAAACGCCTACCTGATCGAACTGGAGCCCCTCATGTCCCTCGCCCTCCTCCTCTTCGCGACCGTGGCCATCTTCCTCGCGGTCCCGGTCACGCCCACGGCGATCAAGGTGAAATCACGCAGATCCTGAGAGCGGGACGACGTCTCGCTCCAGCAATCGACTTCGACGGATAGGTCAACCATATGGACTCGCAATTCCCACGCCGCTGGATGTGGGCGGACGCCATCGAGATGCATGTCCGCGCGACGCGGTTGAATCGCGAAATGTTCGCCCCCCGGCGGTCCGCCTCACGTCGATTGGCTTGGGAGCCGCCGGTGGACGTATTCGAAACCGAAAGCGCGGTGCTGATCCTCGTCGCGTTGCCCGGCGTCGATCCGCGGCACGTTGAACTCTCCATCGAGAATGGCCATTTGAATGTCTCCGGCGAACGCACATTCGCCGACGAAGTCGGGACTGCGGTGGTCCATCGATTGGAAGTGCCGCAAGGCAGGTTCGAGCGGAGCGTGCCGCTCCCCCCCGGACGATACAGCGACGTGAGACGCTCGGCGTCGAACGGTTGCCTGTCGATCACATTACAGAAATCAGGTGTCTCAGGTGGTTGAGTCTCAATTGATGAAAGCCCCGGAGGCCGCCCCGGCCGACGCGGCTCCTGTTTTGCCGCCGGACGCGCTCATCATCGTTCCCGTGCGCAACATGGTGTTGTTTCCTGGCGCCGTGACGGCGATCACCATGGGTCGGCCGGTTTCCATTCGCGCCGCGCAGCAGGCGGCGCGCGATCATCTGCAGATCGGCGTTCTCCTGCAGAAGGACGCCGCGCTCGACGATCCCTCGGGCGGCGACATGCGCGGCGCGGGGACGATCGCCAATATCGCGCGATACGTCACCACGCCCGATGGCGCGCATCATCTGGTGTGTCAGGGCGAGCAGCGTTTCGAAATCGTCGAGTTCCTGACCGGTTGGCCGTTCCTCGTCGCGAGAGTGCGCCGGATCGAGGAGGCGGAGATCTCGCCCGTGCCGGCCGAGATCGAGGCCCGCTTTGTCTTCCTCAAGAGTCTGGCGCTGGAAGCCCTGCAATTGTTGCCGCAGGCGCCGCCGGAATTGGTTTCGGCGATCCAATCCGTCGAATCGCCCGGCATGCTCGCGGACATGGTCGCCAATTACATCGACGCGACGCCCGACGAGAAGCAGGAGATCCTGGAAATCGTCGACATCGTTCCCCGGTTGGACAGGATTTCTCGAATCCTCGCGCATCGCATCGAAGTCCTGAAAATGTCTCAGGAAATCGGTCGCGATACACGCGCCTCGCTCGACGCGCGTAACCGCGAAGTGCTGTTGCGCGAGCAAATGGCGTCGATCCAACGCCAGCTCGGCGAAGGCGACGAGGGCAAAACGGCGGAGATGGCCGATCTCGCGGAGGCGATCGCGAAAGCCGGGATGCCCAAGGAGGTCGATGAGCAGGCCCGCAAGGAATTGAAGCGGCTGCAGCGGATGCCGGAGGCGGCGGCCGAATACGGCATGGCGCGCACGTATCTCGATTGGTTGATCGAACTGCCCTGGGCGTTGCCCGAG
>Ga0302320_10016255_pt1 | contig 15221 bp, 13 predicted proteins | sample Bog_T0_3_FD_202130 | JGI IMG/M metagenome (GOLD analysis project Ga0302320, IMG submission 202130) | Peat permafrost microbial communities from Stordalen Mire near Abisko, Sweden - Bog_T0_3 | ecosystem: Environmental > Terrestrial > Soil > Wetlands > Peat | place: Sweden: Abisko, Stordalen Mire... | reverse complement strand
GTTTCCGTACAACAGGCAGCCGCAATACTCCAGGACGTCGGTTGGGGACCAACAATACTTAATCAGCGTGTTCCCTGGATCACCGCACTCGATTTCCCATTCAGGCTCAGGTTCGTGTGGCATGGCTGCGCTTTCGCCGAAATAGCCGGCTCGCCGCAAGGAAAAAGCCGGACATAAGCAGTGTCCAGACCCGCGGCTCGGGCACTGGATCAACGGCAAGCCCCGTTACCTGGTACATTTCCGGCGGCTCGGTGAAGCCGGAAGCCACATCGCCGGTGATAGCGTCATAGACCCCGAGGTAGTTGTTTCCGTTATCCGCCAGGTAAAGATCGCCGTTGAAGATGGCCATGCCCCAGGGGCTATCCACGCCATCCTCTCCCTTAGGAAGGAAAGGAGTGCTGATCGCCGCGCCCGTCTGCGCGTTGTATTCCCCAACCCATCCAGCCGGATTTTGCGGGGTTTGACTCAAATTCCCGACATACAGGTTGCTCCCGGAGACTGCCAGGCCGCTGGGATAGTCGAGCCCTGTGATGGCCGCAAAGCCGGAGATGCTCCCTCCCGTCACAGCGTTGTAGGCGACCACGGTATTGTTGCTATAGTTTCCGACGTAAAGGATGCCACCTCCGATTGCCATGGAGATCGGGTAGTCGGTGTTTTGCGGGGACACAAAGGTGGTGATTTGCAGTCCGGTCGTCACGTCAAACTCTCCGATGGTCCCATTTCCGCCAATCCCTCCAGGGATCGAAACGTAAAGGTCATTGCCGGAAACGGCCAGCGGCCCGGCGCTTTCAAGAGTTAGAAAATGAGGGTTGATCGGTGCGCCCGTGATAGCGTTGTACTCGCCGAGGATCGGGGCATCCGCGCTATTGTCCCAACTTGTCACGAAGAGGGTGCTCCCAGAGACGGCCAAGGCTGCCGGATCCGTGAGGCCAGGGATGAACGAGTTGTTGATCGTCGCTCCGGTGATCGCATTGAAAGCGCTCACGGAACTGCTGTATTCGCTCGCGACGTAGAGGATTTGCGCCTTCGAGGCAACCGGCGCCACGAGGATCACGAGGGTTACCGCGACCAGGGAGAACTTCTTCACTGCCGCATTAAGCTGATCCGCCGTCATCAGCGTCAAATGATAGTTCCTTTATCAACCCCGCGTACCCTTCCCGGCTTGCGCGGCGGGATCTTTTCGCCCGGATTTTTTCCGCGATAAGACAGGACGCCTCGTGGCATCGGCCATAGAGGTGCCGGGACTCGTCGATGTTCTCGAACAAAGGCAGTGGCTATGTTGAGAACGTGTCCTGTCCTAAAATCTCTCACGTGCCTTGCAGACAGGCCGCGGCCTACTTCTGAATCTTTGGCGCGCCCCACTCCGCCTCTTCGTATCCTGGGAGAGCCTGAATCGCGCGATGCCGGAGGGCCTCGCAAATCGCGTGCGCCTCGCTCGACTCCCACCCGTCATGCTCGCAGCTTTGATAGCATAGGCGTCGATTGCTTTCAGCACCTGGACCGGGTCCATCTCCTGCCACCGGTTATGGGAAAAATCCGTCGCCAGAATAACGTAGCTTCCGCACCCCGGACCGGGAAGCGTCCCGGAGGATTCACCCGGATAGCGAGCCGAGACGGACCGGATGTTTTCGAGCCACAGGGCGTTGGCGAGCTCGGCCGCCTTGTCCATGTCAGCGGCCAGCGGTTCAGTGGTCCGCCCGCCGTGGAACCAGTAAAAGCCATGCGGGCAAATCCGCCGGGAGACCATTGCGGCGAGGAGGTAAAGGATGTGGTCTTTGCCCACGATATAAGCGCTCATGGTCTCGACGGATCGTCGGTTTCATTCTGCTCCTCGGGACGCTTGGTCTCGTCGAAGTCCGCCAAAGCGGCTTCGGTTAGTCCGAACTCCCGCCATAGGCAGGAGGCACATATGCCGTGGGTGATCGCGGTCCCGGGACGCTCGTCTTCTGGCAGTTCAGCAGCACACCAGGCGCACGTTCTCCTCATGCCGGAGATACCCTGACCCTCCGCTCACCTCGGCCGCGGCCTGGACGAGCAATCTGCTTGAACGACTCCCTTAGCCTGATATCCGCCGGGTAGGCGGTGAGAATTCGGTGTGTTCCTGTGACATGAGAAAATTAGTGGTCACATTCTTTCATCCCCGACGCTCGCCCTTCATGGCGTCGAGGGTCGAACGGATTTGCGAGAGCAGCTTCTGCTGACTGTACGGCTTCGGGATGAAGCCGCGCAGCCCCTTGGAGAGCATCCACTTGAGCTTGTCCTGCTCAGTGAAGCCGCTGCTGAGGACGACGGGCACTTGGGGATTGATCATCCGCAATTCGCTAAATACCTCCGCGCCATCCATGATGGGCATGGTGAAGTCCAGGATGACCAACTGGATCTGACCCCGGAGTTTCTTGTAAATATCGAGCGCATGGAAGCCATCCCGAGCTATCACAACCCGATACCCCTCATCTGTGAGAACCCGCTGGGCCAGCAGGGTAACAAAGTCCTCGTCATCGACAATCATGATGAGTTCGCGAGGGCCTTCGGGATTGGCGATACGGACTTCGACATGAGGGCTCTCGCTGGACGAAAAAGACCCCTGCTGCACCGGGGCGGGGGCTGAGCCGAAGCTGCCTGGGCCGGGGGAAGGGTGGACCTTGTGCTGGCCCTCGGTTGTCTGGGCGCTACGCTCGATCAAGGTCCTGGAGAGATGGGTGGCGCGATCCACGGCGCTGCGCATCATGTCGTAGTAGCGGGCGGCTTCCAGATTGCCGCCGCTAAAGCGCTGGAGGAACTGGCTGGAATCCATGATGACCTGCAACAAATTGTTCAACTCGTTGGCGGTCGATTTAACCCACAGAAGTTCTTTGGAATACGGCATAGGTGTGACGACGCCGGATTTACCGGGCACCATCCTCATCGTTAAGCCCACCATACACAACCCAGGGACGCAACATAGCTTGATCGAAAGGGGCTGGATCATTCTCAACCAGCTTTAAGGCGTCCTCGGCGTCACCTGCGATGAATGGTCGGTGCCCAAAGAGTTTCAGGGCGACAGCCAACGCCGCCCCGCTGCCGGCGTCATCGTCCACAGCCAGAATATTCAGTCCCATGGTACCATTTCGAGTCATCCCGAGAATGCGTTTTTAAGCATATTTTATGCCATTTCATTGGCTTGCTGCTCAGGATCAAGGGGCATTCTAGCAATTCACGCCCGATCGCGTGGGCCAGGACAATCACCCACCACTATTGCAGGGCCGTCCCGAAGGAGAAGGGGGCGCGTTAGAAGACTCTCCGGGGCCACGTACGGCACGACGCAAAGGCCGCGGCCTGGAGACAATTACGACAGCGGCGCCGGGGCGGGAAATGAGGCTGACAATGATTGCCAGGAGCCGGATCAAAATGGCGGCGTCGGATCGAACGTCAAGGCCGCCTCATCCGAATCACGCCGTTGCCGGTCTCAAAGTCCCGGCTGTCGCCGCCAATAAGTGCGTCTTCCAGCAACGACTGCACCGTCCGCGTGATGCTTCTGATGTCCCGGTAGGGTGATGCCTGGCAGGCCGCAGCCAGGGCGTCCTCGACCTCGGGGGAAACGGTCAGGTTGCGGCCGAACTCTTCCATGACGGCTCGGATGGCGAGCCGGACCTCCTCTCGGCCGTTCCCGCCGGGCCGCCGGATGAGGGGCAGAACGAATTGGATCCTCGCAAGTTTCTCGGGCGCGAGAACTCCCGTGGCGGCGATGATCTCCCGGGCCGCGGCCTGCTTTTCAGGCAGGGCGGCGCCGTTCATTTGGCCGATCCGGTCGCTCAACTCATTAGCGGCCAAATTGCTCGTCAGGATGAAAAGGCACTGCTTCAGATCGACGGCCAGGTTGGTCCCCCGGTCTAGGGCGGTTCCCTCATCGAAGGCGCCGAGAGTCGCGTCAAAAATGGAAGGGTGCGCGCGGTCACACTCGTCGAAGATCACGACTTGATCGCGCCGTGCCAGAACGGGCCGGGTCAAGAGGCCGCCGTGCTCGCAGCCGCGATACCCGACGGGAGAACCTAGCAGGAGAGCGGTGACTGCCTCCTCACTATCGCACTGCGAGCAGTCGATGCGGATAGGATCTCCTTTGTTGAACGACTTTGCCAAGGCCTGCCCAAGGTACGTCTTTCCGGTACCAGTTGGTCCCACCAGCAGGATCACGCCCATCGGGGTTCGCGGTTTTGCCTTTGAGCCTTCGACGCGCAGGAAATTCAAAACGAACTCCGCCACCTCGTCGTTGCCGGTGTAGAGGCTCCTGAACGCGGCGGCCTTTTCCGGGCTCACGCCCCAGAGCCGCTGCCGTTCGCTTCGGGGGAGGAGGATGGGGGAATTTCGCAGGGCCGCGGCCAGGCGGAACTCGCCGTCATCGAGATCAAACGCCTGTTCGAGCCCCGCATGCCACCGGTTGAGCAGGTCGTCGCAGGTGCGTCGGCGTGCCCTGGCTCCACTGCTGCCCCCGTTATCCAAGTGTTGGAATTCCATAAAGGCGGGAACCTCCGGGGAGATCGAGACGCCTTCCATTCCGAGCGCGGAAAACTTTTCCCGGATGAACTTCAGCCAGATCGGGTAGGCGTTAGGCCCCTCGACGGGCAGCATGATCGCCGCAAGGTCGAGCCGCTCGATGCAGGCGGAATTGATGCCGGCGCATTGGGCGAGGACTTTTCGGACAATCGGATCCATCTCCTGAACGCTCTTTTCCGCCGCCTGCGAGGCCATGGACCCGAGTTGGTCCGAGAGGTAGTTGCTCGTCAGCTCGACCACCGCGTGCCGCAGCGAAACGCTGGCCCCTGTCCGGCGATCAACGATCTGCCCCGTGTCGCCCACCCCCATGTAGAACTCCCAAAACTTCGGATGAGCCTTGTCGACCTCGTCAAAGATGATGACACCGGACGGGTTCTCGGCCAACTGGGATGCCACCGAGGTCTGGTCGGTCCCGAAGATGCCATCTTTCACCGCCTCCACGGTTTGCCATTCGTTGCAGGGGCAGAAGATTTCCCGGTGCCCGGTGATTCTCGCGATCACGCGGCCAAGATCGGTCTTTCCGGAGCCGCTTGGACCGATCACGATGAACGAGATGACGGGCAGACCGCCTTTCCTTTCGGCGATCCGCCCTCTCATTCGCAGCGCGATCTCTGCCAAGACCTTGTCCTGCCCGAGGACGGCCGCGGCCAGTTCCCGCTCAAAAGTTTCCGGCAAGTCCCAGTGGTCTGCCCGCGTGACGGCATCCGGTCCCAGCGTCCTTTCGAGGTAGGCGATAGGAAGATGGAGACCGGAGGTGGGGATCGGCGCGCCCGGAAAGGGAAGCTCTTCGAGCGACATCCCTTTTCTCCCCCTGCGCACATCCAGCAGGTAATAGCAGCCCTCGGCCGGGCGCTGCGCAATCCTCTTCCGGACCGCCGCGTCTTTGGAGCAATATCCGCGGCAAACCGCCCATCGTTCCTGGAGGGCCGCGATGATGCGTCCGGCCCCGTCGGTCGGGGAAATCGCGCTCCTTTTCCACATGTCCGCCATCGCGATCGGCCCCAGGCGGAGGCGGCCCGTTCGAGTTGCTTCCAGCGAGCAATCAAGGGCCACGTCCCGGCCGCACCGGATTGAGAGGTGCGAGAGGATTTCGTCGGGGGTCGGCTCGAAAAGGGGAACGATGGCCGCGGCCTCGATGAGGGACCGTGGGAAAACCGCCTCCCCGCCGGACTGGCACCGCTCGACCAGGCCTCGCAGGTCGGTCTGGATGTCGGCGCGAAAACGCAGGGCCTCGACCGCCGGACCAAGCCCGGCCGCGGCCAGGATGATGACGCCGCGCGCGAGGGAAACGGCGGGCGAGTTGTACGGCGCAACGACGCCGGTCAGAAAGAATTTGGCGAGCGCGGCCAGAACCTCCGGGTGCGCGAGGTCGGCATTATCGAAGAAGACGACCGGGAGAGGCAGGCTTGCGCCCTCGACTGCCGAAACGGCCGCCGCATTGAGCGCCTCCAGCTTGGTGACGAATGCCGGCCTTTGGTCGCAGCCCTTGAATCCGGCAGGCGAACCCAAAAAAGCGCCGATGGTGTGCCCGGCGGTACAGGTGCTCAAATCGATTTCAAGGAGCATCCCCGGTGTCGCCATGGCACGCGCAAGCGCGCCTTTCCCGGCACCGCTGGCGCCGACGAACAGAAACGGTCCAAACACCGTTCTACCCTGCGAATACTGTCGCGCGATCACGGAAAACACCTGCTCGATGCCTGCCTCATTGCCGACCACAGCGTTCCTGACGCGAAACTCCGCATCCAGAATCTCCCCAATCCCATCCCCCGCCGGCAGTCCGCGGAAGACAGGTTTCACCCCTTTTTGAGTGAGGTTAACCTGGCAGTTCTTAAATCCAGTCACGACCACAGATACGTTCGGCGCCGCACTATTGAACCGCCGCCCCACTCGGCGACACCCGCCGCACATTTCAACCGCCCTTGAGCCTTTCAGTGATTAGTAGGGGTGGACGGCCTTCACCACTCCGTTTTCCCCCGCCGCCCAATGGGTGTGGCGATTGCTCTTTGGATGTATTCCCGCAGCACCCGCAACTTTTGCCTGAAAGTCCGTAAATTTGTGGAATCCACGAGGTCCCACTCATCGAGGAATGATTCGGGTTCGGCTTCGATCTCAAGAACGTATGCCAAAATCCTCTCAAGGTATTCGTCCTCATCTCGAAACTTGCTGCACGCCGCGCCGAACTCCGTCTTCAGGCAGTCGCTCGCGTCGTCGGCGAGCCGCAGACAGCCATACGCCATTTCCGTCAGTTGATCCGTGTCCATGTTGCCGGCACTTCCTCAGGCATTCCCTCTCCGCTCTTCCTCTTTGAATTTTTCGAGTTCGGCTTGATGGTCACGGTTGATCCTCTCCCTCACCTCGTCGCGGCTCTTGAAAACCATGATGGTTGGCGCATAAAACTTCGTCTTCTTCCAGCGTTTCTTCCTCTCGAAGTCGATCAGGATCTGCTCCCCGGTGGTGTCGTCATCAACGATGAATACCCATCTTCTGCTCAGCTTTATGCCGGGAACGATTTCATGATCACGCAATTCATGATCCGGAGGAAGGGCCGCCTTGATCTCGGCGATGAACTCATCCACATACTCGATATAGACCAATGTCCAGGGGGATTTGATTTCGAGAACGTCTTTCTCCATCTCCATGTTGAATTATATTGTGGGGTGGCCTTGCACTCAATTTGAAGTCTTGAGCCGTTGCAGCAACCCCGAATACCGCCGCCGCGTCCGGTGGTTGCGCACCGCCAGCCCCAGCGCCTTCTTCTGCCCGATCAGCACCACGAGCTGCTTGCCGCGGGTCACCCCGGTATAGACCAGGTTCCGCTGGAGCATCATGTAATGCTGCATGGCCACCGGGATCACCACGACCGGAAATTCGGACCCCTGGGATTTATGGATCGTGGCGGCGTAGGCCGGCGCCACCTCGTCCAGCTCGTGGTAATCGTAGCGGACCTCCCTCTGATCGAAGCGAATGACTATCTCCCGCTCGCCGGTATCGATGGCCGTGACCGCGCCGATGTCCCCGTTGAACACGTCCTTGTCGTAGTCGTTCTCGGTCTGCATCACCTTGTCCCGGAGCCGGAACTGCCACCCGAACTTTTCCACGACCGGATCATCGGGCCGGAGCGGGTTCAGGGCATTTTGAAGCAGCCCGTTGAGCGTCCGCACCCCGAGGGTTCCGCGGTTCATCGGGCAGAGCACCTGCACGTCGTTGACCGGGTTGCATCCCAGTTTCCGCGGGATCCGCTCCCTGACCATTTGCAGCAGGGTGGCCTGGATGGCCTCGGCCTCCTCGCGCTCGACAAAGAAGAAATCCGAGTCCGGCCCCTCGGAAAACTCCGGCATGCCGCCCTCGTTGATCCGGTGGGCGTTGATGATGATCCGGCTCTGCGCGGCCTGCCGGAAGATCTCCGTGAGCCGCACCACGGGCATGACCCCGCTCTCGATGAAATCGTGCAGCACCATGCCGGGGCCGACGGAGGGAAGCTGGTCGGCGTCCCCGACGAAAATGAGATGTCCCCGCCTGGGCAGGGCTCTCAAGACCTTGTGCATCAGGGGCACATCGACCATGGAAACCTCGTCCACGATGAGCAGGTCGCAATCCAGCGGGTTATTCTCGTTGCGGGAAAAGGCTCCCGTTGAAGGAAGGAACTCGAGAAGCCGGTGAATCGTCTTCGCCTCCACCCCCGTCGATTCAAAGAGGCGCTTGGCTGCCCGGCCGGTGGGCGCCGCCAGCAGGCATTTGACCTTCTTGGCCCGCAGGATTTTGAGCAGGGAATTAGTTAGCGTAGTCTTGCCGGTGCCAGGCCCGCCGGTGATCAACATTACCCGGCTGGCCAGGGCCTGCCGGATGGCCTCCTTCTGCTGAACGGCCAATGCCTTGCCGGTCCTGCCCTCGCACCACGGGATTGCCTTTTCGATTTCGATCTCCGGGTAGCAGCCGGGCGTCTGGGCCAGTTGGCGAATTCTGGCGGCAATCCCTTCCTCGGCAGATTTGAGCGCCGGCAGGAACACCAGCGGTTCCCCGTCGATTGCCTCCTCCACGACTTCGCCATCAACCAGCATGCGGGCCAGTGCCTCGGCGACGATGGCGGCGTCGATCTCCAGCACCTTCACGGCATTCTCCAGCATCAATTCGCGGGGGAGCGCACAGTGGCCGTCGCCGGTAGCCTCCAGCAGCACATGGCTGAGTCCGGCCCGCGCACGCAGGATCGAGTCATGGGGAATCCCGAGCTTGTGCGCCACCTGGTCGGCGGTCTTGAACCCGATGCCGTGAATCTCCCGAGCCAGCACGTAGGGGTCGGCCCGCACAGTTTCAATGGAGGCTTCCCCGTAGGTCTTGAAAATCCGGACCGCCCGGCTGGTGCTCACCCCGTTGGAGTGCAGGAACACCATGATCTCCCGGATGACCTTCTGCTCCTTCCACGCCTCCTTGATGCGCTTGCGGCGCCCAGGGCCGATGCCGCCGATCTCCTCCAGGCGGACGGAGTATTGCTCGATGATCGTGAAGATTTCCTCCCCGAACTTGTCCACGAGCTTTTTGGCGTACACGGGGCCGATTCCCTTGATCATCCCGCTGCCGAGATATTTTTCGATCCCCTCCCGGGAAGTCGGTTCGGTGCATTTCAGGTGCTCAGCGCTGAGCTGCAGTCCGTGTTCCTTGTCCCGGACCCATCGGCCTTGGGCGGTGACCCATTCCCCGGCGTTCACCGTGGCAAGGGAGCCGACCACGGTGACCAAATCCCGGTGGCCCTTGGCTTTGACGCGCAACACCGCAAAGCCGGTCTCCTCGCTGTGGAAGGTTACCCGCTCGATCAGGCCGGTGATGCCGTCCTGGGGTTGCTGTTCGCTCGGGGCCGCCATGGGAAAAGGTTCGCCGGAAAGGGGCGGCTGAAGCAAGGGCAAGCGGTGAGGCTTGTTGGCATCCCGGGTTTTGATCAGTGTCCGCCAGCGACGGTGTACCCCGCCGTGCGCAGTTCCTCGGCGAGGAGGCATCGGCGCGACCCAGGAAAAACCGACCGCTGACAGGACGCCCGCCACGGCGTTTTTCCCCGGCACCTGCGGTCGGAACCCTCGGGTTTCTTGCTGGCGATCATCCGGCTTTTTGACTCGGATGCCGACGGGGCGCTAAAGGGCTGGATATTCGCCGCGCCGGCAGGCGGGGCGCGCAGAGCGCACCACGTCTGACTTTGCTGCGGTCAGGCGGCCTTCTTTTTCTGGTCCCCTTTTTTCAGGATGCTCAGGCGCACCTTGACGCTGGCGACTTCCGCCATGGCGATGTTGTACAGAGCCTCGTTCTTGGGCGAGAGGAGCAGTTCCTTCGCCTCTTTCCTGGAGATCGGGATTTCGTCTTTGAGCAGAAAAACCTCGGGATCGAGGCCGTTGTCCTTGGCGATCACCTCGAAATGGCGCTGCCTTGCGAGCCGCGCAATCTTGCGCATCGTCGCGCCCTCTTCCAGGGTCAGTCGTTTTTCGGGCCTATCCCGGTTGGCGAGGTATTCGTCGATCGCCTGCTCCACCACCAGCGCCATCGTGGAGTCGCGCCGGCCGGTCTTGCCCTTTTTTTTACGCGCGACTGCCTTCTTCCCCTCCAACTCCTCCATCGCCTTCCGCTCCCGGGCTTCAATCTGAACGATTCCCCGGCGCTCCCTGAGCCATGCGTGCAAATCCTTGGGAAGTTTGAGCGGTGCCATCACCATTCCCTCGGGGGTATCCCGCGGCGGGGTGTTCTTCGCCTCGGCATGCAGGCCGAGCCGCCCCTTTCGCCCGACGATTACCGCCTCGGCCGCATCCCGGGCCGCCCGCTGGATCCTCACCGCCTCCACCGCTGTGATGGGGCCGGTCTTTTCATGTTCGAGCCGGTGGCGGTATCGCTGCAGGGCGTCAATTATCAGGCCATTGTATGCGGTTCCGTCCGCCGTGGCGGCATTGCGAATGGCCTCCCATTTGTCGGCCATGAAGTTCAAACTGGTCCAGCGGCTTAGGGTGCTTGTCTCGTTGCGGGTTTTCATTTTGAAAGATACCTTTTGAACTAATATCAGCAAACGCAGGAAATGGTCAACTGGTATTTTTGAAAATGCAAACATCGGTTGTCCGTTTCGGACAGCGGATGCTTGTCAGTACCGTGTATGGACGACAGAGAGACCACGCCTTGCCAGCCCGGGTGCCAGCGCTTAAGCTGCCATCGTGAATAGCCTATGAGCTAGAAAAATCAGGAAGCCCATCGCGTCAAGCCCGCCAAGGTCTATCTTTTCCCCCGCTGCCACATGGCGCGCTATGCAGTTGAAAACCGGGTTGTGCGAACGCCACCTCTCCCACCACTTCATCGTGCTGAGCCTAGCCGCGGCCCTGATATCGCCGATGGCGACCCTGCTGAGAATGCTGACCTGGGAGGTGATTTGCATGGCGTTTCCTCCACAGATACAAACGCCCCTTGAAGCGGGCCTCCCTTACGGCGTCTGGACCATGCTCTCCCCGCCGCTCATGCCGCCCCGGTATTCGCAGGTGCGCAGTATCCAGATTTCGCCGGACCCGGCCGCGCAAAGCTTCGACTTCTCGGCCTTCGTTCTTGAAATCGGAACAAGCTCCACGCCCACCAGGCCCGCCTCGGAGATTTCCGCGAGCGCGGCTTCGAGGTAGGCAACCACATTGGCCGCCGCTGTCACACGGACACTTTCACTCTCGTCAACCAGGCTCACCCCATCGGCAAAAAGCGCCCGCAGAACCGAAAAGAACAGCACCGGTTCCGCTTTCGTTTTGAGCTTCCGGTTCGCCCTGGCCGCGGCCTTGGCGGAGGCGTGTGCCACTGCGTTGGCGTCCCGGTAAAGTTCCTCCGCGTCGAGAATAAAGGGTCCGATGGTGCTGGCAGCTATTGCCAGCGCCTGGTCGAGCACGGGATCGAGGGAGTTTTGCGTCGAGCCCGAATTGACCTGGTAGATGACTTCCGAGGGGGTCGCGAAAAGCAGGCAGCGATCCCCGCCCCTGGCCGGAATGCACCAGTATTCGCTGTCCGAAAGGTAGGCCGCCTTCGGGCGCGACGCATCGGCGGGCTGCATCACCCAGATTTGTCCGGGCTGGATAAAATCGGGAAAGACAGCCCACTTCGCCGTGGCGGGCGCGGGGCCGGTGTTTGCAACCGTTGCAACCACCCCCGTTTCGATTCGATACGCCTCTTCCCAGAAGCGATTCGCAAAATCAGTCGCGAATTCAGATTCTGCCTTAAGTGCGATATCGACCAACTTCGGGACCTTGATGCCCGTCCCGTATTTAGCCAAGTAGGCGTCAGCTCCGGTCCGGCCCTGCTTGTCCCATCCGTTGGGCGCGATGCGCTCATTCCATCGCTTGTCAATTTGGGGCTTGTTTCCTCGGAATCCCTGCCGCTTCGCGCGTATAAACTCGTCTATTGTCATGGCATTAGAACTCGCAAAGCCATTGGCGCGAGCGAAAGGTTGGAGCCGGAAGGCCGGCAGGGTCCACACAGTGAGCGGTTCCGCCGGCTTTGAAAAAGGTCCGCTCCCGCCAGCGGAAGTTGTCGCCGGTCTCGTAATCGCAAAAGCGGCGCATCAGAACGCCCGTTCGTGTCCTTCTGTGAGGCATGGTGTTCGGGTTGTAGGGCATGGTTTGAGATACTCATCCGTCGATGACCCGCCGGAGCGACACGCACCCGCCGACCCTGTCCATCATCAATTCCCGTACTTTCCTTTTCGCCTCCTCGCATGCGTTTTCGCCCCGGAAGCACCAGGCGCCAGAGTTGTTCCCTGGGGTGAGCGAGTACATCGCCACCCAGCTTCCGGATTCATCAGTCAGCGCTATTTCAAATTCCTCCTCGTCCAGCGGCAGCGTCGCCTGCCAGACGCTTTCGCACACGAGGGCGACTTCGCCATCCTCCAGAACCATTTGCTTTGCTCGCTCGATCGCGCTCTGCCTCGCCCTCGGCCCCCGGTAGTCGAAGATCCTCTGCCGGCCGTCAGGCGCGATCGTCACCGCCGCGCAGTTTGAGGCAGGACCAGCCGGACCATCGGCGCCGTCGAATGAAAGCGTGAGGATCACCTCGGAGACGAAAATAAAGCGACCGCGCCCGGTTCCCCTCACCCGCCCCGCCAGTCCCTCAACCCGGTCCTTCGTTTCATTCCCAGCATCCACAAGATCGAACTCAACCAGACGGTTATCCTGGTCGAAAGCGACGATTGCGTGCGGATGCCGAGGCGAAAACTCCATGCTCGCCGGCATGCCCGAACCTAAGTCGAGCCGCATGATCCCCCGCGCGAGCAGAACCGCCCCTCGCCGCACCGGCTTCCGAAAGCCCTGCATTGCCTCGTAGGCCTGCCCGAACCCGTCCCGGATCGCAAAGTTGACCAGATTCACCCACGAGCCACCCGCTTCATCCACCGCGAGCGCAATGGCAAAATACGGACGCTTTTCGCCTCCGGCTCGACTGTCGAAAATTGCAATAGGGGATTCCGAAGGATTGTCATTCATGTTCAACCCTCAGATACAGAAGCCGTCCGCGACGACCGGCAGGCAGGCTCTGGACTCGGGCCGCGGCCAGCCGATCCCAAGCCACTGGACCCCGGCCGCGGCCGGGTGCTAATCTGCCGAGATGGGAGAGGAAGAGACAACGACGCCACCCCCGCCTGCCGAGCAGCGGATTCGCGCGCCTATTCCGACCGCGTGGGAAGAGGCGATCCGCGAGGCGGTGGAGAAGGGGGAGATCCGGATCGGGCCGAAAACGGTGAAACAGCCGGATCCGGCAACCGGCTTGAAAGAGAAAGGCCCTGACGCCTAGCCGGCGTGGCGGCTTTAGGCTTCCTCCCGGCCCTCTTTCAAATACGCCTGATAGGGCTGGTAATCCCTGATATTAAGCTTCCGCCAAGCGGCTCTGCAAACGTCCCCCAGGGCGAACGCGAGGGTCTCGCGCTCGCGGTACCGCTCGTATCCGTCCTCACTGAATGAAATTCCGAACTTGCCCATGAGGCGGTCGAGCACCTCGGGCCAAAACCCGTAATCGGAGGCATCGTAGGCGTTGAAGTCGCCTGGCTTCCAGTTGGCAACGCCAAGCTCGCGGTTGGCCTCATCGGCGGTCCGCCGGTTGTAGATCCAGCCACCGATCGGTGAAAACTCCTTCCCGTCGAGGATGAGACTGCCGTTGAGGCAGGCGCCCCAGCCGGACCTCTCGAAATCCTCGCGGGCAAACCTCACGCATCCCTTCCTGATCGCGTCCGCAACCATTTCGACGGTAGCCCCGTTGCCCGACGCAGGGCGGCCCGCCTTAACGAGCCGGTAGCAGCCGGAATCAAGATCAGAGGTGCTCATCACGCTATCCACAGCACAACTGTGCAACTTTTCACCCAAAATGTCCACGGCGATATATTGAATCTCAATATTTTCGATTTTTACCCCTTGCGCTTTGGGCCGAAATCTCCCAATCAGCCAGTATAATATGCCTCTCCCCGGAATTCTCAAAATACTGCCCGGCACGAAAAGCTGCAGCGATCCCCGTATGCCCGGCGCCAAGGAGTTCTACATCGCCGTCATCAATCATCTCAACGGGAAGCTGCCCTCGGGCGAAGTCGTTCATCCGCTGCGGATCGAGGCGTTCGACATCGAGACCGGCGTCAATCCCGCCTACACGGCGGAAAACCCCTTTGGCATCAAGGAAGACAAGGCGGCCCTTTCGCCATTCACCAACGAGATCTTGCTGTCGGGTTTCATGAACCAGAGCCTGCAGGCGACGCACTTTTGCGACGAGGAACCCGAACTCCTCGCCAAGGCCCTGGCCCGCCTGACGGACTGCCACCAAAAGGGCGGCATAGTGCTCGGGCAGAATCTCGTGTCCTTCGATCTTCGCATGACCGTTCTGCGCGCCGCGCGCCGGCATGGCCTTTCCATTCCGTCCTGGCTGACGGAAACGACCAGCGCCTCGGCCAAGTACCGCCTGCTGCAAAACCGGATCGTCGATACCTGCCGGCTGTTTTCACAGTTCAGCAAATTTTCGCCGGCGGGGACGACGATCAAACTGGCCTATCTGGCGCGCTTTTGGGGCCGCGGCGACTTCGAGAGCGAGGGGGCGACCTTCGGCGCCGAATGGCGCAATGGCGACCCCCAGCGGCGAAAGGCTCTGATCGCGTACAATACCTGGAATTTGGCGGACTCGCTGGTGCTGGCGATGATGAGCGGCGCGCTTGACAGTTTTCGGCCGTCCGCCCTCCCCAAGCTGCGCGACATGATCCCTGAGAGGCCTAAAGGCTGGGCATGGAATGGTTGCGAATACCAGCCGGACCCGGCCCCGATTTTCGCCAGCGTTCCCGAAACTCCGAACAGCAACGTCTGCTACTTCGACTGGATCACGGCGCCAACCGCAAAGCTCCTGTCGGAGGGCCCGTTCGGCGGGTGGGCCAAGCGCAGCAAGGAAAAGACCCGCCTGGAATGGCCGTTTGGCGCGGGACGGCAGAACGCCTTCGGGATGCAGATCGTCGGCTTTGTTGCCGTCAGCGCCACGGGGATCGAGTACGTCTGGAATCCGGGCGACGAGTTCGACGTAATCGCCAAGGGGCTCGCGATTATGGAGGCCCGGCGCAGCGACTCGCGCTGCTTTACCGATTGCGTGCGGTCCTTCCGCTCCCTGCTTACCTTCCGCGCCAGCCTCTACAACGTGATCCTCGAACCGTGGGTGAACGGGTTTGGGATTCGGGAATGGCT
>Ga0302320_10016252_pt1 | contig 15225 bp, 16 predicted proteins | sample Bog_T0_3_FD_202130 | JGI IMG/M metagenome (GOLD analysis project Ga0302320, IMG submission 202130) | Peat permafrost microbial communities from Stordalen Mire near Abisko, Sweden - Bog_T0_3 | ecosystem: Environmental > Terrestrial > Soil > Wetlands > Peat | place: Sweden: Abisko, Stordalen Mire... | reverse complement strand
TCTGGTCGCCTTGAATGTCGGCGACATAGAGAGTTTTTCCATCCGGCGTGCCGGTAATGCCATTGGGCTTTTTCAAATCGTTGGCCACGGGAAAAAGTCGTTGGCGGTCTGGCGACAAATAAAAGACCGGCTGGTTCGTGAGCGCCATCATGGTGTGATCCCACCATTGGCGGCGGTAAAACGGGTCGGTCAAATACATTCCGCCGTTCGGCGCAATCCAGACATCGTTCGGGCCGTTGAGATATTTGCCTTCGTAATTCGTGACAAGCACAGTCACGGTTTTGTCCGGCGCGATTGACCAAAGTTGATTATGTTCGTCGGCGCAGGCAATCAAATTGCCGTTCGCATCAAACATCATGCCATTGGCGTGGCCGGACGGCTGCATGAACGTGGAGAGCTTTCCGTCCACAGTCCATTCCATGATGCGGTCGTTCGGCTGGTCCACGAAAAAAACATTTCCGTTCTTGTCGCACGTCGCGCCTTCGGTAAACGCGAAGTCACCGGCGAGCTTTTGAAGTTTCGCTCCGGGCGCGATGACGCTCTCAGCGGACTCCGCAACCGCCGAAGTCAACAACGCCGCCATCAAAATCAGGATTAATTTCATATGATGGGGATAAATTGCAACGGTTGCCGGCGGGAATCCATCAAAAACGTTTCTTGTTTTTGTGGGCGGGCTGGCGCATTTTGAGAGCGCAATTTGGTCGCACAATTATGCAGCCCGGAACCAGACGACTCCTCCGCTTTCTGCAAAGCTGGCTCATCAACACCCTCGCGGTGGCGCTGGCGGCGCTGATTCTTCGCGGCCACATCCATTGTGAGAGCAACGGGGTTTTGGTTCTTGCGGCACTGTTGCTCGGCATTCTGAACGCGTTCGTGCGGCCCATCCTGATGCTCATCGCGCTGCCGTTGCTTATTTTTACACTCGGCCTGTTCACATTCGTCATCAACGCGCTGCTGCTCTATTTCGTCGGCTTCCTGCTCAAGCCGAACTTCTATGTGGACAGCTTCGGCTACGCATTTCTCGGCGCGCTCATCATCAGCATCGTATCCATCGCGTTGAATGTCCTGACCGGCGGAGGGCGTTTTGCTGTCCGGTATCATCGTTCAACGCCGTCCAAAAAACCAGGCAACGACGATGACGACAAGCCGGTGATTGACGTGTAGGAATTGCGAATTACGAACTGCGATATGCGGCGCGCAAGGTATGGATTCCCTTTGAATTAAAATCGCGCTCGAAGTCCGTCGTGATTTCCGCCAGTTCCGCCGGAGTTTCAATTTTCCGAAATTCCCTGCTCGCGGCGAAAACTTCGGTCATCTGCTGGAAATAATCCGTGTCATCCGTCCGCAAATAAACCATGCCGCCGGGTGCGAGCGCCGCGCGGGCGAGCGCCGGAAAGCCTTCGCCGATGAGACGGTGGCGGCGGTGTTTCTTTTTAGGCCACGGGTCGGGAAAATAAACGTGCAATGCCATGGCGGAACGCGGCGGCAGGAGGTATTGCAAAAAATACGACGACTCGATGCGCACGCCGCGCAAATTGGCCAGCCCGGCGCGGCGGCCCTTGCGGTCCAGTTTTTTGATGCGGCCGAGGAGGCGTTCGACTCCGATGAAATTCTTGTCCGGGTTCCGGCGGGCGTATTCGACGAGAAACGAGGCGTCGCCGCAGCCGAGTTCGACTTCCAGCGGCTGCGGTTTTGGAAACAGTTCCGCCAGATTCAACCGTTCGACGATGGAAGGAAGCTGGACGAGCAGATTGTTCTGGTCTGCCATGCGGTTTTGCAATCGTAAATCGAAAATTTGAAAGATGGTCGGGACGGTGAGATTCGAACTCACGACCTCTTGGACCCGAACCAAGCGCGCTACCAGGCTACGCTACGTCCCGACATTGAGCCAGGGATTCTGCCCGTTGAAATGCCGGGGTGCAATGTAAAAAGCGAACGCAATCGAGAGGTTGATGATGTCTGAAGTGTGACGCGCCATTTACTTTTCGCGGATTGACTGCTAAAACTTCCGCGTGTTCAACGACGATGCCATCTGGAAAAACCTCAATTCGCCGCGCCGGTTGTTTCTCATCGCCGGACCGTGCGTGATTGAAAGCGAAAAGCTCTGCCTTCAAACCGCCGCCGCGCTCAAGAAAGCCTGCGTTACGCTCGGCATCTTCTTCGTCTTCAAGGCCAGCTTCGACAAGGCGAACCGGACATCGGGCAAATCCTTTCGCGGCATCGGGCTGGACGGCGGGCTGAAAATCCTCGGCAAGATCCGCGCGGAATTCGGCGTGCCGGTGCTGACGGATGTTCACACCGAATTACAAGCGACCGTTGCGGGCGAGGTGGTGGACATTTTGCAAATTCCCGCGTTCCTGTGCCGGCAGACGGATCTGATCGAGGTCGCCGCCGCCACCGGCCAAATTGTGAATATCAAGAAAGGGCAGTTCCTTTCTCCGGCGGAAATGGGCCAGGTGGTGGACAAGGCGCGACGCGCGGGCGCGAAGAAAATCCTGCTCACCGAGCGCGGCACGACGTTCGGCTACAACAATCTCGTGGCCGACATGCGCTCGATTCCCATCATGCAGCGCACCGGCTGCCCGGTGGTGTTCGACGCGACGCATTCGGTGCAATTGCCTGGCGGCGGCGGGGACAAATCCAGCGGGCAGCGGGAGTTTGCGCCGGTGCTGGCGCGCGCGGCACTGGCGGCGGGCGCGAACGGCCTGTTCATCGAAACGCACCCGACGCCGGACAAGGCGTTGAGCGACGGGCCGAACATGATTCCACTTGCCGAAATGCCGGCGTTGCTGAAAAGCCTACTCAAGGTTTTCAAATCCACGCGCTGAAATGGCAAAAGCGATTTCATCCACGCTGAAAAGGAAGTTGTCGCGGATCAAGTTGTTCCTGTGCGACGTGGACGGCGTGCTGACGGACGGCTCAATTTTCATCGGCGGCGAACGCGAGTTCAAACGGTTCAACATTCGCGATGGCCTCGGCATGGTGCTGGCGCGGCGCGCGGGCTTGAAAGTGTGCTGGGTTTCGGCCCGCCCCTCGCTGGCGACCAAAATGCGCGCGAAGGAATTGAAGATTGATTTCCTCATCCAGCAGGGCGACAAATTGAGCAAGACCGGCGCGGTGGAAAAGCTTCTCGTGCAGGAAAAACTAAGTTGGGACGAGGTTTGTTTTGTGGGTGATGACGTGGTGGATTTGGGACCGCTGGCGCACGCCGGCTTCGGGGTGGCGGTGGCCGACGCGCGGCCGGAAGCGAAGGCGGCGGCGGATTTTGTGACGAGTGCGGCGGGTGGACGCGGCGCTGTGCGCGAGGCGGTGGAAATGATTTTGCAGGCGCAGGGAAAATGGGAGCCGCTCATTGCCGTCTATCGCGAATGAAAATGAAATGGTCCAGCGCCGTTCGGGTTTTATCCGTGTTCGCGGTGTTGTTCGTTTCCGGCGCGGATGGTCAGGCGCAGCCAAGCGCCGTGAGCCGCGCCAGTGATTTCACCTCGGTCCAATATTACCCGGCACCGTTCCAGCGGCAGGTAAAGTCGCGGCTGTCCGGTGCGGAGGCGCAACCGCTGGCGGGCGGCCTGCTGGTCATCAAACAGCTCAAACTGGAAACCTTCAACATGGACGGTAGCCCGCAGAGCATTATTGAGGCGCCGGAATGCGTTTATGACACGCTGCATGACGCGGCCAGTTCGGCGGGCCATTTGCAGTTGCAGAGCGGCGACGGAAGAATCCGCGTCGAGGGCGACGGATTTTTGTGGCGGCAGGACAATTCATTCCTCACCATCTCAAACCATGTCCATTCGGTGATTGAAACCGGACCGGAAACGAACGCCCGCTTGTGAAAACTTTTTGCCTCATAACTTTGATGGCCGTGACCGCCGGCATGACGGCGCGCGCCCAACCGGCCACCAATGCCGCGCCCAAATTGCCGCGCCCGCCAACGCAGGTTGATTCAGCCAGCGGCTTCTTTGACGGAACCGGGCACAAGGCGATTTATTCCGGCAATGTTCGCGTGGACGACCCGGACATGAAACTGACCTGCGAGTGGCTCGTCGTGGATTTGCCGCAGTCGGGCGGGCGCGTGAGCCACATTGTCGCCGAAACGAATGTTGTGATTAATGGAACGGACTCAAAAGGCCAGCCCATGCGCGGGACGGGCGACAAGGCGGTTTATGATTTTCAGGTGAAGGATTCGGTGACGAACGAAACGATCACGCTTACGGGCAACGCAAAAGTGGAATATGCGCAGGGCTGGATGACCGGCGAACCGATTATCTGGAATCGCGCCGACAACAGCCTGAGCGCCACTAACCAACATATGGTTTTCCGGCAGAACCTAAATGGTGCCCGGGCGGATACAAATGCGCCGGCGGCGACGACGAACAAATTGACCACGCCGGAATAACTTTGAAATGGAAACGGCCGGAACATCTGCAAACGGACAATTGCTCGCCACGGAAAAGCTGGTGAAGGCGTATCATGGCCGGCGCGTGGTGGACGGTGTGTCGGTCGCCGTCGGCGCGGGCGAAATTGTCGGGCTGCTCGGCCCGAACGGCGCGGGCAAGACGACGACGTTCAACATGGTCGTCGGCATTGTGAAGCCGGACGAGGGCGCGGTAAAGTTCGCCGGGCGTGACATCGCGGAACTGCCGATGCACAAGCGCGCGCGGCTCGGCATCGGTTACCTAACACAGGAGCCGTCGGTGTTCCGCAAGTTGACCGTGGAGCAAAACATCCTGGCGATTCTGGAAACTTGCAAGCTGTCGAGCGCCGAGCGCGCGGTGCGGCTGAAGTATCTGCTGGAGGAGCTGGATTTGACGCCCATCGCCAAAAGCATGGCGTATCAAATCAGCGGCGGCGAAAAGCGGCGGCTGGAAATCACCCGCGCGCTGGTGACCAGCCCGAAGATGCTGCTGCTGGACGAGCCGTTCAGCGGCATTGACCCGATTGCGGTTTATGAGGTGCAGAAGATTGTGCGTCGGCTGAAGGAGCGCGGTCTGGGCATCCTGATCACGGACCACAACGTGCGGGAGACCTTGAAATTGATAGATCGCGGCTACATCATCCACAAAGGCCAGGTGCTGGTGGAGGGTTCGTCGGAATTTCTGGCGAACGACTCGAAGGCGCGGGAAATTTACCTGGGGCCGGAATTTAACTTATAAATTTATGGCGCGCTTATCCGTCACGGTTGAACAATTTTACAAGCAGCACGGCGCCGCGCTGCAAATGCGGCTGATCGCCGGCGAGGAGCATCTCCAGCGCGTCATCCGCGAGCCGACGGTGAACCGGCCCGGCCTGGCGTTAAGCGGGTTCACGCGCTACTTCGCCCACAAACGCGTTCAGGCCGTCGGCCACGCGGAGGTGTATTTTTTGCGGTCGCTTTCACACGCGGATCGCGAAAAACATTGCGCCGCCCTGTTCGCCTTCAAGATTCCGTGCTTTGTCTTCAGCCGCGGCCTGCGGCCGGATCGGGAATTCCTGGTAGCGGCGGCCAAGGCCGGCGTGCCGATTTTCCAGACGCCGCTCGTTACGATGAAATTCATCAACGCCGCGACGCTCGCGCTGGAAATGATGTTCGCGCCGCGTGGCACCGAGCTGGGCAGCATGGTGGACATCCTCGGCGTTGGCGTGCTGATCCGCGGCGAAAGCGGCATCGGCAAAAGCGAGGCCGTGCTGGCGCTCATCGAACGCGGTTACAGCCTCGTCTCCGATGACGTGACTCGTGTGACTTTGTTGGACGGGCGGGATGTCATCGGCACCAGTTCAGAATTGACGCGCAGCCACATGGAAATCCGTGGCATCGGCATCATCAACGTCGCCGCCATGTTTGGCGTCAAAAGCATCCGCCAGGAGAAGCAGCTTGACCTCGTCGTCGCCTTGAAAGCCTGGGACGAAGTCAGCGAAGTGGACCGGATCGGCATCGAACAGGAATTCGTCAAGGTGCTCGGCGTGGACATTCCGCATATTGTCATCCCCGTGCGACCTGGCCGCGATCTGGCCAGGCTGGTCGAGGTCGCGGCATTTCAGACCAAGCTGAAGATGTCCGGCTACAATGCCGCGCAGGAGTTGAACGACCGGCTGATCGCCCACATGAGCCCGGACAGCCAGCCGCCGTCAAAATGAGGAATTCAGTGGTGAAATTGCGTCCGTTCATATAGAATAGCATGAGCAAGCCGATGAGCGCAAAAAAACTCCCGGATGGCGAGTTCCTCACCAAGGAGCTGACCATCGCCAACAAGCTGGGCATTCACGCCCGGCCCGCCGCCCTGTTTGTGAAGACCGCCAACCGGTTTGCCTGCGAAATCTTCGTGGAAAAGGACGGCGAAAAAATCAACGGCAAGAGCATCATGGGCCTGATGATGTTGGCTGCCGGTCCCGGCAGCAAATTGACGCTGCACGTCAAAGGCGCGGACGCGCCCCAGGCCATCACCGAACTCGAAGCCCTTGTCAAACGCAAGTTCGACGAGGATTGAAGAACCGCCGGCCAGCGGTTTTCAGACCGCGGTTTCCAGCGTTTCAACTTGAAACCTGAAACTTGAAACCTGAAACCTGAAACTTGAAACCTGAAACCTGAAACTTGAAACTCCCTTCATGGCTGCGCCCGAAATTGACATCAAATACGTCGCGCATCTGGCGCGGCTGCATCTCACGCCCGACGAGGAGAAAAAACTCGGCGCGCAACTCGGCCACATCCTCGGCTACATCGAGAAGTTGAAGGAACTCGACGTGGCCGGCGTTGAGCCGACCGCCCACGCCGTGCCGATGGTCAACGTCACGCGCGCCGACGAAGTCCAACCGTGGCTGCCGCATGACGAAGCCCTTCGCAACGCACCCGCCAAGGCGAATGGCCTGTTTATCGTTCCCAAAATCGTTGAGTGATTCCTTCGATGCTGAACCAACTAACCATTTCCGAACTTGCCGCCAAACTCGCCAAACGCGAAGTCTCCGCACGCGAAGCCGTGCAATCGTGCCTCGACCAGATTCAGCGAGTGGATGGAAAAATCCACGCCTTCATCAGCCATGACGCGGCGGACGCGCTGGCTCAAGCCGATGCGGCGGACAAGCTCCTGATTCAAGCTGGCAGTGGCGCGAGTCGCTCTCTGCTTGGTATTCCCGTCGCAGTCAAAGACGTTCTCGCCGTAAAAAACCAGCCGCTCAATTGCGGCTCGAAAATCCTCGGCAAATTCATTTCGCCTTATGACGCGACGGTGGTGGAAAAATTGAAGGCGGCGGGCGCGATTATTTTTGGCCGGCTGAACATGGACGAATTTGCGATGGGCAGCTCGACGGAAAATTCCGCGTTCGGCATCACGCGCAATCCGTGGGACGCGGAACGGATTCCCGGCGGCTCATCCGGCGGCTCGGCGGCGGCGGTCGCGGCGGACGAATGCCTCGCCGCGCTCGGCTCGGACACCGGCGGCTCCATCCGCCAGCCGGCGGCGCTGTGCGGCTGCGTCGGATTGAAACCGACTTACGGCCGCGTGTCGCGTTACGGACTCGTCGCGTTCGCGTCGTCGCTGGATCAGATCGGCACGTTCACCAAGGATGTCCGCGACGCGGCGACGCTGCTGCGCGTCATCGCCGGACACGATGCGCGCGACTCGACCAGCGTGCCGCAACCGGTGCCGGATTATTCCGCCGCGCTGACCGGCGACATCAAAGAGCTGAAGCTAGGACTGCCGAAGGAATACCTGATTGGCGGTCTCGACGTGGAAGTCAAAGCGGCGCTGGACGCTGCGGTGAAACAATTTGAAAAGCTTGGCGCGGAGATTGTGGAAATTTCGCTGCCGCACACGGATTATGCCGTCGCAACTTACTACATCATCGCCACGGCGGAAGCCTCGGCCAATCTGGCGCGCTTCGACGGCATCCGCTACGGCGCGCGGGTGGACGGAAAAGACCCGGTGGAACTTTATAGCCGGACGCGCGGCGCGGGTTTCGGACCGGAAGTGAAACGGAGAATCATCCTTGGCACTTACGTTTTGAGCAGCGGCTATTACGACGCGTATTACCTGCGGGCGCAAAAAGTCCGCACACTCATCCGCAACGATTTTCTCAAGGCTTTCGAGAAGGTGGATGCGATTGTGACGCCGACCTCGCCGACGGCGGCGTTCAAGATCGGTGAGAAATCCGACGATCCGTTGCAGATGTATTTGAGCGACATTTTCACCATCTCGTGCAATCTGGCTGGCATCTGCGGCATCAGCATTCCGTGCGGCTTCACAAAAAGCCCGAAGCTGCCCATCGGCCTGCAGTTGCTCGGCAAACCTTTCGGCGAAGAAACGCTCTTGAAGATTGTTCACGCTTATGAAATGAACACCGCCTGGCATAAACAGAAGCCCGCGATGTGAACCCGAAGGGTATTTCATGATACCAACTCAAAGCATACGCAAAACCGCGTTTTGGATGGGACTGGCCTTGCCTGCCTTTGCGTTGCTGGCAATTGTTTGGGTAACCCATTTGACGAATGGCCAATTCAGTGCTGCGTTTGCCTCCGTGACTCAAACCTACAAGATTTTGAATTTGCTGGAGGAAACGCAGGCACAGGTCGCCGACGCGGAAACCGGCCAGCGTGGTTATCTCCTGACCAGCCGCGCGGACTACTTTTCCCTGTATGACACAGCCATGGCAGCCATCAACAATAACGTCCAACAACTGAAAATATTGGTTCATGGCAATCCAGCCCAGGAAACCAGCCTGGATGAAATGCAGAGTCTCGTCGCCAAACGCCTGGCTCCCAATTCTGACGCCGTCGCCTTTAGCAAAACCAATTCGGCGGATGTGGTGGCGGTGGCGCTGACCGATCAGGGCCGGGACACGATCAACCAGATTCGCGGCGTGCTGTTCCGCATGCGCGAACAGCAGATGGATTTGCTGGTCGCGCGGCAGCAAACTGCCGAGGCCAAGTTTCTATTCGACCAGACTGCATCGCTTGTTCTGGTAGGTGTGACGGCCATCACGCTCATGGCTATCATTGCCGTTCTGTTCCGGCTTGAGCACCTGCGTCAAATCGTCACCGTTTGTGCCTGGACCGGCCAGGTGCAATTTGAAGGTAAATGGATCCGCCTGGAGGATTATTTGAAGCAGCGGTTTGGCGTTGCCGTTTCGCACGGCCTTTCACAGGAGGCGGCGGCAAAAATGGTCAGGGAAATCCGGCAGACGAACTCGCCGCCGGATTTGTCGGGGCCGGCAGAGGGATGAGGGGATCCAATCACACCGATAATCAGGCTTGCATTTCAAGTAACTTGATGGTTACTTATAGCCTGATTCATGACACATCCTGTCAAAAACAAGGCCGGTGTGGCGACGCGGAATCCGGAACGCTCGCGCGAGCGCATCCTGGCCGCCGCTCTGAAGGAATTCGCCGCCAAGGGCTTCGCCGGCGCGCGCGTGGATTTCATCGCCCGCCGCGCGGCGATCAACAAGCGGATGCTTTACCATTATTTCGGCAACAAGGTAGGCCTGTTCAAAGCCGTGTTGCGCCGGAAAATCACCGCGCGGCAGGCGTGGGCGGAAAATTTGTCGGGAGATCCGGCGGAAAGCCTTTCATTCTGGTTCGAGGCCGCGTGCAAGGACACGGACTGGGTCCGGCTGTTTGAGTGGGAAGCGTTGCAAGGCAATTCGCAAAAAGTGATTGACGAAAAAATCCGGCAGTCGGCGACGGCTCGCGGACTGGAGCGCATCCGGCAGCGGCAGTCCCGCGGCCAGATTTCAACCGAATTCGACCCGCGCCATGTGATGCTGGCCATGCGTTCGCTGACGATGTTTCCGGCGGCGTTCCCGCAATTGACGCGGCTTATCATGGGACGCCCGGTTTCCGATCCCAAATTCCAAAAGGAGCGCGCCGAATTCCTGCGCCGTTTTGCGGTGGCACTCCGTCCGGCACAAAACGGCAGCCAGGTCAAAATCCGCTTTGTGAAATAAGCCATGAAAATTCACCTGTTTCCATTTCTCTTCGCGCTGGCGGCGGCGGTATTGACCGGCGGCTGCTCGGGCGGGGCCAAAAAGGGACCGGCGGACGTGCCGGTGCTGGTGGCGCAGGCAATCCAGACCAACTTGCCGGTGCAGATTGACCCGCCGCCGGTCGGCCATGTGATGCCGGTCACAACGGCGACCGTCCATTCGCAAATCGGCGGCATCATCAGCCAGGCGAATTTCAAGGAGGGCGACGAGGTGAAATCAAACGCGCTCCTGTTCACGATTGATCCGCGACCGTCGCAGGCGGCGCTGGATCAGGCGCGCGCAAATCTGGAACGCGACTCCGGGCAACTTGAATATCAAAAGGCCAATTATTCACGCGACCAAAAACTGCTCGCGGCCAAAATTATTTCGCAGGATCAATCGGACACGGACAAGGCCAGCCTCGACGCGGCAACCGGCACCGTGGCGGCGGACAAGGCGGCCATCACCAACGCGCTCTTGAATCTGGAGTTTTGCCAAATCCGCTCGCCGATTGATGGCAAGGCCGGCGGTTTGCAAGCTTACGCGGGCAACGTCGTCAAGGCGCCGGATGATGTTTTGCTGACCATCAACCAGATCCATCCGATTTACGTCCAGTTCGCCGTGCCGGAACAGTATTTGCCGGAAATAAAAGAACAGATGGCGGGACAAACGTTGAAAGTGACTGTGACGTTTGAAAACATGGTCGGGCCGCCGCCGCAGGGCGAATTGACGTTTGTGGACAACGCGGTGGACATGACGACCGGAACGATTCAACTCAAGGCAACTTTTCCAAATGAAGACAATTCGCTGTGGCCGGGACAGTTTGTGAATGTCACGTTGACGCTGTCGGAATTGACGAATGCAGTCGTCGTGCCGTCGCAGGCGGTTCAGGTGGGACAGAACAACCAGTTCATTTATGTCGTGAAGGCGGATCAAACGGTTGAAATGCGGCCGGTGAAGACCGGAATCACATTCGACGGCGACACGGTTGTTGAAAACGGGCTGGCCGCCGGTGAAACGGTCGTGACCGACGGGCAATTGCAGCTCGCGCCCGGTGTCAAAGTGGTGGTCAGAAGCTCCGACACCGCGTCGGGCGCAAGCGCGCCATGAGCGTTCCCGAGCTTTTCATCCGCCGGCCCGTGATGACCACGCTGGTCATGGCGGGCATCTTGCTTTTTGGCCTCGTCGGTTTCCACCAGTTGCCGGTGAGCGATCTGCCGAGCGTGGATTATCCCACAATCCAGGTGTCGGCGAATTTGCCCGGCGCCAGTCCGGAAACCATGGCTTCCGCCGTGGCCACGCCGCTGGAAAAACAATTTTCCACCATCGCGGGCGTGGACAACATGTCGTCGGTCAGTTCGCTGGGCAGCGCGCAAATCACGATTCAATTCTCGCTCGACCGCAACATTGACGCGGCGGCGCAGGACGTGCAGGCGGCCATTACAAAGGCGTCACGGCAGTTGCCGCCGAACATGCCTTCGCCGCCGACTTATCAGAAAGTCAATCCGGCGGATTCGCCGATTATTTTCCTGGCGATGTCGTCGCCGACGCTGCCGATGTCCGACGTGGACAATTACGCCGAGAATCTGCTGGCGGAGCAAATCTCGCAGATCAATGGCGTCGCGCAGGTCGGCGTGTTCGGAGCGCAGCCTTACGCCGTCCGCATCCAGGTTGACCCGAACAAGCTCGCGGCCTACGGACTCGGCATTGACCAGGTCGAGCAGGCGGTCGAGGCGGGCAACGTGAACCAGCCGCTCGGCACGCTTTATGGGAAGCATCAGGCGTTCATTGTTCAGGCCAACGGCCAGCTCATGAACGCGGCGGCTTTTCGCCCGATGATTGTCGCCTATCGCAACGGCAATCCGGTCCGGCTGCAGCAGTTGGGCAGCGTGCTCGACAGCGTGCAAAACGACAAAGTCATGGCGTGGTATGACAACACGCGCGCCGTCGTGCTGGCTGTGCAGCGCCAGCCGGGCGCGAACACGGTGGAAGTGGTGGACAGCATCAGAAAATTGCTGCCGCAGTTCCGCGCCGCGATCCCGGCGTCGGTGAATCTGGACGTGCTCATTGACCGTTCGCTGACCATCCGCAAATCGGTGTCGGACGTGGAACACACCTTGTTCGCCGCCGTGTGCCTCGTCATCATGGTCATTTTCATTTTCCTGCGGAATGTTTCGGCGACGCTCATTCCGAGCCTCGCGCTGCCGATGTCCATCATCGGCACGTTCGCGGCCATGGCGCTGCTGAATTACAGCCTCGACAACCTTTCACTCATGGCGCTCACGCTGTGCGTCGGATTCGTCGTGGATGACGCCATCGTCATGCTTGAAAACATTGTGCGCCATATGGAAATGGGCGAGCCGCCGATGGAAGCCGCGCTCAAAGGCTCGAAGGAAATCGGCTTCACCATCATTTCCATGACGCTGTCGCTTTCGGCGGTTTTCATCCCGATTTTGTTCATGAGCGGATTGCTCGGACGCCTGTTGCATGAATTTGCCGTGACCATCGTGGTCGCAGTTTTGGTATCTGGTTTTGTTTCGCTGACGCTGACGCCGATGATGTGCAGCCGGTTCGTTCATTCGGTGCGTAATGAAAAGCACGGGAGACTTTACAACGTCTTCGAGCGCTTCTTCGACCGGCTGCGCGGCGGTTATGACCGCACGCTACAGATTGCAATGCGCCACCGCCGGGCCACGCTGTTCGTATCGCTGGCGATTTTCGTCGCCACGGTGATTTTGTTCGTCATGATTCCGAAGGGCTTTTTCCCCGACGAAGACACCGACCGGCTCGCCGCCACGACCGAGGCGTCGCAGGACATTTCATTCGACGCGATGCGCGAACACCAGCTTGCGGCGATGAAAATTGTCGCTGCCGATCCGAATGTTGACGGGTTCATCTCGTTCATTGGCGGCGGGATTTTGAACAACGGCCGCATCTTCATGCGTTTGAAAGACCAATCGCAAAGGAAATTGAATGTGACCCAGGTCATTCAGGAACTGCGCCCGAAATTCGCGAAGTTGATTGGCTTGAATGTTTATCTGCAAAATCCGCCGCTCATCCGCGTCGGTGGCATGGCAACCAAGGCGCTTTATCAATACAGCCTCCAGGACACCGACGTGAATGAACTTTTTCATTGGGCGCCGATCCTGACGGACAAGATTGCTCACCAACCCGGATTTCAGGACGTGACGACCGACCTTCAAATCGCCGCCCCGCAGGTCAACGTGGAGATTGACCGCGACAAGGCCGCCGCGCTCGGCGTCACTCCGCAGCAGATTGAAAATGGACTCTACGATGCCTACGGTGAGCGGCAATCCTCCACGATTTACGCCGACGTGGCCGAATACTGGGTCGTCTTCGAGGTGCTGCCGCAATTCCAGCGCGACCCCGAAGCTCTCGCCGAACTCTACATCGCCAGTTCCGTGACCGGCACCAACGGCGCGCCCAGACTCATTCCCTTGAGCGCCGTCGCAAAATTGACGCGCACCGTCGGCCCCACAAGCATTGCGCATGTCGGCCAGTTGCCGTCGGTGACCATATCGTTCAACCTCGCGCCTGGCATGTCGCTCGGCACGGCGGTCGAACAGGTTCAAAAAATTGAATCCGATATGCACCTGCCCGTGACCATCACCGGCAGCTTTCAAGGCGCGGCGGCGGTTTTTCAATCGTCGCAAGCGGGACTCCTGGCAGTGCTTATTGTTTCCATCATCGTCATTTACATCATCCTCGGAATACTTTACGAGAGCTTCATCCATCCGCTCACGATTTTGTCCGGCCTGCCATCGGCGGGTTTCGGCGCGCTGTTGACACTGATGTTGTTCCGGCTCGACCTGAACATTTACGGTTTTGTCGGCCTCATCATGCTCGTCGGCATCGTGAAGAAAAACGCCATCATGATGATTGACTTCGCCATCAACGCGCAGCGCGAGCACGGCAAAAGCCCCGCCGAGGCGATTCATGAAGGTTGTCTGCTACGGTTCCGGCCCATCATGATGACGACGATGGCCGCGCTGTTCGCCACCTTGCCGATTGCGCTCGGTCTGGGTGCGGGCGGCGAGGCCCGGCGCTCGCTCGGCCTCACCGTCGTCGGCGGCTTGGTCGTGTCACAATGCCTGACGCTCTACATCACGCCGGTGGTTTATCTTTACATGGAATCATTCCATCAATGGTTCACCCGCAAACGCACTAGAAAACCGGCGGTTCAAACTGGAATTAATCCAGCCACGGCTTGAGTTTCAGAATCCGCATGAAAAATCCGTGTGCATCCGTGTCCATCCGTGGTTAAGCTTTTTTCGCAATGGAATACGAAGCCGTCATCGGACTGGAAACCCACGTCCAGCTCAAAACGAAATCGAAGATGTGGTGCGGATGCGCCAACGCCTTCGGCTCGCCGCCGAACACGAATGTCTGCCCTGTCTGCCTCGGCCTGCCCGGCGTGCTGCCCGTGCCCAACGACGAGGCGCTGCGCCTTACCGTCCTCACCGGCTTCCTGCTGAATTGCGAGATTCCCCGCTTCGCGAAGTTCGACCGGAAAAGTTATTTCTACCCGGACATGCCCAAGAATTACCAGATCACGCAATACGACAAGCCGTCCACCGCAAATGGCTTTGTGGAGTTTGAGTTCAACGGCGCGATCTCCCGCGTCCGTATCACCCGCGCGCATCTGGAGGAGGACGTTGGAAAGAACACTCATTTCGAGCGCAACAGCGGCGTGGATTTCAACCGCGCCGGCGTGCCGCTCATGGAAATCGTTTCCGAACCCGACCTCACCAGCGCGGACATGGCCTACGAATATCTCAACGCGCTCAAGGACATTTTGATTTACGGCGGCGTGAGCGATTGCGACATGGAAAAAGGCATGGTGCGCTGTGATGTGAACGTGAGCGTGCGTCCGGTTGGCACGAAGGAGCTTGGCACGAAGGAGCTTGGCGCGAAGATCGAAATCAAAAATATGAACAGTTTTTCTGGCGTGCGCCGAGCGCTGGAATACGAAATCCCGCGCCAGATTGAAGTCGTGAAAAAGGGCGGCAAGCTGATTCAATCCACACGCCGCTGGGACGACGTGGCCGGCGTGACCGAGGAAATGCGGACGAAGGAATTTGCGCACGATTACCGTTATTTTCCCGACCCCGATTTGATGCCGCTGGCGCCGACGGACGCCTGGCTGGCCTAGGTGAAGTCGCGCGTCGTCGAATTACCACTCGCGCGGAAGCTGCGTTTCATGCGCGATTACCAGTTGCCCGCGCCGGACGCGGAAACTTTTGTGAACGACGTTCAGCTTGGAGATTATTT
>Ga0302320_10016251_pt1 | contig 15225 bp, 10 predicted proteins | sample Bog_T0_3_FD_202130 | JGI IMG/M metagenome (GOLD analysis project Ga0302320, IMG submission 202130) | Peat permafrost microbial communities from Stordalen Mire near Abisko, Sweden - Bog_T0_3 | ecosystem: Environmental > Terrestrial > Soil > Wetlands > Peat | place: Sweden: Abisko, Stordalen Mire... | reverse complement strand
CGTCAAGACTTTTATGACCACTACCCGGGAGTTAATGACCTTGTCGGAGTGGCTTTCGGCTGAAGGTTGCACCCACATCGCCATGGAAGCGACCGGTGTCTACTGGAAGCCAGTCTGGCACATCCTCTCCGATGGCGAGTTCGAGTTGGTCTTGGCCAACGCGGCGCACGTGAAGAATGTCCCCGGACGCAAGACCGACGTGAACGACGCCACATGGCTCTCCGATTTGATAGCCCATGGACTGATCCGGGCCAGCTTTGTGCCCGACGAGCCGACCCAGCAGATGCGCGATCTGCTCCGAGCCCGCAAGCAGTTTTCGCGAGAGCGCAGCAGCCACATCCAGCGCATCCAGAAGACGCTGGAAGATGCCAACATCAAGCTCGACTCGGTCGTCACCGACATCCTGGGCCTGAGCGGTCGCCGCATCCTCACTGCACTGATCAAGGGCGAGACGCTTCCGCAGGCGCTGGCCTCGCTGGCTCACCGGCGTATCCATGCCACGAGCGAGCAACTGGAGGCGGCTCTGCGTGGCCGGGTCACCGACCATCATCGATTCTTGCTGCAACTGTATCTGGACCAAGTCGATGCCGTGGACCAAGCCACAGCCCGCATCGACAGGGAGGTAGACAGCCATGTCGAACCCTTTCGCGCCGCCATCGAACTGCTGAGCAGCATTCCCGGCATCAGTACCCTCTCGGCCGAAGTGATTGTCTCGGAGATCGGCACCGACATGAGCAGATTTCCAACTGCCGGGCATCTGATTAGCTGGGCGGGTCTCTGCCCGAAGAACGACGAAAGCGCCGGAAAACGCCGCTCGACGCGCATGAAAAAGGGTGCGCCTTGGCTGAAAATAGCCCTCATTCAATGCGCCTGGCCTGCCACCCGCACCAAGGGCAGTTACTTGCAGGCTCAATACTTGCGACTTCGCTCCCGACGCGGCACGAAAAAGGCCATCGGAGCGGTGGCTGCCTCCATGCTCACCGCCGCCTACCACATGCTTAAAAATGGCACCTACTACCAGGACCTCGGCGCCAACTACTTCAATGACCGATCCAAAGGCAAGCAGGCGATACGACTCGTCAACCGCCTGCAAAACCTCGGATACGAAGTTCAGATCAACCCCGTCGCCGCTTAGCAGGGTTTTGTTTCTTGTTAGCGAAGGCTGGAAAAATCACGAACCTCATCGCCACGCATTCTCGCCAATCTTCTGCAGATAATTACCACCTCATCCTGCATAATCAAGAAAAGCGGTCAAAATCCAACCGCCGCACCAGAAGCCGCCATGACCAAAGCCATCCAACCCGCCACCGTCGCAGACCGTCCAGCCCATACTCCGCAGTCGGCCCGCATCCTTCAATTTTCCCTCATCGGAAATCCGGAAAAAGCCGGAGAAACCCGAAAATATCTTCTTCATACATTCGCCTTTCAGCGTTTTTCGTCTATTCAACATGCTTATTATCAATAGGTTGAATAGGAAAAAAACGCGAACCCCCCTTTTTATGTTCTTATTTCCTTCGCTTTTCAAGTTAAGTCATTCATATAATAGACTTTGTCCGCGCATTAATCCTTCGTCATACATTCGCTTTGACCGGGTGGTCTCAATCAGCGCATTGGTTGCAGACACAGCTCCGTCACTGCCGCGGCAAAATATTGCACCGCCTCATCCAGCGGCCCATGATCGCACCATGCGTGGTAGGCGAATATCAGCCGACCGGCGTCGACGATTCCCAGTTCGTGCAGAGCCGGCGCCGCAAAGAGGCGCTCCACCAGAGGCCGGCCCGGACCACGCAAGGTCGCGGCCAGGGCCCAACTGAAATCGTCCCGCTCGCGCGGGTGGATCACGCGATCCGAACAGCCCCGCCGCGTAAGCAGTTCGCGTTCGATCCTGCGCCGGTATCGCCACTCGGCGGGCAGGCGTGCGCAGAAGTGCACCAGCTCCGGCGTACACATCGGATGCACCGGCCAAATTCCGCGGCGCAAATACCGGGCGGCGCTGAACGCGGCGCACTCCACCGCCGAATCGCTGCAAGGCGCGCGAGGGGGCTCGTCCAAATCGTCGGACAGTGTCGCGCGGGCGCTGGGCGTCAGAAAGGATGGCGGGTTCATCAAATCCTCATCCAGCGCGGCCGCCACGGCGGAGTCCCCACGAATTGCCCGGAGTTCGGAGGGACGCAGGCCGCATAACTCGTCGCCGCCAAAGCCGGTCAGCAGTATCTCAGTCCCATGCGCCGATGCTTCGCCAAGCAGTTCATAGAAGACCTCGTAGTATCCCTCCTCCCATGGCAGAATGGGTGCGCGTCCATCCAGACGGCAACTGCCGGGGGCAAGTGGCAAAAAGGATGCGATAGGAACCTCGGTATCGATCAGGCCGAAGCGCCGCGCGAGCTCTGCCCGGCGCTCCGGCTGATCCACCCGGCTATCGCCCATCAGCGCAATGCCATAACTGCGCAGCGGTTTATTGCACAAAGCAGCGGCGCTGGAGGCAACAATGGCTGAGTCCAGGCCGCCGCTCAGCTCAGCGCCAAGATGCTCTTCAGAAAGATTCAACCAGCGGCTCAAGGTCGACGACATGATCGTTTCAAAGGCTTCGACCGGGTCCGCGTCTTCGCATAACTCCGCTGCGCGCGGTCGAAACCACGGTTCCGGGTAGGTGATCGCCAGGGTCTGCCCATCCCACTGCGCCCGTGAGCGCTCGGTGAGAAGTTGGAGGCCGTGAAAGAGTGTGCTTCGCGCGTAGGGGTTGGCGTATTCCGCCAGGTAACGGGCAGCCCGCGCCGGATCGAGATTCTTTCGCGGCAGCAGGCGTAAAAGCCGCGACGCATCCCAATCGCCCCACAGATTGCCGGCTTCGGCGACCAAGAAAACCGGCGCGGTACCCCAAGGTCCAGCCTCGAGCGTGGCCAGCACACTCCCGGCATTTCGCGGCTCGGCCTTCGAGGCCGCATCGACAACGAGCATCTGCCATTGCAGCGGCCACTCGCGCAACTGCCGCGCAAGACGATCAAAACGCTCACTATCGACCGGAGTCAACCGGCCGGTCGGCACACCGGCCGCCACCTCGACGCCGCCGCGGCCAGCAGATCGCTCCCGGGCCAGGACCAGAATGCGGCTCCCGTCCGCGACGGCAACACTTTCCAGCGCGGCGTGGCGGAACGGCCGAATGGTGCTCTCGCCACATTCGAAACCGTCACTTGCCGCTCGCCACTCCGCACCAACGTCAACATCGCATAGACGAAATGTAAGCACTGTGGACCTCAGCCCTCCATCGGCTCGCCGCCTTAGTTGCGGCGGCCCTGGCTGTCCTGACCCGCGGTGCCTTTGCCTAGCGGCTCGTCCAGATCCTTGTTGCGACGGCTCTGGGCGTCCGTGCCGGCTGTACCCTTCTTCTGCAACTCGTCCTCGTCGTCCTTGTTTTTCCGGCTTTGCGCATCCGTGCCCGCAGTGCCTTTCTTCAGCAGTTCGTCGTCTTCAAGCTTGTTGCGACGGCTCTGGCTGTCCTGCCCAGCGGTGCCTTTCCCCTGCGGCTCGTCCAAGTCCTTGTTGCGGCGGCTCTGGGCGTCCGTGCCGGCAGTGCCCTTCTTCAACTGCTCATCCTCAGCTTTATCGAGTGAACTCTGGGCTGCCTTGCCCGGAGCATGAGGTTCGGAATGCTCGGATTTGAAGATACCGGACATCGTCGGCACATCACCGAATCCGAAGACATTCATATTGATCCCAACGCTGTTCATGGTTGCCATTGAATTCTCCTTTTGATGCTTTGTCTGCTTCGTTTGTGCGGCGTTTCCACCTTCGACCCGAGAGCCAGGCCGATGATTCGATCCCCAGCCTGCTCCAATCCGAATGAGGTTGGCTGGGGCAGCGGTTCTGTTTTGCAGGCGGCTGTCTGGGGAAGTTCCGCCCGATTCGATCGATGGCGCGTGCGGTCTATCCAGCGGCGCCGGCCTGAACCACCTTGATTCCGGGAGGTACAAGCGCGGCCGGATCCGCCGGGTATACCAACCGGTCATTGGTGTAGAGGGTTTGCTCCTCCGCCAAAGTGTTGATCGGATTTCCAACGCTTGTCCTCGTATAAAGGTACGAGTTCAATTTCATGTTTTGCAGGATTTCAATTCGATTCACCACCCCAAGGGCGTTCAGCACACCATTTACGTCCAATCCCCAAAAATGGTGGTCTTTGTACTTGTTCCCGTAATTGGCGAATACCAGGCCGCTGAGGCTAGCTTGATAGGTGACCCTGACAGTGGCGCTGCCGGTATCGCCCCAATTGGTCACAATGACGGTTTCACCGGGATCGAGTTCGTAGAAAATGGAGACGCTGCTGCCCACGCTGATGGTCTGCGTTTTTGATCCGCCCTGCTGCCAGTCTTGAGAAAAGCTGATGCTGGTGTCAGCCCCGAAGAACTTGATTCCGAAACTCACACTTTGCGTCACGCTCAGGCTAGATGTCTGGGACCAGTTCGTCTCCGCGGTGTTGTCCTTCTGCGTAGTAAAGGAAACATCAACCTGAACGACTTTCCCGGTGTCATTGGTCACCTCATGCTTGGCAAGCGCCGAATCCGTGACATCGATTCCAGTAAAGACGGCGCTCACCGGCCGCAGGGTGAGCGTTATCGGTGGCCATCCGTACTGCTCGTAAAGATTGCCCCACTTGGTTGGATCGTTGTAAAAGACGTCGTCCGGCGTTTTGCCGAAGAATTTGCCGATCGCGGCTTTCACGCTGCTATCGGTCATTCCGAAGAGCTTGCGGTCGGCATCCGTAGTGAGGCGAATCATCGCGCCGCCCACCACCCCCGTATAGTTCCCGGAACCGTCTGGGTTGGCGGCCAAATTGACGAACATGTTTTCCATTGAGTTTCTCCTATCCAAGTTTGAAGTTACCTTCTCGCAAAAAAAGAAGAAGAAGTGACGTGTTTCAGTGGAAAATAGGTAACGCGTTATAGCTCATGTCTACAACTTTCGTAATAGTACAGACGGCACATTTGACTGTCAAATGAAAATTTATGCCATTTTTCAACTGTCAAGCCGGGTGCAATGGAGCCCTTGCAAGTAGCGGGCGGCTACCGAATCGCAGTGCCGGAGGTTTGCAGATAGTTTCTCTCGAAGCGCGCACAATGGAAATTGGATCAAAAGTTCTCCCACTGGCCAGCCCAATCTGTCAGGAATCTGTCCGCTCTGTACCCAGAAAAAGTACCTATTTCAATACTTATTATCGTGAAGCTGTGTAACTGTGAAGCACCCGCTCTGGCAACAATAATTCGCATAACGCGTTTACTATCAATAATAAATAGTGATTTACTTCGTCGTGTCTCATCGCAGTAAAGTATCGCAAAATGGTAAAGCAGCCCTGCGAACAGCTCTCGAAGACCTCAAATTCAGTCCTTAAACGACCCTTTTGGGCCCCAAAAGCCGCTTTTTCGCTGGCCGAATGCAGCAGTCTTGACCTTCCATCAATCGAGTTGGCCAATTCAAAGCGTCAAAATACCGTCGCAAAGGTAACCACTCAGCTATTGCCTTCCCCTGCTCTTGCCGAAAAACAAGCCAGCGGGCGCGCTTGCGCGGGGAGGCAGCCATCGGCGGTCGAATGCGATTGGGTGATCTGCTGATCCAGGCAGGTCTGGTGAGCGTAAAAGATGTGGCCGCGGCGCTGGAGCGTCAGACGGGCAATGGCAGGCGTCTGGGCGATAATCTGGTGGCGCTGGGCGCGATCGAGCAGAAGACGCTGGATGGCTTTCTGATGCGGATTCCAGCCGAGCCGGCCAGCATCGAGGCGACTGGAATCGACGATGTGGATCTGCTGGCTCTGATGATGAAGCTGATCTACGTGGGGCGGCTTTCCACCTGCCGCGAGTTCATTGAAGCCATCAAATTGCCCTACCACATTGTCGAGCAGTTGGTACAGATGGCCGTGGACCGGCAACTGCTGCGCGCGCTGGGGATGCGCGATTCCAATAACCCCATCGACCTGGGTTACGCCTTCACCGACGAGGGCAAGCGCTGGACCGTCGATGCGCTGGAGCGCATGCATTACGTGGGGCCGGCACCGGTCAGGCTGGCGGATTTTACCTTTCAGGTGAGCCTGCAGAAGCTGACCAATGAGCTGATTACCTTCGATCGGATTCAAAAGGCGCTGGGTGAGCTGACCTTCGATGCCAGCCTGGTGGAGCAGAGCGGACCGGCACTGAACTCAGGGCGCGCCATGCTGCTCTACGGCCCGCCGGGCAACGGCAAAACCTCCTTTGCGTTTTCACTGGGCAGCGTCTACAGCGATGTGATCTATGTGCCGTATGCCATCAGCGTTGAGAGCGAGATCGTCTGCTTCCACGACCCGAGCATTCATCTGGGCATGAAGTCGAGCGGGCTGGCTGACGAAGAGCTTGTCTCATTCGTTCGCGCCGAAGAGTATGACGCGCGTTGGGTGCCCTGCCGCAGACCTTTCGTCGTCACTGGCGGAGAATTGACGCTGGAGATGCTGGATCTGCGTTATGACCCGACGGCGCACTTTTACGAAGCGCCACTCCACATGAAGGCGTTGGGCGGCTGCTTTCTTATCGACGACTTTGGGCGGCAACTGGTGAGCCCCAAGAGTCTGCTTAACCGCTGGATTGTGCCGCTTGAAAATCGCGTGGACTACATGAAACTGCAATCCGGAAAGAGCTTCAGTGTGCCCTTTGAAGAACTGGTGATCTTCTCCACAAACATGGAACCGGAAGACCTGATGGACCCGGCTTTTCTGCGCCGCCTTCCCTACAAGATCGAGGTGGGCGCGCCCAGTCTGGAGCACTACCGAGAGATCTTTGGGAAGGAGTGCGCGCGCCAGGGATTTACACTCTCCGGGGAGATCTTCGACGGGATTGTACGGAAGCTTACCGTGGAAAAAGGACTGGCGCTGGCGGCCTATCAGCCCAGATTCATTGTGGATCAAGTGGCGGCCACCTGCCGGTTCATGCGCCAGCCGCCCCACTTCGAGCCGCGCTTCATCGACTATGCACTGAACAATCTGCGCGTGCATCGGGAGGCGTGAAAGGCGGCAATAATTATATTGGGGCGATAGCACCTGATACTACACTAGGGAACATCTTAATAAGTCGATGTTTTGAAAAGCACGACTTTAGTCGTGCCGCAAATGCCCTGGAATCAACGTGGGCTTTAGCCCCCGAGGGAAGGTTTTGCTGGAGTTGGAACTTGATCAGAGATTCCCTGGATAACATGGCGGATCGGGCTGGAAGGTCGGAGAGGATCTTAAAGACAGCCTGGTTCGCCAAAGCGGCGCGAAAGGCGCGCATTGCGGATAGCGAGCCTTGTTCGGCGATCCGGCAGGTGATGTTGGGGTAGGCCGACGATCTGGGCGGCGGAGTCTTCAAGAAACGTCCTGGGAAGAACCATTACCGCTCCATCGTGGTTGCCAAGGGCGGGCGGTATTGGGTCTATGCCTATCTGTTTGCGAAGAAGGATCGAGCAAATATCAGCGGCGATGAGTTGGCGGAATACCGCGAGTTAGCTGGCCTTTATGCTCGGAAATCAGAGACCGATATTGCGAAGGAATTGCTGCTCGACGAGTTGGTGGAGATATGCCATGACAATGAATAGCAAATACAAAAGTGAAGCTTTTGAAGCGATCCATAGCGCCGTTGCCGGGATGTACCGCGCCGGCACCATCGACAAGGCAACCATGCGGGAGTTCGACGCATCCTGCATGGCATCTCCCCAGCCCAAGGAGCAGCGGCGGATCAAGCGGATTCGCGAGAGCCAGCATATGAGCCAGCCGGTCTTTGCGCGCTACCTGAATACGAGCGAATCGACGATTGAGAAGTGGGAGTCGGGCGCGAAGAAGCCCAGCGGCATGGCGCTTGAATTACTGGATATTGTCGAGAAGCACGGGGTGAAAATATTAGCCTAAGCGTTCTTGCTTCGCGGACGGCCAAAACAATAAAGAACTGTAGAAAACAATAAGAAACAGTCGATATGGGTATCCCACCTTAGCCGTAAAAAACAAGAACACGGCGAAGGTGGGGCATCCTAGGTTCGTTGGTTAGATGGCGGTTTCGCCACGCTCGTCGTTGCGGATGCGGATGGCGTCGTCGATCTTGCTGATGAAGATCTTGCCGTCGCCGATGCGGCCGGTGCGGGCCGAGGCGATGATGGCTTGCAGGGTCTTGTCCTTCTGCTCGTCGGCCACCACCAGCTCGATCTTGACCTTGGGCAGGAGATCGACCGTGTATTCGCGGCCGCGGTAGAACTCGGTGTGGCCCTTCTGGCGGCCGTGGCCGCGGGCTTCAAGAATCGTCATGCCTTCAATGCCTGCCTCGAGCAGGGCGTCCTTGACGGCATCCAGTTTGGAGGGTTGGAGAATGGCTTCAATTTTGATCATGCGAAAATGCCTCGTCTGAAAGCGTAACAGGCGAGGGGGGTGTTTGGGCCAGCCGCGCCGTTATTTTATTGATTTCTGCCGAGATTTCGATTCCCACATTAGCAGCAAAAGAGCGAAACGCAGATCCTTCGACTACGCTGCTCTTAGTTCAGGATGACAGCGGCGAGGGTGGGGCACCTGGAGGTTTGAGAAAAAGCGCGGGTGGATGAGGCACTCAGCACGAGTTGCCAGTTGGCGGTATTCTAAGGCAGGCACATGTATTCAACCGGCGGCAATCGCGGCGAAAAGCTCTCCACCTTGAAGTTGACGGTGGTGCAGTACGGCATATTGTTCATGATGCTGGCGCTGACGGCTGGGCTTTGGCGGCTGCAGGTGCTGGGGGCGGATAACTTCCGGCTGCTGGCAGAGCAGAATCGGGTGCGCAAGGTTCCGCTGATGGCCGGGCGGGGCAAGCTCTTCGATCGCGAGAACCGGCTGATAGTGGACAATTATCCTTCGGTTTCGTGCTATCTGGTGCGTGAGCAGAACCCCAAAGTGGATGCTGACCTGCCGCTGATTGCCAAGGGCCTTAACCTGGATCTGGAGCAGTTGCGCGCGACGCTGCGGCGGTACAGGGCCGCGCCGGGCTATCAGCCGATTCCGATCAAGTTGGATGTGACGGCCGACGAGACGGCCTTTATCGAGGCGCACCGCAATGAACTGCCGGAGTTGGAGACGATCGACGAGGAGCGGCGGCTCTATCCGCGGGACGGCTTTGCGGCGCATTTGATTGGGTATGTGGGCGAGGTGAGCGAGGATATGTTGAACGATCCGCGCTATGCCTACTACATGCCGGGCGACGTGGTGGGCAAGGCGGGCGTGGAGGAGACGTACGACCAGTTGCTGCGCGGACAGGACGGATCGCGCGATGTGGTGGTGGACAGCCACGGTCGCGAGGTGGGCTATCTGCGGACGCAGCACGCTATTCCGGGGCAAGATCTGAAGCTGACGATCGACATCGACATACAGCGCGAGGCGGAACTGGCGCTGGGCAGTGCGAATGGCGCGGTGGTGGTGATGGACCCGCGCAACGGCGAGATTCTGGCCATGGTTTCGCACCCGAGCTACGACCCCAACGCCTTTGCCGTGCGCATCAACCGCAAGGATTGGAGCGATCTGGTGACGAATCCCAATCATCCGCTGATGAACAAGGCGATTCAGGATCAGTTGGCGCCGGGCTCGACCTTCAAGATCATCATGTCCGCGGCTGGTCTGGAAGAGGGCGTGGCGCAGGATATGCATGTGAATTGCGTGGGCGGGGCGGACTTTTATGGGCGCTTTTTTCACTGCGATCATCATCATGGCGTACTGACGATTCAAGAGGCCATTCCGGAATCCTGCGACACCTTTTTCTACACGCTGGCGCAGAAGCTGGGGATCGATACGATTTCCAAATATGCGACTTCCTTTGGCCTGGGCCAAAAGACGGGGGTCGATCTGCCGGATGAGAAGGCCGGCGTGATGCCGTCGACGCAGTGGGAGATGAAGAACTATCACCAGCGCTACTATCCGGGCAACACGATCTCAGTGGGCATTGGCCAGGGCGAGACGCAGGTGACGCCTCTGCAACTGGCGCGGGCTCTGAGCGGCATTGCCTCCGATGGGCATTTTGTGCGGCCGCATGTGGTGGACCCAGCCCAGCTTCCGCCGGGGTTTCATCAGGGAGTAATGGAGAATTATCCCGGCTCGGGCGATGTGACGGTGCCGATGGAGCCGGATACCTGGATGACGATTACCGATGGGATGGCTGCCGCGACGACGCCCGGCCTGTACCACACCGCCGAGGCCGCGCATATGGAAGGCGTGGATTTTGCCGGCAAGACGGGGACGGCGCAAGTGGTGGGCGGCGGGGATACGCACACCAAAGGCGGCTCGAAGACTCCGAATGCTTGGTTTGTGGGGATGATTCCGCGGCGCAACCCAGAGATTGTGATTTGTGTTTTGCAGGAGCATGGCGACTGGGGCTCGGGCTCGGCAATGATTGCCCAGCACATTGCGATTGCCTACGTGAACAAGAAGCGCACACAGGACCACAATGTGCCGGATCAGGCCGGGGCCAATAAACCGGTTGAGATGGGCGCGATCTGGACCGAGCCGAAGTCAACCGGAGTCAAGGGAGTGGGGCGGCAGGATTCGGCCCTTCACGCCGGGCATTTCTTCATCGATCCCGGGCCGCTGCCAGCCGCCGTTGCGAGCGGTCATCCCGCGTTGCCTGGCTGGCTGCTGGCGCTGCCGCTACGCTTCAAAGAAAGTCTACCCTGATGCGGAGGATACTGAGCTTTCGCGATTTCGATTGGGCGCTGCTGGGCATGGTGCTGTTGCTGTGCACGATCAGTGTGCTGGAGATCTATTCGGCGACGCTGCACACCAAGTACATCGGCTTCCACACCAAGCAGATCTTCTGGATTGGCGGCGGGCTGGCGGCTATGTTTCTCTTTTCCAAAATTGATTATCACCGGCTGCTGGATTGGGCTCCGTGGGCATACGGCGTCAGCCTGGTGGCGCTGGTGGCCGTGAAGCTGGTGGGAAGCAAGGTGCTGGGGGCGCGGCGCTGGATCAAGATCGGCCCGATGCATTTTCAGCCGTCGGAGTGGGTGAAGCTGATTCTTATTCTTGTAGTGGCGCGGTACTTTGCCAATCTGGGCGCTCGCAATCTGACCTGGAAGGAGATCTTCAAGGCCTTTGTGCTGGTGGGTTTGCCGATGATGCTGGTGCTGGTGCAGCCAGATCTGGGAACCGCGCTGACCTATACGCCGATTCTGGTGGCGGGGCTGTTTCTGGGCGGCATCAACCTCCGCCAAGGGGTGATTCTGCTGACCTGCGGAACGCTGCTGATTGCCGGCGTGTGGACCAGCGGCAAAGTGCTGAAGCCTTATCAGAAGGCGCGGCTGACGAGCTTTATCAACCCGGACAGCGACCCAAAGGGGACAGGCTACCAGCTTCTGCAATCGAAGATCGCGGTGGGCTCGGGCGGCATTTGGGGCAAGGGCGCGGCCAAGGGAACGCAGACCCAGGGCGACTTTCTGCCGATTCCCCATGCGGACTTCATCTTTGCCGCTTTTGGCGAGGAACACGGATTTGTGGGCGCGCTATTCGTGCTGCTGTTATACTTTTTCATATTGATGCGTTTGATTCAAAACGCTCAAACAGCCGCGGACCTGTCCGGCTCCTTGGTTATCATGGGGGTAGTGGCTGTGTTGACCTTTCAGATCGCGGTCAACGTGGGCATGGTCATCGGGTTTATGCCCGTCACCGGAATTCCTTTACCGTTAATGAGTTACGGTGGATCTTCGGTGCTGTTTACGTTCCTGGCGCTGGGTGCGGCGATGAATGTCCGTATGCGCAGGTTCGTCAATTAAGTTCTTTCTTGCAGGTTTACCTCTTGCGTTCTCCGGAAGAGTCCTGGAAACAAGAGTTTTATTTTCAGTAGTTTCGCCGGCCAGGTCCTGATGGATCGCGCGCCCGGCAGGATTGGGTTCATGAGTACGCAGAGACGGGCAATCCGTTCCACTCCAGCGGCCGAATTTTGCCGCCAGGGAGTTCGGAACCGTTGGCGGCGATTTATTTGTACGGAATGGACGGGAGCATCGAGGCTGGAAGGCCTCGCTCCGGTCGCGTTGCAAGTCCGTGCAAGCGCCAGCGATAGAACGGCCACGCCGCGAATAGCGGAAGGTTTGGCCACAAAATCTCTGCAATCGGGTTACCGGATCGTACAGCTTGTTCAACTTGTTCAGTTTGTACTGCGTTGTCTGCTTGTACAACTTGTTCAACTTGTCCAATTTGTTCAGTTTGTTTCGCAGCAGGATGATCGTTATGGCTCGCCGCCCGCAGGGGCAGAGCGCCGAACGATCTCCGAACGGCCAGCGAATCACGGGTCATCCCCTCGCCACATCCCTCTCCTCTCCGGCCTAGTGCGCCTCCATTCGACCTTGCCGCGTGTCCCAGCAGGCAGACGCCGCTGGGCGGAAAGGTACGATGGCAAAGGAAATATGCATCTCCAGCACGCCACATGAGACGCGGCTGGCAATCCTTGAAGACGATCAACTCGCGGAGATTTACTACGAACGCGAAAACGAATACACGCTGGCCGGGTCGATTTACAATGGCCGGGTGACGCGTGTGCTGCCGGGCATGCAGTCGGCTTTTGTGGACGTGGGCCTGGAGCGCGACGCCTTCCTCTATGTAACCGACTTCCTTGAGTTGGAAGATCCGGAAGAGACCGACGAGTTGGAAAAGGCCGCGGCCAGCGGCGGCAATACGCCTCCACGCGAAGTACGGCACGGCCAGGCTGCGGAAGTTCGTAGCGAAGTCCGTGGCGGACGTTCAGCGCAGAAGCCAGAGCAGAGACAGGAACAGAAGCAGGAAGCCCGTCCGGCGCAGGCGCGTCCGGTTCAGGAAAAGGCTGCCCAGGAGCGGCGTGTGACGGTCGAGGCTGTACCCGAGGCCGAGATCGCATCACTGCCGGCAGCCGGATCGTTCAGCTTCTCCGAGCAGGCCGAGGGCGATCAGGAATCCGGTGAGCCAGGCGCCAAGCGTTGGCGCGGACGCAGACGCCGCCGTGGCGGCCGTGGCGCGGCAGGCCAGCAGGAGGATCAGGCTGAGAGCCGTGAAACCCCCACAACCTACGTTGAAGAAGTAACCCAGAATGAACCCGATGCCGAACCCGATGTTGCGCCGGAGATTCAGGCCTCTGGGGAGAGGCCGACCTCGCAGAGATGGGTTGAGCCGGCGCAGCGTTCTGAAAGCGCGCCAGCTTCTGCTCCAGTACCGTTTGTCATGCCGGGCGAGTCGCTGTCAAGGTATGGCGGCGCTCGAACAGAGGGCTCGGCGACGGGTTCTGCTGAGGTTGCGACCCCGGCCCTGCCAAAGAGCAGTTTCAAACCTGCAACGCTGATCGAGTCGCCAATCCAGTGGGACGGCAGCGGCCTGATGCCCGGCGAATCGCTCTCCAAGCACGGCAAGCGTCACGCCGAGCCCGCGCCAGAAGCGCAAATCGAAGCTGAGGCTGAAGGGCGGGAGAGTGTTTACGATGCCCACGAGGCAGGCGGAAGCGCTCCTGATGCTATCGAGGAACAAGAGTTCGTGGAAGAGACGATCGTGGCCGCGCCGGAAGAGGCTGCGCAAGCTCTGACCGATGAGCAACTGGTCGAGGAAGAGAACGCGGAAGAGTTCGTTGAGGAAGAACTGATCGAGGAGGAGCTCCTAGAAGGTGATTTGTTCGAGGAAGAGTCGGTTGAAGAAGAGCCTGAAGTTGCGGCTCCAGATTTGATCGAGGATCACACCATCGAAACAGTGATCGAGACGCCTTCGACGGAGGAGGCGGTGGCATCCGCGGTTACCAGACAGGACGAGGTTGTTTCTGAACACGCGCAGGACGGGCCTGTAGCAGCCGAAGCCGCCGAGCCTGAAACCGATGCGGCCGCGTCCCACAACATCGACCCGCTGCCACCGACAAAGTTCCGGCTCTTTGGCCTGGGCAAAAAGAAAGCCGAAGCGGAGGCCGTAAAACCGGCATCCAAGCCGGCAACGGTCTCGTCGTACGCACCCGGCAGCGGCCTCATCGAGGAAGAGATTATCGAGGAGGAGGAGTTCGACGCGCCGCGTCACTCTCATCGCGCCAAGGGCGGAGACCACGACTCGGACGACTTGGAAGAGGAGACGCTGCCTACCAATCTTCGCTCCGGCGATCTGGGCGAGATGCTTCAAGAGGCGCACCTCGACCACCGCATCCAGTTGAATTTTGACGGCAACACGGATGAGGACGACGAGGAGGACGACGAGGACGAACCCATAGCCGAAGGCCAGCCGGCGGCCGGCGGCGCAGGCCAGCAGCGCCGCGACCGCAACGTACGCGGAGGCCGTCGCGGCCGTGGAGCACCGGGTGTACCGCCAAATCAGGGCAACCGAGGCCGCGGCCCATCGCGCCGCTCGGCGCAGATGTCGGATCTGCCGATTATCAGCGATTTGCTCAAGCCCAACCAGGAGATTCTGGTTCAGATTGCCAAAGAGCCGATCGCCAAGAAGGGCGCGCGCATCACCTCGCACATCGCGCTGCCGGGGCGCTTTCTGGTCTTCATGCCGACCGTCTCGCACATCGGCGTCAGCCGCAAGATTGCCAGCGACGAAGAACGCCAGCGGCTGAAGCGGATTCTGGTCCACGAGCGCGGCGAAGCCAGTGGCGGATTCATCGTGCGCACCGCCGCCGAGGGTGCGTCGGAAGATGAGTTGCGCACCGACCTGCGAATGCTGCTGAATCTCTGGGCGGAGATTAAAAAGCGTTCCGACGAATCCAAGTCTCCGGCCTTGATCTATCACGATCTGGGGCTGATTGAACGCATTCTGCGCGATCAGGTCAGCAGCAACTTCTCTTCGATCTGGGTCGATTCCGAGGCGGACTACGAACGCATCGTCCGCTTCCTGAATCGCTTCTCGCCCACCTTGGTGCGGCGCGTCAAGCTTTATACCAAGGAGACGCCGCTCTTTGAGCACTTCGGCATTCAGGATGAGATTTCCAAGGCTTTGCGCTCCAAAGTCTGGCTCAAGAGTGGCGGCTCGATCGTCATCAATCAGACCGAGGCGCTGGTGGCTATTGATATCAATACCGGCAAATATGTGGGCAAGTCGGCGCGACTTGAAGACACCATCGTCAAGACCAATCTGGATGCGGTGCCGGAGATCGTTCGCCAGATTCGCCTGCGCGACCTGGGCGGTATCATTGTCATCGATTTCATCGACATGGATGACCGCAAGAACCGCTTCCGCGTGATGGCCGCTCTGGAAGAAGCTCTCAAGAGCGATCGCGCGCCAACCAAAGTCTT
>Ga0302320_10016250_pt1 | contig 15226 bp, 10 predicted proteins | sample Bog_T0_3_FD_202130 | JGI IMG/M metagenome (GOLD analysis project Ga0302320, IMG submission 202130) | Peat permafrost microbial communities from Stordalen Mire near Abisko, Sweden - Bog_T0_3 | ecosystem: Environmental > Terrestrial > Soil > Wetlands > Peat | place: Sweden: Abisko, Stordalen Mire... | reverse complement strand
GAGCCACTTGCAGCGCGTCTCCAGGGAGACGACTTCCTTGCGCAAATCCTTTTGCGCCTGCTTCAATTCCTTGCTGACTTCCGCCTGCTGCTTGCGGAAATTTTCCACTTCTGCCTGTTGTTCCGGCGACAGGATATAGCGCTGGTCCTTGTCCTTTTTCTGGAGCTGCAGCGCATTCAGGCGTTGTTGCGTGTCGTTCAAGCTTTGTTGTAATTCCTTGATCTTGACCTGCCCGCGCGATTGAGCCTCGGCTTCCATTTTTTTCACGAGCGTAAAAGGACGGCTCAAGGACGCCCGGCTGCGCACGCCGATTAAATTGCTGTCGCCCGCCATCTGCTCGACCAGGTTTTGCGCAAAATTCAGATTCGCATTCATCTGGCTCACCAGCGTGCCGAAGGGACTCTGCAATTTGCGGAGCGAGAAATCATCGGCCAGCAGGTCGGCATCGCCGACGAGCACCACCGAGGTGTCCACCTTGGATTCTTTCAAGGATTCACCGGCGCTGGCGATGCTGTTGGTGCTGCCGGCCTCCGGTTTGCCGTCGGGGAACGCTGTTTTGAATTTTCCGCTCAAACGGATGGCCAGCTTGAAATTCACGCCCGCGGCCTTGAAACTATTCATAATGGCGTTGCCGCCCATGCCCGCCATGAATCCGTCCACCAATGCCGCATTCTTGGTGCTGCTGAGCAGTACGGTTTCCTTGAGCCCGGTCGCCGGCGTGCCGGTGAACGCGCCGCACATCGGCAGCCACAGGTTGTCAATCTGGCTGGTCACGATGTCGTCGCGATTGATGCCTTCCGGCGTCAGCGCCAGCCACGTCGGCGCCTCGGTTGGCTGGCCGTTTTGCCCGCGCAACGTCATTTTGAAATTCAGGTCAGCCACGGCCTTGCTCGTGTCAAACTGCACGCCCCAGGCGGCCAATAGTTTCCCCAGCGACGAACTGAGGTCGCCCATTCCGCCCATCTGTGGGTTCTGCTGGCGTGCGGCCACGGCGGATTGCGGATCCAGAAACGCAATCAATTTCCCGCCGCGCATTACGAATTGGTCAATGGCGTATTGAGTCTTGTCCGAAATGCCTTTGGGATGAATGACCAGGAGCACCTTCACGTCGTCGTCAATTCTGTCCGTGTCTATCTCAACGCGCTTGACGTTGAAATCCTGTTTGAGCTGCGCGATGATCGTCCACGCCCCTTCCGGCTGCCGCCCCATGCGCATGGCCATCGGGTCCATTGGCCCGCCGAACACCGGCAGCGCGCTCATCACGCCCACGGTGGCTTTCTCCGGTGAAAACACGCGGGAGATGGCCCGGGTCAAATCGTATTCCAGCAGCTTTTCGCGATTGGGTTCCAGAAACGGAATCGTCACGCGCTCATCAGCGAGACTCACCGCCAGGCCAAGATAAAACCGGTCATTGCCTGGCAGCGGGCGCGCCTCCAGACCGTCCAGGCGCGCGGAATCTTCCGCGTCGGAATCCGGCTGCGGATCATATTTCTCGACGACCAGGTTCTTGCCGGCGATTTGTTTGTATTCGTGCAGCAGGTCTTCCACCTTGCGCGCATAATCCTTCAGAAACACGGTTTCCGGCGTGGCGGTTTCGCTCTGGGTGCAGTAGAAGCGGACTTTTACGGGCGTATCCAGTTTCTTCAGCACCGCCTTGGTGCCCGCCGATACTGTGTAGGCCTTTTCCTGCGTCATGTCCGCCCGCATCGGAAAGGCGCCGGCGATCACGTTCACCGCGATCAGGATGACGAGCATCACGGCGATGCCCGCCGACGAATAGAGAATGGTTTCGAGTGACTTTTTTTGCATTTGAAAATTGGCTGATATTAGCTGGTCCGGTGCGTCCGCAAAATCACGCTGGTGGTGAACAGCGAAAAGCCGATCACCGTCAGGAAGAAAATGACATCGCGCGAATCAAAGATGCCTTTCTGAAAACCGTCGAAATGGGTGATCACGCTGAACGAGGTGATAGTGTCCACCAGCCATTGCCAGTTGCCCGTGAGGTTTTGCAGCAGGTTGATGACCGGTGGAAAGCCCGCGAGGATCAGGAACAGGCACGCGACCACGGCAATAATGAAGCTCACCACCTGGCTGCGCGTGATGGCGGAGGTAATGCAACTCACGGCCAGATACGCCCCCGCCATTAGCCAGCTCCCGATGTAGGCGGTGAAGATCACGCCGTTGTCCGGACTGCCAAGGTGGTTCACCGTCAGCACCACTGGAAAGGTCAGCAATAGCGCCAAGCCCAGAAACAGCCACGACGCGAGAAATTTGCCGGCGATGGCTTCCCACGGAGCAATCGGCATCGTCAGCAACAGCTCCAACGTGCCGACCCGCCGTTCATCGGCCCACAATCTCATGCCGACGGCTGGCACCAGAAATAGATAAAACCACGGATGCCACATGAAAAACGAGTTTGTCAGCGACGCCTCTCCGCGCTCAAAAAAACCGCCGATCATGAAGGTGAAAAAGCCGTTCAGCAGCAGAAAAATGACGATAAATACATACGCGACCGGGGAAGCGAAGCAAGCCAGCAGTTCGCGCTTGGCGATGGTCTTGATATTGCCAAAACTGTTCATGTTCGCGTTTGGGGTTTGGGATCTTGGCTTGGGGTTTCGGGTTTCGTCATTCGTCATTTGTCATTTGCTTTTTGGTGTCCGGCAGCGTGATGCGCCGGAAGACTTCATCCAGCCGTCCCTCCTCCGTGCGCAATCCCTCCACCTGCCAGCCATTCATGACCTCGATCACTTCGCGCGTGAGATCACCATCACCCGCCGTGCGCGGAAACACCGTCACAGCGACGCGATTGCCATTCGTTTCGGTGGCCACTTTCTTGGCCGAGCGCAGGCGGTTCAGCTTTTCCTCCACTGCCGTCGCCGGCACACCGTGTACGCGCAACGTCACCGCGCCCGCCCAATCGGACTTGCGGCGCAATTCCTCCGGCGTTCCGTTGGCCACAATCCGGCCGCGATCAATGATGATGGCCCGCGAACACACCGCATCCACTTCCTCCAGAATATGCGTGGAAAAGACAATCGCTTTCTGTTCGCCCATCCGGCGAATGAGCTGCCGTACTTCATGCTTTTGATTCGGATCCAGGCCATCGGTCGGCTCGTCGAGCACCAATACCTCCGGATCGTGGATGATGGACTGTGCGAAACAAGTCCGATGCCGGTAACCTTTGGAAAGGGTATCCACGCTTTGATGCAGCACATTTTCCAGGAAACACGTGTCCACCGCGCGCTGGACGGCCTTGGTCTTGGCCGCGCCGCGCAGCCCGCGTATTTCTGCGGCGAAATTTAAGAAGCCCTGCACTGTCATGTCGGTGTACGCGGGGGCGTTCTCCGGCAGGTAGCCGATGAGTTTTTTGGCGGGTATCGGCTGGTCCACAATATCAAAACCACCCACGGTCACGGAACCGCTGGTGGGCGGAATGAAGCCGGTGATCATCCGCATCGTGGTGGATTTGCCGGCGCCGTTCGGGCCGAGAAATCCCAAGACTTCGCCCCGTTCCACCGAGAACGAAATCCCATCCACAACCTGTTTATGTCCGAATTGTTTCGTCAGGTTCTGAACTTTAATCATGTCAGCCGCTTAGTGTTTAATTCAATCGTGCTACGCAATAAAATACCCTGGTTCAAAGGGTGTTTCGCAAGCGATTTCGATTTTTTTGACAATTTCCAAAGAAAACGTTCAAACTATTTTCAAATTTTTTTACTGCCCATTTTGCGGCTTGAAAGGGTTCCTCGTTACACCACTTATCGCCGCGGGTGAAGGCACCTTTGGGCGATTGACACACGACGCAGGTATCCAGTGAAGTGGGGCGCGTCTGTGCCGGGATTCTCGCCTTGGCCATGCAATTCCCGTGTCGATTCCGATTGCAATTTGCCAACCAATAGGGGTAAACTAAACACAGTGCGAACGGCGATGGCATTTCACCCCAGAAATCCGCCACTTCCGTGAGCACCAAGGCGCCGGCTGGGAAATGAGGGAAAGGCAGGCAAGTGAAGAACCAAACCGAAACCGATATGTGATCAGCAAATCAATTATGAATTTGTCCCTTGATATTACTGAAGCGCGGGCCACGCATCCCATTAGGAACGGCTTCACTCTGATCGAATTGCTCGTCGTCATTGCCATTATTGCGATCTTGGCCGCCTTGCTCCTGCCGGCGTTGTCCGCGGCCAAAGCCAAGTCCCAAGGCATCGCCTGCATGAGCAACGAACGCCAGTTATCCCTGGGCTGGCACATGTACGCGGATGACAACAGTGATGGTCTTGTCAGCTCAAGCGACAACGGCACCGGTCAGCCCTATCTGGCCGCCGATACTGGAGCCAGTGCCATCTACAATAGGGCTTGGACTTGGTCGCGTCTGGACTTTAATGGCCTGAATGCTTTTAATACGGACCCGCGCGCGGATATCACCCTGCGCCCGCTTTGGCAGTACATTAAGAACTGGGCGGTTTACAAATGCCCGAGCGACACTTCCACGGTGAATTCCAACAACGTGACCCTGCCCCGCATTCGCTCCATTTCTATGAATTTTTTTCTGGGTGGCGAGGGCGACAACACTCTGGCGCCAGACTCATCCGGCTGGGGCCAATATTATGTGCCATATTACACAAAGACCACCGATTTGACCATCACTCGCTCGCCCGGTCCGGCCAAAACTTTCGTATTCATTGATGAACGTCAGGATACGATCAACTGGGGCAATTTTGGCACGGACATGGCTGGTTACCCAACGCCAATCTCTCCAAGTGCCCATGGACAGATGTACACGTGGTATATTGACATGCCGGCAAGTTATCACCACATGTCCGCCGGCCTTTCCTTTGCCGACGGACATGCGGAAATTCATCGTTGGCAGGATAGCAGGACGATGCCGCCGCTCAACAGTTTGGTTGGGTCGGGACCCTGGCCGGCGCCAGACAGTGTGGATGTCGCCTGGATGCAGGATGTCACAGCCCGGCCACATTAAAAGGAAGGATACAGGCTGCTGAATTCCGGGAATGCAGGAGGTGCCATGACTGTTGCCAACATCAACCGCTTCATTCAGTTATTCGCCGATGCTTTAGCAGCATTGGGCGCGAAAGTCTCGATGCGGGAGATCGAGAGCTTGGCGATAATGGTGCACGGCGCGATGGAAAGCAAAAATCGAGCATACCATAATTCCAGCCACGTATTTCAGATGTGCCGGGGGATGGATGCCAGGCAGGTGCTGGCGGCGCTGTTTCACGACGTGGTGTATTACCAGATTGACGGCGGGTTCCCCAAACTGGCGGCCCCGCTGCTGGAAACATTGGTGCGCCATGAAAATGGCGTGGTTACGCTGAATGAAATTGAGCCACAGGACACGGGTCTGCAACTGTGCGCTGACTTGTTCGAGTTCAAACCGGGGCAGGTCTTGCCTCCGACCGGCGGCATGAACGAGTTTTTGAGCGCGGCCTTGGCGGTGCGGTTGCTGCAACCGCATCTGCCCACGCGCGATTTGATCGTGATCTCGGCATGCATCACGGCTACCGTGCCGTTCCGCGGCGCTGACGCCGAGGGGCGCAGTTTTGCAGAGGCGCTGGCCTGCCGGGTGCGCGAGCAAAGCCGGATGTTGGCCATCCTGCCGGACACTGCCGAATTTGAGCGCCAAGTCACCCGGTCTATGCACGAGATAATCAAGCTGGGCAACCGCGATGTGTGTGGATTTGCCGAATCCAACCCCGCCAAGTTTCTGACCGGCACCTGGCAACTGATCGAGGAATCCAACGCGTCCCTGGCGGCGGTGCGGGTTTATACGCTGCAGGATTACCGTGGCGCGCTGGTGCGCATGGCAACATTTTTGGCCGGCTTGAACCCGGAACTTGTCTTCCGGCAGTACGAGCATTATCCGACGGACGCTGAGTGGGCGCGATTGAACTCGGCGACGAAGAAGAACCTGGCTTTTGCCGCCGATTACCTGGGGGCAAAAATCGCCACCATCGCCATCCTGGAAGCGCTGGCGATGGAGACGGGGGGCAATTGCCCGGTCTCGATGTTTCTCGGAGACATCCGCAGTGCTCACGGCAAGCCGGACCGCCCGAAAGATTTTCTGCCGCCCGCCAAAAAAGCCGCCGCCGACCTCCAGCCTCAACTGTTGCACGTATTGGAGAAGGGCCGCGCCCAGGAATCGAGCATGGACCTGAATGCCTCGCCGTTGACGGCGGCCATTTACTGGCGCTTGGGCCAAACGGGCATGCAGCAGACCTTGGTGCAGGCTAAACGCATGTTTGCCGGCGAATTATCCGCGCAGGAATTCTTGCAGGGCCTTGACCGCGACCTACTCCGGATGATTACTGAGGTGTGCGCCAAAATTGCGATCTCGCGGAGCCAGCTTTTGACCGAGCTTCAGGCCCGCCTGGCAAAAAACGCTGCGCGCGGGTTGTAGCCTAAATCAGTGTTGCGCCGGTGGCAGGGCCGCCCCGCCGCCCATTTTCTTCATCATCTCGGTCTGCATCATTGTCTGTACGCTGTCATATTTGGTGAAATCGGCTGGAGCCTCAAACAGGCTGGCGGCGGGTTTTACGAACGCAGTGTTTTGGTACCGCATCGTGACGGAGGTGCCCCCTTCGTTCGTGACAATTTTCACTGGGAAATCCTTCAGGTCGCTTGCGTTCCAGACCGTGGATTCGTGTTTGACGCCCTCCTTGTCGGTGACCGTGACCTTGTTTTTGACGCAGTCATGGCCGTCCACAGATTCCTTCCCGAGTTCGGTGGTTTCCACCTTGTAATCGTCCGGGCTGACGCTGCCGGAGGAATCCTGTGATGGCATTTCCGCATAGCTATTCAGGCCGGGATAAACGAGGTAGGTGAGCTTCAGGTCCGGGCGCGAAATGGTAATCATAGCGTCCATACCCATGGCTTTCATCTGCTGGGCGGCGCCGGGGGGCATTTTGGAGCCCTGCATTTCGCTCATGTTCATTTCAAAGCGAGTTTTGCCAGTGTCAAAACTCATCTTGCCGGTCATGGAGGTTTTGTCGCCATTGGCTCCGTCCATTTGAAATACCACCACCGTGGAAAAAGACTGGTTTTTGCCAAACAGTCTGTCCATGGCGCCCCCGAAATGCGGGCCGCCGGCGCGCGGTCCAAACTGGGCGAATGCCGGCACCAAGCCCAGGCTGAGAATGGTGGCCGTGAAGCTGAGCAGTTTTTTCATATACATGTGAGTTGCTTCGGTGAATTAAATGGCGGGGCAGGGGAGATGGCAAGCAGAATGTGCCATCAGCCCAGACGCTGGCGCAGGTTGTCAAGTTGGGTGCTTAATGCCGCCGGCAGTTGCGCGCCAAATTTCTTGTAGTTGGCGGCCACGTCCGCGATTTCTTTTTTCCAACCCTCGACGTCCACCGCCAGCAATTGCCCGGTTTGGTCCGCGGAGAAATTCAGGCCCTTAAGATCCAGCGCCCCAGGAGCCGGCAGGTTGCCGATGGCGGTCTTTTGCGCCTGGCCGGAGCCTTCTACCCGTTCGCAAATCCATTTGAGCACGCGTGAATTCTCACCATAGCCGGGCCACATGAATTTGCCCTCGGAATCCTTGCGAAACCAATTCACAAAATAAACCTTCGGCAGCTTCGCCCGGTCAGTGCGCTGCGCAAACGACAGCCAGTGGCCGAAATAATCGCCCATGTGGTAGCCGCAGAACGGCAGCATGGCAAACGGATCGCGGCGCAACACGCCCGCCTGGCCCAGCGCAGCAGCCGTGGTTTCCGAACCGCAGGCCGAACCCATGAATACCCCGTGTTCCCAGTCAAAGGCCTCGTTGACCAGTGGAATGGTGCCGGGCCGCCGCCCCCCGAACAGTATTGCCGACAACGGCACCCCTTCGGGATTCTCCCATTGGGGATCAATCACTGGACACTGGGCGGCGGGCGCGGTGAATCGCGAATTGGCGTGTGCGCCTTTTTTGCCGTTGCCGGGCGTCCACTCCTTGCCTTCCCAATCAATCCCATTGGCCGGCGCCGTCACTCCCATGCCTTCCCACCATACGTCGCCCTCAGGCGTGAGCACCACGTTGGTGAAGATGGTGTTCTTGGCGCATGACTCCAGCGCGTGCGGATTGGAACTGGCCGAAGTGCCGGGTGCGACGCCGAAAAAACCCGTCTCCGGGTTCAGAGCGTAAAGCCGGCCGTCTTTGCCAATGCGGATCCATGCAATGTCGTCGCCGAGCGTGGTAACTTTCCAGCCGGGCAGAGTGGGCTGCATCATCGCGAGGTTGGTTTTTCCGCACGCGCTGGGAAACGCGGCCGCTACGTAATATTTCTTTCCCGCCGGCGACGTGAGGCAGAGGATGAGCATGTGCTCTGCCAGCCACCCTTCGCGCCGAGCGACGCACGAAGCGATGCGCAACGCGAGACATTTCTTGCCGAGCAGCGCGTTGCCGCCGTAGCCCGAACCGTAGGACCAGATGGACGGCTCGTCCGGGAAATGGACTATGTATTTTTTCCGGGGGTCGGGTTCGCATGGCCAGGGCACATCCGCCTGTCCGGGTTGCAAGGGCGCTCCGACTGAGTGCATGCAGGGAATAAAGCTTCCTTTCGCGCCGAGCTGGGCCAAAACTTTCTTGCCCATGCGGGTCATGACGCGCATGTTCACTACGACATAGGGGGAATCGGAGATTTCCACGCCGATTTTGCAGAGGGGCGAATCCAGCGGCCCCATCGCGAAGGGGATGATATACATGGTGCGACCCCGCATGCAGCCCTTGAACCGTTCATGCATGGTTTTTTTCATCTCGAACGGGTCGGCCCAATGGTTGGCCGGTCCCGCCGCCTCTTTCGCTTCCGTGCAAATGAACGTCCGGTCTTCCACGCGAGCCACGTCGCTGGGATGGGAGCGCGCCAGATACGAGCCGGGACGTTTCGTTGGGTTCAACTTGATGAAGGTTCCTTGCCGCTCCATCAAGTCGCACAGCGCCTGGTTTTCCGCGCTGGAACCGTCGCACCAATGGATGGTGTCGGGCTGGCATAGCGCGGACATTTCTTCGACCCACATAATCAGTTTGTGATTGGTGGTATGAGGTTCGTGATGCTTGCTGCTGGTCATATCATGGTTCTTCCGCGAAAATAGGAATTAACGAGGGCGAAAATTGCCCTAATTTTGGGATTGAAACAATCACTAAATCGAAATAAACCCCCGTTTCTTTGCCGCTGGGCCAAATAGGGTGTGCTTCGGACAAAAAATGGCCACCACAAATGACGAATGACTAGATAATGACGAAACTGGAATGACAAGTTAAGGCTATCTCAGACCAGACCTTGCAAGGCTGCATTTTTCAACCCGCATTAAGCCGCGCAATCGCTTGCGCCATGCCATCTGTCATTCGTCATGGGGAATTCTTTCGTCATTGGGATCTCGTCATTCGTCATTAGCCACTCCGTCCCGCTTCCGGCACGCGAACCCAGCGGCGAAGTGCGAGCAAGCCCGCCGGCGCGATCGAGGCCGTCAGCGCCACATATAACCACATGGTGCCCGAATGACGCTCGCCTACTGCCGGACAATACGTTGCCAGCAACGCTGCCGAAAAGGTGCCGACCAACAATTTGCCCACTAGAAACGGAACATAAGAAAATGCGCCGTAAGAGGCTTCCTGCCCCTTGGGCGCAATGGCCGAGGCGTATTCATAAACGCGCGGCGAGTAGAAAGCCTCACCCAGAGAGAACACAATCACAAAGAGCGTGATCATGGCGTAATACGGATGTACGACTCCCGTGAGTCCGAGGTAATGGTGGCCGAACCACTGGCCAAAAGGGCAGCCGGCCAAGCCTTGAAACCAGGCGGTGGGCATGGCCATGATAAAAACCGACCCGGCCGAAATGATGCCGCCGAGAGTCACGATGCCGTACGCGGGAAACCGCTGCGTGAGCGCGCCAATGATGGGCACCGTGGGGATGACAATCCACGCGTTGATGGCCCAAAGCTTGCCCACTGGCGCGCCTTCTCCCAGTTCACGGATGCCGAATTCCGGAAAAACGTAATACATCTGCATCATGATTAGCTTCAAAAACGCGATCAGCAGCAGGAACAGGAGCAGCCGGTAAAAGCCCTGTTCCCTGACGAGCTCGCCGAAAATGCGAATCGTCTCTCGGGCGCTGGCGCGGACGGACTGGTACAGCGCGTCGAAAAAATTCGCCGCGGCAACTTTGGGCGGCGGAGGAACGATGTGCACGCCTTCGTCCGAAACCTCCATGCCTGGCCGAATGCACCATACCAGCGGCACCAGTGAGAGCTCGATGCCTAGGCTCACCAAGAACAGTGTTCGGTAGGTCGTGATCGAGGTGCCGAGCCACGGCAGGACGAGCTGGCCGTGTTCGCCCAGTCCCTGCCGCACCCAATCGAACAGATAGGCGGCAGCCAGCGAGCCAATGTTCATGATCATATAGGCAGCTGAAAAGGAAATGGACCGCTGATTGGTGGTGGAATATTTTCGGACGGCGGCGATGAGCACCGGCGTTCCCAGTGCCTCCCCGGCGGCCAGCGGAAACAGCCCAAACGCGAGCGCAGCCCACGGCACGGTGCAAAAAACCATCACGGCGCGCGCGGCTATGCACACCCAGATGCCCAGGAAAAAGGCCCGCCGCAAACCGATGGCATCCGTCAGTGCGCCAACCATCAATGTCACCACGGTCATGCTCACCGCCCATACGGTCACAATGCCGAGCGCCTGCTGGTCGCTGTAATGAAACTCGCTGGACAGCCATAGCTTGAGCGTCAGGTTGGTCACGGCATAGGCTGCATAGCTCAGGAGCTTGATGACGAAGGTGAGCCACAACTCCCGCGCCGCGCCGAAGAGAACGGTGAATTTGCCGATGAAGCTTCTGGCGGGTTGTTGGGGGTCGGCCATTACTTTTTCAATTCAATCGCGCGGATGCTAGCCCGCTCCGAGCCTTAAGGAAAGTGACAAAATCAGAGCCCCCTGTCATGGCGCAGACTGGCAGTCTGCCGTGTCGCCGGATGGCGGTCGGCAGCCGCGTGGCCCGCAAGTTGCCAACTTGCGGCACGACAGACAGCCTGTCTGCGCTGATGGTGGGCCGCGCGAGCTGCCGTCGAAGGCCGGCCAGCCCAATTGCATCATTTTCTTCTTTCACGCGGACGGGGCTTGTTTTTTGCGCGTCTGGGCGTAGATTCCCGGCATGAAGAACGACGTCGTGCCGATTCAGATTCGCGGCATACTCCCCGCCAACAGCGGGTGCGCGCTGTTTGTGGGAAATGATGAGAAGGTTTTTGTGATCAATGTCGAGCCGCAGATGGGCGCCGTCATTGGCATGTTTCTGCGGGACACGCCCAAGGAGCGCCCGCTCACCCACGACCTCATCAACCGGATGTTTCAAGGCTTTGGCATCAACGTCGAACGCGTCATCATCACCGATTTGAAAAACTCCACGTATTTCGCCCGGATCATTTTGCAGCAACAAAACGAGCTGGCGCGGAAAATTGTGGAGCTGGACGCGCGCCCGAGCGACTGCCTGGCGCTGGCGGCCGCGCAGAAGAAACCCATTTTCGTTTCCGCGGCCCTGTTCGCCCAGGTGGAGGACATGAGCGAGGTCCTCAATAAAATGAACGAATCGGGTGGCGACTTGGAAACGGATTGAAATGGCTGGCGCGAAGTCACATCCGCTGGCGCTGGTCTGTGGCGACGACGACTTCGCCGTCAAGCTGCGCGCGAAACAAATTTTTGCCGAATGGTCCGCTGAGGTTTGCGGGATGGATCACGAGATTATCGAAGCGAGCGTGGGCAACGGCGGCGAAGCCTTGGCCGTGCTGGGCCGCCTGCGCGAGGCCCTGCAAACACTTCCTTTCTTTGGCAGCGGCAAAGTGGTGTGGCTCCGGGACTGCAACTTTCTCGGCGAAGATCGCACGGCCAGTTCCCAGGCGGTCACCTTGGCCCTGGCCGGGCTGGCGGAGGAACTGAGGTCATTTTCCTGGCAAAATGTCCGTCTGCTCATCAGCGCCGGCAAAGCGGACAAGCGGCGGATTTTTTACAAGACGCTCGAAAAAACCGGCGCGGTGGAGAATTTTTCCGCCTGGTCGCAGGATGACCGGGATTGGGGCGATCGCGCGGAAGTGGCGGCGCGCGACGCCCTGCGCAAACGGCAAAAGGACATCTCTTCCTCCGCCCTTGGCGAACTGATCAACCGGGCTGGCTCGGATGCCCGGCAGTTGGAAAATGAAATCGAGAAGCTCTGCGTGTACGCCGGCGACCGAAAGAAAATCGAACTGGCGGACGTGACCGCGATCTGTTGCTGCAACAAAACAGCCAAAGCCTTTGCCTTGGGCGACGCCTTGGGCGACCGCGACCTGCCGCGCCTCCTCCAGCGGCTGGACGAGGAGCTGTGGGAAACCAAGTTCGACAAGGACAAATCGGAAATCGGCCTGCTGTACGGTTTGATCGGCAAAGTCCGGGCCATGCTGCTCTTGAAAGAGATGCTGCGCGAGGGCTGGGTGAAACCCGACGCGGATTATAACCGTTTTAAGGCTCAACTCGCGGAGATTCCCGCCGATAAAATGCCAGCGGAGAAGAAGTTTAATCCGCTGGCGATCAATCCGTATGTGCTTTACAAAGCGTTGCCACAGGTTAAAAAATACACCTCGCTGGAGTTGGTCCGGGCGATGGATGTGTTATTGCGCTGCAATCAGCGGCTGGTCTCCAGCGGACTGGACGAAACGCTGGTCTTGCAGCAGGCTTTGGTGCAAATTGTAACGCCGGGCCTAGCGGCCTGAGAAACTTTATAAGAAGATGTCATCCGCCAATGTGTCAGTGCTGGTCGGCAAGAATTTTGCCTGCGTTAAAATTCGCGGGCGCGCCAATTTTGCGTGCAGCCCCGACTTCAAAACCCTGTTGAATGAACTGGTGCAAAAGGGGTTTGCGCGTTTCATCATCGACTTGGGGGAATGTGTGCTCATGGACAGCACATTTTTGGGCGTGTTGTCTGGTTTCGGCATGAAGTTGAACTGCAACGGGGCGCCCGGTGGGCGCGGCATTGAGCTGCACAATACGTCCCCCCGGGTCGGCGAACTGCTGGATAACCTGGGCGCGGCGCACTTGTTCACGGCCACCACCGGCCCCCTGCAACTGCCGGCGGATCTCACCCCTTGCACCCCGGAAACCAAGGCCCATACGCACGAGGAAATCACCCGCACGAGCTTGGAAGCGCACCAGACTCTGATGGCGATGAACGCGGAAAATGTTGCCCGTTTCAAGGACGTGGCGCAATTTCTCGCCGAAGATTTAAAAAGTCTGGAAAAGTGTTCCTGAGCGGCCTGGCAATCTCCCCGGAAGCCGTGGACTGGCGTCCGTCGCCGAGCGACTCCAAAGGCAGCCGGGGCTTGTAAGCGCCAGCCGCAGTCGCACCAGCGCTTGGGAGAGTGCGGTGCGCTCACCCGGCACTTTCATGCGGGGCGCCTCCAAGCTGATGGTAAACCTTTGCGCACGCGGAATTCACCACTCAAAAAGGGTAGCCAATTGGCCGCCGATTCTTTCTCAATTCCGCCTTCCGGCTAACCGGCCGGCGCGGGGGCCGGCGTGCCCAAGCCGGGCAGCTTCGGCGGCGCGGGTTTGGGCGGATTTTCGGGCAGGGGTGTTCCGGCCGGCGCGCCCATCATGGGGCCGACGTTCGGCGGCGGTTTCACCGGCGGCGTAAAGTGACCCGTGCGCACAATTTCGTCCACCTGCACGCCGTCAAGTGTTTCATACTCCAACAAGCCGTTGGCGATGAGTTCGAGTTTGTCGCGGTGATTTTCAATCAACTGCTTCGCCGTATGGAAGGCACCATCCACGATGCGCTTGACCTCGGTGTCAATATCCTGCGCGGTCGCCTCGCTGTAATCCTTCGTGCGCATCATGTCGCGGCCCAAGAACACGTATTCCTGCGCCTCGCCGTACAGCACGTTCCCCAGCTTCTCGCTCATGCCCCAGTGCATCACCATCGCCTTGGCCAGTTGCGTGGCTTGCTGGATGTCCATCGCCGCCCCGCTGGAAATATCGTCGGTCACGTATTCCTCGGCGATGCGCCCGGACATGGTCATGATGATGGTGTCAATCGCCTGCTTGCGGCGCATGTTCAACATGTCCTCCTTGGGCAGCGACATGGTGACGCCCAGCGCGCGGCCGCGCGGGATGATGGTGACCTTGTGCAGGGGATGGGTGTGCTTGAGCAGCACGTTGACCAGCGCATGGCCGGCCTCGTGCCAGGCGGTGGCGCGTTTTTCCTCGTCGCTCATCGCCATGCTGCGGCGTTCACGGCCCCAGCGCACTTTATCCCGCGCCTCCTCCAGTTCGGGCTGGCCGACCCCTTTCTTGTTGGTGCGCGCCGCCAGCAGCGCCGCTTCATTCAGCAAATTCGCCAGTTCCGCGCCGGAGTAGCCCGGCGTGCCGCGCGCAATGAGCGACAAATCCACGTCCGGCAGCAGTTTCACGTTCTTGGCGTGAACTTTCAGTATGCCTTCGCGGCCCCGCACGTCCGGCAGGTTCACCGTCACTTGCCGGTCAAAACGTCCGGGGCGCAGCAGCGCCGGATCCAGCACGTCCGGCCGGTTCGTGGCGGCGATGATGATGATGCCTTCCTGGGTGTCAAAGCCGTCCATCTCCACGAGCAGCGCATTCAAGGTTTGCTCGCGCTCGTCGTTGCCGCCGCCCAGCCCGTGGCCGCGCGAACGGCCCACGGCGTCAATTTCATCAATGAAAATCAGACACGGCGTGCTCTTGCGCGCCTGTTCAAACATGTCGCGCACGCGGCTGGCGCCCACGCCCACGAACATCTCCACAAAGTCCGAGCCGCTGATGCTGAAAAACGCCGCGTCGGCCTCGCCGGCGATGGCTTTGGCCAGCAGGGTCTTGCCTGTGCCGGGCGGGCCCACCATCAGCACGCCCTTGGGAATCCGTCCGCCCAAGCGCTGGAATTTCTTCGGGTCTTTGAGAAACTCGACGAGTTCAGACACCTCCTCGATGGCTTCGTCCACGCCAGCCACGTCCTTGAACGTGGTCTTGTTGCGGTCCTTGGCCAGCATGCGGGCTTTGCTCTTGCCGAAGCTCAGCGCGCCCTTGCCCGCGGCCTTGATCTGCCGGATGAAGAAAAACCAGAACAGCACCCCCAGGATGAGGAACGGTGCGATTCCCCAGAGCAGATTCATAACCACCAAATTTGGCGCGCTGATCGAAATCTTGTGCGATCGGGTCAGCCGGCTCATCTCTTCCGATCCGAGC
>Ga0302320_10016249_pt1 | contig 15226 bp, 7 predicted proteins | sample Bog_T0_3_FD_202130 | JGI IMG/M metagenome (GOLD analysis project Ga0302320, IMG submission 202130) | Peat permafrost microbial communities from Stordalen Mire near Abisko, Sweden - Bog_T0_3 | ecosystem: Environmental > Terrestrial > Soil > Wetlands > Peat | place: Sweden: Abisko, Stordalen Mire... | reverse complement strand
TGGCTCGGCACCGAAGGCGGCCTGGTGCGCGGGCAGCGAGACTCCACCGGCATTCGCTGGAAAAAGGTGCCGGGTCTGGACCTATCTCCCGTTCACTCCGTCCGTGCGGGCTCCGGCGGGAGCCTCTGGCTCGGGACAGAAACCAGCGGCGTCGCGAAGTTCAACACCCGCACCGGCGCCGTGCGGTGGTTTGGCGAGGGGCAAGGGTTGCTCGGCAAAGCCGCGTATACGGTTCGATTCGATCATGAGCAAAGGCTCTGGGTGGCAACCGACGCGGGACTTTTTGTCGCCAGCGCTCCGTATGCGCGGTTTGCCCGCGTCGGCGAACTGCCGCCATCCCGGTTCTGGGCCATTGCCCAGGGAAGCGATGGCACGGTTTGGGCGGGCGGCGCGGACGGCCTCTACGCCTTAGCTGGAGGCCATTGGAGAAACTTCAAGCCCGTCGATGGCTTGAGCAACCGGGAAGTGCTCTCCCTGGGCGCGGGCGCCAATGGAATCATGTGGGTGGGATATCGATTCGGGGGTGGCATCGACCGCGTCCGATTGCGGGCGGAAGGTCTTGCGGTTGAGCAGGGCGTGCAGCGGCCGGGCACGGACGGTATCGTCTATTTTTTTGAATCCGACGCTCAGGGACGGCTATGGGTAGGCACCGAGAACGGCGCGGACGTGTGGGATGGATCCCGCTGGAGCCACTATGACATGAACGATGGTCTGGTCTGGAACGATTGCAACCTCAATGCGTTCGCCGCGGAACCGGACGGTACGGTTTGGATCGGGACCAGCGTCGGGCTTTCCCGATTCAGGCCCCGTCCCCACCCTGCTCCGGCGTCGTCGCTTCAGCTGGTGTTCACCAAGCTTCTGATGGGCCGCAAAGATGTTTCCGACGAAATCAATCCTTCCCTCGACCTCCGAGCCAACTCGCTGATTGCACGCTTCTCCGCGCTGAATGCGTCCAGGCAGAATGGGGTGCTCTTCCGCTACCGGCTTGACGGCGCGAACCCCAACTGGACAGAGACCGCACAGAGAGAACTGCAGTTCGCCGAGCTGGCCCCTGGAACCTATCGGCTGCAGGTGGAGGCCCGGGACAGCGACCAAACGTGGCGCACGGGCAGGGCGGAATTCGCATTCAGAATCCTCGCTCCGTGGTATCGGAGATGGTGGTTCTTCACGGGCTGCGGCCTCATTCCCCTGTTAGTCGTCGCGTTCGTGGTACGGTCCCGGATTGCCGAGCTGGAAAGAAGGGAGCGCGAACTCCGGCGCTTGATGGCGGCCCAGGACGAAATCCGCAATCTAGCCTTCTTCGACCCCTTGACCGGCCTTCCCAATCGCCGCCGGCTCTTCGACCGGCTGAGCAGAGATCTGGCCACAATTCCCCGAAGTGCTCAGATGCGTGCCCTGCTCTTCATCGATCTGGACGATTTCAAGACACTGAATGACACTCTGGGCCATCAAATCGGCGACCTTCTTCTGCAAGAGGTAGCCCATCGCCTCACCTCCTCCGTCCGCGCAACCGATACCGTGGCCCGATTGGGCGGAGACGAATTCGTGATCCTGCTCGTCGATCTCAGCGAATTTCCAATCGTTGCAGCGGCGCATGCGGAGACCGTCGCCGAGAAAATTTGCGAGGTTGTGGGCCAGCCCTACAGGTTGGACGGACATGAGTGTCAAGGCGCCTGCAGTATCGGCATCACTGTATTCGGCGAGCAGCGCGAAAGTGCCCATGAGATCCTGCAACAGGCCGACATTGCCATGTACCAGGCCAAAGCGGCAGGACGCAACGCCGTCCGTTTCTTTGCACCGGAGTTGCAGGTCGCCGCCAATGCCCGCGCCGCTCTCGAGCACGACCTCCGGTTGGCCATCAAGACCGCCCAGTTCCTGCTCTATTTCCAACCGCAACTAGACCGCGGCGTGGTGGTCGGCGCCGAGGCCTTGCTGCGCTGGAATCATCCGCAGCGTGGCATTCTTGCCCCTGGAGAATTCATCTCCCTGGCCGAGGAAACAGGGCTGATCCTCCCGCTTGGTGACTGGGTGCTGGAGGCCGTCTGCCGGCAAATCGCCGCCTGGGCGGGCAGCGAGGCAACCGCATCCATCGCCATTGCCGCAAACATCAGCGCCCGCCAGTTCCGCCTGCCGGACTTCGTCGAACGGGTGTTAGCGGCGTTGAGCCGCACTGGCGCCAATCCCAAGAACCTCAAACTGGAACTTACCGAGAGCATGCTGGTCGACAACATCGACGACGTCATCGCCAAAATGATGGAACTCAATGAGCACGGATTGAAGTTTTCCCTGGACGACTTTGGCACCGGGTATTCCTCGCTCTCCTACCTCAAGCGCCTCCCCTTGCAAGAACTCAAGATCGACCGCTCCTTTGTGCGCGACATTCTTACAGATGACCGCAGCGCAGCCATTGCGCAAGCAGTCATATCCCTCGGCCGGGCGATGGGCCTGTCGGTGCTGGCGGAAGGTGTCGAGACCGAGGAACAACGCCGTCTGCTCAGCCACCTCCGCTGCCATGCCTACCAGGGCTTCCTGATCAGCCGGCCCGTTCCGCCCGAGCAATTCGAATTGCTGTTGCCCCGCTGGTCAGAAGTCGACCTCCTGACAAACAAGTAGCCACGCTGCTGCACCCTCCACACCCCACCGGCTATACTCGCCTTTTTGGGGCCTTGCCGAACCGACCAATGGCGCGCCCATGGAGATCCCTGTTTTGCCCTTTACCCGCCGTGGCTTTTTGAAGTCGCTTTCCCGGACCGCACTTGTCCTTTCGCTTGAAGACGTCCTGCGGCTGGCCCGGCCCGCTTTTGGCCAGCAGGCTGCTTCCGCGCAGAAACCATCCGGCAATTCGCGCCAGGCCTATGAAGCGCCGGCGCGCCCCGCACCCAAGGGGATGCCGTCGCCCGTGACCGGTACGCCACTTGGGGTGCAGTTTACCGATGTCGCCAAGCAGGCTGGCCTCAACGTCAAGACCATCTTCGGCGGCGAACACCGTAACAAATACCTGCTCGAGACCACCGGCTGTGGTGCGGCCTTTTTCGACTACGACCAGGACGACTGGGTCGACATCTTCCTCGTCAACGGCTGGCGCTTTGAGGGCTTTCCCAAGGGCCAGGAGCCGGTCTGCCACCTGTTCAAGAATAATCGTGACGGTACCTTCACCGACGTTACCCTCAAAGCCGGTCTGGCCCGTTCTGGATGGGGGCAGGCCTGCTGTGTGGGCGATTACAACAACGATGGCTGGAATGATCTTTTCGTCAGCTACTACGGCCAGAACTCCCTGTTTCGCAACAACGGCAATGGCGCCTTCACCGACGTGACCAAAGAGGCTGGACTGCTGCAATCCCGTCTCCGCTGGAACTCCGGCTGCACCTTTCTCGATTACGACAAAGACGGCCATCTCGACCTCTTTGTCGGCAACTACATCGACTTCGACGTCAAGACCGCTCCGCTGCCTGAGGACGCCAACTGCACCTATAAAGGGATCCAGGTAGCCTGCGGCCCGCCCGGCCTGGAAGGTGGTAAGAACCTTCTTTACCACAACAACGGCGACGGCACCTTTGCCGATGTGAGCGAGAAGGCCGGCATGAACGGCACGCTTGGTACATATGCCCTGAGCGCCGCCGCGGCTGACCTCGACAATACCGGCTGGCCCAACATATATGTCGCGAACGACTCCACATCCGCCACCTACTACGTCAATCAGAAAAACGGCACCTTCAGGGATGAGGCCATCGAAGCCGGCGTGGCCTACTCGCCGGACGGCAAGCCCCAGGCAGGGATGGGGGTCTCAATCGGCGACTACAACCGCGACGGGCTGCTCGACATCGTCAAGACCAACTTCGCCGGCGATACCGACTCCCTCTTTTTGAACCTCGGGGACGGCTCATTCGACGATCGTACCTACCAGGCCGGCCTTGGCATCAACACACGCCTGCTTGGCTGGGGCATCAGCTTTATCGACATGGATAACGATGGCTGGCTGGATATCCTGGTGGCCAACGGCCATGTCTATCCCGAGGTGGACGGAACCCAGGTGGATGCCGCCTATGCGGAGCGGAAGTATCTCTATCGCAACCTGCGCAACGGACAATTTGAAGACGTGAGCCTCGCCGGAGGCAGCGGCATCACTGCGCCAGTGCCGGCCCGAGGCTTTGCCATTGGCGATTACGACAACGACGGCAGATTGGATGCGGTGGTCAATTGCGTCAACGCAGGGCCTCAGTTGCTCCATTGCGAATCAACCCTCAACCGCAGTTGGATCAAGATCCGAACGGCCGGGACAAAGTCCAACCGCTCGGGAATCGGCGCCCGGCTCAAGGTGACGGCCCAGACCGGCACACCTCTGTTGAACGCCAAACTCGGTGCGCCTCTTGTCCAGATCGAGGAAGTTCGCTCCTGCAACGGCTACTACTCGGCCAGCGACCTTCGGATTCACTTCGGCCTGGGCGAGGCCAAGAAGGCAGACCTCGTTGAGATTCACTGGCCCTCCGGAGCCGTCGACACCTGGAAAGATCTCGACGTAAACCGGCTCTATGTGCTTGAGGAGGGTGGCAAGATTCTCAAGACCGATAACTTTGCTTGATCGAGGAAGAAATCCTGATTGTGTCCGTTTGGTGGACGAGCGCAGGCCTTGAACCACCGCAACCCGATCGCTTCCGGCAAATTGAGACCAGGCCGCACCAACTTGTGCACGGGTTGCGAAACCCACCATCCTGACCGAAGCCACCAAATGTCATGCCCAAGACGCCGTACAAGACAGGGTCTACCGGTCCGATCCGGGTCTTAATCGAGACTGGCAAGGGCATCCGGAGAGCGAGCCCGATCCACATTCGGTTCGTGAAAGCGGTTCTGTTCGTGGCAAGCGCTGTGGCAATCGCCTCATCTAAATCAACCACTTGATTGATGCGGTACCCCATCGAACGGTGCAGATGAATGCGGGGACAATCATGGGTGCGGTCCGCAGTGGCAGCCAGGTTGCGTTGCGCAGCGCCTGTCTAAATGTCATATCATTTAAGAAGCATTTGAGTGGTCGGAAAGAGTCGATAATACGGTATCAACGCCCCAAACGCCTGAAACCTCAAGTACGGAACGGGCTGGCATGGATTCCACAATCACTCACTAAATCGCTTTATACAGGGGACTTAGTCTCACAGTTCTGCTTCGCTCACCGACAGTGGAAATAGAGGGGCGAAGCATGTAAATGTTTCCAGGTATTGACATATCGTATTTACGCTCAAACTCGTCATTTTTTTGCGTCTACCCTGTTGACAGCCTTGCTTTTGCTTGATATGGTTTCGTTTGCTCCGGAGTATGCCCTTTTAGCTCCCCCAAATTCTGTAATCGGGGGCGGCCTCTCCGGTAATTTAGCGATCCTGCCATTGTGGCAGGGGAGCCTTCAATGCCGACTGGCGGGAACCAACCTGCCGGGCATGTGGATAGACCACAAGTTCACACATAAAAACAGAGGCATCTTCAGGAGACCGCATGAACAAGAGTTTTAAAACCACCCTCGCCGTGGCAGCCTTTGCCTGCGCGAGCTTCCTGCTCACCGTGTCTGCCAGCGCGCAATCGGTCTACGGATCGATCTATGGCACCGTGACAGATAAGACCGGGGCCGCCGTAGCGGGCGCCACGGTCACGGTTAAGGATGAGGCCAAAGGCACCATCTTTACCGTCACCTCCAACGGATCGGGCGACTACAGCGTCCCTCACCTTATCCCAGACGTATACGACCTCAAGGTCACGGCCAAGGGCTTCAAGTCATTTGAGACCAAGGGCGTTGGCGTCGAGGCGGACGCAGCACCCCGCATCGATCCCACCCTTGACGTAGGCGGCAGCTCTGAAACCATTGAAGTCAACGCCGACGCGCAACCACAGTTGAAGACAGAGAGCAGCGACGTCTCAACCGTTTTTGACCAGCAGCAGGTTTCAAGCCTGCCGGTGGGCGATCAGAACTTCACCAACCTGCAGCTTTTGCTTCCAGGCGCCCAGAAGCTGGGGTGGTCGCACGCGGCCGATGAAAACCCGCAGGCTTCTCAGCAGATTCAGGTCGATGGCCAGGCGTTCGGCGGAACCGCATTCGAGCTCGACGGCACCGATAACCAGGATCCAATCCTCGGCATCATCGTCATCAACCCCGCTATGGACTCGGTCACCGAGACCAAGATCACCACACAGAATTTCGATGCGGAATTGGGCAAGGCAGTCTCCGCGGTCGTTACTGCCCAGACCAAGTCCGGCACCAACAGCTTCCACGGCAGCGCCTACGACTTCCGCACCGGCAATGCCAACGAAGCCCGCGATCCCTATTCTTCTGAAACCAGGGGCAAGTATGACCCCATCAGCAACCCGAACGGCCTGCCTGCTGGCTTGAAGAATCGCTTCGGCGGTTCGATCGGCGGTCCGATTTTGAAGAACAAGTTCTTCTTCTTCGGCAACTATGAAGCGCAGCGCTCGAAGGTAGGCACATCCGCTTCCGACACGGTGCCGACCGCCTTGGTGGTCAGCTCCTGCCTGAGCAATGCCGGGTGCGACTTCAGCGAGTACCCGAAATCACTCACGCCAAACACTCCGACGGCCCAGCTGATCTTCGACAATACCGCGGATCAGTCCGCCGCCACCCTCGCAGCATTCCAGAACAATCAAATCCCCGCCGCTTTGGTTTCGGCCCAGGCCAAAGCCTTGCTGACACTCATGCAGCCCTACCAACCGAATACCGGTGGTGGCGCCGTCACCAACAATTACTCGGGGACGGGCACGGGACTCTTCAACAGCAATGCGTGGACAGCACGTGGCGATTACACGCTCAACGAGAAGATGCATGCTTTCGCCCGATTCTCGCGGTTCTGGGATACTCTCTCCGGCAAGGTCATGTTCGGTGCGGCGGGCGGCCCAGGGTTCGGCATCGGTGGTTACGGCGGCAACTCGAATGGAGCCAACGACTCCTTGGCATCGGGCATGGATATCGCCGTCAGCCCCAAGCTGCTTACCGACTTCCGCCTCGGCTACTACCGGTACAACATCATCGACTCCAAGTATGACGCGGGTACCGAGTTCGCCAACCAGTTGGGGATTCCGGGCATCAACACCGGCAATTCCTTCACCTCAGGTGCGCCCGGCTTCGTGATCAGTTTCCCGACCACAGGTGCCCAGTCGAACATTGGCGGTGGCCTCAACATCAATCGCTGCAACTGCCCGCTCACCGAGCGTGAAGACCAGTTCCAGATCGTCAATAACTGGACCAGGATCATGGGCAACCACTCCCTGAAGCTCGGAGTCGATCTGCGCTACGGCCGCAACCTGCGCGTTCCTTCCGACACGGACCGCGCCGGACAGATGAACTTCACCAACGGCCCCACCTCGAATAACGGAACCTACGGCATCGGCCTGGCCACTTTCGCACTGGGCGAAGTTTCCAACTTTGGCCGCTACGTTTCCACGTCCACCAACGCCAAGGAATTCCAGAAACGCACCTTTTTCTATGGACAGGACACCTGGCGCGTCACACACAATCTGACGCTGAACCTTGGTCTTCGCTGGGAGCTGTACTTCCCTGAGAAGGTGAATGCGACGGGAAACGGTTCGCTCATGAATCTAAGCGACGGTTATATGCATGTCGCTGGAATTGGCGGCATTGGAAGCGACATGGGCTGGAACATCCAAAAGGCAAAGGGCTTTGCGCCGCGCATTGGCGCAACCTATCAACTTGACCCCAAGACGGTCCTTCGCGCCGGATACGGCCGCAGCTTCGATACCGGCGTGTTCGGTTCGATCTTCGGCCACGTCGTCACCCAGAACCTTCCGGTTCTGGCCAACCAGAGTCTGAGTGGAAGCGGATCGGCTGTTGCATACGCTTTCACAATGGCAGCCGGGCCCCAGGCGGCTACTTTCCCGCAGGTTCCCTCCAACGGCCTTCTTCCAGCAGAGGCCTATACTGGAGGCGTGAGCCCGAAGGCTCGCCCCAACCCGCTTCATTTTCCGACCATCGACGCGTGGAATTTGAGCGCGCAGCGCGCCCTTACACCGTCTCTCACCCTCACCATGGCGTATGTTGCCAACAAGGGAACGCACACCCTCGGCGACACCGACCAGAACAATACCAACCCCAATGAGGCGGCTTTGTTCCTGCCCGGCGCCAACAGCCGGAGCGGACAGACCCTGCACTGGGATCCAAACGCGCCATCGGTCTCGGCCACTTCCAGCGGCATTGCCCCGGACGGTGGAGTTTCCAACGGAAACCTCTTGAAGCGCTACTACGCCGGGTCGCTGGCTGCCTGCAAGGACGCCAACTACATTTCATTGGCCAACCTCCAAACCGCGGACGGCGACCCAAATATTACGGCCGGACAGTGCGGCTGGACCAACGGCATCAGCTACTATGGCGACGATCAGAACACCGAGTTCGACGCCATGCAAGTGACCCTGGCAAAGCAATTCACCAAAGGTCTTGCGGTCACGGGCAACTACGAATGGGCAGCCGCCTTCGGAGATGCAAACGGCTTCTGGACCTGGGACCATCACGTAACCCATTACCGCGACAGCAACGTCCGCAACCAGCAGCTCACCGTCTATGGCAGTTACGATTTCCCGTTTGGCAAGGGTAAGCAGTTCTTTCCCGATGTAAACCGGATAACCGATCTGCTTATCGGTGGCTATCAGCTCAGTGGTGTCGTGGACTGGTCGGGCGGTCTCCCGTTCGGCGTCGGGTTTGACAATTTCAATCCCTACACCGGGCCCACCGGAACCAAACCCGCGAATTGGCAAGATGAAGACTGCAACCACAACACCGGCGGCTCGGCAGCGCCTTGCCGGCCGAATGCGAGTGGCCACATGCCAACGAAGCTGACGAGTTTCGATCCCAGCTCCAAAACCAGGAAATTGTGGAATCAGCAACCCGTAAGCGGCGGTATCTTCTCATTCCCTGGACTGGACGTGATTGGAAACGCAGGGAATAACAACTACATCGGACCGTCCTTCTTCAATGGCGATCTGGGCATAACCAAGGCGTTCACCATCCACGAGAACATCGCTACCAAATTCCGCATGGATGCGTTTAACGCTTTCAACCATATCAACGCGGGCAACCCTAACACCACCAATGTCTTAGGCTCGACTGGTCCCATCAGTGGTCAATCGGCAGGCGGTCAAGCCCGTCAACTTGAATTCTCTCTCCGCGTTCAGTTCTAATTTCGCGAAGGAGCCGCAATTGACAACATGGAGGGGAGCTTCGGCTCCCCTCTTTCTTTTCAACCTGAACCGCCGCGATGGAAGCAAGGTCAGCGCAATCATCTTGCAGGGGTTAAAACCCAGATTTCTGCTGGCCATTGTCGGCACGACCGAAGTCATGCCCTGTTACAAAACAGCCTTATGAAACCTACTCAAAGGAAAAAGGCATTCACGGACTAAACTGATCAGAAGGCTTCTCCGATGCAGCGCACTTTCATTGCCGCACTCTTATTTGCAATCCTGTCTCTAGCCGCACCCGCTCAAACCACGCCAAACGCGACCCAATCCAGCGGTGAAACACCTGAGCCCGCGCCGACGCCCTTTGAACAAGCGAAGACCCTTGCTGGAAAAGGACGCCTCGACAAGGCATTGGCGATCCTCGACCAGTTAGCCGCCCAGCCCCCCGAACCGGCCGGTGCAGAGCGCCTGCGCGGAATGATCTTCTATCAGAAGGAACAATTCCAGGAAGCGATCCAGGCTTTCGCCAAGGCCAGCGATCAAGATCCCAACGATCGCGAATCCGTTGAGATGCATGGCGTGATTCTCTATCGCCAAGGCCACCCAGCCGATGCAATTCCCTTTCTTGAGAAGGCCCACATAGCCGTCGAGCGCGCAAACGTCGACCCGCAATATGTGCTTGGACTTTGCTACGCCGATGTTGGGCGTTACGACGATGCGCGCCACGTTTTCGCAGCGCAATATGCGTTCCCTCCCGACTCCGCCGAGGCGTACCTGCTGGCCGCGCGCCTGTTTCTCCGCCGCGAATTTGCCGCCGAAGCCGCTGTTCAGGCCCACAAAGCCCTCGAAATCAATCCCAATCTACCTCTAGCCCACCAACTTCTTGGAGAAGTCGCTCTTTCCAAGCAAGACGTGCCAGACGCGATCAGCGAGCTGGAGGCAGAGCGAAAAATTAATCCCTTGAATGGGACACTCTATGACCGCCTCGGCGACGCCTACCTGCGCAACGGTAAATACGAGGAAGCCCAGCAAGCCCTCAACCGCGCTGTATTGCTTGAACCCAGCGCCACGGCCCCCTATATCCTGCTCGGCGAGACATTTCTCCAGCTAAATGAACCGATTCAGGCTCTGCACTACCTGGACCACGCCGCGAAGATGGACCCATCGAACTATCTCACCCACAACCTGCTCGGCCAGGCCTACAAAGCGACAGGCCAGACGGCAGAGGCCAAGCGCGAGTTTCAGATGGTTGTGGACCTGCAGCACAACGACAAGCCGCAGCCTGCGGGAAAATAGACCATGCACTTTAATCGCCGCAGCTTTCTCTTGATTTGCATTCTGGCAGCCTTCCCGGCCCTTCTCGCCGCGCAGGCGCCGCGCCCCAAGGAGCCGGACCCGCTCAAGCGTGCCGACGCTGCCTTCCGCGCCGGCTACACAGCCATGCAGGCCGGAGATCTGGAACTGGCAAGAGTGCAGTTCGCCCTTGCCGCGCGCCTCGCCCCACAGATTCCGGAGGGCCATGAAGCTCTGGGCGAGATTCTGATCGAGTTGGGCAAGCCAGCCGAGGCCGTCCCCGAGCTTGAGACCGCCCTTAAGCTTAGACCCGGCGACCAGGGCATGGAAGCCAACCTTGCGATCGCCTATGCAAAGGCCGGTGAACCCGCCAAGGCAGACCCACAGTTCAGCGCCGCTTTTCAGGCGTCTCAACAAGCAGGCGCGCAGCCGGTTGACGCCGATTTCTGCCAAGCGTATGCCCGTGCTCTGGCGGCAACCGGCAAGCCGGACGATGCCATTCGGATGTTTCAAGCAGCCGTCGATCGCGGCGCGGCAACAGCGGAAATCTTCGACGACATCGGCTCACTCTACGCGCAGTCGGCCAACTGGAGCGAAGCACTGCCCCAGTTCGAACATGCCGTGACGGTCGACGGTTCCTATGCTCCGGCTCGCATCCATCTAGGAATTGTGCGGCGGCAGCTTCGCGACCTCGACGGCGCGCTTGCTTCTCTTCAGGCAGCGGTTACACTCGATCCAGCCAACGCCCTCGCGCAGTCAGAGTATGGCCGCACTCTCGAAGCCGCGGGAAAGGACGAGGCTGCGACTCCTTATCTTGAACAGGCCATCAAGCTCAATCCAGATCTTCCCGGTGTTCAAAACGAGCTAGCTTTGGCCCTCCAGCGCCAGGGGCGTCAGCAGGAAGCGATTCCGTGGTTTCAGCAGGCCCTTCGGCGTGAACCTCAGAATGTCAGCGTCCTTACCAATCTCGGTCTCGCGCTCACCCTCACCGGAAATGCCAAAGACGGGCTCACCTACTTTCAACGGGCACGCGCCGTCGCACTTCCCAGCGCAACCCTCTTGAAAGATCAGGGCGTTGCCCACGTGCAGCTTTCGGCGTTCGATGAGGCCATCGTCGATTTTCAGGCGGCACTCGTCCTCGATCCCAACGATCCTCAACTCCACTACGACCTCGGGATGGTTTACAAGCTCAAAGATCGGGTCGACGACGCCATCGCAGAGCTTACCCGCGCCGGCCAGATGGACCCCACCCTTCAGGATCCGCCCTATACCCTCGGCATCCTCTATATGCAGATCGGCAAGCTCGACGAAGCCGTGGTCGAGCTGAAAAAGGCTGTGGCTCTTCGTCCGGAGAATGGCGATGCGTGGGCCATCCTGGGCAGCACGCTCAAGCAGGACTCACGCCTGGATGAGGCTCGCGATGCCCTCGAAAAGGCGATTCCATTATTGCCTGGCCAGCCTGGCCCTCGCGTCACTCTGGCAGGGGTGTTGGCGGAACAGGCTGGCGCCGGCGCTGCTGCCGCGGACGCCGCTGAAGCCGCTGGCGATCATCAGAAAGCCGACCAGTTGAGCGCCCAGGTGACTACGCTTCGCACTCAGGCAGCCGAGTATCGCCGCCAAGGGGCCGACCTGGCCCGCAGCGCGGTCAGCCGCCAAAAAGCGAACTTCGCCATGAATGCCGGCAACCAGCTCCTGCTGAAAGGCGAGATTGCAGACGCTGTAGCCCGCTACCAGGAGGCGATCGCCGCCGATCCCACCTTCGCCGACCCGCACAACCAGCTCGCCATGGCTTACGATCGCCAGGGCCGGGCCGCCGATGCCGCCGCCGAACGCGAAAAAGCGGCGAGCCTTGCCATTGCAAAGTAGAATCCGGTATCCAAGAAATATCAGGTCGCGCCCCTACGCTCCGGGAAGCGACTGGAGCGTGCCTGTGCGCCAGCTTGCATACGCGGCATCCAATATCTGCTGGTTATGCAGGCCGTCCTGACCTGTCGCACGGTATTCGCCGCGCCCTTCCACCCAGTCAGAGAACGAATCCAGCATGAGCGTGTAGGCGTTGGCATTGGAAACTGTCATCCGCTCTTGAGCTTTGCCTGCTCGCCAATGCACAACATCTGTATCCGTGTCCACGGTCAATCCGTATTCGCTGGAAATTGTACCCGTCTCACCAGTCACTTCGAACACTGTGCGATAAGCTCCACGCGTACACACCGTCACCGAACCCATTGTCCCGCCGGCGAAATCCAAACCGACTACTGCGTAGGCTTCCACCGGGGCTGACCGATCATCTGCTCGCGCCAGCGTATTCACTGCGGCCACGCGGCTGTTCAGCACAAAGCGCAGCGCATCGATGCAATGAATGCCCACATCGCCGATCGGCCCTCCGCAGGCCAGGGCAGGATCGTAAATCCACGCGCGCGGACTGGTCTCTGCCGCGTAGCAGAATTGCGTGTGCGCCAATAAGGGCCGCCCAATCCGTCCCTCCGCAATCCAGTCCCGAATCACCTCGAGGCTGGCGTCGTAGCGCATGTTTTGCGCCACCCCCAGGCGCTGCCCTGAGCCTTGCGCGGCAGCCAGCATCTGCTCCACCTCCTCGGCGCGCATGCCAAGCGGTTTCTCACAAAGCACGGGCTTGCCATGCGCCAACGCCATCAAAACGTGAGGCAGGTGCAACGCATCGGGCGAAGTCACGAAGACCGCATCCACCAGCGGCGAGGCGCACAGCTCTTCCGCTGTCTCAAAGACGTGCTCGATGGAAGAGGCGCGCGCATTCACGGCAGCCTTCAGCAAATCGCGCCGCCACAATCCTGCCAGCGCCGACGCCCGCGCCCCTTGAAACGAAGGGACCAACCGCTTCTCGCAATGATGACCAAAGCCCAGCAAACCGTACCGAATCATGCTCCATCTCCAATACCGAGCTTACAGCGATCGAGAGGCTTGTTTCACATTCACATCCCTCAGAATTCCGCTATCATCGGGAGCCTTGACAGGAGAGAGTATGGATCGACGGGCGTCCGCTGCAGTTCTTCGAATTCCGGCTATGGCGGGGTGGGCAATCTCTGCCCGTACCAGGACTCGGCGATGGGTGAGTTTTCGGCAGCGCTGCGGAATGGAGCGGCGTGACCGTTCTTGCTTGGGCTGAGCGGCAAGGATGCGGCGGACCGAGGTGCGACCGATGTTGAGTCGGCGCGAGATTTCAAATCTATTTAGTCCAGAGCCGTATAGCTTCCTGATCTTGCCGGCGTGTATTCCTGCGGTTAAGGGCCGGCTCAGCCGCTTGCCGATCTGCCGGGCGTGACCAACCCACAACTTTGCACACTCTTCTTGGCGTTTGCGGCGCGGAAACCAAGCTCCACGACTGCAAACGCCAAATAACGCAGAGAGTTTTACGCCAAATCCGAGGGGGACAGTTTACCGAGGAGATCCTTGCAGTTGCGACTATGCGTAAGATGCGATTGTATCGTATATTTTGCATATGTGGATTTCGCGAGAAATTGAGGCCCGCCTGAAACGCTCTGCGAAGACCCGGCCGGTAATCGTCCTGACCGGTGCCCGGCAGACCGGCAAAACCTCCACGTTTCTCCATCTTTTTCCGGGTTACGGATTCGTGTCCCTCGATCTACCGACCGAGGCCGAGCAGGCCGAAAAGGAGCCAGAGCGCTTCCTCCAACGTCATCCGCCTCCCGTCATCATTGACGAGGTGCAATATGCTCCTGGCCTCTTTCGGCACCTCAAGGTGGCCGTGGATGCCAACCGCACGCGCAATGGGCAATTCCTGCTTACCGGGTCGCAGAAGTTCACCCTGATGAAAAACGTCTCCGAATCGTTGGCGGGCAGGGCTGACATCGTGGAACTGGAGACCCTTTCGTTTGCCGAGATCCGCGAGGCGCTGCCCAAAACCGAACTCGAGGCCGCGGTTTTGCGCGGTGGTTTTCCGGAACTCTATGCCAACCCGGACATTGATTCGGTCGCATTCTACAATTCCTATCTTGCGACATACCTTGAACGCGATGTGCGCGCGCTGACCAATGTCGGTAGTTTGCGAGATTTCGAGAGATTTTTGCGTGCTTGTGCTCTCCGATCCGCAAACCTGTTGAACAAGGCGGACCTCGCGCGCGACGTGGGTATCGCACCTTCGACAGCGAATCAGTGGCTGTCCATGCTGGAAGCTTCCGGGCAGGCTGTGCTGCTGGAGCCGTGGTTCTCGAATCGTACCAAGTCCATTGTCAAGAGTCCGAAACTTTATATAGCAGACACAGGCCTGCTTTGCGCATTGTTGAATATCCGATCCGAAGAAGCGCTTCGGCAATCGCCCGCGGCAGGCGCAGTGTGGGAGACATTCGTTTTCGCCCAACTTAGAGACCGCGAGCGCCGCGCCGGCCGCTCGAGCAGCCTCTTCTTCTGGCGCGATCGGACACGGGAAGTGGATTTCGTGGTCGATGCTGGCGGACGCCTCGAACTGTTCGAAGCGAAATGGACGGAGATCCCAGATCTCGGCGACACCGTCAATCTGGACTTTGTACGGAACGTAATCGGCAAGGCGTGGGTGACTGCGGGTGGAGTCGTGTCGCGCACACCGAATAGCTTTCCATTCCTGAACGGTTTTCGCGCCTTACCCGTTACCGCACTCGGATGAGCATGGCTGTCCTGCATATCTGCTGCATAATGGCCAGCCGTACTTCACGACCAAGGAAATGCCCGCTCCAACAAGGTTCTGCCCTTTGCGCAGCTTGCCGGATATTCCGCGGAAACC
>Ga0302320_10016248_pt1 | contig 15227 bp, 5 predicted proteins | sample Bog_T0_3_FD_202130 | JGI IMG/M metagenome (GOLD analysis project Ga0302320, IMG submission 202130) | Peat permafrost microbial communities from Stordalen Mire near Abisko, Sweden - Bog_T0_3 | ecosystem: Environmental > Terrestrial > Soil > Wetlands > Peat | place: Sweden: Abisko, Stordalen Mire... | reverse complement strand
CGCTCGAGATCGTCGAGGAACGCTTCATCCTCTTTGCTCAGTTGCCATGGATCGCCTGCAAACGCTGTGCCGTTGGATGCGAGCACACCACCAACCGCCGCTGCCATGGATTTCAGCGTTTGGCGACGACTCATCGCTTGCACTCTAGTGAGTCCAGTCAAATGGGTCTCTCGAAACAATTTCTCCGGTTGATTGTGACGATCTGCATGAGGCGGGAACTGTTCCCAATTGAACAGTGGATTTTGCGGAGAATGAGAAAATGGCTTGAGTGCATCGAATTTCACTTTTGCCGCCGGCAATCGGCGCACAATCCCCAGATGTGCTTCGGAGACTCCTCTTGATCAATTCGAAACCCTCGCTTCTTGCTGGCGTTGCGAAGAGGCTCGAAGCCTTTCTTCGGATGAATCTTGGAGTCTGCCCGATGATTGCATGTGCGACCCTGTGCATGGCAAGCACAATGCTCCAGCGGAACGCAGCGGCGCAAACGGAATTGCCCGCACAACCACAACCGGCGAACCATACCATGCATCCATCGAACGCCCAACTCGCCGATCCAGACATTGAAGCCCGCGTCGATCGTCTGCTCATTCAGATGACTCTGGAAGAAAAGATCGGGCAGTTGGTTCAATACAACGATACCGGGGATTCCCCGGCGGCTGCCGCACCGGCTCCGGAAGTGCAGCCGGATACAAAGAAGCCGGATGCGATGGCCGTCGTGAACCCGGTAGCTTCGAACCATGTGGATGCCATGCAGCTTGCTGCGACTGGCCGTCTTGGGTCCATGCTCAACACCATTGGCGCCGAGCGCACCGATACTTATCAGCATCTGGCAGTCGACCAGAGCCGCCTGCACATCCCTCTGCTGTTCGGCGCGGATGTCATTCATGGGTTTCGCACCATTTATCCAGTGCCCCTGGGACTGGCCGCCAGCTTCGATCCCGACCTCGTCGTCACTTTATCCCATATGGCTGGCGAGGAAGCTTCGACCGCGGGCATTCGCTGGTTTTACTCTCCAATGGTCGACATCAGCCGCGATCCCCGCTGGGGCCGGTCCACGGAAGGCGCGGGCGAAGACCCTTATCTCGGCGCAGCAATGGCCAAGGCTTACATACATGGCTACCAGGGCGATGACCTCTCCAAGCCCGGCAACGTCGCCGCTTCGGTCAAACATTTCGCTGCCTACGGCGCTGCCGAGGCTGGCCGCGAATACAACACAACAGACATGTCGGAGATCACCCTCCGCCAGGTCTACCTTCCGCTCTACAAGGCCGCAGTGGATGCCGGCGCCGCCACCATCATGAGCGCCTTCAACTCCCTCAATGGCGTGCCGGCCAGCGCCAATCCATTTCTCCTGTCCAAGGTTCTCCGCAGGGAGTGGGGATTCAATGGGTTCGTCGTCAGCGACTACACAGCCGTGATGGAACTGATGAACCATGGCATTGCACTCGACGCCGCGGCGGCGACGAGAAAGGCCATCACTGCCGGCGTGGATGTCGACATGATGGCGCACTTCTACGACACGCAGTTGCCTTCGCTCATCAGTTCCGGCCAGGTTCCCATGGAGGTAGTGGATGAGGCCGTGCGGCGTGTGCTCCGTGTGAAGTTCGCAACCGGCCTCTTTGAACGTCCCTACGCTGAAGGCATCGAGGTAAAGGCCGCGGTAGACGCGCACAGACCCCTGGTGCGCAAAGCTGCGGAAGAATCTTTCGTGCTGCTTCAAAACGACAAGCTCACTGATGGAGCGCCGCTGTTGCCGCTTTCCCCGGCACGGACCAAGATTGCCCTCATCGGCCCGCTCGCCGACAACGCGGCGGAGATGGTGGGCGCGTGGAGCGGCGCTCATAACGACAGCGACGTGATCACGCTACGGCAGGCGCTGGCTGACCATGCGCAGAAGACGGGAGGCGCGCTCGTCTACGCAAAAGGAACTGAAATCGACGGCTCTTCGCAGGCCGGCTTCGCAGAGGCCATCGACGCGGCTCAGGCAGCCGACGTCGTCATCCTGGCACTTGGAGAATCGAGCAGCATGAGCGGCGAGGCAGGCTCGCGCGCACACCTCGATCTGCCCGGCAACCAGCAGCAGCTTCTTGAAGCGGTGGCCGCAACCGGCAAGCCGGTTGTCTTGCTCATTTTTTCCGGCCGTCCGCTGGTTCTCGACGGGGCCGCACAACACGTCGCCGCAATCATGGAGGTCTGGTTCCCGGGAACCGAGGCTGGGAACGCCATCACCAATGTTTTGTTTGGGGATGTGTCGCCCAGCGGCAAACTGCCCATGAGCTTCCCCCGCGCCGTCGGACAGGAGCCTCTCTACTACAATCAATTGCCCACGGGACGTCCGCCCACGGGCATCGACCTTTCCAAGCCTCCAGGCGACGGCACACGCTTCTTCTCCCGCTATATTGATGTCCCCAACAGCGCGCTCTTCCCATTCGGCCACGGGCTCTCCTATTCCAGCTTCGGCTACAGCAATGTCAAGGTTTCAAAGACCAGCATCCCGATCGGGCAAGTCCTCGCGGACCGGATCACACCTCTCGTGGAAGCGACGGCTACTGTGTCCAATACCGGGGATCGCACGGCCACTGAGGTTGTTCAGTGTTATGTGCGGAATCTGGGTGCAAGCATCGAACAGCCGGTGCGCAGCCTCAAAGGATTTCAGCGGATCACTCTCGCGCCGGGCCAATCGAAACAGGTCAGCTTCCATTTGGGGTTCAGAGAGCTTTCCTTCTTCAATCTGGAAGCCAAGCCGACGATCGAGGCGACCCATTACACGGTCTGGATCGGAGGCAGTTCGCTGGCGGACCAGGAGGCCAATTTTGACGTGCTTCTTCCCAGTGCGATCGCAGGTGTGCATTAACCGGCGGCACAGGCTTGCCAGTTCCAGAAACGAAGCCGGTTATCACTCTGCGTGATCTGGATTTCTCATCGCTCAAAGAAGTCCGCAGGTTCTCTGGTGATACTTGTGGGGATACTTTGCACCGGACTCTTGTGCGATATTCTGCAACACCATGCAAGAAGTACCCAAGAAGAAGTATATGTAATATCAATAATATAGAAGCAACATGCGGTAGCCTGCGACTCCTTGCAAAATTGATAAGGTCCGGCTTAACATCCGCAGGCCGCAAGCCCGTGGGAGGTTCAAGTCCCCCGCCGGGCACGACGGAATCAATGGCTTACATCTTCTTCCGAATCCCCACATTTCTTGTAGCTGCGCGTATCCTCGCCAGAGCGTTACGCAATCGGTCAGCGCACACCGCCCTCCACATAGGAAACATGGCCCAAAAATATTTTGGGCCCCCTTTGTCACAAAATCATTCCTGCAAGCCACTCTGTTGACGGTGGGGTATTTCCCGCTCCAACACCCTTGGCTCCTGGCTCGTGGTTCTCGATGGAAAACCTGGTCCGGCGCCTTTGAATTCATTCCCCCAACCCCGAAAGGACTCGCCGCGGGTAGCTTTTCAAACAGAAGAATGCTGCCGAATCTCTCCCGCGACCAGACCGCGGGAGAAGCGTAAATCCATGCCGCGCTGTGCCTGGCAACCCGATCGCCGGTGAGTCCGTGACGTCTGTTCCGGAATCGTTCTGGCGGTCTATAAAGGGTTTTGCCGGACTATTGCGCTCTATATATGTAGGCCGCGCAGATCGCGGACATCGGAGGAAGTCTTGATGCACAGATTCGCAACTCGATTCGCGGCGCTGGTCGGAGCCGCGATCATGGCGGGCGGCTGCCTGTTCGCACAATCCATCACAATCTCGCCGGGGTACATCAACATCGGTCTCGGAAAAACCCAACAGTACACAGCGTCCACCAGCGGGCTTCAGCCGGAAACCGTCAAGTGGGGCATCAATGCCGGCGGTGGCGCAATCACCCAGACCGGCCTCTACACCGCGCCGCTCACTTTGCCCCCAAACGGTGCGCTCATCTCCGCCACCTCCATTGCCAACCCCAAAATCGTCACCTACGTCTACGTCAACCCCGAAGCAGCCGGCCCCACAATTCTCGCCATCACGCCCAATCCCATGCTTTCGGGTAACGTCACCGTCACCATCACAGGGAGCCCTTCAACGCCCTTCATCGCCGGCGTAACCATGTTGTGCGGCGGCGCTCAACTCACCACCAAGCTCGTCTCCCCAACCGTGGTTTCCGCGGGAGATTGGTTGGCCACCTCTCCCAACACGCTCACCTGCACGGTCACCAACCCTGGCTCCATGCCGAGCAATGCGCTCACCGTCGCGGTCGGCGGCCCGCCCACGCCGGCCCCCGTCGTTTCTCCCCGCACTGCCAATGTCGGCCTCGGAGCCACGCAGCAGTTCTCCGCCAGCAATGTCACCACCTGGACCGCAACCGCAGGCACGATTACCTCCGCAGGACTCTTCACCGCGCCCACCGTCACCACCTCCACCGGCACGGTCACCGTTACCGCAACGGGCGCAGGAGGCTCCAGCACGGCCAAAGTCACGCTCGTTCCCAAGCTCGTTCTCACTCCTTCAGCGGCAACAGCCGTCCTTGGAACAACCGTGCAGTTCTCCGCAACCAATGCGACCACCTGGAGCGCAACCTCCGGCACCGTCACTGCGGCCGGTTTGTATAAGGCCCCCACGTCCATGCCTGCATCCGGCACAGACACAGTCAGGGCCACTGGCCCCGGTGGAACCGGATCGGCCATTGTCGCGCTTCAAAATTACCCTCCCCCAGCCATCTCATCCACCATTCCGGCAGCGTTCCCGCTCGGCGTCGTGACGGCGATGATCAACGGCACTGGTTTCGCGCCCATATCCACCGTGACCCTGGGCGGAACGCCGCTCGTGGTCACATCACAAAGCTCAACAAGCTTGACAGTCTCCGGATTTGCTCCAACCTCCGGCCAAGTCAGCCTTATCGTTTCCAATGGCTCAGCCGCGGCACCGCCTTTCACGGTGCTGGTCGGCATCCCCAACGCGCAGGTATCGGCCGCGACAGCCCGCCGCTTCCTTGAGCAGGCCGCCTTCGGTCCATCGCCTGCCGACGCGGCAAATGTCCAAACCCTCGGCTTTCAGGGCTGGCTCAACCAGCAATTCGCCATGGGCCAAATCTCCAACTACAACGCCATCGCCGGCAGCAGCCAGGGTGGGCTCTCCACGCAATTTCTGGTCAATTCCGTCATGAATCCTGACCAGCTTCGGCAAAAGGTAGCCTTCGCCCTCAGCCAGATCTTCGTGACCTCGGTCAACTCGATCATCTGGAACGACTCCATGATTCCCTACGAGCAGATGCTCATGGCCGATTCATTCACCAACTACCGTCAGATTCTCGGCGATGTAACCCTGAGCCCAACCATGGGCCAGTATCTCAACATGGCCAACAACGCCAAGGCCAACACCGTCGAAGGCACTGTGGCCAACGAGAACTACGCGCGAGAAGTCATGCAGTTGTTCACCGTCGGCACCACCATGCTCAACCCCGACGGAACGCCGCAGTTCGACTCTCACGGCCTGTTCATCCCCACCTACACGCAATCCACCATCGGCGAAACGGCCCGCGTCTTTACCGGCTGGACCTACCAGCCAAGTAAAGGCCCATTGGAGTGGGACGACTACATCAACCCAGCCGGACCCATGGAGCCTTTCCCCTCCGAGCACGACACTGGATCGAAGCAGTTGTTGAACGGCTACGTGGCGCCGGCCGGCCTGTCTCCGCTCGCGGATCTGAACGGCGCGCTCGACAACATCTTCAATCACCCCAATGTCGGGCCGTTTGTTTCCAAACTGCTCATCCAGCACCTCGTCAAGAGCAATCCCAGCCCGGCTTACGTGGGACGAGTCGCCGAGGCCTTTGCCAACAACGGCAATGGCGTCCGCGGAGACATGAAGGCGGTCATCACCGCCATTCTGCTTGACCCCGAAGCCCGCGCCAACGACAACGGAGGCGCCGACCAGCCGGAAGATGGGCACCTGCAGGAGCCGATCCTCTACATTTCCGGTGTAATGCGCGCATTCGGTGGCACCGTGGCAAGCAACAATTACTTCGGATGGGATCTGGTCAACATGAACCAGGACACCTACAACGCGCCCAGCGTCTTCAACTATTACTCGCCAACATTCACTCCTCCGGGAAGCACGCAGTTTGGGCCGGAATTCGAGATCTACACGCCCGACAGCGCCATCTACCGCGCCAACATGGTGGCCAACTTCTTCGATTCCTGGAGCAATCCAATCCTGAACTACGGACCGGGAACCGGCATCGACGTCACCCCGTACATGGCGCTCTCTCCCAACCCGGCAAGCCTGGTGGCGGCGCTCGATCTGACCCTCACCCACGGCACAATGCCCGCTGCAATGAAGCAGGAGATTGTGGCGGCGGTAACAAACGATACGAATGGAAACCTGTCGCGCGTCCTGACCGGGTCGTGGCTGATTCTTTCGTCGGGCTACTACAATGTCTGGCACTAAAACGTTTCAGCAATGCACGTGCCCTTTCCGCCAACATCCAAGGTGGCATCTTCTCGATGAAGATGCCACTCGAGACCGGCGGTTTCAGGATTCATCCATCGTGAAGCCGCTGGCAACCGCGGGACACACAAACGAGAAAGAAGGAGACACATCATGTTAATTCGTTCAAGACGTGAGTTTTTGCGGGACGCTATCCGCACGGTTTCCGCTGCCGGAGCGCTGGGCGCGATGTCCAAATTCGGCGAGATCAATGCATTCGCGGCCGGCTCCAGTTACCAGGCGCTGGTCTGCATCTTCATGACCGGCGGCAACGACGGCCACAACACCGTCATTCCCATCAACACTGTTCAACAGGGCTTCAAGCTGTACCAGTCCGGCCGGGCGGGGATGGGTCTTGCTCAGAACTCATTGCTGCCTATCTACAACGGCAATGATGAGTATGGCCTGCACCCGTCGCTTCCTGAGATCCAGAGCCTTTACAATGCGGGTCACGCCGCCGTGCTGGCCAACGTCGGCATGCTGGTGCAGCCCATGAATCGCACCCTCTACAACACAAACAACTCCTCCATCATTCCCAACGCGTTGTTCTCCCACTCCGATCAGGCCAGCCAATGGCAATCTTCCATCCCGACCGGCCTCGGCAACACGGGCTGGGGTGGGCGCATGGCCGATCTTCTGCAAAGTTCGAACGCGGGCTCAACCTTCCCGTCGATGACCTCGATGAGCGGATCGAGCCTGTTCCTTACCGGCCAGCAAACCTTCGCCGCCAATGTGCCGGGAGGATCGGCAACTCTACTGAATACCGTGAATCCTGCGCGCGCAGGCGGCCTGCAGCAGTTGCTCACCTTCGACAACGGCCTGCAACTGGTGCAACAGGCAAATGACACCATGGGCCGGGGAAACAGTTATGCCAACGCGCTCAGTGCCGCGCTCGCGGGTTCCACACTCGAGACGCAGTTTCCTTTAATTGGCTCCGATGGCTCTCCCAACCTGCTTGCAACTCAGTTGCAAACGGTGGCGAGAATCATCAAAGTGCGGAGCACGCTGGGCCTTTCGCGCCAGATCTTCTATTGCAATATCGACGGCTTCGATACCCATGGAGGCCAGTTGGCCATCCAGGCCTCGCTCTTGCAGCAGCTAAGCCAGGCGGTCTTGGCCTTCTATAAGGCAACGCAGGAACTGGGTGTCGATCAGGACGTGACCACGTTTACGGCGTCTGAATTCGGACGCACGCTCACGCCGAACGGAAGCGGGGGCACCGATCACGCCTGGGGGAACCACCACTTCGTCATTGGCTCCGCGGTCAAGGGCGGTCAGTTCTTCGGCCAGTTCCCTCTTCTCACGCTCGGCGGCAACTACGATGCCACAACGCGCGGCTCGCTGATTCCTACCACCGCCGTGGATCAATATGGCGCGACCATGGCAAATTGGTTTGGCGTGGGAGCGGCAAACATGGCGACCATCTTCCCCAACATTGGCAACTTCCCAACCTCGAATCTCGGGATCCTGAGTTAAACTCCCTCCCCATCTCCCGCATACACCGGTTCCAGAATAGCTGTACCCCGGAACCACTGCTGCAGAGTGCCATTCGCCGCGGCGAATGGCGCCTTTCACCAACATCAAAAGGGCACGTGAATTCTGGAACCGGTCTACACCTCAAGCCAACACGACGCTATCGTGTTGGCTTGCTTTTTTCTTCCGAAGTGAAGGCTCGACCTGATTCTGGCCCGCGATTGCGCAATCTACCCATTGGCTCGAAAACAAGTCGCTACCCTCCCAAACCAACGTTACTGCCCTGCCCCAGTTAGAGACGGATTTTAGTACTCTATAGCTCAGTTACCTGGGTAACCTCAGAACAAACTAAATTAGTGTATGCCCCTTTTTTGAGGGTTGTATTTTCTTCATTTAATTACTAGTAGCAAGACAATGTAATTACGAAACATAGTGTCGGCACAGTTTGCGATCTGCGTCCTGGCGCGTGAATTTCCAGTCGATCCCTCGTCCGGCGTCGTTGCGCTTTTGTTGCCACTGTCCAATTTCTGCCTCAAGCAGCTCCGCGGTGGCGATGCGCCGTCCGGTGCATTGCCGATCCATGATTCCGATTTCGATCTCAGCCATGTTTAACCAACTGGCGTGTTTGGGGGTGTAGTGGAACTCGACGCGCTCCAGCAGCAATGCTGCCGCTGGCTCGCCCAACACATCCACAAGGATCTGTCGGAAATGAGTATTGAGGTTGTCCAACACGATGTGAATCATGAGCGCCGTCGCATACACCGTCCCCACAAGGTGCTTGACGAAGGCCACAAAATCCACTTTGGTGCGGCGTGCGGTGACCTCGACCGAGCGGCGTTTGCCCTTGGGTTCGATGGCAACAAAGAGATTGCGCGTCCCGTTGCGCCGGTATTCATAGTCCTCATGGGCATGCCGACCCGGCTCGATGGCGATTGGCGTGCGGGTCTGGCGGAGCAGTTGTTTGCTCTTCTCATCAACGCAAACCACGGGCTCCCGCGCGTCATACGGTCGAGCATAGAGACCCAGCAACCCATACATTCTGTCGCGATACTCGGCCGTGATCCGGCCGATGCACCACATCATTTTGCGGCAGGGCTTACAATCGTTTTTTTTAACATCAGGCGCACCGTCTCGCGATTAACGTTGGCCAGTCCGGGACGTTGCCGAGCTGCGGCCGCCAACAGACGGATCGTCCACCGTTTACGACCGCTCGGAGGGGCGCTGCAAGCCAGTGCTACCACCTCTGCTTCGTCGTCCGTCTGGTATTTTCGTGGTTGCCCTGGCCGGGCCTCATCGTGCAGCGCGAATCCCAGACCGCCCTGCCGGTAGGCGGCGCGGGTCCGCCACACCGCCGTGCGCCCCAGTCCCAAGACCTGGCAAATCGTGGCCTCCGCGATTCCGTCGTCCAGCGCCATTAGCAGATGTGCGCGATTGACTTCTCTTGCCGAATGCACCCCTTTACTACGAAGCCCATCCAGTACAACCCGATCCGCCGTTGACAAATGCAACTCTGTCTGCCTCATGCGAACATTATTTATATTTCGTAATTAATGTGTCAATGTACTAGCGCCCGCAGGCATTGCAGTGGACGGAAGCGGCAACGTCTATGTCGCCGATACGGGCCACAATGCAGTGAAGGAAATCCTTGCGTTCGGCGGCTATACGACCGTCAAAACGCTGGCCAGCGGCTTCAGCCACCCTGCGGGCGTGGCAGTGGATGCAAGCGGCAACGTCTACGTCGCCGATACGGGCCACAACGCAGTGAAGGAGATTCTGGCGGCGGGCGGTTATACAACGGTTAATACGCTGGGAAGCGGATTCAGCGGTCCTTCAGGCGTAGCCGTCGAAGGCAGCGGCAACGTCCTTGTCGCCGACTCCGGAAACAATGACGTGAAGGAAATCGTGGCCGCGAGCGGCTACACGACCGTGAACACGCTGGCCAGTGGCTTCTCCGGGCCCGTGGGTGTAGCGCTCGACGGTAGCGGGAACGTCTACGTTGGCGACTCCGGCAACAACCATGTGGTGAAGCTGGACCTGCTGGACGTGCCGAATGAAAACTTTGCCTCCACCAACATTTACACGCTCAGCGCCGACAGCCCGAAGACGGTGACCATCGCAAATATCGGCAACCAGCCGTTATCCATTCCCGCGCCGTCGCTGGGAAGCAATCCCAGCTATCCAATCGATTTTCCTGAGTACGGCAACGATCCAAATCTTTGCGCCGCCCCCACGCCCCTGGCGGCCGGCGCAGACTGCGATCTGGCCATCGATTTTGTTCCGACGGCGAGTGGCTACTTCAACGAGCAACTCCTGCTGACGGACAACACCCTGAATGCCGCGCCGCCGGCCTATGCCACGCAGACTCTGTATCTGAGCGGCAAGGCAAACGGCTCTACCCCGCTGGCGCTGCTCACGCCGTCCACGTTGACCTTCGGGAACACGACGGAGTACTCGACGACCATTCCCTGGACCGTGACGGTGACCAACAACACCACCTCGACGCTGGAAATTTTCAGCATCGGTCTCAGCGGTGGCTTCTCATCCGCTTTCCAGATCGTGAGCAATTCGTGCGGCCAGTATCTGGGAGGCAACTCGAGTTGCCAAGTCTCGATCACTTTCACGGCGCCAGGAGCCGGAGGCTATTGGACTAACCTTCTGGTTGCCGACAGTGCGCCGGGCAGCCCGCAGAGCGTGCCGATTACCGGAACCGGTACGGCGCTCGTCGCCTTCCTTGCGCCCTCGGTTGCCAACTTTGTCAACCAGACCATTGGTGTGCCCAGCAGTCAGCAGCCCATCACGCTCGACAACGCCAGCAACGGGGCATTGACCGTTAGCGGCATCAGCATCACGGGAAGCGGCGCGGCGTCCTTCAGCCAAACCAACAACTGCCCCACGACGCTCGCCCCGAATTCCACCTGCACTATATATGTTACGTACACCCCGACTTCGTCCGGGTCGGTCTCGGCAATACTCTCTGTGGCGGACAATGCGCCCACCAGCCCGCAGACGATTCCGCTGAACGGGAATGCATCGGGACCGTCGGCGCTGCTGACTCCCTCGACACTGACTTTTGGCAACCAGACCGAATTCTCCACAAGCGTTCCGTGGACGGAGACGCTGACCAACAACAGCAACTCGACGCTGACCATCTCTGGCATCAGCATCGTCGGCGCCAACCCGTCGGATTTCGCGATTCAGAGCAAGACTTGCGGCACAACCCTTGGAGCGAACGCAAGCTGCCAGATTTACATTACATTTACGCCGGCCGGGGTCGCGGGCTACAACGCCGCATTGCTCGTAACCGACAATGGCGGCGGTAGCCCGCAGTCAGTACCCCTCAGTGGCACAGGAACGGCGCTCGATGTCTTCCTTGCCCCATCGCAACTCGTCTTCCAGCCCCAGGTTGAAGGCACACCGAGCGGCTCGCAGCCGGTCACCCTGGACAACGCCAGCAACGGCCCACTCGCCATTTCCGGCATCGGGTTCGGCGGAACAGGCGCGTCCTCGTTCAGCCAGGTCAACAACTGCGGCACTCTGCTGGCTCCCAATTCCACTTGCACCATCTATGTGACCTTCACGCCGGGCTGGGCCTCATCCTTCTCGGCAACGCTGCTGGTTTCAGACGATGCGCCCACCAGTCCGCAGGCCATCGGCCTCAGCGGCACAGGCCTGGCGATGACGCCGACAGTAAACGTCGCTTCGAAGACCATCAGCCTGGGATCGTCGCACGCAACGCTCAGTGCGACGGTTTCCTACGCGGGTTTGCTCGCGCCCACGGGAGCCTTCATCTTCCAGGTGGATTCGGGTGCCATCGTCGTGGCGTCGTGCACCGGAGCGCCGTCGCCGATGACTTGCACGGCAAGCTATCCCTCTGCTTCGCTCACCGTCGGCAGCCACACAATTACTGGATCGCTGCAAGGGGACAGCAACTTCAATCCGGCCACAGGCACGGGAACGCTGAATGTTGAAGACACTTCCTACACAGCACCACCAACCAACGTTGGGGCGACCAGCGGAATCCAGACAGCCACGCTGATGTTCAGCACAACAACAACGCTGAACTCGACGCTGGGCACGGCGATCGAAGTCGTGACGCAGGGCGCACTTGGCCTCGACTTCAACTACTTTGCCGGCGGAACGTGCGCACCTGGCCAAACCTATCTGGCGGGTTCCTTCTGCACGGTGCAGTACACATTCTCGCCCAAGCGTCCCGGGCCGCGCTACGGAGCGATCGTTCTATACAACAACGCGCCCTCGCCTCAGGTTGCAGCCACGGTCTATCTGGAAGGCATCGGCCTTGGCCCGCAATCCATCTTCTCGCCGCCCAAGCAAATCACGCTGGGTAGCGGATTCGGTCAGCCGTTCAGCATTGCAACGGGCTCGCTCGGCAACATCTATGTCGCCGACTCGGGCACCAATTCCATCAAGGAAATTCTGGCGCCCGCCTACTCCGCGATCAATACCCTCGGCAGCGGTTTCAGCAATCCCCAGGGCGTGGCCATCGACGGAGCCGGCAACGTCTTTGTCGCCGATACCGGCCACGATGAGATCAAAGAGATTCTGGCGTTGGGCGGCTACACAGCCGTCAACACCATCTTCACCGCTCTTAACTATCCCACCGGCGTAGCGGTCGACGGCGCTGGCGACATCTTCGTGGCCGACGCCGGCAACAATGCTGTGAGGGAGATCCTGTTTGCCGGCGGCTACAACCAGGTGAACACGCTGCCCAGCGGATATAACTTCCCCACCAGCGTGGCTGTCGATGGAGCAGGCGACGTGTTTGTTGCCGACCAGCACAATAACCTGGTGAAGGAGATTCTCGCGTCGAGTGGTTATACGACAGTCAACACGCTCGGGAGCGGATTCAACTTCCCGGCCGGCGTGGCTGTCGATGGGGTCGGCAACGTCTTCGTGGCCGACAACCACAACAATGCCGTCAAGGAGATTCTCGAGGCTGGCAACTACACCGTCGTCAATACGATAACGAGTGCGCTCCAGAATCCCTGGGCCGTGGCCGTAGACGGCTCTGGAAACGTCTATGTCTCCAACACATTTACTCCTTCCACTGGGCAGGTACTGGAGTTGCAATACAGCACCCCGCCAAGCCTCACCTTCCTGCCCACCCCAGCTGGCTCCATCAGCAGCGACAGCCCGCAGATAGTTGCAGTGGGCAACGACGGCAATGCGCCGCTGTTGTTCTCCGGCCTTGTCTCCAATTCGACAAGCTTCAAGGTCATCGGATCGAGCTGCACATCCAGCACATCCCTCGCCACCGATACAACCTGCAGCGTGGATGCGACATTTGCTCCGCAGATTGCTGCGTTGCTCTCAGGCGACGCCAATGTTACAACCAACACGCTTAATGTCCCCGGCACCTTGCAGCAGATTCCGCTCAAAGGCCAGGGACTCAAGACCACTCCCTTGATTGCAGTCCAGCCGGTCAATACGCTCTTCGGCACGGTCAACACCACGCTGACCGCAAAGGTCTACTATGTCGAGCCGTTCGCGCCCACCGGCACATTCACCTTCCAGGTCGACGCCGGACCGACGGTTCCCGGCGTATGCGTCGGGTCGTCGTCACCGCTCACCTGCACGGCCAGCTATCTAACCGGTGCACTCTCCACAACCACCCACACGATCACCGTCGCATACCCCGGCGACTCCAACTACATCTCGACATCGAACACCGGAACGCTGACAGTTGTGCCGTTTGATTACACAGCCCCAACCACCACCCTCGACACAACCAGCACAACGCAGACAGCAACCATCTTCTTCCCAACGGCAACAACGCTGAACGCAACGATGGGCACGGCCATCCAGGTGGTCACGCTGGGCGACAAGAACCTCGACTTCAAGTACGTCTCCGGCGGCACGTGCGCGGCGGGCGCAACCTACGCGGCCGGCTCCATCTGCACGGTGGAGTACAGCTTAACCCCAACGCATCCTGGGACGCGTAACGGTGCAATCGTGCTCTACAACAACGCACCCACGCCCGCAGAGGTAGCAACGGTCTATCTGACCGGAACCGGCACGGGACCGCAAGCGATATTCGCTCCCGGCGCGCAAAGCACGCTTGGAAGTGGATTCAGCCACCCCGGTGGAGTCGCGATCGATGCGAGCGGCAACCTCTTCGTCGCCGATTCCAACAACAATGCTGTAAAGGAGATTTTGGCGGTCGGCGGCTACACGACCATCCACCCACTGGCGAGCGGGTTCATTGCCCCCTATAGCGTTGCGGTGGACGGAGCCGGCAACATCTTCGTCGCCAGTTATGGCGACAGTACCGTGAAGGAGATTCTGGCGGCCGGCGGCTACACAACCGTCAACACGCTGGGGGGCGGATTCGGATTCCACTTCCCCGCAGGCGTGGCGGTTGACGGGTCGGGCAATGTCTTTGTCGCCGATACCGCCAACAACGCGGTCGAAGAGATTCCGGCGGCCGGCGGCTACACGACAGTCACCCCACTGGGGTCTGGATTCGCTTCTCCCAACGGCATAGCGGTCGACGGGACGGGCAACGTCTTTGTCGCCGACTCCGGCAACGACGCGGTCAAGGAGTTACTGGCGGTAGGCGGCTACACAGCTATCAACACGCTGGCGGGCACATACAGCAACCCCATGGGCGTTGCAGTTGATGGAGCAGGGAACGTCTACGTCGCCAATGCGAGCAACAATTTGGTCACGAAGCTCGACCTGAGCGATCCCCCAAGCCTCACCTTCGCCTCAACAATTGTGGGTTTCACCAGCAGCGACAGCCCGCAAACAGTCACCCTCGGCAACGACGGCAATGCACCGCTAGCGCTCACCGCCATTGCCTCCAACTCCACCAGCTACTCGCTCGCCGGTTCCTCCTGCACGCCGAGCACTTCGCTGTTGCCCGACGGAACCTGCACGGCCAGCGCGACCTTCACGCCTCAGACCGGCGGCCTGCTCCCCGGCGACGCCAACATCACTGACAACACCCTCAACGTCCCCGGCACGCTGCAGCAAATCGTATTGAGCGGCACTGGGCTCAAAACCACACCGGTCATCGCAGTCACTTCCCTGGCGATTCTTTCCCCGGCATCGCCCACCACGCTCACCGCGTCCCTCGCCTACACCGGACCATCGGCGCCAACAGGAGCCTTCACCTTCCAAATCGATTCCGGCGCGACGGTGCCTGCGGTTTGCACCGGTCCATCCTCGCCGCGCACCTGCACAGCGAGCGACACAACGTCCGCGCTCACCGTCGGCAGCCACACCATCAACGCCGCAATCGCTGCCCTTACCCCCTACCTTGCGGCATC
>Ga0302320_10016247_pt1 | contig 15227 bp, 14 predicted proteins | sample Bog_T0_3_FD_202130 | JGI IMG/M metagenome (GOLD analysis project Ga0302320, IMG submission 202130) | Peat permafrost microbial communities from Stordalen Mire near Abisko, Sweden - Bog_T0_3 | ecosystem: Environmental > Terrestrial > Soil > Wetlands > Peat | place: Sweden: Abisko, Stordalen Mire... | reverse complement strand
GGTGGTGGGTTTGGATGATTTGAGCGGCGGCTTTGAAGATCATGTGCCGTCGGGCACCCATTTTGTGCGCGGTTCGATCACCGATGATGGCTTGGTCAACCGGCTCTTTGCCGAGCACCGGTTTGAGCATGTGTTCCATCTGGCGGCCTATGCGGCGGAAGGTTTGAGCCATTTTATCAAGCGGTTCAATTACACGAACAACCTGCTGGGCAGCGTCAATCTCATCAATGCGGCGGTCAACACCGGGACGGTCAAGTGCTTTGTGTTCACATCCTCCATCGCGGTGTACGGGCGCAATCAACTGCCGATGAGCGAGGCGGCGGTGCCGCAGCCTGAGGACCCCTATGGGATTGCCAAATACGCGGTGGAACTGGACTTGAAGGAGGCGCACGAGATGTTTGGGCTCAACCATGTGATTTTCCGTCCGCACAACGTCTATGGGGAGAACCAGAACCTTGGGGACCGGTATCGGAACGTGATCGGGATCTTTATGAACCAGATCATGCAGGGGCAGCCGATGACGATTTTTGGGGACGGGAGCCAGACGCGGGCGTTTAGTTACATCGAGGACGTGGCACCGGTGATTGCGGCGAGCATTGGGCGGCCGGGGGCGTACAACCAGGTGTTCAACGTGGGGGCGGACCAGCCGTATTCGGTAGGGGAGCTGGCGAACGTGGTGGCCAAGGCGATGGGGGTGGCACCGCAGATCAAGAAGCTGGAGGCGCGGAACGAGGTGGTGCACGCGTATTCAGCGCACGAGAAGGTGCAGCAACAATTTGGGGACCTGATCAAGAATGTGTCGCTGGAGGAGGGAGTGAACCGGATGGCGGTGTGGGCGAAAAAAGTGGGTGCGCGGCAGGGCCAGCCGTTTTCCGGCGTGGAAGTCACCAAAAACATGCCGGCCTCCTGGGCCAAACTGCTGGCGGGCTAAATCGGGACATTCGGCTTACAATTCAGCGATGGGGTTTCCGCCACGTCGCGGCGTTTTCCGGGTTTTCAACGTCATCCCGTGAATGTTTCAGATAATGAGCCAGTTTCTGGGCCATTTCACCGCTTGACTCGCTTCCACAGCAAAATAGACTGGGGTTTCGATTTAATATTGAGGCCAACCTTTTATCCTTTTGTAATCCACATCCAAACTATGAAACCATCAAAATTTTTATTTCCCTTCGCCCTCGCCATTTTATGCGCCGTTTCAGTCGGCGCAGCCACCTTGGTTCCCGTAGTCATGGGTGGCCGCTGGGGGTACGCCGACAAGTCTGGCAAGCTTGTGGTGAATCCGCAATTTGATCGGGCAGAACCATTCTCCGGAAATCTGGCCGCCGTCAAACTCGGCAAATGGGGGTTTGCGGACGACACCGGCCATTTCCTCATTAACCCGCAGTTTGACGAAGCCGGCGCATTTACCGAAGGCTTGGCTGCAGTGTCTGTCGGAGGAAAAAGCGGCTACGTTGACACCAGCGGCAAATATGTCGTCAATCCGCAGTTCGATGATGCCGCGCCGTTCGCCGAAGGCCTGGCCGCCGTGAAGATGGACCATCACTGGGGTTACATTGATAAATCTGGAAAAATTGTCATCAACCCGCAGTTTGATGACGCCACCGGTTTTAGTGGCCGCCTTGCCGCGGTCAAATTGGGCAAACTTTGGGGATATATTGACGGCAGCGGCAAGTTTGTCATCAATCCCCAGTTTGACCATGGCAGCCCGTTTTCGGAAGGCCTGGCTGCCGTGAGCCTCGGCGGACGATGGGGTTTCATAGACAAGACGGGTAAGATCGTCATCAACCCGCAATTTGATGAGGCCGGAATTTTTGTGAAAGGTCTCGCGCCCGCCAAGCTAGGAAAAGTGTGGGGCTACGTGGACACCCAGGGCAAATTTGCCATCAATCCGCAGTTCGACGATGCCGGGCCGTTTGTCGAAGGATTGGCGCGCGTCAAGTCCGGCGGGCACTGGGGTTACGTAGACGCCCAGGGCAAATATGTCATCAACCCTCAATTCGATGAGGCTGCGGATTTTAACGACGGGCTGGCACGCGTGGGTCTGGGCGGCGGCTTCACCAGCAATTTTACCGGCCGCAAAGTAGGCTATGTGGACACTGGCGGGCATTACGTTTGGAATCCGAACAAGTGAGGTTTCCTAAAAAAATCGTGCATTGAACCCCTGAACCTTGGTAGATGGGGCGCTGCCAAAATTGCCAAGGCGCGGACCTTTTCCCCCTCCCAGGGGGAGAGATCTGGGGTGAGGGCGAGCGTTAAACTATTTGTTACAAAATGTTTAAATTGGTTTGCGCATGGTCTTTGAAGCATATGGTTCATGGCGCGGGCTGACGTGAGTGCGATGGCGGTCACTGTCACGTTGTAAAATGTTTGTTTCTTCCTTTAACATTCGCCATTCTACCTTGGTATGTATTCGCCCACGCTGGAAGCATTTCAGAAGCTCGCGACGCAGGGGAACCTGATTCCGGTCGCCCGCCGCATTTTGGCCGACTTGGAAACGCCGCTCTCCGCCTACCGCAAAATCCGCGGCGCGGGCGAATCGTTTCTCTTTGAATCCGTCGAGGGTGGCGAGCATGTCGGGCGTTACTCATTCGTTGGCTGCAACCCGCGCGCGGTCATCCGGCAGGATGGCGGCCATGTCCAATTATTTGAAAACGGCCGGGTCACGGAAAGCTTTGTCGTCGGGCGCGACGTGAAGGACGGGCTTGAGGTGGTCGAGCGTATCATGAAAAAATATCGCGCCGTGGCGGCGCCGGGGTTGCCGCGGTTCACCGGTGGCGCCGTCGGCTTCATCGGCTACGAATTCATCCATGACATCGAGCCGGTTGTGCCGCGACCGCCGCAGGACGATTTGAAGACGCCGGTGATGTATTTTCTCATCGCCGACCAATTGCTCACGTTCGACCGCGCGCAACAGACCATCACCCTCCTCGTCAATGCCATATTGGACGATGCGGAAACTCCCGCCGAAGCCTACGAAAACGCCACCAGCGAAATTGAACGCATCCTGGCGCTGCTCGAACAACCGAGCGAACACCAGCCCTTGACGCTGCCGGACGAAGTAACACCCGTGGCCTTCGAATCCAACCAGACACAGGAAAAGTTTTTCAAAAATGTTGAGGCATCGAAGAAATACATCACCGCCGGCGACATCATTCAAGTGGTCGGATCGCAGCGCTTTTCCGCGCCGGTCACCGCCTCCCCGGTGGATATTTACCGCGCCACCCGCAGCATTAATCCATCGCCATACATGTTTCTGCTGGAATTGGACGGATTTGCGCTGGTCGGAGCATCGCCGGAACTGCATGTTCGCTGTGAAGAGGGCAGGGTCGAGATTCGTCCCATCGCCGGTACCCGCCGGCGCGGCCAAACCGAAGCCGAGGACGCCGCGCTGGAAAAGGAACTGCTCGCCGATCCCAAAGAGCGCGCCGAGCACGTCATGCTGGTGGACCTCGCGCGCAATGACATTGGCCGGGTCTGCGATTTTGGCAGCGTGCAGGTGAAGGATCTGATGATTGTGGAACGTTACAGCCATGTCATGCATATCGTCTCACAGGTGGAAGGAAAATTGGCTGGCGGCAAGACACCGTATGATTTAATGCGCGCAACGTTCCCGGCCGGCACGTTGAGCGGCGCGCCGAAAATTCGCGCCATGCAGATTATTTCGGAACTGGAGCAGACCTCGCGCGGACCTTACGGCGGCTGCGTGGGTTACTTTTCATTCAACGGCAATCTGGATTGTTGCATCACCATTCGCACCGCACTCGTGAAGGAGGGCAGGGCGTATGTGCAGGCCGGTGGCGGTTGGGTGAACGATTCCACGCCGGAAGCTGAATTTCAGGAGACGGTCAACAAGTCCATGTCCATGCGCAAGGCCATCGCGCTGGCAGAAAATTTTGCCAGCGCCCAGGGGTCGAAGTAAGGGAGCTTCTCTTTTCAAGTCCATGGAATCTAAAGCTGCCCAAGTGCCGGCTCAAACCGGCGCGTGTGAACGTTGTGGCAGCTTTGAAGTAATGGAATTCGCCGGCAAAGTTCTTTGCTCCGACTGTGTGGTGCTGGCTGGTTGTGGCTGTTCGGGTGACAGCGATGGCTGGTAGGGCTTGGAAGCAAGGTGCGGCACAGCCACGCATCAGAGCCGCGTCTTTTCCTCCCGTAACGCATCGCGCAGTTCCTGCTTGTAGTCGCGCGTGGGTTCGCCGTAACCGGCTTTGCGGATGGCAAGCGCCGGTGCGATGATTTCCTTGCGCGGGTCAATTTCGCGCCCGTAAATCAATGGCCAGAGCCGGCGGCAGTTGTTTGCGATGTCATGGCCCTGTTCTTCATCGAATGATGGACGAAATAAATCCACCGCCATTTGCAGTTCGTGGATCAACTCCGCCTCGGTGGGATGGCCCGTTTTGGCAATGACGGCCCGGAACGCGTTCAAATCTTTTTCTTCCAAGCGGTTTAGTTTTGCAATCAATATGTCGACCGGATGTGGAATGACAAATGTGACATTGCCAATCTGCACTGAGCGCGTGCGGTCCATCCAGCGTGGGCTGGTGCGGAAGTTGAGTTCGGAGCAGACTTGAAAGCCGGGACGGCGTTGCTTCTCGCTCAAGCCAGCGCGATTGATGATCTCCCCCAGATATTCCTCTTCACTGAAAATATCCACGTCGCCGCTCAATAGCGTCGGCTCGATGCAGATTTGCAGCGGCGCGGAGCCGAATAGAGTAATTCGGACCGGCCGTGTTTTTGGCAGGACATCAGCCAGCTTGTGCAACATCTCCCCGGCGGGCGTGTCCAGATCAATTGGTTGTATCCACCAAGTTTTCACGATAAGAATAGGCAGCTTTATGCCAGTTCATCGCCTGGCCTACCAAGCGGTTTGTGACGCCCGGGTCTTCGGCAAACTGTTGCGCCAGACGCTGGTCGCGCGCCGACCACGGCTTGCCTTCTTCGCGCTTGATGAGCAAACGCGCGGCGATGCGTGCCTTCCGCCAGTATGGATCCATCAGGCGGCCTGATTCATTGCTATAACCCGGCAGCTTCATAGTCTCGACAGCCAACTTATAAACCAGATTGCCACGGGTCGCAATGCGGAATCAATCTGGCCGGCGCCCGCTTCACTTTCAAATCGCCTTTTGCGCCGGGTGGTTTAGATTCCAACCGCGGAAGGATGAAAAAATATCTTCATGTCATCGGCATCGGGCTGCAAAGCAACCTGGCGTATCGCTTCAATTACCTGACGCGGACGTTGTTTAGTTTCATTCCGCTGTTCGCCATGCTTTCCCTCTGGCGGACGATTTACGCCAGCCGCAACGGCAGCAGCGGCAGCACCTCCGGTTTTTCCGAGGCGCAAATGATGTTTTATTACCTGCTGGTGGCCGTGGTGGATGTCCTGACCGCGGTCAATGAAGATGACTGGCAGATCGCCGCCGACATCCGTGAAGGGAACATCAGCCAGTTTTTGCTCAAGCCGGTGGATTATCTATGGTATCGCCTCTGCCTTTTTTTCTCAGGGCGTATAGCCTTTATTGCCGTGGCCGCTGTGCCGTTGGTCGTATTCATTTTCTGTTTTCGCCAATACCTCCTGCCGCCGCCCAATCTATCAGTGTGCCTCGTTTTTCCAATATCGCTGCTGCTGACCGCGCTGCTGCAATTCTTTATCTCCTACGCCATGGCCATGCTCGCCTTTTGGCTGCTGGAAATATCCACGTTCATTTTCATCCTGTTCGCCTTTGAATATCTCGCCAGCGGACATTTGTTTCCGCTGGATATCCTGCCCCCGGCGGTCAGGGAGGCGCTGTTTTTTACCCCATTCCCCTATCAGTTGTATTTTCCAATCAGCGTTTACCTGGGCAAATCGGCGGGCCTGGAAATGTGGCGCGGGCTGATCATTCAATTTCTCTGGGTGGTGGCGGCCTATGTTTTCGCGCGGTGGATGTGGCGGCGCGGCATCAAAAAATATTCCGCCTTCGGCGGGTGACACGGGCGTCCCGCCCGTGCGTTTCAATTAAAGCGCACTGGTTCGCCAAGTTGCCCATTTTCACCAATCCGTCTACTACCGGCGTGCGCCTATCCGTTCCATCGCCCAGGCAGCATGTTCGGCAATCAAAGGTTCCGCATCTTGCGCCGCCTTTGCCAAAGCAGGCAGGGCGGACGCGTCGCCCGTGTTTCCCAAGGCCACACAGACATTCCGCAAAAGGCCGCGCCGCTTGGTCCGTAACATCGGCGTGCCCGCAAACCGCGCTTTGAAACCGGCCTGATCGAGTTGAAGCAATTCAATCAAATCAGGCTGGCGCAAATCCGCACGGGCATGAGACTGCATCAACCGCCCCTCACGGGCAAACCGGTTCCATGGACACACGGCTAGGCAGTCGTCACAGCCAAAAATCCGGTTGCCAATCGCCGGCCGCAGTTCGACCGGTATTGCACCTTTCAATTCAATTGTCAGATAGGAGATGCATCGGCGGGCGTCCAGTTCAAACGGCGCGGTGATGGCATTGGTCGGGCACGCAGTAATGCATCGCGTGCATTTGCCGCAGTGATTCTCCTCCGGGATGTCCGGGCTCAATTCCAGCGTGGTCAGAATTTCCGCCAGGAAAATCCAGTTCCCCAGCCGGCGGCTGATGAGGTTGGTATGTTTGCCGACAAAGCCCAGCCCCGCGCGCTGTGCCATATCCCGTTCCAATAATGGGCCCGTATCCACATACCAAAGGGACCGCGCCCCCGCGCCGCCTAGCTGGTTGATGAATTCCGCCAGAATTTTCAGGCGTTCGCCCAGCACGTCGTGGTAGTCGGCGAACTGCGCGTAACGCGCGATGATTCCGTGAGTGGTGGCGGGCGGGGCGGAGCGGGAACGGCCTTCATCGCGCGTGGCATAACTGGCGGCCAGCACGATGATGCTCTTTGCCCCCGGCAAAACCCTTTGCGGATCGGCGCGTTTTTCGGCGTTACGTTCCAGCCAGTTCATTTCGCCGTGCTTCTTTTGGGCCAGCCAGCGCTGAAAACGTTCCGCACTGGCCGGCCCGGCGGCCGAGGTGAAGCGGCAATCATCAAAACCCAGTTCCACCGCGCGTTGACGGATGGCGGCGTTCATTTTTTCTTGAACTGGAGGATGATTTGCTGGGCCACTTCGCGCGCGGAGCGCAAATCGGTGTTGATCAGCACATCCGCCTGCCGGTAAAAGGGCGCGCGCGCTTCGAGCAACTCACGGATTTTTCGCTGGGGATCCGGATCGTGGAGCAGGGGACGATGCGACTGATTGCGGACGCGTTCCCAGATTTTTTCAGGGGAGGCCCACAGGCAGGCGACCAGCGCATGAGTTTTCAGGGAGGCGAGGTTTTCCGGGTTGGCCGGAAGACCGCCCCCGGTTGAAATCACGGTCCGGGCGCGCCTGGCCAGTTCCCCCACCAGATCGCGTTCCAGCGCGCGGAATGCCGCTTCCCCGTTGTTGGCAAAAATCTCGGCAATCGTCCGCCCCGTCCGGGCTTGAATAAGTTCATCGGTGTCCAGAAATTCAAAGTGCAACTGCTCGGCCACCAACCGGCCGGCCGAGGTCTTGCCCGTGCCCATGAAGCCGATGAGCGCGAGGTTGACGAGATGGCGCGCAGAGTGCATGGCGATGAATTAGCGGAAAATCCCCATGGACGCACGCCAAATTCATGGCTCTCGACACTGCGGGCCGTTTTTGTTAAATTGATACTGTGAAATTGCCGCCACTGATACTGGCTTCAGGCTCCCCACGCCGCGCCGAACTGCTTGGGCTGTTGCGGGTGAATTTTCAAGTGATGCCCGGCAGCGTGGCGGAAGTGGCGCATGAACATCTCTCGCCTTTGGAGGTCTGCCAGCTCAATGCCCATCGCAAGGCCTTTGCCATGGCCAAAAAATTTCCCGATTCGCTGGTGCTTGGCGCAGACACCCTCGTATTTCTCGATGGCGAAATTCTTGGCAAACCGCGTAACCTGGCGCAAGCCCGGCGGATGCTCTCGCGGCTGCAGGGCCGGAGCCATCAAGTGGTGACCGGCGTGAGCCTCATCCATTTGCGCCGCCATCAGGAGCGGATTTTTGCCGCCAGCACGGACGTTCTGTTTCATCCCCTCGATTCCCGCCAAATCCGGGAATATCTGGATAAAGTGGATCCGCTCGACAAGGCCGGCGGCTATGCCATCCAGGAATTCGGTGAATTGTTGATTTCAGAAATCTCCGGTTCCTACAGCAATGTGGTCGGCTTGCCGGTCGAGATGTTGCGGGAGGAATTGACGGCCTGGCACCTGCCAAACTTCGGTAGAAAAAGCCGGGTTTTTCCAGCGGGAAAATAATTTTCCACGGGTGAATGAAATTGGACGCACCGGATTTGATTTCCGTCGGCTCCGAGGAATCAATGCACGCCCGGATGCTCGGCCAGCAACCGGTCGAGATTGGTTTTGGCCTGTAACAATCCCGGGTCGAGCTTGAGCGCTTCCCGGAACCGCGCAGCGGCCTCGGGCGCGCGGTTGAAATTGGCCAGGGCGGTGCCCAGGCAAAGCTGTGCCGGGGCGTAATCAGGGCGCACGAGCACCGAGTTGCTGAAGCAATTCAGGGCGTTCGTCCAACTGGCGTGCTGTGTAAAATAGATTCCCAAGTCGAACTGGATATCCGCGTCACGTGGTTCCAAGGCCGCAGCGGCCTGCAAGTGCTGTAGCGCCTCGTCGGTCCGCCCCAGCGTCAGCAGCAGCATGGCCAGGTTGAACTGGCTTTGCGGAAAGCGCGGTTCGGTCTCCACCGACCATTGGTACAGGTACAACGCGTGACCATTGTCGCCCAGTCTTTCATAGGCCTTGCCCAGTACATTTTCAGCCGCGTAATTGTCTATGGTCACGTCAATGGCGTGCCGGAAGAGGGTAATGCTGTCGCGCCACAAAGAAATTTGACAGGCAGTGGCCGCCACGCATCCTACGAGAGCCGCGCCTCCGATCAGCGGCAGAATAATCTTTCCGCTTTCGCGCTTGGCAAATAGTTCCGCCGCGCCCCAGGTTACCGCTATGAAAAATCCAATGCTGGGAACGTAAGTGTAACGGTCGGCCATGGACTGCGCGCCAACTTGGATCAAGCCAATGGTGGGCACCAGCGTGCCAAGGAACCATAACCACCCCATGGCCAGGTACGGGTTTTGGCGCCAACGGCAAACGCAGAGTGCCGTCCAAATTACCAGCAGGGCCACCGCCCCAAGCGCCAGCGCGACCGGCCAATGTCTTGGATGCGGATAGAGTACGGCAAGATCCGTGGGCCAGAAAATTTTGGCGGTGTAGCGGGCATAAGCCAGCGCGGCGTTGGTCAGCCGTTCGCCGACGTGGATTTTTGATACCGCACCGCCCCCCGCTTGGGCGAGGTAGGTGGCCACGCTGCCGGCGATCACCAAAATGAAGAAGGGAACTTTTTCCAGGGACAATCGGAGGGTCGAGACCGGCTGGCAACCACTGTCCCCAGAATTTGAGCTTTGAAACCTCAACTTGGAAATTCGGTTGAGTGGCCAGAAATCCAGCAGCAGCAGCACAAACGGCAAGGTGACCACCATGGGTTTGCTCATCAATCCGCATGCGCAAAAGATCAGCGCGGCAACATAATAAACCACCGCGCGTCGTGCGCTGCGCGTTTGAGGGGAAACATCGCCGGCCACGTTGCGCGCATATCGCAGATATGCCAAAAGCGTCAGCAACCAAAAAAACGTGCTCAAGACGTCCTTGCGTTCGGACGCCCACGCCACCGATTCCACGTGCATCGGATGCCACGCAAACAGCGCCGCCACAAATGCGCTGCGCCAGACGGTGCCGGTGGCGTTGCGCAAAAACAAAAACAATAACAGTGTGTTGGCAACGTGATAAAGCAAGTTTACCAAATGATGGGCGCCCGGATTGAGCCCAAATAATGTGCAATCCAGCTGATGCGACAGCCAGGTGATAGGATGCCAGTTCGCCTGCTCGCTGGTGGTGAAGGCCCAGACAAAGTTTGTCACCCCTAATCCGGTATTAACATGGGGATTGTCCGCGACGTACTGCAGGTCGTCGAAATTGATGAACGGATGGCTCGTAATCGGCCAGTAAAGCGCCGCTGTGCCCAGCGTTAGCACGGCGCAAATGAGCGCAAAAATTCGCTGCCTGGAAGGCGCTGGGGACGTGGACGTTTCAGAATTTAATGGACTCATGCTGGCGACGGTTGAACCGGCGGGATTCCGTATAGCCGGCGGCGCGGGCCAGGGCGACAGCTTCGGCAAAATTCATGCCGACCTCGCCTGGCGCATGCGCGTCAGAACCGAAGGTGATGGGAACATTTTTTTGCCGGGCCAGTTGCAGCAGTTCCGGGCAGGGATAAATTTCGCGGCAATCCTTTCGCAGCCCGGCGGTGTTCAACTCCATCGCGCACCCTGCTTCGGCGGCGGCGGTCACAAAATTCTCGTACAGGGGCCGGCAATCCTGCACCGGCCGGATGCCAAATTTCTTCGGCAAATCCGCATGGCCGATAATTTCAAACAACCGGCTTTTCGCCGCCTGCGCGAGCCGTTGAAAGTAAATGGACCACACTTCAAACGCATCGCGCTTTTTCCATTCGGATAACTTCGCCGGATTGTCAATATCCCAGGTATCGGAAACGTAATGCACCGAGCCGATGAAATAATCCCACGGATGCCGCGTGGCGAGTTTGCGAATCCAATCTTCCTGGCCTGGTAGATAGTCCACTTCCAAACCCAGCCGGATCGTAAGTTGTGGAAACGTCTCCTGCGCCAGACGAACCTTGTCAACGTATTCATCCAATTGCCGGTCCAGCATCCGCCAGTTGTCAAAATCGTCGTCCCGCATCGGGGAGTGGTCGGTAAAGCCGATTTCCGGCAAGCCAATTTCCAGGGCCCGGCGTGCGTATTCCACCGGCTCACCCACCGCATGGCGGCAAAGTGGCGTGTGCATGTGATAATCGGCGGGCAACTGCATGGCCGCCAGTTTTGCGGTTCAGGTTTCAACTTTCAAGCGTTGAATCTCCGTCGCGTGTCGCCTAAATAGCAAACCAGCGGAACTTTATCAGTTCCGCCGGAAGCCGCTCGTTGCCTGCCACATCGCGTCCTTAAATTCCCCCATCCACCTGCCAGCGCCCCGCGGGATTGTCCTTTCGTACCGCTAGGTTGAATTTCTTCACGCTGCCGTCCGACAGTTCTATCTCGTAAGGCACGCTCGAAATTAACAAAGCTTGAAGTTGAGACCCTGGCGCAACAAATTGCCGGGAAAATGCCCGTGGAAAATCCACCAGCCTTTTGGCGCCTGTTCATCGCCATCGCCGTGCCGCCTGAAGTGCGGCAGGAGATTGGCCGCGCCCAAAGCCGGTTGCAGCGCCACTCACCGCCGGGCGCCGTCCGCTGGACCCGGCCAGAGCAGTTCCATATCACCCTAAAATTTCTGGGCGATGTGCCGGTGGAACAAGTTGTGGCGTTGGAAAAATCCGTCGCGGTCGTCTGCGCCGGTTTCCCGGCCCTGCGGCTGTCCGCGCGTGGCATCGGGTTTTTTCCCAGTGAACGAAAACCGCGTGTGATTTGGGCGGGTGCTTCCGATGACGGGGGACATTTGCCTGGCCTCCATCGCCACTTGGACGAAGCCTTGCGCTGGCTCGCCCCTGCTGAACTCCCTGAAAAATTTACCAGTCACATCACCCTGGGCCGGTTCAAGCTGGGTCATCACGCGGCGATTCCGAAGGTCGTGGCGCTCGCTGCGGAATTGCGCAATCGGGATTTTGGAAACTGGCAGTCCGACAAGGTTGAAATAATTCGCAGCGAGTTAAGCTCTGACGGTGCTGAACACACGCCGATAGCTGCATTCCCCCTCGCAGGTTGAGAAGTAAATAAACTTCGTTGCGTCATTCGTCATTCGTCATTCGTACCGCAGCGATTCAATCGGGTCCAGGTTCGCGGCCTTCCACGCGGGGTAGGTGCCAAAAATAATACCCACAAAGGAGCAGACCACCAGTCCGAGCACCACCGAGTCCACCGGCACCACCGGCGGCAATTGCATGAGCAATGCCAGCAAGTTGCCGCCCAGGATCCCAAGCACAACTCCGATCGCACCGCCCACTTCGCACAGCACAATCGCTTCCAGGATAAATTGCACCATGATATTCCGCTTCTTCGCCCCGATGGCCCGCCGGATGCCGATTTCACGCGTTCGTTCCGTCACCGACACAAGCATGATGTTCATGATGCCAATGCCCGCCGCCAGCAAGGCGATGGAACTCACCACCGCCACGCCGATGCGCACCGACTGCGTGAAAGTTTTGAACTGGTCAATCATTGAATTGTTGGATGCAATCTCAAAATCATCATCTTTCCCCGGCGGCACCTTGCGGATGACGCGCATGATGGCGCGCACTTCCTCCACCGTGGCGTCATAACTGGCGCGATCCTGCGCCTGCACGAGCAAATTGAGGCTCCGCCACCAGTGGCCATACCGGTTCAAACACGTGGTCAATGGCACCACCACGAAATTATCCTGGTCACCGCCTGCCATTCCCCCTCTGCTCTCCAGCACGCCGACCACCGAATACCCAATGCCGTCCACCTTGATAAGTTCCCCCAGCGCGGAACTGTTGGGGAAAATGTTGGTCGCCAATCCGCTGCCCAGCACGCAGACATTGCGGTTGCCGTCCACATCTGCGTCCATCAAGAGCCGTCCCTCGGCCAGGTTCCAATTGCGCGCCTGAAAGCTCCCGGGCGTTTCACCGTAAAGCCGCACCAGCGGTGCGCTCGTTTTATATCTGGTTTTAATTTCGCCCGACCAAAATACCGCCTCAATCCCGATATTTGCCGGCAGCGACATCTTGTCCATCAGCCGCTTGCCGTCCTTCATGGTGATGTTCTTCCGGCGCCAGTATTTCTCATAGTCGCCGTTGGACACCCCGAACATGGTTCCCGGCCACTTGCGCACCATGAAAGTTTCGCCGCCGAGCGAAGCCAGTTGCCGTTCGATGTTGTTTTGCAACACGCGCATCGCCGTCATCACCACAATAATCGAAAACACGCCCACCAACACGCCCAGCAGCGTCAGCGCCGAACGCAGTTTGTGCGCCGCAATCGCGGTCGCCGCCATCGTCGCGCTTTCGCGCGCTTCGGTAAGAAATGTAAACACGGCTCTCATTTCGTTCATTCGTTGCGCAACGCCTCCACCGGGTCCATGCGCGCGGCCCGCCACGCCGGGAACAGGCCCGCCAATGCCCCAGTGACCGCCGACACCAGCAGTGCCAGGCACACAATTCCCGGCGACATCACCGCCGGCATGATCTTCCTCAGCAGCAGCGTCGTCGGCCACGCGATGGCCAGCGCGATCACGCCGCCAATCATGCAAATGCATGCCGCCTCGATCAAAAATTGCAACAGGATCGTCCGGCGTTTGGCGCCAATCGCCTTGCGCACGCCGATTTCACGCGTCCGCTCCGCCACCGACACAAACATGATGTTCATGATGCCGATGCCCCCCACAAACAGCGACAGGCCCGTGATAAACAGCCCGATGCCTTCAATCGTGCCGGCCACCTTGTGGAAAAAATCCAGAAATTCGCTCTGCTCATTGATGGCAAAATTGTCCGGCTCGCCCGGTGCAATGTGGCGATACCGCCGCAGCACCGCCCGCAATTGTTCCCGAGTGTCATCCAGGCCCGCGACGCTCTGCGCCTTGACTTGAATCTCGTAGTCCGGCTGCGAGTAAAACACCCGGGTAAATTGCGAAATGGGCACAATGATTTCATTGTCCGCCCCGCCGGTGTCCGCGAATCCGCCCTGTTTCGCCAGCACTCCCACCACTTGGAAATCACGCCGGTTGGCGGAAACGATTTGGCCGACGGGCGATTCGTCCTCAAATAAATTCGTGGCCAGGTCCGCCCCGATCACGCAAACGGGCCGCCCCCCGTCGCATTCTGAAGGTGAAAGAAACCGCCCCTTCTCAATCGTCAATCCGGCGGTGAGTTGAAACCGGTCCGTCGTGCCCACCACGGGCACGCTTGAAGCGCCGCGCTTTTTGTATTTTACCGGCGTGTCATCCGAGGCCATGGGCGCCACCGCCATGGCCGAGCTAACCTCCCGTTCCAAAAAGTTAACCTCATCCATATTGAAGGATTGTTGAGGGGTCATCTTCTCTTCCACCATGTCCGCTTCGTCGAGTGTAATGGCCGGATTTTTCATCGCCTTGATCCATTCCTCCCGGCTCTGGATCAGCCAGCCGTATTGGTCCACATAAAGCACGTCTGCCCCGATGGATGAAATGCTGTTCATGAACGAACCGTTCAAACCTTGAATCGCCGTCCCCATCAACGTCACCGTGACAATACCAATCACAATGCCCAGGGTCGTCAGCACCGAGCGCAGCTTGTTCGCGCGGATGGCGCCCCACGAAATGGCCAGCCCCTCACGCAATTCAGTCACAAGATTCATGGCTCACCCCTTCACGACCGCCTCGTCGCTGGCAATCAGCCCGTCGCGGATGCGGATTATCCGCCGCGCCTGCCGCGCAATATCTTCCTCGTGCGTTACCACGATAATGGTGTTGCCCCGCCGCGAGAGTTCTTCGAACAAGGCCATGATTTCAGTGCCCGTTTTGGAATCCAAGTTTCCCGTCGGTTCATCAGCCAGCAAAATCGAAGGCTTGTTCACCAACGCCCGCGCCACGGCCACCCGCTGGCGCTGTCCGCCGGAAAGCTCGTTGGGCTTGTGGTGTACCCGGTCCGCCAAACCGACGCTCGTCAAAGCAGTCAAAGCGGTTTCACGGCGTTCGCGCTTGCCAACACCCGCGTACACCAGCGGCAATTCCACGTTTCGCAACGCATCCGAACGCGGCAGCAGATTAAACGTCTGGAAGATGAAGCCGATCTCCTTGTTGCGAATCTCGGCGAGCTGGTTGTCATTCATCTCGCTGACCTGGTTTCCATTGAGTTCATAGGTCCCGCCCGTTGGCGTGTCGAGGCAGCCCACCAAATTCATCAGCGTGGATTTCCCGGAGCCGGACGGCCCCATGATCGCCACATATTCGCCGCGCTGGATTTCCAGCGAAACTTCCCGCAACGCATGGACCATCTCCGTGCCCATCTGGTAACGCCGCGATATTTTTTGGAGACGAATCAGGCTCACAAGATAAAACTCGCAACGCGTCTCACGACTTGGTTTTCTGAACGTCCGAAACGGCGGCTCCCTTCACGATCTTTTTGCCGTCATCCAGGTCGTGGCTGATCGCGTGATAACCGCC
>Ga0302320_10016245_pt1 | contig 15229 bp, 7 predicted proteins | sample Bog_T0_3_FD_202130 | JGI IMG/M metagenome (GOLD analysis project Ga0302320, IMG submission 202130) | Peat permafrost microbial communities from Stordalen Mire near Abisko, Sweden - Bog_T0_3 | ecosystem: Environmental > Terrestrial > Soil > Wetlands > Peat | place: Sweden: Abisko, Stordalen Mire... | reverse complement strand
ATTGAAGCGGTGCCACTGCCGACGGGGAGCTTTACGGGACTGGCGACCGAATCGACGGGCGTGAACGCTGAATTGTCTTCAGGAACAGGCGCAAACTCGGGCCTGGGCAATGCGCCGATCTGGGCCAACGGTCAGCGGGATACTTCGAACTCATTTCTGCTGAATGGTGTGGACGCGAGTAACCTCTTCAACGGCAAGAGCACCAGCCAAGTGGCCTCTGCGCGCGTGATCAACTCGACGGGCGTACAGAATGTCCCCGGCGGCGGTGGTGGCGTAATACCCTCAGCGGCATCTATTTATCTTTCAATTGGCAACGCGATTCCGACGCCGGCGCCGGAGACGATTGCCGAGGTTCGCGTGAATGCTTCGATGTACGACGCGCAGCAGGGATCTACCTCCGGGGCACACATCGATCTGAGCACCACATCAGGCACGAACAACCTGCACGGCGTTGTCTACGCACACCGCGGGACGAACTGGATCAATGCCGCCCCGTTCTTCTTCAAGCAGGACCCTGACGTACCGGCGAGCGACAAGGTTCCGCAACTGCACCGCACCATCCTCGGCGGGACGGTTGGCGGCCCGATCATCAAGGACAAGCTGTTTGCGTTTCTGGCCTATCAGCATCTGCACGTTTCGGATGCGGAGTTGGGAGACTCATTTCTGGACGTTCCAGTGGGGCTGACCGACGACAGGTCGGCGAGCGGTTTGGCGGATGTGAGCAACGGCTCATTCGGCGCCAACCTGGGCAACGCGGACATTACGGCCGCGAGCATCGACCCTCTGGCTCTGACTCTGTTCAATTCTCCCGCTCTGCCGGGAGAGCCGGGCAAGTGGCTGATCCCCAACGCGCAGCAACATATCCCCACGGCCGCCCAATTCGACAATGCGTTCATTCCCGGCACGGGGCGGTTTACGGGGGATCAGGCGGTGGCCGATTTCGATTACAATGCCAACGCCAAGGACACACTCAGCCTGAAGTATTTCTACCAGCACGATCCAACGATTTCGCCTTACTCGTACTCGAGCGTACCTGGCTTTACGGAGCATCTGGATTCGGGGGCTCAGGTTCTCTCATTCACCAACACGTGGATAGCGAGAGCCAACCTGAGCACGACCGAGACCCTGGGTGTGCTGCGGGAGAAGAATTGGGCAGACAACGATCAGGCCTTTGGGCCGGACGCGATTCCCGGTAACATAAATACGGGCGTGTCGAATGGATCGATCAACGTTTTCGGATCCAGCTACTTTCCCGGCATCTCGATTTATGGCGTACTGGGGCAATATCAACCGGTTGGAATTCCTCTTCAGGCTTTTTTGAATATCGGTCCGAACGCGGAATCGCAGTCGGCGAATACGGGCGCATTCCAGAACCGTCTGGCACCGTCTGGGAATGCGATCTGGACTCTGGGCAAGCATACCCTCAGCTTTGGGGCAAGCTACACCTATACGCAACTGAATACGATCGACAAACGCACCGGCACGGGCACGGTTGCATCAAGCGACTTCAGCCAGTTTTTACAGGGCTATGTGACGCCGGGCAGTTCGGCAACGGGCTTCTACGTGACCAGTTTTCTGCAGGGCAACGCGAGCCGCTACTATCGCTCAAACCAACTGGGGACCTATGTGCAGGACAAGTACCAGGTGACGCCGTCACTTTCACTGACCGCCGGTGTGCGTTATGACTGGGATGCTGGCCTGACGGAAAAGTATGGCCGCATCTTCAACTTCGATCCGGGCCGCTATCACTACGACATTGGATCGGACACGATTATGGATTCCGGGCTGATTATTGCCGGAAACAACGCAAACCGGACAAGCGGGGTGAGCCCGACGACGCTCACCGGCCGGCAGTGGGGCATAGGCCCGCGGGTGGGCGCGGCATGGCAGCCGGGGCTCTTCCACAACAAAGTGGTGGTGAGGACCGGGGCTGGCATTTACTACGACCGGGGCGAACTGTTTACATATTTGTCGCCGGGATACGCGATCGGCTCGGTCACCGGCGGCCCCTTCGGCGTCAACCAGCAACTGCCCTTTGTGAATGCTACAAGCTGTCCGACGATTTCTCGGTCTCTTTATGGCACTTTTGGCGATTATTACCTTCCCACTTGCGGAGGCGACAATGCATTTGGATTCCCGGCTGGCCCGCCGACGGCCACGACCGGCAATCTGGAGAACCCTTACGGAACCCTGGCGCTGCCTCCGCCGAGCAACCCGAAGGCCTCGGACCTGAGCAACTATTTGCCCAACGCTTGCAGCATTGTCAACACAGGATTGGGAGGAGTTTCGGGGATCTGCCCGACGGGGGTGATCAACAACGGCCAGCCGGTCTCGCTGGGCGTTTACGACCGGGCCAACAAGCTGCCTTACACCATCAACTATGCTCTGGATATCCAGTGGCAGCCGCGCAACGACCTTGCGATCGAGCTAGGTTACGTGGGCAACCTGGGCCGTCACCAGGTAATCCCCGTGCCCTTTAATCAGCCGAATATCGCCTCCTCGACCAACCCCGCGCTGCCGGGAAGCACGTACCAGCAGAATTACAGTTACGGCTACAATGTTTTGGGTGCGTCTGTGGATCCGGCGGGGGCGATCCCCTACCAAGCAAACTATGAGGGGGGCAACGTGGATCTGCGCGTTCCCTACATCGGCTATGCGGCGGAGTCGATTGCATACAAGGCGGCCGGTGTGGATGACTACAACGCGCTGCAGGTTCACGTAGACAAGCGAATGAGCCATAACTTCCAGGTTGGGCTTTCGTACACCTGGTCCCATGCACTGGACGAGCAGAGCGGCCTGGGTCTCTTCCCCAACGGAGACAATCCCATCCAGCTTCGCAGTGGCTACGGGTCGTCGGACTTTGACCGTACGCACGTAGTGAACTTCAGCTATGTCTACCGGCTGCGCGACTTTGCGACCCAACATTCACTGGCGGGCAAGTTGGCTGACGGGTGGTCTGTGGTGGGTCTGACCGTGTTGCAGAGCGGCCAGCCGTATAGCGTGATCGACTATTCTGGGGCCATAGGCAGCATCTATTACTCGACCTCGAACGGCATCACGAACCCGATTGTGCCGTTGTCAAAGAGCTGTACGGCCAAGAGTGCCCGGACCGGCAACTCCGGCGCATGGTACCCATCGACGGGGAAGGCGGCCTTGGATCCCAGCTGTTTTACTATTCCTCTACTTCCGGCCGGCGGCATGGGCGGCGCAATCCCGGCTTCCGATCCCTTCGAGACCGGCTTCGCGACGGGGCAGCGCAACATCTTCCGGCAGTCCTTCCAGAAACGCGCCGATGCATCGCTGATCAAGGAAACCAAATTCAGCGAGCGGTACGGGGTGAAGTACACCTTCGATGTGTACAACTTGACCAACACCTCGAGCTTCGACGTTCCGGGCGACGGAGTGTCTCAGAATCAGTACTACAATCCCTTTCCGACGGCTGGCACAACTCCGCTGCCCACTGGTTGTACGGCCACTGGGGCGCAGAGCAACAGCAGTTTCTATAACTGCCCGTCGGGGCTGGGCATTGTGACGCACACGATCGGCAGCCCGCGGCAGGTGCAGATGTCTTTACGGCTGGATTTCTGAGAACAATCCCGCAGGAAAGGCAGAAAGGGCGCTCGCGGAATGCGGACGCCCTTTCTGTTTTTCACGGGGCTGAGTGGCTGCGGGCGGGAGGGTGAATGGAGACGGGCGATGGTTTCTGGAAATGCTTCGCTCATTCTGCTCTATTCCGGTGTATTCAAGATAGGCTATATTGTCTAAGTGCCGCTTCGAGCGGCCTCGCTACTTTCCCGGATGGGGTCAACACATCCAGTGCGGGGCCGGCGTTCCAGTCAGGATAAAGAATTTTCGATAGGAATTCGTGGTTTCCCATGTCTCAAAAATGAGAGCTGGGGCGGCCAAATTCCGATGAGTATCCGACTGGAGATTTGTTGCGGCTAAAACTCGCAGTCGCGCTTGTAGAAGAGTGCCGAGGGCCAGGAGGTTTCAATGGAGATTACCGACACAATCGGGATGCTGCTGAATAGCAGAGGCGACAGAAAGCCTTTGACCATAGCGCCTGAGCAAACGGTCTACGAGGCGCTGGAGATCATGGCCAAGCACGACGTTGGAGCGCTTCTGGTTCTGACCGGCAACCGGCTGGCCGGCATTCTCTCAGAGCGCGACTATGCGCGCAAGGGCGTTCTGCGCGGACACACCTCCAAGAAGACGCTGGTGCGCGAGATCATGACCAGTACGGTCTTTTCGGTGACGCCGCAGCACACCGTGGATGAGTGCATGGCGATCATGACCGAGCACCATTTCCGCCACCTGCCGGTCTTGCAGGAGGACGAGGTGGTGGGAGTGATTTCGATCGGCGATCTGGTGAAGTGGGTGATCTCCGGCCAGGCGCACCACATTCAGGCGCTGGAGGGATACATATCCGGCGTTTATCCGGGATAGGTTATCCGGGATATGCGATCCGGGATAACGATAGCAAACAATAGCATCTTCGCTGTTGGTTTGACGCCGATCCCGAGGCCGCGGACTACTGCGGCTTTGCGGGATGCAACGGCTGCGTCTGGGGACGGTTTTCGCGGGGCTGGGCACCGATTTGGATGGCATCGCCGAGCGCCAGCGGCAGTTCCTGCTGCTGCGACTTCACAGACTCGTAGGCTCTCACAATCCTTTGCACCAACGCGTGGCGGACCACGTCGCAGTCCTCGAAGTGGCAGAAGTGGATGCCCTCGACGCCGTCAAGAATATTGATGGCATCGAGCAGGCCGGATTTGCGCGGGTTGGGCAGGTCGATCTGCGTGATGTCGCCAGTGATGACCGCCTTGGAGCCGTTGCCCATGCGGGTCAGAAACATCTTCATCTGCTCGATGGTGGTGTTCTGCGCCTCGTCCATGATGATAAAGGCGTCGTTGAGGGTACGGCCGCGCATGAAGGCCAGCGGGGCAACTTCGATGACGTTTTTCTCCAGCATCTTATCGACTTTTTCGGGATCGAGCAGGTCGTAAAGGGCGTCGTAAAGGGGGCGCAGGTATGGGTCAACCTTGTCTTGGAGCGTGCCGGGAAGGAAGCCAAGGCGCTCACCGGCCTCGACTGCGGGGCGGACGAGCACGATGCGGCTGACCTTTTTGGCGTTCATTGCGGCCACAGCCATGGCGACGGCGAGATAAGTCTTGCCCGTGCCTGCCGGGCCGACGCCGAAGACCATATCGTTCTGCTCAATGGCCTCAACGTATTTGCGCTGATTGATGGAGCGCGGCTGCACGGTGCGCTTGACGCCGGCCGAGCGCTGTTTGCCGCTATCGGCCAGCGAACGGAGCGTGGTGGTCGGATCGGTGACGACCAGGCGCAGAAGTCCATTGAGTTCACCATTATGCGGGTTGACGCCCTGCCGGCGCAGCGCTTCGAAGTCCAGGAAGACCTGCCGGACGCGGGTGACAGCGGCGTCTGGGCCTTCGACATGGACGGCGTCAGAACGAAGATCGATGCGGACGCCGAGCGTGTCTTCCATGAGTCTGAGATTTTCATCGCGAGTCCCGAACAGGGGCTCAAGATTGGGCGTGATCTCCAGAGCGATCTTCAAAGGTTTCGTAGACCTCCACGAGGGTGTGCGGTTGAGTTGGATTGATCGAATACCGAGTAGCGCTGGCACACGGCGCTGGCGTCGAAGTGCGGAGAGGCGGCAAAAATTGGCGTTGAATTGTGCGCGCTGGCCGAGACCAAGCCGAGGCCCTGGGCTGGGTGGCGAAACCGCGGGATGGAGATGGCTACCAAATCCGGTGTCAGTTTTCGCTATCTGGGCTTGAGAGTAGCGCGGGCGGAGCCAGGAGTCAATGCCCGGTGTTGAAAAATGGTCAAAAATAGTCACTCTTCAGATTCCAGCTCGACGGTCGAAGGTCAAGCCTGACCAGGCGATTGGTCCGTGGCGCATCCGCGGGTCTATGATGGGGCGATTTCATTTTTTGATTTTTTGGGGGCGATTATGTTCGATTCTTCCGAAGACCTTTCCGGCAAACCGGCAATGCGCGAGCGCAAAACCGCAAAGGCTCCTCTGGGCTTGCTGCTGATTCTTCCGCTTCTCCTCGCGCTGGCTTCCTGCGGAAGCGGCTCCTCAGGTTCGAATTCGGCCCCGGCGGCTCAGCTCTCCGCCTCAAGCTACACATTCGCCATCGAGAACGTGGGCAGCGCCAGCTCCCCGCAGGTCTTTACGCTGACCAATAGCGGCAGCGCGACGCTCAGCATCTCAGGGATAGCGCTGTCGGGCGCCAGCGCCACATCGTTTTCTCTCTCCAATGGCGCCAATGCCTGCGGAGGCTCGCTGGCGGCCGGCGCCAGTTGCACTGTCTCCGCGTACTTCAAACCGCAATTGCCAGGAAACCTGACGGCTACGCTTACGGTGACTGACAATTCCCCGACCCCCACTCAAACCGTCGCGCTCGCAGGCCCGGCTGCCATCGGCCCCGAACACTCAACCCCCGCTGCCCGCGCTGCCGCCATGCTCTCCCTGCTGACGCAACCGGAGAAGCTGCAACTGGTGGCCGGAGCAGCTCCCAATAGTAATTACAACTACACCGTTCCGCTCGGCGGAGCCGGCTGGGTGCTCGGAGTCCCGCGGCTCGGGATTCCGGAATTGTACCTGGCTGATGGCAGCGTGGGTGTGGGCAATTCCGTGGGGCCGGCCACCGCCCTGCCCTCGTCGATGGCCAGCGCCGCAAGCTGGGATCTGAACGAGGCGGCGAATTACGGCACGGTCATCGGCACGGAGCTGGCCGACTTCGGCTTGAACGTCAACCTCGGCGGCAACATCAACAATACCGGCCGCGAGCCGCGCGATGGACGCACCTTTGAGACCAAGGGCGAAGACCCGATCCTCGCCGGCAAAATCACCGCCGCCCATCTGACTGCAATCCAGGCGCAACACGTGATTGCCGGCATCAAGCATTTCGCCTTCAACGACCAGGAGACGGGGCGCACCACAGCCAACGCGATCATCGATGAGCGCGGCGGACGGGAGAGCGATCTGCTGGCCTTTGAGATTGGTGTCAAGGACTCGAATGTGCAGTCGGTGATGTGCTCGTACAATCTGACCAACAGCCAGTACGATTGCGAAAACAGTTATCTGCTCAACCAGGTTCTCAAAGGAGACTGGGCCTATTCCGGCTTTGTCATGTCCGACTGGGTAGCCACGCACAGCACCGTCAACGCAGCCCTGAACGGCCTGGATCAGGAGCAGCCTGACAGCGGGTACTTCTCACAGCTGGGCACGGCCATCAGCAATGGCGAGGTTCCGCAGTCGCGGCTCGACGACATGGTGCAGCGCATTCTGCTGGCCATGTATACGGTCGGTCTCTTCGACAATCCGCAGAAGATTCAGGCGATACCGGCCGCGGCCGATGCGGCGGTGGCGCAGGAGATCGAGGAGCAGGGCGCGGTGCTGCTGAAGAATGCGAACAATCAACTGCCGCTCAGCGCATCCAGTCCGCAATCGATTGCCGTGATCGGCTCGAACGCGGATTCTTTCGTGCTTTCCGGGGGAGGCTCGGCGCAGGTCCAGCCCATCGGCGGCGCAAAGACCGGGCCGCAGCCTTGCCCGCCCTGCTGGGCGACGGTGAACTGGGATCCTTCTTCGCCGATGAACGCGATTCAGGCCAAGGCGTCCAACGCCAAGGTGCAGTACTCCGACGGGTCCGACGCCTCGGCTGCCGCTGCGCTGGCCGCTTCCTCGCAAGTGGCGATTGTCTTTGTGAGCCAGTGGGCCAGCGAGGGCATGGACGAACCGAGTCTTAGCCTGACCGACCTGACCAGCGCAACACCGGTCGATCAAGATGCACTGGTGGAAGCCGTGGCTGCTGCCAATCCGCACACCATTGTCGTGGTGGAAAGCGGCGGCCCCATCCTGATGCCCTGGCTCAATCAGGTAAGCGCGGTGCTGGAAGCCTGGTATCCCGGCCAAAGCGGCGGGCCAGCGATTGCCAACCTGATCTTCGGTTCGGTGAACCCCAGCGGCAAGCTGCCCATCACCTTCCCAGCTAGCGAAGCGCAACTGCCGCGGCCGACGATTCCGCAGCCTCCCGACAGCGTGACGCCCTTTACGGTCAATTACACCGAGGGCTACAACGTGGGTTACAAATGGTACGACGTGAATGGATTCACCCCGCTCTTTCCCTTCGGCTTTGGGCTCTCTTACACCACTTTCTCTATCACGAACGGGGCCGTCGTGAACAATCTATCGCTAACCACCAATCCAAATTTCCAAGTGACTTTCAACCTGACGAACACGGGCTTGGTGGCCGGCGCCGATGTAGCGCAAATCTATCTTGGCTTGCCCGCCAGCACCAACGAACCGCCCAAGCGGCTGGTGGGCTGGGCGAAGCTTACGGTGTCGCCCGGAGCCACGCTATCTGTCAACATCGAGGTGGACCAGAACGACTCCTCGCACCCCATGTCCTACTGGGATACCGGCACAGAGAGTTGGACCGTTGCGCCGGGGACGTATACCGTTTATCTGGGCGACACGTCCAACACGGCAAGCCTTACAACAGTTGGAACCATCACCGTGGGGCAATAAGGGCTGCGAGGGCAAGAACGCATGATTCGCCGCTGCAAGGATAGCGATTTTGAGAGCATTTGGAGCATAGTCAACGAAGCCGCGCAGGCTTACAAGGGCATTATTCCTGCCGATTGCTGGACGGAGCCATACATGTCGCGGGCCGATCTGCGGCACGAGATAGGCGAGGGTGTCGTCTGCTGGGGCTTTGAAGAAAACGGCAACTTGGTGGGTGTGATGGGGATTCAGGCAGTGCAGGATGTGACGCTGATCCGGCACGCCTACGTGCGGACTGCTAGTCAGAGACGCGGCGTTGGAGCCGGCCTGCTCTCACTTTTGCTGGGGCTGGCCAGCGCTCCAGTGCTGATCGGCACGTGGGCGGATGCGACGTGGGCAATCCGCTTCTATGAGCGATACGGCTTTCAGGTGGTCGATCTCGCGGAGAAGAACCGGCTGCTCAAGAAATATTGGAGTGTGGTCGAACGCCAGATAGAAACCTCCGTGGTTCTGGCGGACCAGAACTGGCGCGCACTGGGCCGTGGAAGGGGAACGCCTGAAACTGCTGCCGCGCCTTAACAGGATGGGGAAAAGGGTTGAATGCGAAGGTTTGACGAATAATAATTGAACGAATTAAGTCAATTGAATGAATTACTTAAGGGGTAAAGCGAAGAAAAAGTGAATCTAAAAAGGGGTTTTTCGCGATTTTTGCCTATTCAACCTATTGATAATAAGCATGTTGAATAAACAAAAAACGCAAAAAGGCGAATATATGAAGAACACATCTTCGGGTTTTTCCGGCTTTTGTCTGATTTCTGATTTTGTTCCTATTCAAACTATTGATAATAAGCATGTTGAATAAAATAACTTTGCCATTTTGCGAAGGTATGACGAATTTATTATCCTTTTTCTTCGGTTTTTCTTGGCTTGCGGTGGAGGGGGAATCGGGCGTCATGGACTGGCTGCGGAGCATGAATTGGGCGGCTTTGGCGGCGAGCGACGGGGCGGGTTGGAGGTCGTTGGTCATGTTGGCTTCTGGAGCGGCGTGATTTTTGACCGCTTTTCTTGATTGTGCCTGAAGAGGCGGTAATTATCCGCAAAGCACCTGCGGTGCCGTAGACGCTCACTTCTCGCTCGCAGGAATTGTGTGGCTCCCCAAGTTTCAGATTCGAGGCCTGAGGCAGGCGGTTAGCGATCTGAGTCTAAAGTTCTTGGATCAATAACGAAAAGCAACCGCAAATCCTTCGCTTCGCTATGGTCGCTCCCCAGGAACAAAAAAGTTGGTGAATGCGTTTGACGAACAAAATCAGCGAGTTAGCTTCCGCTGCGCGGAAATCGCAAGTTAGCGAGTTGGGGGCAGTTCATTCCTGGCGTAACTTGCAACGGCAAGTCAGGCTGCTCCCCATGAACAAGATTCTCATTGAGTTTTGTGGGATCCCACCCATTCCGCGGAATAAGACGCAGATCCTTCGACTGCGCTCAGGAGCGGAATGGGTGGGGCACGCAGCATTTGAGACTGGTTCAATTTCGAGCGTAACTCGCAACCCGAATCATTTGCTCAGGGTGACAGTTGAATTGATTTGCGAACATTAGACTCAGGACACTGGAGGGATTTGTTCATTCTTCCGTCTATGGACTACCATGAGCGATGGAATTCGGTGGGGAGATTTCCCGCCGTGGAGCCCAAACCGATGCGCCGTCCTTTGAATTTATTGTTTTCTATTTTGTTCGTCGCCGCCACCCTTCTTCCTACAGCAATCCAGGCTCAGAACGCCGCGCCCAAAGCTGCGCCGGGCCTTGCACCTTACAAGAATGCGCAGCTCTCGGCAGACAGGCGCGTGGCCGACCTGCTGAAACACATGACGCTGGAGGAGAAGGCGTCGATGGTGGCCGGGGCTGGGTGGATGGAGTCGATGCCGATTCCTCGGCTGGGGATTCCGGCAATCAAGATGGCGGACGGACCGCTGGGTGTGCGCTCGTGGGCGGGCAGCTCGGCGGTTACGGGACTGCCTGGTTCACCGCAGAAGGTGCTTTCAACGAGCTTTCCGGCGGGCGTGTCGATGGCCGCCACATGGGATGCGGAACTGGTACGGCGTGAGGGGCAGGCGATTGGGCAGGAGGTGAAGGCTCTGGGCCGCGACATGATTCTTGGGCCGACGGTGAACATCAATAGGCAGCCGCTCTGGGGCCGCAACTTTGAGGGCTACGGAGAAGATCCGTATCTGGCGGCTCGGCTGGGCGTGGCCTACATCAAGGGTGTGCAGGGCGAGGGCGTGATTGCCTCGGTGAAGCACTTTGACGCCAATAATGAGGAGTACGAGCGGCACCGCATCGACGAGCAGATTGACGCGCGCACACTGCATGAGATCTATCTGCCGGCCTTCAAAGCCGCGGTGCAGGAGGGCGGCGCGTGGACGGTGATGTCGGCCTACAACCTGGTGAATGGTGTGCATTGCGCGGAGAATGCGCCGCTGCTGACCGATGTTCTGAAGCATGAATTCGGCTTCAAAGGCTTTGTGATTTCCGATTGGGGCAGCACCTACTCGACGGCCGGGACGGTGAATGCCGGCATGGATCTGGAGATGCCCGGAGGCCAGCCGATGAAGAATTGGTTCGTGATGCCCGAGACACAGCGAGTGGGCAACGGCGCGGGCTGGCTGACGGTCGATAAGGTGCTGGCCGAAATCAAGGCAGGGCACATTACCGAAGCGACGCTCGACGACAATGTGGGCCGCATTCTGCGCGTAATCTTTCTGAGCGGGCTCTACGATCATCCGCATGAGGGCGGCGGCGAGGTCAACACGCCGGCACAGGTGGCTGTGGCGCGTCAGGCAGCCACTGAAAGCATTGTGCTTTTGAAAAACTCGGGCGGACTGCTGCCGCTTGACGCAAAAAAGATTCATTCGATTGCCGTGATTGGGCCGAATGCCGCCGTAGCGCGCACTGGCGGAGGCGGCAGTTCGCTGGTCGAGCCGAAATATGCCGTTGCGCCGCTGGATGGGATTCGCTTTCGTGCCGGAAGCGGGATCGCGGTGAAGTACGCTCTGGGCGTGGGGATGGAAGGAGAAATTCCGGCTCAAGACACCTCCGCTGCCCGCGCCAGTCTGCTCAAAGAAGCGATGGATGCTGCTGCGCACAGCGACGTGGCGGTGGTGGTGGTGGGTCGGTACGAGAAGATCGAGCGGGAAGACTTCGACGTGAAGACGATGGATCTGCCGGAGGGTCAGGATGAGCTGATCCAGGCGGTGGAAGCGGTGAATCCGCATACGATTGTGGTGTTGAATACGGGCGATCCGGTGACGATGACGAAGTGGATTGGCAAGACGCCGGCGCTGGTGGACATGTGGTACGGCGGGCAGGAGGCGGGCCACGCGCTGGCCGCGATTCTCTTTGGCGACGCCAATCCATCGGGCAAGCTGCCGGTTTCGCTTCCCAAGGAATATGAGGACACGCCGACGCACGATAACTATCCAGGCGTGAATCTGAAGGTGAATTACGCAGAGGGGATTTACGTCGGCTACCGGTACTACGACACAAAGAATGTGGAACCACTTTTCCCGTTTGGCTTTGGACTGAGTTACACGAGCTTTGAATACAGTGGGTTGACGGTGACTCCCTACGTAGCCTCCGGCAAAGCGGGGCTGGTGGGGAACGTGGTCAGCCTCACGGTTCGCAACACTGGAAAGCGCGCGGGGGCGGAGGTGGTCGAGCTCTACATTCATGACGGTCATGCGAAGATCGACCGGCCCGCGCATGAGCTGAAGGGCTTCAAGCGAGTGGAGTTAAAGCCGGGCGAGGAGCAGACGGTTGCCTTCACTCTGGACCGCGCGGATCTCTCTTATTGGAGTCCGGAAACGATGGCATGGGTTGCCGATCCGGGGACATTCGAGGTGCAGGTGGGAGCCAGCTCACGCGACATCCGGTTGAAGGCGGTGCTGGCGCTTGCGCGGTAAACAGTGTTCAGTGAACACTGAACAGTCTCCCACCCCAGGCGCAAAAACAAAGACGCGCCGAGGGTGGGGCACCCAGCTAAAGAGGCTGCGGGAAAAGGGCTAATCGGGGGTTTTAATCGCGATTGAGCGTAGCAGGGGCTAAAGCACGACGTTGATTTGATTGGTTTTATCGGCCCGATAAAAGTCGTTCCCTGCTACAAAACTAATTTCAACCGAGTTATACAGTAGTATGTAAAGTCGTGCTGTCTCAATGCCAGAGTTTTACGGAGGGCTGCTAACCCCGAATGCTGGCCTCCAATTCGAGTTCCGGTGCTGTCGCGGATTTCTCGGCGCTCTTCCGTCTGGCGTTTTTGATGGCGTACATGGCGGCGTCGGCAGCACTGAGCAAGCTGTCTTTGGTAACACCGTTCTCTGGAAAGAGGGCTACGCCCAGGCTGGCCGAGCCCTGCAGGGTGGTTCCTTCCACCACAAAAGGTTCCTCGAAGCAGTGCTCCAGCCGGGCGATGATCCGATCCAGATCCGACTGGCCGTGTAGCAGAGAGACCAAGGCGGCAAATTCATCTCCGCCCAGCCGCGCCAACATATCGCTGCCCGGCAGTTGCCGGCTCATGCGCAGCGCCACGGCTTGCAGAAAGACGTCGCCAACGTGGTGGCCGTAGGTATCGTTGATGGGCTTGAATTTGTCCAGGTCAATATAGATGAGCGCCAGCGTTCCGCCGCTGAAGCGCGCTTCCTTAATCCGCAATTCAATGAACCGCTCCATGGCAAAGCGATTGGGAATATCGGTGAGGAGGTCGAACTCGGAGCGGCGGCGCAGATCCGAGTAGAGACGGCGAGTTTCAATGGCGAGGGTGGCCAGGCGCGCGCCGTTGTTGAGAGCCTCGGTATCGCGGTCAGAGAGCGGCGTCTTGGGATCGATTCCTGCAAAGAGCGTTCCCAGCGCTGGACCGGTGCGAGCTTCGATGCCGACCTGGACGAAGTGAATAAGGCGCGGATCTTTGGGGCACTCTCCCATCGTCGATCCATCGGCAACCTCGCACCAGCAGGGCGCGCCGTCGAGCGTGGAGGAGACCATCTCAGCGATCTCGCCGAGAATCTCGAAGAGCGGCCGCGAGCCGTTGATGTCTTCAAGGATGCGGCTGCGCTGCCTCTCCAACTCGGCCTCGGCCTCGCTGTGCGCCGACATGGCAGCGGTCTGGCGGCGCATGTTGCGTTCCAGGGCCCAGCCTCTGGCACCGAAGAAGGCAACGATGACCAGCAGGAGAACGACAAGAAACGTCAGGTTGCGGGTATTCAACACCGAGGGCCGGCTGACGACGGCAATGTCATCAAAGCTGCGCAGCATGATGTCGAAAGCCACCGGGCCTCCGAAGGGATTGGCATCGTGCAGCGTACAGATGCCGATGACCCGGACCTTCGATCCCAGTGGAATATCCTTCATCGGCGGAGCGGGGCCGGTGGGGCGTTGATAAATGGCCGAGAAGGGATGCCCGCCGGCTACAACAACGTATTCATCCTGCGCGCCTTCCCGCGCTTCTGTCACCACTTGTCCTTCAATTGAGACCAGATCGTGATGGTGCCCGGTGGCGCGGTCGGCCGAGTCGGCCAATTGCTGCCAGGTGACCGGAAGCGGCGTGATGGGCGCCTGCATCTTCAGGTCAATGACCTCGCTGTGTGTCAATGTCAGAAAGCCGTTGATCACATCGGGGAAACCGGTAGCCTGCGCCAAGTCGCCGACGCGCAGCGCTTGGTCGGTTCCAGTTTTGATCCAAAGGCTTTTGCCGCCGCTTTGCAAGACAACCACCGAGCCGGGCTGGTAGTAAGTGATGGTGCCCTGAACGCGAATCCTCTTTGAGAGATCCTTGACGTGATATCCAATAAGGATATTCTCAAGTGAAGTTGCCGGAGTCTGCCAGATACTCAAGTCAGCCAGCTTGATTACCTTCAAATATGCCATCGAGGGAACATGCAGTAGAATTCCAGTCTGCTGCATCTTGCTATCGAATTTTCCGCCAGTTGCCCCTGTGATCTCGACTTCCGCATCCAGGAGCCCGTTGACCGAATTGAGATTGTCGCTGTCGATCGTCGCCTTGATGTAACCTCCGCTGGTGAGGATCTCCAACGTGATGCTACGAATTGGCGCCTGCTGACTCAGGGCCAGGTCGGCGGCATGAACCACTCCGTGCATGGTAACCAGAAGGCAGTCATGCTGCCCGAGGATCAGGTCGTTGAAGTTGGCCTGAAGGGGTTTGGGCATTGGTCCGTGGCCCAGCACCGTGATGTTATTACTAGCGATAATGGCGTGGAAGCTGGCGCGCGTCGTTCCCTTTATCAGAACCCTGTCGCCGGGAGCGATCCGGTCTATCGTGGGGACATACACAAAGATGGCAATATCGCCATCCTGTACAAAGAGCTGATGTTCATAGTCGCGATAGTAGGTAACGGTTGCTTCAAAAGCGACGGGCAATTTCTGAAGGGCTTCTTCATCGCTGAGTGCGGAGATGGCGCGCACCGAAGTCAATGGGGCGGTCTCTGCCGACCAGGCAGCCGAGGCCCATCCAAGGACAATCGCCAAAAATAGAAGCAGTCTTCTCATCGTGAGTGCAACGCTCCAGCCTGTCGCGCTCTGGAGTCCATTATAATTACTATCGGCAGAAATAGCTTGGAGAAATAACACTGAAGTTCCTTCACCGGCTGCCAAAAAGCTCCAACTGGAGCAAAACGGGCGGGAACA
>Ga0302320_10016241_pt1 | contig 15230 bp, 17 predicted proteins | sample Bog_T0_3_FD_202130 | JGI IMG/M metagenome (GOLD analysis project Ga0302320, IMG submission 202130) | Peat permafrost microbial communities from Stordalen Mire near Abisko, Sweden - Bog_T0_3 | ecosystem: Environmental > Terrestrial > Soil > Wetlands > Peat | place: Sweden: Abisko, Stordalen Mire... | reverse complement strand
CAGCGGATTCTAAGTGGAGCTGCCGGGAATCGAACCCGGGTCCTACGGCATTCCCTCAAGGCTTCTCCGTGCGCAGTTCGCTATGTCTCTACTCGGATCTCCTGATCACGCAAACAAGCCAGGATGACGATCCCAGTCGCTGTAAATGTCCCGATGAGTCCCGCGACCGAACTCATCGGTGGATCCCTCTAGCTGATGCCAGGGTCCGGGCCGAGGGAGGTCCCGGTCTGACAGACTAGCCGTCGCTTAGGCAGCGAGAGCGTAGTCGCGCTGATGAGAATCGGCGCTTATAAGGTTGCAACGACGCTTACGGTGGTCTCTTGCCTGCACCGGCACGCTTCCCTTGATTCGATGCGCGAAGTCGAAACCGTTCAGCCCCTTGTCTTGAGTCTTCGCACTCTGTTTTCTAGCACCGACCGATTTTCGGCCGGACACTCCATAGTACGCCGGTGGCAACCAGCGGCAACGGAATTATCTTCCAAACCAGCGCAGCGATCAGATCACAAAGTTGAGGTGCTCGACGATCTGCCCTGCCACGTCCGTGTAGCCGCCGAGCTCGATCTCCTGGGGGCGTGCGGGGCACAGCGGCCGGCCGCCGGCAAGCCTGGTGAACTGCAGCGCGTCGAGTCGGATGGTCGCCGTCGGCTCCTGCCCACCGAAGTCGTCGACCACCTGCGCTCGATCGTCGACACTGACGCGAATGGAGCGCGCCAGGGGACCGGTCAGGTCGAACAGAACGCGGGAACCGTGGGGCGCCTTTGCGAGTTTGCCGACGACGAAACCCATGGTCGCCGCGATCTCGTCCAGGGACAGTCGCGACGCGGCCCCATCGAGCTCATCGTCGGACGCCGGCCGCTGCAATGCCATCCGGATGTCTTGCTCGTGCATCCAGCAGTCGAAGACCCGCACCCGAATGAACCGCCCGTAGCTTTCCGGACCCACCGGCGTCGGCGTGAGCGCGTTCCAATCGTCCTCGCCCATACTCGCCAGGGTCGTGCGGCGATCGTCGGTCACCGCCCGGAACCGCTCGAGCACGCCCGCACCCGATTCCCCGCTCAGGTGACGAACCCAGCACTCGTTCATGGACCCGATGTCGTTGCGTACGTGGTCGAGAGCCGAAACGTCGATGTCGACCTCGGGCGCGGCCACGCCGGAAAGGAAGGACTCGGTCCCGATCATGTGCGACACCACGGCCTGCACGTTCCAGGCGGGCAGCGGCGTCGCGGCATGCCACCCCGTCTCGGGCAGTCCTTCAAGCTGTGCGTCGATGGCGTCCCACACGGCGAAGAGGCCGGACAGCACGTCGGACTTGTCGAGCTTGGTGATGGGGCGCGTGGCCATCATCGGATACTAGGCCCGCTCAGTCCTTGCCCTTGGCTCGGCGGCCCAGTTCGCGAGTCACTTCACGCTCGGCGTCGCGGCGGGCCATGTCCTGGCGTTTGTCGTGTGCTTGCTTGCCGCGGGCCAGTGCGAGCTCGACCTTGACCTTGCCCTCGGAGAAATACATCGACAACGGCACGAGCGTGAGGTTGCCATCGCGGATTTTGCCGATCAGGTTGTCGATCTGCCCGCGATGCAAGAGCAGCTTGCGGTTGCGGCGGGGCTCATGGTTTGTCCAGCTGCCGTGGTGATACTCCGGAATGTGCAGGTTGCGCAACCACACTTCGCCGTCGTCGACGGTTGCGAACGCATCGGCTAGCGACGCGTGCCCTTCCCGCAAGCTCTTCACCTCGGTGCCGAGCAAAGCCACTCCGGCCTCGAACACATCGAGGATCGAATAGTTATGCCGCGCTTTGCGATTGGTGGCGATAATTTTTTTGGTGCCAGGCTTGTCGCCGACCGCGTTGGAATTCTTGGGCACAGCTATCGCCTTACGTACAGACGCAACGTTGCGTAGGACGTCAAGCCCGCCATGGCCGCGCCGAGCAGCAACAGCCACGGGGCAATGTAAATGATGTCGGCGTAGTCCAACCGCGCGATCAGGTTCGCTTGGTAGAACTGGCTCAGCGCGTCATCCAAGAACATCCACCGCACCACGAGCAAGCCGATGATGGCGATAACGACACCGACCGTCGCGGCGAGTATCGCCTCCACTAGGAAAGGCAGCTGGGTATACCAGCGGCTGGCGCCGACCAGTCGCATGATGCCGATCTCGGTGCGCCGCGTGTACGCCGCAACCTGAACCATGTTGGCAATCAACAGGATCGCGCCGACGGCCTGAACCAGGGCGACCGCGAACGCTACATCGCTCAAGCCATCCAGGACCGCGAACAGGCGGTCGATCAGCTCCTTCTGATTCAGCACGCCGAGCACGCCGGGCTGGCCCTGCATCGCGGAGTCGAAGTCCTTGTGCTGCTCAGGGTTGTCCAGCTTGACGATGAACGATGCGGGAAAGGAATCCTTTCCGGCGACGTCCTTGTATTGCGGGAACTTACGGATGGCGTCGTCGTACGCGTCTTGACGGTTGAGGAACTGTACGTGCTTGACGTCTTGGCGGCCTTCGATCTTTGCCCGCAGCGCCTTGCACGGGTCGGCGCCGCAAGCCGGATCGTTGGCGGAGACGTCCTCGGTGAGAAATACCTGCGTCTCGACACGATCCAGATAGATGGCGCGGGAGTTGTCGGCCAACCGAACAACCAGCAGTCCGCCGCCGAACAGGCCAATCGAGATCGCGGTCGTCAGGATCATCGCCACCGTCATGGTGACGTTGCGACGAAGGCCGGTGAGGACCTCGTTGATGAGGAAGCCGAAGCGCACTTAGCGATCCATCCCGTAGATGCCGCGCAGTTCGTCACGAACCAGCCTGCCCAGAGACAGCTCGACGACCCGCTGCCGCATCGAGTCGACGATGTGGTGGTCGTGCGTTGCCATCACCACCGTCGTCCCGGTGCGATTGATCCGCTCCAACAAATCCATGATGTCCTTACTGGTGTCCGGGTCGAGGTTGCCGGTGGGCTCGTCGGCCAGCAGGACCAGCGGCCGGTTGACAAACGCGCGGGCGATCGCGACCCGTTGCTGCTCGCCACCCGATAGCTCGTCCGGCAGCCGGCTGGCCTTGCCGGACAGGCCGACCGTCTCGAGCACATCGGGTACCACCCGGTTGATCACGTCGCCACGTTTGCCGATGACTTCCAGCGCGAAGGCCACGTTTTCGTACACCGTCTTTTGCTGGAGCAGCCGAAAGTCCTGGAATACGCAGCCGATCACCTGGCGCAGCTTCGGCACGTGCCGACCAGGCAGTTTGTTGACATGAAACTTCGACACCCGGACGTCGCCGGTGGTCGGATTCTCCGCGCCCAGCAGCAGCCGCATGAACGTCGATTTGCCCGAACCGGACGGGCCGATCAGGAAGACGAACTCACCCTTGTCGATCTTGACGTTGACATCGTCCAGCGCCGGACGAGCCGACGACTTGTACTGCTTACTGACATGGTCCAGGGTGATCATCACGGCACGCCAGTCTAGCCATGAATTTTCCTGGCCCGCGAAGATCAGCGAGCGGGTGGCGCCGGTATGGGCAACGGAGCAGGCCCAGGCTGCGGTTGCTCAGGCGCCGGTGTCGTACTGGGAGTGCAGAACGGCGGGATGCACGGCAGCGTCGGCAGCACGAACGGCGGTGGGGTGGTCGGTGCGGTGCTTGACGGCGCCGTGGTGGTCGTCGGCGTCGGCGTGAAAGTGGTACTGGGAGGCGGCGGCTGTACCTGGCTGCGCGGCACCCAGGTGTAGTTGGGGTCGGGCACGAAACCCGGCGGCACCACCTGCGCGGGGGGCGGCCCAGAATTAGCGGGCTCGTGCGGGCGGTAGGTGTCGTAGAGCCACCACACCAGCAGGAACGCCACGATCAACGCCAGGGTCGAGGTGCGGAACCGGCCGCCCACCATGTAGTTCGGCCAGCGTCGTTCCTCGTCGTCTCGGTGCTTCTCGAGGATGTTCAGTGTGAACTTCACGGCCGCTCCACCGAATCCGCCGTCTTTTCGTGGGTTTCTTCCTGCGTCTTCGCATCGGCCTGTTCCAGCGCGGCCTTGGCGGCGGGAACGGCCGGATCTTCGACCAGCCCCACCGTGGCGTCGGCCGCGGTGACGATGCCCGCGCGGGCGAGCGCCCGGATGACCATTACCCGCAGCTGCCTGCCCGCCTCGAACTGTTTGCCGGGCAGCGTGCGCGCCACCACGCGCAGGGTGACGGTCTCGAGTTCGATGCTCTCCACGCCCATGACAGTGGGTGCATCCAGCAGCAACTCCCCCAGCAATGGGTTATCCCGCGCGTGTTCGCATTCCTGGTGCAAGACCTCGTTGACGCGGTTGAGGTCGGCGCTGGTCGACACCGGGACGTCCACCACCGCACGAGCCCAGTCCTTGGAGAGATTGACCGTCTTGACGATCTGGCCGTTGGGAACGGTGAACACCTCACCATCCGAGGAGCGCAGCCTGGTCACCCGCAGCGTGACGTCCTCGACGGTGCCCCGCGCCTCGGGGACCCCGGCCATGGTCAACTCGACCAGGTCGCCGAAGCCGTACTGCTTCTCCACGATGATGAAGAACCCCGAAAGCAGGTCCTTGACCAGCTGCTGAGCGCCGAAGCCGAGCGCGGCCCCCAGCACCGCGGCGGGCGCGACCAGCCCGCTGAGGGAGAACTGCAGAACGTCGCCGATCTCAACGATGACCCAGACGGCGATGAGGACGATCGACACCCACTGGATCACCGACGCCACGGCCTGGCGGTGCTTGGTTGCCTCGGAGCGGACCAAGGCGTCGCTCTCGGCGAAGCCGACGTCGAGCCGCCGGGTCACCCGTTCGGCCACCCAGGTGACGAGGCGGACCGCCAGCACCGCACCGATCAGCAGCATCACGACGTGCAGACCGCGGGTGATGACCCATTGACCGATTTCGCCACGCCAGAAGTCGTGCCAGCGTTGCGTCATTGCGGTAGCGAGAAAATATTTCCCCGCTAGAAGGCTTGTGTTAGTCGTCATTTTTTCTGTTGCGCCACCGGATCCCGGCTTCCAGGAACCCGTCGATGTCTCCGTCCAGAACGGCCGCCGGATTGCCCACCTCGTACTCGGTTCGCAGATCCTTGACCATCTGATACGGGTGCAGCACGTAGGAGCGCATCTGGTTGCCCCAGGAGCTGCCGCCCTCCCCCTTTAGCGCGTCCAGCTCAGCGCGCTCTTCTAAACGCTTGCGGTCCATTAGCTTTGCTTGAAGCACTCGCATTGCCGAAACTTTGTTCTGCAGTTGCGATTTCTCGTTCTGGCACGTCACGACGATACCCGTCGGGATGTGGGTAAGCCGAACCGCAGAGTCGGTGGTGTTCACCGATTGGCCACCGGGCCCGCTGGATCGGTAGACGTCGACGCGCACATCGCCTTCGGGAATGTCGATGTGATCGGTGGTCTCCACCACCGGAAGCACCTCGACTTCCGCGAACGACGTCTGACGCCGGCTCTGGTTGTCGAACGGGCTGATCCGGACGAGCCGGTGGGTGCCCTGCTCGACGGACAAGGTGCCGTAGGCGAACGGCGCGTGCACGGCGAAGGTGGCGCTTTTGATGCCGGCTTCTTCCGCGTAGGAGGTGTCGAACACCTCGACGCTGTATTTGTGTTGTTCGGCCCATCGGACGTACATCCGCATCAGCATCTCGGCCCAGTCGGCGGCGTCCACCCCGCCGGCACCGGAACGGATGGTGAGCAGCGCCTCACGCTCGTCATACTCACCCGAGAGCAGCGTGCGCACCTCGGCGGCTTCGATGTCGGCGCGCAGTGCCTTGAGTTCGGCGTCAGCCTCGGCGAGCGCGTCGGCGGCAGCCGCGCCATCCTCCTCGGCTGCCATCTCGTAGAGCACCGGCAGGTCGTCAACACGCTGACGTAACTCCTCGACGCGGCGCAGCTCGCCCTGGGTGTGCGAGAGCTGGCTGGTCACCCGCTGCGCGTTGGCCTGGTCGTCCCACAGTTTCGGATCGGACGCCTCTTGTTCGAGCTTCTCGATGCGGCTACGCAGACCGTCGACATCGAGCACCCGCTCCACCGTGGTCAGGCTGGAGTCGAGTGCGGCGATGTCGGCTAGACGGTCGGGTTCCACAGACGCCCACGTTACCGGCATCAACGTTTAGCATCAGTTGACCATCATGTGCACCGCGCGACTGCGAGCGACAGCCCCCGCGCGCAGCCGGGCACGAACAGAAGGCTTGAGGATGCGCCCATATCACGTCGCCGTCGTCGGTTCCGGGCCGTCGGGTTTTTTCGCCGCGGCATCGTTGCTGAAGGCCGCCGACGCGTCCAGCGAGATCGACGTGGCCGTCGACATGCTGGAGATGCTGCCGACCCCGTGGGGACTGGTGCGCTCAGGTGTGGCTCCAGATCACCCCAAGATCAAGTCGATCAGCAAACAGTTCGAGAAGACCGCCGACGACCCGCGCCTCAGGTTCTTCGGCAACGTGGTGGTGGGCGAACACGTCACGCCGGCTGAACTCGCCGAGCGCTATGACGCGGTGGTCTACGCCGTCGGGGCGCAGTCTGACCGCGCACTGAACATTCCGGGTGAGGACCTGCCGGGCAGTGTTGCCGCCGTCGATTTCGTCGGCTGGTACAACGCGCATCCGAGTTTTGCGGAGATGACACCGGATCTGTCCGGCGCTCGCGCGGTCGTCATCGGCAATGGGAACGTCGCACTCGACGTCGCCCGCATTCTGATCACCGACCCCGAGGCGCTGGCAGCTACCGACATCGCCGATCACGCGCTGGAATCGCTACGCCCACGTGGCGTGGAAGAGGTGGTGATCCTCGGCCGGCGCGGGCCGCTGCAAACCGCGTTCACCACCATGGAGTTGCGCGAGCTGGCCGACCTCGAGGGCGTCGACGTGATCGTCGACCCCGCCCATCTGGAGGGCATCAGCGACGAGGACGCCGCCGCGGCGGGCAAGATAACCAACCTGAACATCAAGGTCTTGCGCGACTATGCGAACCGCGAGCCTCGTCCGGGACACCGCCGCATGGTGTTCCGGTTCTTGACGTCTCCGATCGAGATCAAGGGTGACGGCAAGGTGGAACACGTCGTAGTCGGCCGCAACGAACTGGTCACCGACGACAGCGGTTGGGTGTCGGCCAAGGACACCGGCGAGCGCGAGGAGCTGCCCGCGCAGCTGGTCGTGCGGTCAGTCGGCTATCGAGGCGTACCCACGCCGGGGCTGCCGTTCGACGAGAGGAGCGCGACCATCCCCAACACCGACGGCCGGGTGCACGGCAGCCGCAACGAATACGTCGTCGGGTGGATCAAGCGCGGGCCGACCGGGATAATCGGGACCAATAAGAAGGACTCCCAGGAGACGGTCGACACGTTGATCGGCGATCTGGCCGCCGCTAATGAGCTGGCTGAGCTGGCGGATTTCCCGGACGACCATGCGGATCGATTGGCCGAGTGGCTGGCCTCCCGCCAGCCCAAGCTGGTCACCTCCGCGCACTGGGAGGTCATCGATCGCTTTGAGCGCGAGGCCGGCGAGCCGCACGGGCGGCCGCGCGTCAAGCTACCGAGCCTGGCCAGGCTGCTGCACATCAGCCACGGCTGAGCGCGGATCTAACGTCGATAGAGGATGAAGGCTGCGCCCGCGAGCAGCACCAGCACACCCGCGAAGATGGCCCAGCCCGCGCCGGCGAGAAACCAGATGACGCCCACCAGTGCGAACGCCGGCGATGCCGCGAAGAGCACCAGGACGGGGTGCTCCCTGATCACTTCGAGGGCGCTTCTCGCCCGGATTCGATCGATCTCCTTGCCCGCCATGCACTGAGCATGCCACTGACGTGAACAAACGCAAGGCAAACGCAAAGGCGGAAGCAAACTAGCCGGCAGACACCTCGGGCGGAGCGAACTTCCAGTTGTCCGGATTTCTCGGCGAGTACACCACCGGAAACAGCTGGCCCATCACCGGCCAGGCGTCGACGTTGACCGCCATGCGCTGATAGACGGCGTGCTCACTGACGGTGGGTCCGTTGAGGACACCCGCGATTGTGACGTACTGCTCACCGACGGCGTCTGGTCGCGGGCTGACCCCGGTCACCAGCAGAGTGCCGCTCGCCAGGGGGCCCCGCGGGCCGCGCGGGACGAAGCGCTGGGCGAGCAAACCCACCACAATCGCCACCAGCAGGAGCAGCAGACCAAATTCCCACACCCGGCCATGGTAGGACTGCTGGCATGAGTCAGGACGATCTGGCGCTGGCGTTGACGCTGGCCGACCGCGCGGACGCGCTGACTCGCGCCCGATTCGGGGCACTCGACCTGCGTGTCGACACCAAACCGGACCTGACTCCGGTCACCGACGCCGACCGGGCGGTCGAAATCCACGTGCGCCAGGTGCTGGAGCGCGACCGGCCGGCCGACAGCGTCGTCGGCGAGGAATTCGGCGGCACCACCACATTCACAGGCCGGCAATGGATCATCGACCCGATCGACGGAACCAAGAACTTCGTGCGGGGGGTGCCGGTATGGGCGAGCCTGATCGCGTTGCTGGAAGACGGCGTTCCGTCGGTCGGTGTGGTGAGTGCGCCGGCTTTGCAGCGTCGGTGGTGGGCAGCGCGCGGCCAGGGCGCGTTCGCGGCGGTCGACGGCACCTCGGCCCGCCGACTGTCGGTTTCCTCGGTGGCCGAGCTGGGTTCGGCGAGCCTGTCGTTTTCCAGCCTGTCGGGGTGGGCAAAGCGAGGTTTGCGCGAGCGCTTCATCGAGCTGACCGACGCGGTGTGGCGGGTGCGCGGCTACGGAGATTTTCTGTCCTATTGCCTGGTTGCCGAAGGGGCCGTCGATATAGCCGCCGAGCCGGAGGTGTCGGTGTGGGACCTCGCGGCGCTGGACGTTCTGATCCGCGAGGCGGGCGGGACGTTCACCGGCCTGGACGGCGCCGCCGGACCGCACCAGGGCAGCGCAGTAGCGACCAATGGGCTGCTGCATGACGACGTGCTCAGCAGCATTGGCAACATTGCTATGTGAATTTATTAACACGACAGCCCTAGGTATCTTACTTTTGAGTAAGATACGATCTTATCCGCATTGCCCCAACGACCGAGGCTGCTGAAATGACTGACATTCTTTCCAGCTCCAAGAAGCCCCGCTCACGCGCCAAACGGCGCGGCCGTGACACCGGTATCGGCATGCAACCGCACAAGCGGACAGGGATCGACGTCGCGCTAGCACTGCTGACCCCAGTCGTCGGCCAGGAGTTCCTGGACAAATACAACCTGCGCGACCCGATCAACCGGGGCCTGCGCTACGGCGTGAAGACGATGTTCTCCACCGCGGGCGCCACCAGCCGTCAGTTCAAAAAGGTCCAGAATCTGCGCAGCGGACCGACTCGGCTGAAGTCCAGCGGCAAGGACTTCTACGACCTCACACCAGACGACGAGCAGAAGATGATCGTCGAAACCCTTGAGGAATTCGCCGAGGAGATATTGAGGCCCGCGGCGCACGACGCCGACGCGGCGGCGACCTATCCGCCCGACCTGATCGCCAAGGCGGCGGAATTGGGCATCACCGCGATCAACATTCCCGAGGATTTCGACGGCATCGCCGCGCAGCGCTCCACCGTGACCAATGCGCTGGTGGCCGAGGCGCTGGCTTATGGCGACATGGGCCTGGCGCTGCCCATTCTGGCGCCGGGGGGCGTGGCCTCCGCGCTGACCCACTGGGGCAGCGCCGATCAGCAGACCACCTACCTTGGCGAGTTCGCCGGCCAAAGCGTCCCACAGGCCTGCGTCGCCATCGCCGAGCCGCAGCCGCTGTTTGACCCCACCCGGCTCAAGACCACCGCGGTGCGCACACCGAGCGGCTACCGCCTCGACGGCGTCAAGTCGTTGGTTCCGGCCGCCGCCGACGCAGAACTGTTCATCGTCGGCGCACAGCTGAACGGCAGACCGGCGCTGTTCATCGTCGAGTCGTCCGCCAAAGGCCTTACGGTCAAGACAGATCCGAGTATGGGGATTCGCGCGGCCGCCCTGGGCCAGGTCGAGCTCTCCGGCGTGTCGGTTCCGTTGGACGCCCGACTGGGCGAGGACGAGGCAACTGACGACGATTTCTCGGAGGCGATCGCGCTGTCCCGGCTGGGCTGGGCAGCGCTGGCAGTCGGCACCTCGCACGCGGTGCTTGACTACGTCATCCCCTACGTCAAAGAGCGCCAAGCTTTCGGCGAGCCGATCGCCCGCCGCCAAGCCGTAGCGTTCATGTGCGCCAATATCGCTATCGAGTTGGACGGGCTGCGGCTGATCACCTGGCGCGGCGCGGCGCGTGCCGAACAGGGCCTGCCCTTCATCCGCGAGGCGGCACTGGCCAAGCGGCTCGGCACCGACAAAGGCATGCAGATCGGCCTGGACGGCGTGCAACTGCTCGGCGGCCACGGCTTCACGAAGGAACACCCCGTCGAACGCTGGTACCGCGACCTGCGGGCCATCGGCGTCGCCGAGGGCGTTGTCGTTATCTAACCCGGTCATTATCGAGCGAAAGACCAATCATGGCAATCAATCTCGAACTGCCCGGCAAGATGAAATCGGTGATCGCAAAGGCACACCAAGGCGCCGCGGAGATGATGCGGCCGATCGCCCGCAAGTACGACCTGAAAGAACACGCCTACCCGGTGGAGCTGGACACGCTGTCCAACCTGTTCTCCGGGGCCGCCGAATCCAATGCGCTGGGGCTCACCGGAGCCGAAGCGTTCCGCGGCGGCGAAGGCAACGAAGAAAACCGCAACGGCGCCAACATGGCAGCGGTGCTGCAGGCATTGGAAGCCAGTTGGGGTGACGCGGCCATGCTGCTGTCGATGCCCTATCAAGGACTGGGCAACGCCGCGATCTCGGGAGTGGCCACCGACGAGCAGTTGAGCCGTTTGGGCAGGGTCTGGGCGGCGATGGCCATCACCGAGCCGTCGTTCGGGTCCGACTCGGCCGCGGTAAGCACCACCGCCAAAGTGGATGGCGACGAATACGTCATCAACGGCGAAAAGATCTTCGTCACAGCAGGTTCGCGCGCCACCCACATCGTCGTGTGGGCCACGCTGGACAAGTCGCAGGGTCGCCCGGCGATCAAGTCATTCATCGTGCCGCGCGAACATCCCGGTGTCACCGTCGAGCGGCTGGAGAGCAAGCTCGGGATCAAAGGCTCCGACACGGCGGTGATCCGGTTCGACAACGCGCGCATACCCAAAGAGAACTTGCTGGGTAACCCGGAAATCGAGTCGGGCAAGGGCTTCTCCGGGGTGATGGAGACCTTCGACAACACGCGGCCTGTCGTTGCAGCCATGGCCGTCGGAATTGCCCGCGCCACGCTGGAGGAGCTGCGCAAGATCCTGACCGACGCCGGTGTGGAGATTTCCTACGACAGACCGTCACACGCGCAAAGCGCCGCCGCGGCCGAATTCCTGCGCATGGAGGCCGACTGGGAGGCCAGCTACCAGCTGACGCTGCGCGCGGCGTGGCAGGCCGACAACAAGATCCCCAACTCCAAAGAAGCTTCCATGGCCAAGGCCAAGGCCGGGCGGGTCGGTAGCGACATCACCCTGAAGGCCGTCGAAATGGCTGGAACCTCAGGCTATTCCGAGCAGAGCCTGCTGGAGAAGTGGGCGCGCGACTCGAAGATCATGGACATCTTCGAGGGCACTCAGCAGATCCAGCAACTGGTGGTCGCCCGCCGATTGCTCGGCCTGTCTTCTGCCGAACTCAAGTAGCCCGATGTTGCGAATAGACACTCATCACCACCTGATCCCTCCTGACTACCGAAAAGCGTTGCAAAAGGCCGGGCTGGAGAGCTCCTCCGGACGCACGCTGCCCGACTGGAGCCTCGAAGGCTCACTGCATGCGATGGCCGAACTTGGTGTCGACACCGCCATCCTGTCGGTGTCCACACCGGGAACGTCGTTCCTGTCCGATCCGGCCCACTCGGCGGCGTTAGCGCGCGACCTCAACGACTACACCTCCGGTCTGGTCAGCGCCCAGCCCGAAAGGTTGGGGTTTTTCGCCACCGTTCCGATGCCGCACATCGATGCCGCGATCGCCGAAACGGTTCGCGCACTGGATGATTTGCAGGCCGACGGGGTGGTGATTTTGGCCAATGACGCCGGCGTGTATCTGGGCGAGGAGGGACAAGACGCGCTGCTCGGCGTCCTCAACGAGCGCGCTGCCGTAGTGTTCATCCATCCAGGCGAACTACCCGGACCGGCCGTGACCGGCATCCCCCCGTTCGCGGCCGACTTCCTGCTCGACACCACCCGGGCTGCATACCTGTTGGTGCGCAACGGGATACGGCAGCGCTACCCGGATATCAAGTTCATCCTCAGTCACGCCGGCGGTTTCGTGCCATACGCCAGTCACCGGATGGCGATCGCGATCACCGGTGACACGGGCCGCAGCCCGGCCGATTCGCTCGAGGACTTCTCCAGTTTCTACTTCGACACGGCTCTGTCATCCAGTGCCGCGGCGCTGCCCACGCTGCTCGCCTTCGCGAAACCGGGCCACATCACCTTCGGGTCGGACTTTCCGTTCGCCCCCGTCATCGCCTCGCAATACTTCGCCGCGGGACTGGCCACCTACCCGGGAATCGACGCGGATACCCGCACAGCGATCGAGCGGACCAACGCGCTGGCGCTGTTCCCACGGTTCGGCAGCTAACTACTCGCGCCGACTTTATTCAGCTGTTCGCGGGCGTCGTCGTCGAGCTCGATATCGGCAACCGCCAGGTTCTCCTCCAGGTGCCGCACGGACGAGGTGCCGGGGATCATCAGCACGTTGGGCGCCACGCTGAGCGTCCACGCCGACGCGATCTGCGCCGGGGTGTGGCCCAGCCGGGCGGCGGCCCGCACCACCGCGTCCTGCCCCAGCACCTGGTCGGGCGGCGCAAACGGCGACCTCAGGGCAAAGAACGGGACGAACGCGATGCCGCGCGCCGTGCACTCCCGCAACACCGGCTCCGACGAGCGGTCGACGAGGCTGAAAGCGTTCTGCACGCACGCGATTTCGGTGCGATCCAACGCGTGTATCAGGTGCTCACGGCTGACGTTGCTCAGTCCGATTCCCTCGATCAATCCTTCTTCGCGGGCGGCGATCATGACCGACAGCTGCTGGTCGAACAGCTCGTCCGGGCCGTCGCTTCGCATCAGCCGCAGATTGACCGCCGCCAGCCGTTCGATCCCGAGAGCGCGCAGGTTGGCCTCAATGTCACGGCGTAAATCCGCCGGCTCGGCGATCGCCAGCCAGCCGCCCTTGTCATCGCGGCGCGCGCCGACCTTGCTCACCAGTGCCAGGTCCGCCGGGTACGGGTGCAGGGCCTCGCGGATCAGTTCGTTGGACACGTCCGGCCCGTAGAACTGGGCGGTGTCGATGTGGTCGACGCCGAGTTCGACGGCCCGCCGCAACACGGCCAGCGCCTCGGTCCGGTCGCGCGGCGGCCCGAAGGCCCCGGGGCCGGGGAGTTGGATGGCCCCAAAGCCTATGCGGCCAACCGAAAAGCGACCAAGCGGAAACGTCTGCACCGGTCAAGGCTAGCGTTGAGTGGTGGACACTTTTCATGCGCTGGTAGCTCGCCAGGATGGTGACCGGATAACCGCGTCGGTCGAGACACTGAGCCTGTCCGACCTGCCGCCCGGCGAAGTGACGATCCGGGTGCTTTATTCGAGCGTCAACTACAAGGACGCGCTCGCGCTGACGCCCAACGGCGGGGTGGTGCGCAACTATCCCGTCGTCCCCGGCATCGACCTGACCGGCGAAGTCGTCGAGTCGAAGTCACCTGACTTCGGCGTCGGCGATCAGGTGCTGGCGCACGGGTACCTGATCGGCACCGGCCAGCACGGGGGCTACGCCGAGTACGCGCGGCTGCCCGCCGATCAAGTGGTCCACCTCGGCTCGTTGAGCCCGCACGACGGCGCCGCGATCGGAACAGCCGGCTTCACCGCCGCGATGAGCGTGCAGGCGTTGATCGACTGGGGCATCGCGCCGGATGCCGGAGCGATCGTCGTCACGGGCGCCTCCGGCGGTGTCGGCACGGTCAGCGTGGATCTGTTGGCGGCCGCCGGCTACCGGGTGGTGGCATCCACCGGTAAGGACGCGGCCACCGAACTGCTGAAACAGCTTGGTGCCGCGGAGGTTATCGGGCGGCTCCCGGCCGATCCCGAGGCGAAGCCGCGTCCGCTGAACAAGGCACGCTGGGCGGGGGCGGTGGACTGCGTGGGCGGCGCGACGCTGGCCGATGTGCTCAGCGCCGTCGACTACGGCGGGGCAGTCGCCGCCAGCGGTCTGACCGGGGGTGCCGGCCTGAAGACCACGGTGATGCCATTCATCCTGCGCGGCGTCGCCCTGCTCGGGATGGACTCGGTGTTGTTGCCGATCGAACCGCGCCGGAAGCTTTGGGGACTGCTGGGCGGCAAGTTGCGGCCGCGTCACCTGGCCGCGGTCACCAGCGACGTCGACGTCAAAGATGTCATCAGTGTCATTGACCAGGTGCGCGACGGGAAGTTCTCCGGGCGCGCGGTGGTGCGCGTCGCCGGCGGATTCTGAGCCGAAAGTAGGCTGTTCGACCATGCGCGCGATACGGGTGACTCGGCTTGACGGTCCGGACGCGGTCGAGTTGGCCGAGGTCGACGAACCCACCGGTGACGGCGTGCTCGTCGACGTGTACGCCGCCGGCGCCGCATTCCCGGACGCATTGCTCACCCGCGGCCTCTACCAGTACCGGCCGGACCCGCCGTTCGTCCTGGGCGCCGAGATCGCCGGGGTGGTTCGATCGGCGCCGGACGGCTCGCATGTGCGTCCCGGCGACCGGGTTGTCGGGTTGACGATGCTCACCGGCGGCATGGCCGAGGTTGCGGTGTTGTCACCCGACCGGGTGTTCAAGCTGCCCGACAACGTGAGTTTCGAGGCGGGCGCCGGCCTGCTGTTCAACACCTGACGATGTACTTCGCGCTGACCGTCCGCGGCCGCCTACGGCAGGGCGAGACGATGCTGGTGCACGGGGCGGCCGGTGGCATCGGGACGTCGACGCTGCGGCTGGCGTCGGTGCTCGGCGCATCCCGCATCATCGCGGTGGTCAGCACCAAGGAGAAAGGCGAGATCGCCACGGCGGCCGGGGCCACCGACGTGGTGCTGTCCGAGGGGTTCAAGGATGCGGTCAAGGAGTTGACCGGCGGGCGGGGCGTCGACATCGTCGTCGACCCGGTCGGCGGCGACCGGTTCACCGATTCGCTGCGCTCGCTCGCCCCGGCGGGACGCCTGC
>Ga0302320_10016239_pt1 | contig 15230 bp, 11 predicted proteins | sample Bog_T0_3_FD_202130 | JGI IMG/M metagenome (GOLD analysis project Ga0302320, IMG submission 202130) | Peat permafrost microbial communities from Stordalen Mire near Abisko, Sweden - Bog_T0_3 | ecosystem: Environmental > Terrestrial > Soil > Wetlands > Peat | place: Sweden: Abisko, Stordalen Mire... | reverse complement strand
CTCAGCGCGGCAGAGCCAAATGGGAAATGCCCGCAGAGATTCCGCAGCCGCGGGACGGAGGAGGAACGGGGAGGGGATTTTAGAGCAGTTTAAAAAATGCTGTAGCCACCGCTATGTTGCGGCGAGGGCCGTTGCGCCCGGTTTCGAGCTTGGCCGGTATGCTTCCATACAGGCGCTGCGCTCGAAGCCCGGACGCACCAGCCCTCGGCGCTGCCAGATCAGCGGCTACATCATTGTTTAAAATGCTCTAACGCAGAGAGCGCAGAGGCGCGGAGAAGAGCTGTGAAGATAGCCTGATGCTGCGTGCCGGCACGATCACCAATCGAAAATCGACCCGACCACCAACCTAATGGACGGAAATATGGGTGTCCTTCTGGGAGATTTTTTCGCGGCCGCGCTCGAGGATTCGCTTCTCGGTCCGGGTCAGGGAACGGATGCCGTCGCGGGCGATCTTGTCGAGGATCGGGTCAATCTCCTCGGTCATGTACTGGTCGGGGCTCATCCGGGCCAGGCGTTCCTCACGCTGGCGTTTTTCCATTATCCGGCGCTGGAACCACCAGGGATTGCCGAACCCAAGCCGGCGCGCATACACCCAGCCGACCATGCAGCCGCCAAGGTGCGCCATGTGAGCGATGCCCTGCATCCATTGCATGGCAGCCGCCTGCGCCGCGCCGGCTGCGACCACGATCGCCATCGCCGCCGCGCCGCCGGCCACGATCCAGCCGACGAACTTCGCCCGGAGCCGTACCGGGACGACAAAGAAGATCAGAAGCGTTACCTCGAACTCCGGAAGAATGGTCGTGAAAGCAATCAGCACCGCGCAGACCCCGGCTGAGGCGCCGCAGACTGGGATGGGTGAGGCGAATACCTGGGCCACACCGCCCACGATGCCACCAAGGAAATACATCCCGAGCAGGTGCTTCGGCCCGGCAATCGCCTCGACCTCGCGTCCCACGAAGTAGAGCGTCATCATATTCACGAAGAGATGGATCACCCCGACCGCGGGATGACCGCTGCCCGGAACGCCCGGTAATGCCGGCACGCCGTGAATGAAAAGATAAGTGATGAACTGCCAGAAATAGCCCCGCTGAAGCCCCTGCATGCTGAGGCAGAGGTATTGGCCCACAAATCCCGGCGAAGCCATGTCGGCGAACGTCTGGCCGATGAAGGCCATCACGCTCACCACGATGAGCAGCGTTACCACGGACCTGCGGCCCGTGGTCCAGCGCGGAATGAAGGGCTGGATGCGCGGGGAACCCATGGAGCAAAAATTAACGCGGAGCGGGCGGTTGTCGAATCACTTTCAGCGGGAAAATGGGAATTTTTTCGAAATTCGAAACCGGCGCGGAATCAACCGGCATACTCGGCGCATTTTTTGTACTTGAACCGCCATTCCGGGTGTCGGGAAAAACCCTAGTCCGGCAGTGCCAGGCGGAAGTTCATCGTCCCGGGCCGGCGGATTGGATGCCAGTAACCGGAATCAACGCTTTGTTCCCCCTCCCGAAAACCTTGGACAACGGCCCCGTTCCCTGCAAATTTACCCTCCCGCTTTTTCCGGGGCTGATTTCCTGGCTCGGCGGTTTTCACTTTTTACCCATGTCCCATCTATTTTTCACAATGCTGGCGCAAGCCGCGGCTGCCACCGGCTCGACCACCGGAGGGTTCAATCCGACGCCCATTGTGTACATGCTCTGCATCTTCGCGATTTTCTACTTCCTGGCGATCCGTCCGCAGAGCCTGCGGCAGAAGGAACAGGATGCCATGATCAAGGGGGTCAAGACCGGGGACAGGGTTGTGACGAGCAGCGGCATCCACGGCCTGGTCTCGAACGTCAAGGAGACCACGCTCATCGTGAAGATCGCCGACAACGTGAAGATCGAGATCGATAAATCGAGCATCGGTTCCGTGAAACGGGACGACACGGGCGCCACGGCGCTTGCCTCCTAGCAGCGGCTCCAATCCCTTCGCTTTCCCCTCCCCCCCATCCCGCCCGTCATGAACCCTAAAATCCTCTTTGCTCTTTTCCTGGCAGTCGATGCGCCTGCCGCCGCCGGGGGCATGGACCCGAAAGTCACTTTCCTCTTCGGGCTCGTCCTGCTCATCCTGTTCGGCTGGTATTTCGCCACCGATCTCGGCCGGCGCAAACGGATCCTCGGCTCCGTGCTGACGGTCATGCTGATCGCGTTCTGTATCCAGTCGGTTTATCCGCCGGACCAGAAACTCCACCTCGGCCTGGATCTGCAAGGGGGCACCTCGTTCCTGATCCGGCTGGACAAGCCGCAGAACGGCATCCTTGACAAGGATACCGTCAACCAGGCGGTGGAAGTCATCCGGAAGCGCGTTGACCAGTTCGGCGTGAGCGAGCCGGTGATCACGCCTGAAGGCGCGGATCGGATCCTAGTCCAGATCCCGGGACTGGATTCAGCCAAGATCGCCGTGGCGCGCGACCAATTGCAGAAGGTGGCCCGGCTCGAATTCCGCCTGGTCAAACCGGACAGCGCCCAGATCCTGCGGGAGATCGATGCCGGCACCGCCCCGATCCCGCCCGGGTACGAGATCAAGGAGATGAAAGAGACCGGCGCGGACGGCAAAGAGACCGTTACCCGGTATCTGGTGAAGCGTACCGCGGACATGAGCGGCGAGCATGTGACCGGCGCCCATGCGTTCTTTTCGACCACCTACGGGGTCTCGCTCACGCTGGATTCCATCGGGACCCAGCAGTTCGGCCAGTTGACCGATGAATCGTACAAGGAGAGCACGCCGCTGGCCATCCTCCTGGATGGAGTAGTGGTCTGCGCCCCCGGCGCCCGGGAAGCCATCTATACCGGCAGCGCGGAAATCACGGGCAACTTTGACGAGGCCGAGGCGCGCAACCTGGCCAGCGTCCTGCAAAATCCGCTGCGCACCCCGGTTCATATCGAGGAAGAACGGAGCGTTTCCGCGACGCTGGGCCTGGATTCCATCAAGAGCGGCGTCTTTGCCGGCCTTGGCGGCCTTGCGCTCGTGCTGCTCTTCGTCATTGCCTATTACCAATTTGCCGGGCTGGTCGCCGTGTTCGGGCTTCTGGTCAACATCATCCTGCTGTTCGGGATCATGTGCATGTTCAACTTCGTGCTGACCCTGCCCGGGATCGCCGGCATCATCCTCACGATCGGCCTGGCGGTGGATGCCAATGTGCTCATCTACGAGCGCCTGCGCGAGGAAATGGGCGCCGGCAAGCCGCTCTCGTCCGCCATCGACGCCGCCTATAATAAAGCGTTCACCGTCATCTTTGACGCGAACGCGACCACACTGATCACCGCGGCGATCCTGTTCTGGAAATCCTCCGGGCCGGTCAAGGGGTTCGCGGTTACCCTGACGGTTGGCATCATCGCCTCCGTGTTCTCGGCGATGGTGGTGACCCGCACGGTCTTTGGCTGGGCCATGGAAGCCGGCTGGATCAAGCGGATCACGATGCTGCACCTGATCAACCCGGCCAAGCAGATCGATTTCATGAGCCGGCGCCGCCTCTGGATCGCGATTTCACTCACGGTCATCGGCGTTTCCATCGTGGGCTTTGCCATGCGCGGCCAGAAGAACTTCGGGATCGATTTCCTCGGGGGCGACCTGCTGACGCTGGATTCCTCCAAGCCGGTGAGCGAGCCCGATGCGCGCGCGGCCCTTTCCGGCCTGGGCTTCGAGGAAGTGATCCAGAAATCGCACGCGACCACGGCGACCGGGAACGATTTCCTGACCATCCGCAGTCCCGCGAACACGAGCTCGAAAATCGTCCAGACCCTCCAGCAAAAGATGCCGGATGCCGGGTTCAAGGTGGTCGGCCAGGACACGGTCGGCAGCGTGGTGGGCAAGGAACTGGCGCAGACCTCGCTCTGGGCGTTCGGCCTTGCCGTGCTGGGGATCATTCTTTACGTGACCTTCCGGTTCGAGTTCTCCTTTGCGGTCGGCGCCATCGTCGCCTTGATGCACGACGTCATCATTACCGTCGGCCTTTTCGCCATCTTTGGCCACGAACTCTCCCTGATCATGGTGGGCGCGATTTTGACGATCGCGGGTTACTCGATCAACGACACGATCGTGGTCTATGACCGGATCCGGGAAGGCCTCCATAGCGGGCGGCGCGGATCGATCCAGGAGATCATGAACGCCTCGATCAACGAGACGCTGTCGCGCACCCTGCTGACCAGCGGTTGCACCCTGCTATCGGTGCTGGCGCTGTTCCTGTTCGGCGGCGCGGTGCTGCGGGATTTCGCGTTTGCGATCCTGATCGGCGTGGTTGTGGGTACTTACTCCTCGATCTTCATTGCCTCGCCGATTGTCCTCTGGTGGAGCGGGCGACGCGGCACCAGCTTGCACAGCGAAGTGAAGCGCAAGCCGCAGCCGCCGACTGGGCCCCTGGGGGGGACGCTGGCGAATTCGTAGGGGATCGAATTTAACGCAGAGGTCGCAGAGGCGCAGAGGGGGAACGAACTGAATCCGGGCACGGAAAGTGACGGGTTCCGCGCTTAGTGATTATTGCGGAAGAATTTTAGGCAGGATGACAGGATTGACAGGATGGAAGGCACAAGGCTCACGCCAACCGTAAGTCCACTCCTGCCAATACTGTCCAAGAATTCTGGATTGATGGCGCCGGCTCGGCGGGGAACGTCCTAGAAGGAGCCGGTCACGATTGTGTCGGGCGCATTTGCGCTCTCTACTGCCGGCTCTTCGGGAGCGGTCGGGAGCCGCAGCGCGAAGGTTGCCCCGTGGCCGTGGAGGCTCTTGCACTCGACGGTCCCATGCATTTGTTCGGCGAGCATTTTTACAATTGAAAGGCCGAGGCCCGTGGATGATTCGCCGGCGGTTGGCCGGGCGGATAATTTGGTAAATTTCTGGAAGAGGCGCGCCTGGTCAGCCTCGGTCAACCCGGCGCCCTGATCCTGCACCTCCCAGACCACGCCGTCGGGCGAATTCCGGATCCGGACAAACACATCGCTGCCCTGCGGCGAGTACTTGATCGCGTTGGACAGCAGATTATCCAGGAGACGGTGAGTCGCCTTGGGGTCGGCCATTACCATCGCCGGCATCATTGGGCCGGCTGCGTAAACCGAGATATTCTTCTTCGCGGCAGGACCTGCAAATCCTTCCACCACCTTCGCGCTGATGGAACCGAGGTCGCACACGCCGATTTCCAGCGGGAACCGCCCCTGCTCGATAGCGTTCACATCCAGCAACTGGGTGATCAACGCGATCATCCGTTCCGCACCGTCGATAATGTACCGGGCATCCTCCCGGTCCCGATCGCTGGATTTGTTCCGGCCGCAGGCAATCATCTCGGCGAACCCCATTACGATATTGAGCGGGTTCTTCAGGTCATGCGCGGCGACTCCGAGGAATTCATTCTTCTCGGCGTCGAGTTTCTTCAGCCGCACATTCACCTCGGACACGCTCTGGAGCGCCCGTTCCATCCGGGCAAATGCCCGGCGGCGTCCACCCTCGAAAATCAAACCGAGCGCGGACATGAAGGAGGTCAGCCCCAGGTAACCGACCGCCGTGACCAATTGATGCCAGCGCGCCGGGTACATCAGGGGCAGCCTGATCCCCGCCAGGTCCAGCGCCACGAAAAAGCCGGTGACCGCCACGCTGACGCCGCACCACGTCCACGCCTCGGGACCGGCCACCAGCAGGAGCGCGCAGAGTGGCACGGCCGCCATCCAGCCGATGGCATGGCCCCGGACCCCGCCCTCGATCCCGCAGAGGCTTCCAAAGCCAAGCAAAAGGATCAACGTCAGCAGATTCCCCGCAAGCCGGATCGATCCCGTGGCTCGCAACAAAAACGGGACGCAGGCCACCGCCACACTGCAAGCCATGATGATCTCCGCGCCCCAGAAATGCCCGATCAGCAGGTAAAACCCGGCGTAAAAACTGCCAAACAGAAATCCCAGCAGCCCGAAACCGGTGATGAGCCGCGCCCGCCGGCAGGGTTCCGTATCCTTCTCCAGGAGGGAAGGGACGCAGTACCCCATGACGGCCTCGCGAAAGGCGGCAGCCCGGACCTTAAGGCCATCCGGGGAGGCCGGAGGGCGCGGAGCCGCATCTTTTTCGGGGGTCGGCGAAGGGTGATCCACGGCTGCCAGTATAAGGGCCGCTTTCTCACTCTCCGGCCGGGCTGCAAGGCCGGTCATCATTATCCCTGAGTGCCGCAAGAAATATGCCGCGCCCCGGGAGATCGCGGCCTTATTGCGCAAGGCTCATCCGCACCCCCGGAACGCAAGGCTAAAACGACCTATAAGCGTCACCCTTTAAAGAAGTTACAGATCCGAAGCATGCGCCAGCAACCTGCGATAATTCCGCAAGATCTCATGCACGGCCACGAAGAGACCCCGGATCCGCAATTCCTGCGAAGCAGTCCCTGGCGCAAACAACTCCGCCTCAAAGGGATAGGGTCGCACCTCCGGCGGAGCCGTCAACCGGCCGTCGGCGTAATCGGCGAGCCGGGACCTCATATCCCCGGGGCGCACCCTGACGGGGCGCGAATTGATCGGCGCCACGCGGCCGACCCTCGCCAGGGCCGGGAGCACCACTTCCTCCGCCAGCAGTTCGCTGCGGACCGTGGCCCGGAAGGTGTCTGCCCGCGGATCCGTCCGCAGCGTCAGCATCGCGTCGAACCGCCATTTCCGCAGCTCCGAGCGGAAAAACCGCACGTCGCCATCCGGATATTCGTTGGCAAACCGCCGTTCAAACGCTTCCAGGGGGGTCGTCGCCGTCCGGTACTCGAACACATTGACGAGCGGATAGGCAAATATGGCGAAATCCCGCGCGAGCGCCGGCTGCAATTCCGTCTGCATCAGCATCCGGCTGATGGCGGCGACTCCATCCAGCGAGCCATGATCGTTGATCCCCGCAAACAAGCCGATTCGGATCGGCTTCCCACCGGCCCGCTGTCCCAGAAGCATGAACTTGGGGATATCGAAATCGCATCCGCCAACCCGTGTCCTGTGGCGTGTGGCCATCAGGCTCTCCGAGTGCGAGGAAGCCTCGAACAGGATCTCCAGCAGCTCCTGCGCCGCCGAATGCCCGTCCCCGGGCGCTTCGACTGGGAAGGCCGGACTAAACGTGTGGGATGCGGTAGTGGTCATTCCTTGTTAGTATATTAATTTGGTATAGATTCAACCAAAATCTTCGACTTCCGTCATTTTGCCGTTCCATGCATCCGCCCTTTGGCACGATGGCGGAGCGCGGCGCCGCGCTGGGAGAACCGCGAAGCCTTTTCGCACTTCCGGGAGGCTTTCGGCGAAAAAAGCGCGCGGTTGAGCAGGTGACAGTAGTGCTTGAGAGCGGACAAATGCGGGAGATCAAGGGAATATTGAATGCGGCGATCGGGGCTGGTTTGCGAGGATCATCCGGCCCGGTGGCGGCTGGAGGATTCATTAGACTGTCAAATATCATGGTCGCAGTATGACAACTATTTGGAAAAATGCAAGATAAATATCACATAAGTGAGCATTTTGATGGGAAGATTGAAGAGAAGGCGGACGCGGAGGAGAGAAGGGGTTCTTTCTTACCACGGATTTCGCGGATGGGACTGCCGGATAAAGCCACCGCAATGGGGACCTGCCGCTCCGCGCCGGGGATGCAGGCACGACCGGGGCTTCAGGAAAACAGGCTCCCGCTGGGGCGCGGAGGCGCAGAGGGGGGCAAGGAGGGGATTTTTTGGACAGGATGTACAGGATTGACAGGATGGGAGGGAGCGCGAGTTCCGATTGGTTGCGGGGTTAACGCAGGGCGCAGAGGAGGAAAAAATATAGGCGCGCGCGGAAACTTTCCAGGTTTGCTGTGCAGGGACGTGGGGCGGGGTTTCAGCCCGCGGAGAGGCCGATGCCAACCGGGAGGTTGGCGCTTCCGGGCGGCCGACCCGCCATTTCGCCTGATATCCCGCCGCGTGAATGGGTTGAGGGAGGAGATTATCGCGCAGAGGCGCAGGGACGCAGAGAGGCCGGAAAGGGGAAAGGGATACCGATCCCTGTCGTTAGCTGGCCTGAACGACTTGCGGAGATCGCGGGCGGTACAGAATGGCACCAGGATAAGGGGATTTGGGAGAATGTCGCGCCCTTGCAGGGCTTGGCCCGGTTTGACCGGTTCCCGGGGCTTCACCGTCTCGCCCGCCCGCCGACCTCCACTGATCCGCTCCTCCTCCTCGCCGGGCTAGTACATTTCGGGCCTTCGGCCCTCCCCAGAGTGAATTTTGATGTGTGCCGAGAGCTTGATTCGGCCTGCCGGCCTCACCCTACGAGCGCAACCGGAGCCAGAGCGTCTCGGCGCCCTCGTGCGGCGGGAAATCGGGGAGGGGCGGCTCGCGGTGAAGATCGCCGCCACGGCGGTGCGCCTTGAGTGCGAACCGGGCGATGGCTTCCAGAGAACGCCTGTCGATGCGGGTGCAGTTCGTCGAGATGAGGATGGATGCGTTCGGAGCCGCCAATGCCATCGCCATCATCACCAATTCTTCCAGGTCTTCCTCCACTTTCCAGCGGCGCCCACGGTTCCCGCGGGAGAATGTCGGCGGATCGAGGATGATTGCGTCGAATTTTTCCCCGCGCCGCTCCAGGCGTGGCAGGACGTCTAGAGTGTCGTCGGCCAGGAACCGATGCCCGGTGTCCGCAAGCCCGTTCAACGCAAAATTCTCCCGTCCGCGATCCAGCGACTTTTTCGATAGATCGACACTCAGCGTTTGGCCGCCCGCGATACCTGCCACCACGGAAAACGAGCAGGTGTAGGCGAATGTATTCAGCAGATTCCTGGGCGCGATCCGGCGCAGGAACGCCCGGTTCGCGCGCTGATCCATAAAAAAACCGACCGAATAGCCTGCGGCGAAATCGATCCCGTATCGCACCCCTGCTTCGGTCACGACGGTTGCCAGCGAATCCGTCGGGTCGCCCTCGATCAACACCGGGGAGACGCGTTCCGCATTTTGCCTCGGCAGAAAACGCGAGAACACGCGGCGCGACTTGAATCCGGTGAGCGCCTCCCATTCGCGGAGCCCGCGCAAAGCGGAATCGCGGGCCGCATCCGTCTTGAACGAGATCTGGATGTCCGCGCCGAACCGTTCCACCCACGCGTCATCGGCGGTGAACAACCGATGGGCCGTCGTGAGCGCGGACTCAAACGCGTCCAACTGTTCCTTGGAAAGCCAACCATTCATCGGGAAAAATCCAGAACCGGCCCGTGTTTTGCGGTCTTAATTTCGTTCAGATTTTGAATTCGAAATTCCAACGACTTTAGTCCCCGTGGAATTACCACGGGATTACTTTTGGACTTATTCCACCGTCACGCTTTTCGCCAAATTCCGCGGCTTATCCACGTCGCACCCCAGCGTCACTGCGAGGTGATAGGATAGCAACTGGAGCGGGATTACCGTGAGCAGCGGCGAGAGGTAGTCGGCGCATTTCGGCACGTAAATGACCTCGTCGGCCACTTTCTCGAGCTTGGTGCATCCCTCGGTCCCGATCGCGATTACCGGGCCTTTTCGCGCCTTGACCTCCTCGATGTTCGACACATTCTTGTCGTACACGGAATCCTCCGGGGCGATGAAAACGCTCGGGAGCTCCGGGGAAATCAGCGCGATGACGCCGTGTTTCAATTCCGCACTGGGGTGGCCCTCGGCGTTGATGTAGGAGATCTCCTTCATCTTTAGCGCACCCTCGAGCGCGATGGGGTAATTGAATTGCCGTCCCAGGAACATCATCGCTTTCGCGTCGGCGTACTTCTCCGCGATCCGCTTGATGTGATCGCTCATCAGGAGGATCTCGCGCACCTTTTCGGGGATCGCCTCGAGCTCCTCGATGATCCTGATTCCCTCGCTGGTTGAGAGATGCCGGATGCGCCCGAGGAGCAGACCCAACAGTGCCAGGATGGTGACCTGGGAGGTAAAACTCTTGGTCGCCGCCACCCCTATCTCCGGTCCGGCATGCATGTACACGCCGCCGTCGTCCTCCCGCGCGATGGTGCTGGCCACGTTATTGCAAATGCCGAGGGTGCGATGACCCTTGCGCTGGCTCTCGCGCATCGCGGCCAGCGTATCGGCCGTCTCGCCGCTCTGGCTGATCACGAAGACCAGCGTATCCTTCGGCATTGGCATGTTCCGGTAGCGGAACTCGCTCGCAAATTCCACCTCGACCGGCACATGGGCCAGGGTCTCGATCAGGTACTCGCCCACCATCGCGGCGTGGAGCGCGGTGCCGCATCCGGCGAGGACGATGCGATCGACATCGCGCAATTCCCCGGGCGTCATCTCGAGGCCGCCGAGCTTCGCCGTAGCTTCCTCGAGCGAAAGGCGTCCGCGCATCGCGTCATGGATCGTCTCCGGCTGCTCGTGGATTTCCTTCAGCATATAATGCGGGTAATCGCCCTTATCGACGTCCTTCTCGCTGAACTCCACCTTGCTGACCTCGTACCCGCTCTTGCCGCCCAGGAGCGAGGTGATCTCAAAGCTTTCCCGGTCCACGCAGGCGATATCGTAATCGTTGAGGTACACGGCATCCCGCGTATGGGCAACAACCGCGCTTACATCGCTGGCGAGAAAATTCTCGCCCTTGCCGATCCCCAGCACCAGCGGGCTGCCCCGGCGCGCCCCGACGATAAAATCTGGCAGATCCCGATGGATCATCACGATGCCATAAGTGCCGATGACCTGCTTGAGGGCTGTGCGCAATGCATCGATCAGGCGGCCTTTCGATGGCTCCCCCTTTGCGCCGTCGTAGGCGCGGCCCACCAGGTGCGCCAGGACTTCCGTATCGGTCTGTGAATGGAACAGATGCCCCTCCCGCAGCAGTTCATCGCGAAGGGTCTGGTAATTCTCGATCACGCCGTTATGGACGAGCGCCAGCTTCCCGGACTGATCGGCGTGCGGATGGGCGTTTTCATTTGTCACCCCTCCGTGGGTCGCCCAGCGGGTATGGCAAATGCCGACGGTGCCGCGCGGGGGATCGACCTGGATGAGGTTTGTCAGGTTCGCGATCCGGCCGACGCATTTCCTGACCTGCACCGATCCATCCTGGACGGTCGCCACGCCGGCGGAATCATAGCCCCGGTACTCCAGCCTGCGCAGCCCATCCAGAAGAATGGGGGCAGCCTCGGCCTGGCCAATATAACCTACAATTCCGCACATAAGACCGGCAACCATACAGGACCCCCCCACTCAAGCAAGCCGCACGAGACCATTGGACCAACCGATTTCTTGAGCCCGCCGACGCCGTCTCCCCTAGTGTAGTGTCCCTGAAAAACGTGGAATCATTCTGCCGTCCCTGCGGGACTTTGTCATGTTCGTTGCGGGGTTCCCGGGGTTAAAACCCCGGGCTATTGTCTGGCCGTTTGACTCGGCTTTCCGCCTCGCCCTCCGGGTCCCGCATTCGCGGGGTTGATTCGGCCTGCCGGCCTCACCCTTCGGGTCCCGCATTCGCGGTGTTGATTCGGCCCGCCGGCCTCACCCTTCGGGTCCCGCATTCGCGGTGTCGTCTCGTTCCACTCGGCTGTCTCGTTCCACTCGGCTCTGCGGGACTCAGGGGGTTCGCCCCTCAAGAAGGGCCGGAAATATTCCAGGAATCTCAGGGACACGTCACTAGCTCTCTTTTGTTCAATTTCATTCTTTTCCGCCTCGCCATCCTCCCGCGCGGCCTGCATCATCGTTGCCGGTTCTCCCCGCTATGACCTCCGGTAAACTTCGTTCCATTGAGCAACGCACCCTCGCGATCATCATGGGTGGCGGCGCCGGCACGCGCCTCTTCCCTCTCACCAAGGATCGGTCGAAACCGGCCGTCCCCCTGGCCGGCAAATATCGCATCGTCGATATCCCGATCTCCAATTGCATCAACTCCGGGCTCCGGCAGATGTACGTGCTGACACAGTTCAACAGCACCTCCCTCATCCGCCACATCTCGGCCGCGTACAAGTTTGACCAATTCTCCCGCTCCTTTGTCGAGGTGCTCGCCGCGCAGCAGACCCCGAGCGGCTCCCATTGGTACCAGGGCACGGCGGACGCCGTCCGGCGCAACATGCGCGATTTCCTGCAGCGGCCGTACGATTACTTCATCATCCTGAGCGGCGATCAGCTCTACCGGATGGATTATCGCGATGTGATCCGGCAGCACATCGAGAAAAAATCCGAGATCACCATTGCCACCATCCCGGTCTCGCGCGCGGCGGCCTCGGAGTTCGGCATCATGCACACGGATGCCGACCGGCGCATTATCCGGTTCGAGGAAAAGCCGAAGGACCCCGCCATCCTGGACGAGTTGAAAATCCCCGGCCCCCTGCTGGGCGAACTGGAGAAAGATCCCTCGGAAGAGCTCTACCAGGCCTCGATGGGCATCTACGTCTTCAACCGGGATGCACTCATCAGTGTCCTCGACAACGACTTCGTCGATTTCGGCAAGCACATCATCCCCAATTCGATCCGAGCGATGGCCGTCCACGCCTACATCTTCCAAGGGTACTGGGAGGATATCGGCACCATCCGGGCTTTCTTTGATGCGAACCTGAACCTCACCAACCCGGTGCCGGAATATAGCTTCTTCGATAGCACCTGCCCGGTTTACACCCACGCCCGATTCCTGCCGGCCAGCAAGATCAACGGCGCCACCGTCAAGCAGGCGATCATCTCTGACGGTTGCAAGATCGCGGACGCCCATATCGAGCGGTCCGTCATCGGGATTCGCTCGTACATCGGCAGCGGCACCACCATCCGTAATTCCATCGTCATGGGCGCGGATTTCTACGATGCGGACATGGCCAACAAGGAAAAGGCGGGCGAAGTGCCGTACGGGATCGGCAAGAACTGCGTCATCGAGCATACGATTGTCGATAAAAACGCCCGGATCGGCGACGGATCGGCCATCTCCCCCGAGGGGAAGCCCAGCACCATGGACGGCGACAATTATTACATCCGCGACGGGATTGTCGTCATCCCGAAGAATGCGGTCATCCCCGCGGGCACGTGGATATGACTTTCGCTCCTTTAGGCCTGAGGCCCTTTTCTCACTTCACCACCGTGTAATAACGCCGCGCACCCGGAAAACCCGAGGAATGGCCCGATGAAACTCTCCCCGATCATCATCGCGAGCGCACTTTTCTTCACCATCGGCCTCTTTTCCGGTTCCCTGCTGCTCCCTCACCCTTCCGCCGCTTCTGCCCCCGGCGGGGCGCCCGACGGCGTTAACGCCGCCGCCCCCGCGCGGACCTCCAACGCGTCCGATGCCGCGTTTGTCCCCTCCGGACTGCCGGCCGACGTGGGTGTCCGTCTCCAGGAGGCCCTCTTTGGTTCCTCCCAGCGCCAGCGCAGGCACGCCCTCGCCACGCTGGCCGATGGACTCACGACCGCCCAGATCCAGGCGGCGTTGAAACAGGTTGAAAAGATCAACAGCAAAGACAAATCCGCCATCCTCGCCCAGCTTCTCGGCCAATGGGCTGTCACCGATCCCGCCGGAGCCACCCAGTACGCGATGGCGCTCACCCGCAGTTCCGACCGCAACCAGGCCATCTCCGCCATCGCCGCCGGCTGGGCCGAGTCCGATCCGAAGGCCGCGGAAGCCTGGGCCACAGACCTGAAGGACCGCGCCGCCCGCAATGCCGCCGTCACGGGGCTCATTGGCACCCTCGCCTCCGTGGATCCATCCCATGCATTTGCCCTCGCGCAATCCCTGCCGGGCAACCAGTCCTATTCCGCCTTCAACTCGCTCTTCGCCTCGTGGGTTCAAAGCGACCCGCAAGGCGCCGCCGCCCAGGTCGGCAAGCTCCCCCCGGGGGCTGATACAACGACCGCAGCGGAAACTCTCGCATCCACCTGGGCTGTCCAGGATCTCGCTTCCGCGATTTCCTGGGCCGAGACCCTGCCGTCCGGTGCCGAGCGGGGGAGCGCGCTTGGGGCCATCGTCAACACGTGGGCGCAGACGGACCCGCCGAGCGCCGCGAACTTTGCCGTGCAATTGCCGGACGCCAACGCCCGCGAGGGAGGAATCCAGTCCGCCTTGCGCCCATGGATAAGCCAGGATCCCACCGCCGCCATCGATTGGCTCCAGCAGCTTCCCGAGGGTTCCGAGAAAACGCAGGGTCTCCAATCAGCGGTCTTCTCAACCATGTGGGATGACCCAGCCCAAGCCGCCGGGATTGCCGCCATGATGCAACCGGGCCAGCAGCAGCAGAATGCACTGCGCCAGGTGGGCAGTGTCTGGGCCCGGAACGATCCTGCCGGCGCGCTTGCATGGGCCCAGCAAACCGATCCTCAGACCCAGGCTGCGGTTCTCCCCAACATTATCGGTCAGATGGCTTCCACCGACGTGCAGGGTGCCATGAATCTGGCACAATCCCTCACGGGTGATTTGCGGTCCAATGTCATCAGCGAGGTCATAAGCACTTGGGCCCAAAGCGATCCCACCTCCGCGGCGGCTTATGCCGCCCGATTGCCTGACGGCACGGAAAGGAACGATTATCTACGGAACATTGCGTCATCGTGGGAAAACAATGACCCGGCCGGCGCCAGCCAATGGCTCGCCTCGCTTCCCGCCGGCGCGGGCAAAGACGAGGCAATTCAAGGGGCCACCTTCAATGCGGCCCAATCGGATCCGGTCAAGGCGGAGCAAATGGCCGCTTCCATCGGGGACGAGAACTCGCGACAAAATGCTGAAAGCCAGGTCGCCTCGATATGGATGCGGTTCAACCCTGCGGCAGCAACTGCGTGGATCCAGAGCTCCAACCTCCCGCAACCCACAAAAACATCCCTCCTCGGCCAGCATTAATCCCAACTACAACGGCGGCATTTTGGGGCCAAACCCAAATGGCACCAGATTAGGGGGGATTCGGGATTATGCCCTTGACAAAACAGAACAATGAAACAGCCGGGACGTAACCGCGCCGGGCTTACTTTTTCGGCGGCGGAATGAACACCGACACCCGGAGCGCCTTGCCCATCGCCGATTGCGGGATGGGCCGGAAGTCCTCCGGTTTCAGGTTCTCGCCCTCGAATGAGATCGGGCGTTCCTTTTTTGGGTCGGGCTTTTTCTTCTTCGGCTCTGTCACGGATGCGAATTTACCACCCCGACGAGAGAAGCGCCAGCGCCGAGAATCGGGGGTCCTCAACGGGTCACAGTGGGTCCAGTTGGGTCCAGTTGGGTCCAGTTGGGTCCAGTTGGGTCCAGTTGGGTCCACCTTTGGAAAGTGTATATGTATCTGATGGCCAATATATTATGGGTATAATAGTTTTAGGA
>Ga0302320_10016238_pt1 | contig 15230 bp, 17 predicted proteins | sample Bog_T0_3_FD_202130 | JGI IMG/M metagenome (GOLD analysis project Ga0302320, IMG submission 202130) | Peat permafrost microbial communities from Stordalen Mire near Abisko, Sweden - Bog_T0_3 | ecosystem: Environmental > Terrestrial > Soil > Wetlands > Peat | place: Sweden: Abisko, Stordalen Mire... | reverse complement strand
CGGCGCATCTTCGGCGGAGGAACCGACAAGTCTTTGTCCACGGGGCGCAAAGTCGCCTTCCACGCGCAATCGCGCACCACTTATCTGCAAGCCACGCCCATCGATGTCTCCGAGCTTCTACACGAGTTGGTCTTCGAGCAGATTCCCACCGTCATTCTCACCTCGGCCACGCTCACCGTGCAGGGCAGCTTCAACCACATCCGCAAGCGCCTCGGCCTCAGCGAAGCGCGTGAGTTAGTTGTGCCCTCTCATTTCCGCTACGGCGAGCAGGCCCTCCTTTATCTCCCGCCGGAGATGCCCGACCCCCGCGACCCCGAATTTCCCGAGGCCGCCGCCCGCTGCATCCAGCGCGTGCTGGAAATTACCCGTGGCCGCGCCTTTTGCCTCTTCACCAGCTACGCCCAAATGCACGCGCTCTACGAACGCCTCTTGCCTGTGCTCGACTTTCCCATCCTGCTGCACGGCTCGGCTCCGCGCAAAGCTCTCCTGGAACAGTTCCGATCGACCCCCAACGCCGTCCTCTTTGGCACCTCAAGTTTCTGGCAAGGAGTGGATGTGCAGGGCGAAGCCTTGAGTTGCGTCATCATCGACCGATTACCATTTGCTGTCCCCAGCGACCCGGTGATCCAGGCCCGCATGAAGGCGATTGAAGAGGCCGGAGGCAAACCTTTCTTCGACTACCAGGTCCCCTCCGCCGTTCTCACCCTAAAGCAAGGCTTCGGCCGCCTCATCCGCTCGCTCGAAGATCGCGGCGTGTTAGTCCTCCTCGATCCCCGCGTCACCCGCCAGCGCTACGGCCAGACCTTCCTCGCCAGCCTCCCGCCGTACCGCATGACCGCAACAATTACGGACGTGGAGAAGTTTTTCGAGAACAAAGAGTTCTCATGATACGGTATACTGAAAGCACCTAATAAGGTGCTCTACCGGAGGTCCATATGCTCAACATCGCGACGGATATACAATCGTTGACCACCTTTCGCCGCTCTTCCGGCGACTTCATGAAACATCTAAAGAAGAGCAAGCGTCCCATGGTGCTCACCGTGAACGGGAAGGCTGCAGCGGTCGTGCAGGACGCCGAGGCTTATCAACGCCTGCTCGATATTGCCGCGCGTGCCGACGCCAAGGAGGGCATTCGTCAGGGCTTGGAAGACGAAAAGAATGGAAAGCTCCAGCCAATAAGGGAGTTCTTCGCCGAGTTTGAAGCCAAGTATGGCATATCTCATTGAAATTACGGCTCGTGCAAAGCGCGACCTTTACAGCGTGTTTGAGGAAATTCACGCCAGCGATTCCGAAGCGGCGCTGAATTGGTACAGGGGACTTTACGCAGCTATACTAACCCTTGAAAGGCTACCCAACCGCTGTCCATCGACACGCGAGAACTCCAACCTCAGACACTTGCTCTACGGCCAAAAGCCGCACGTCTATCGTGTGATCTACCGCGTTCTGGAAAAGCAGATGCAGGTTAATGTACTTTACATCCGTCACGGTGCTAGACGGGAATTTACTGCATCCGATCTTGGATAAACGCCACCGCCAACACATCCCGCGTAAAATCGCAGCAGGCTCGGCACCTTCAGCCGCTCCGCAACTTATGTCCCGCAACTTCTACATCCTGGCCGCCATGCTGCTCGTCTTCGCGCTGCTCTCAGCGGCAATCTCGCTCATGCCTTCGAGCCTTCAGCCCGGTTTACCGGCCAACGCATCGCTCTGGCGCACCGGTTCGCTGTTTCTGCTGCTGGCCGGTCTGGCAGCGGCACTCATCGGTGTCCTCAGCCATCTCTTCGAGCAGGTGGACCGCCGCAGTGAAGAGGCGCGTCGTAAGCATCGCGGCGAAAAGCACTAAAATAGACTCTGGGGCCCTTCCCCGCACAGAATCGAGCAGACGCAATGTTTGAAGTCACCGTGGAGGCAGGTTTCTCCTCCGGACACTACCTCCGCAACTACAAGGGCAAGTGCGAGAACCCGCACGGCCACAACTACAAGGTCCGCGTCACCCTGGCCGGAGCGGAGCTGGACCCCGCCGGCCTGCTGCTGGACTTCAAACTGCTTAAGAATCTGCTGCGCCCGGTCATCGACCGCATCGACCACCAGATGCTCAACGACTTGGAGCCCTTCACCGTCCTCAACCCCTCGGCCGAGAACATGGCCAAATATTTTTACGACCAAACCAGCGAGCAGCTCGCCGCCCTGACTCAGGGCCGTGTCCGCATCAAGCACGTGACCATATGGGAGACGGACACCTGTACGGCTACTTACTACGAGTAGCAGCCCTTGTTCGCGGCTCCTGCCTGTCGGCGGCGCGGCGCTTCCACGACTCCGGCAACTCATCACCCGCGTGAGGAGGCTCGCCCGCGCCAGCCTTCCTCAGAATCTCTAGCGCGCGGGGCAGGTTTGCTCGCTTGGCCCTACGCTGAATCAAGCTATCCGACTCCGGTAACTCATCACCCTCGCGGGGCGGCTCGCCAACACGGGGGCGATGAAGCAGGGCCAGCGCCTCCGCGACATTGGCGCCTTGCGTATACCGCTCAAGAAAATCGAGGGTCCGCGTGGCAGCCAGCTTTTCAGCCAAGGCTACATTGATGAGTTGATTCAGCGCCACTCCCTCCACCTTGGCCAGTGCTTTGGCCTCTTCCATGAGCGCGGGCTGCAGCCGCAAGGCAAAATTGCTTTTCCTCATCGATTTCTTATCCTCTCTACGGCTTCTTTGGGCGAAAGCGCGAGAATTCCAAACTTCCTTGCCGCAGCCTCGAAGTCCCTATAGTTGAAGGTCACAATTGCCTCTGCCTTGCCGTGAAACGCCGTTTCAAGCACAAACTCATCATTTGGGTCTTGCAGTTGCGGTCTCAAACGGTGCGACAGATGCACCGGCTCACCCATCTTGCAAAATGCCTTGACGATCCTCACCGCTTCTTCTGCCGTAAATCCAGAAGCCCGAAGATGTTCAGGGCGGGTCATCACTGCTTCATATTCCAGGACTAACGGCACTGAAATCAGAGGCTTCAAGTCCCCGCGCAACACCGCATCGACCAGCAGGCTGGAGGCCCCCGTGGAGCTGCGCAATGCCGCTACCAATACGGATGTATCCAGGACCGCTCGCACAGAATCATCATATCACATGCAATATCATCAGTTCATCTGGCTGGATTTCGATTTGAGGTATTTGTCCAAGGGAATCTCAAAAAAGAAAAGCTCTTTGCCGTCGGCGTCGCGCAGCATGCGCAGGTGAAGCCGCGCGCCTCCAAGCGGATGATCAAGTCCGGAGACGTCATAGAACAGGAACCCTGCGCGCGTGGTGTGTGGCTCAACCGTCAAAGCGTTGTACTCGAATGTGTCGAAGTCTCTTTTTATATCCCCGATGCTGGCCGTGGGCTTGAGCTTGATGCTGGGCAGCGGGCTGGGCAGCGGAATCTTGCCGCCCTCGCGCTCTTTGCGCGTCATCAGCCGCTCCACGTCCTCCGGTTGGGCAGCCTGAATCTTGTCGCCGGCGGCCGTTATGAAGAGAATCCGCGCCTCCAGCAGGCTGATCGGACGACTGCCATTGTTGGTGACGATGAGACGGATGGGCATCACGCCGTGGCTCAGATAATCAACGCGGAAGATCGCTCCTTTTTCATGTGTGTCATAGGGTTCGGCGGCAATAGCCACCTTCTCATCCTCATGCACTTCCACCGCCGCAAACGACGTGGCCGGCTGCACCGGAGGCGGAGAGTGGCTGCCGCCCTCCGCCGGCAGCGTCAGCCCTAGCAGCATCAGAGGAATAGCCAGTAGAGCCTTCATCGTCCTCGACTCTTTCATTAGATGCCGCCTGTATCATGTGAGAATTGGATTGGGAATAGAATAACCCGAACCGCATGATTCTGCTTTTTTACAATTTGGCCCTGCTCGTGGTCCTGGTCGTGGGCGCGCCCTGGTGGCTCTTCCGCATGGCCACCACGCATAAATACCGCGAAGGGCTGATGGAACGCCTGGGATTCGTTTCTTCCCGCCTCCGCAGACAGATTGCCGGATTGGGTTCTGAGCGTCCCCTCATCTGGGTCCATGCCGTCTCCGTCGGCGAGGTGCTGGCCGTCAGCCGCCTGGTCAAGACACTCGACGCCGAGCTGCCGAATTTCTTTATCGTCATCTCCACAACCACACGCACCGGTCAGGCGCTCGCCCGTGAGCGCTTCGGCGCGGAGCGCGTCTTCTATTGTCCGCTCGACCTGCCCTGGGCGGTTCGCGCCTACCTGAACGCTCTCCAGCCGCGCCTCCTGATCCTGGCGGAGACCGAGTTCTGGCCGAATCTGCTCTCCGGCTGTTTCCGCCGCAAAGTCCCCGTGGCCGTCGTCAATGCGCGCATCTCCGATCGATCCTGGCCGCGCTATCGGCCGCTCAGCCGGCTGTGGCAGCCTTTTCTCAGCCGCCTAAGCCGTGTCCTCGCCCAAACCCAGATCGACGCCGAGCGCCTCATCGCCCTTGGCTGCCTGCCGCAGCGCGTATCGGTCTCCGGCAACCTGAAATTTGACGTACGCGCCGCCGGGGAAACAGAAGCCACACGCCATCTGAAGAAGTGGTCGCCCGGTCTGCGCCTCATCGTCGCCGGAAGCACACTCGTCGGCGAAGAAGCCACTCTGCTAGAAGCCTGGCCGCGCCTTCTCCAGGCCGATCCGCAACTGGCGATGGTTCTCGCGCCCCGCCATCCGGAGCGTTTCGCCTCGGTGGCCGCGCTGCTGCAGAAGTCCGGCTTCCATTGGGTCAAACGGTCAGATTGGAGCTCCACCCCCGAAAGCTCTATCAAATCGTTGAATCCGGGCACAATCGTCCTGCTCGACACCATCGGCGAGCTGGCCTCGGTCTACTCGCTCGCCTCAGTGGCCTTCGTTGGAGGCAGCCTGGTTCCTGCCGGAGGACACAACCCCCTCGAACCGGCCCAGTTCGGCGTTCCCATCGTGATGGGCCCCCACTTCACCAACTTCCGCGCCATTACAGAGGATTTGCTGGCTCATCAGGCCCTCCGCATCTCCACCACGGATGCTCTGGCCGCAACCTTGATCGGCTTGCTCCAAGACCCCGCCGCCGCCAAAGCCATGGGTAGCCGGGCAAAGCAGGTTTTCGAACAGCAGGCTGGAGCAACCGCCCGCTCGGTCGAGGCGCTCACTGAGTTGCTTTCCTCGCAGGATGGAAGGGAGCGGCCCGCATGAGTCACGTCTTCTCCGTTCGCCGCCTGCTCTTTCCGTTGAATCCCCTCTACCGGTTAGCGCTCGCGTTTCATGAACTGCGGCTCTTTGCGACGCCGGCGCGGCGGTTGCGTTTTCCCGTCGTCAGCATCGGCAATCTCTCCACCGGCGGCTCGGGCAAGACGCCGCTGACCATCGCGCTGGCCAGTGCTCTGCAGTGGCGCGGTATTCGCGTGGATGTGCTCAGCCGAGGCTACGGCCGCCAGGGTCAATCGATTGACCGCGTCGACGAGCACGGAACCGCCGAGGACTTCGGCGACGAGCCGCTCTTGATTGCGCGCGTGACCGGTGTTCCGGTCTACGTGTCCCCGCAACGCTACGACGCCGGGCTCATGGCCGAGGCGGATGCAAAAGCCGTGGCGGATGCCGGGCAGTTGGCCTCGCAACCGGAGCCGAGAGTCTCAGAGCCGTCAACGCCGCAATCGAAAGAAGCGGACACGAAGGTCGAAAAGCCGTCAGCCCAAACTGAACAAGCACTCGCCTCGGTAAAGCCGGAGATTCCATCCCACACCGCCGGCGTGAAACCTGCAGAATCATCCGGGGAGTTAGCCCCGGAGGCAGCTCCCGCGGAAAAATCTCCCGCCGTGTCCACGCCGCCACTTCACGTTCATCTGCTCGACGATGGCTACCAGCACCGTCAGCTCGCTCGCAACGTCAACATTCTGCTGCTGAACCAGCGCGACTGGAAGGACTGGCTCTTACCGGCGGGCAATCTGCGCGAGCCAATAGATTCCATCTCCCGCGCCGACGTTCTTGCCGTCCCCGCCAACGAGCCGGAGCTGGAGGTTGCGCTGCACTTCTATGGCTGGGATAGGCCGGTTTGGCGGATCTCACGCTCCTTGGAAATCCCCGAAGTCAACGGCCCCGTTGCCGCCTTTTGCGGCATCGCCCATCCGGATCAGTTTTTTGAAGGCCTTGTAGACGCCGGCCTCGAAGTTGCTCTCCGGCTCGCCTTCCCCGACCATTACACCTACACCGTGAGCGTTTTGGAAGAACTGATCGCCCAGGCCAGCGAAATGAACGTAGCCGCGGTCGTCACCACCGAAAAGGATCTTGTCCGTATGGGCAATCTCGCCCTCCTCTTCCCGAAGTCCATGCCGCTGACTACCGCCCGCCTGCACATCAAGATCGAGGACCAAAATGCCGCCATCGATTGGCTGGTGAAAAGACTTGCGCCCAGTCCTCCTCACCCTCCCCTGTGAGAAAATCAGAGTTTGCAGACGCATTCCAACTTTCGCTTGCTGGTGGTCCGCCTCGGCGCCATGGGCGACATTCTCCACGCCCTGCCAGCGGTGACGGCTCTGCGTCAGGCCCATCCCGATTGGGTCATCGATTGGGTGGTCGAGCCGCGCTGGCGCGCTCTGCTGGCGGCTGATGGCAGCACCAGTCGCCAATCCGCTCAGCCTCTCATCGACCACCTGCATTTTGCCGCCACAAAACAGTGGCGCAAATCCCTCTTCAGCCGCAAAACCCTCCATGAATTCATGGCTTTACGCTCTGCTCTCCGCTCCGGCAAGTATGATGCCGTCATCGACCTGCAAGGAGCCATCCGCTCGGCTTTGGTGGCGCGCCTCGCCGGTTGCCGCCGTCTAATTGGTGAAGCTAATCCACGAGAATTGCCCGCGCGCTGGCTCTTTTCTGAGCGCGTGGCCACGCACGGCGTCCACGTCATCGAGCAGGACATCGAGCTGGCTTCGGCCATCGCCGGCGATCAACTCGCGCCCGGCGAGCCCTGGCTCCCCGTTGACCCGGCAGCCGAGGCGTGGGCCGATGAAATCCTGCCCCCCATCACCAACAAGATTGCCGTGCTCATCAATCCCGGCGCCGGCTGGGGCGCCAAGCGATGGCCCGTCGACCGCTATGCTGCTGTCGCGCAGAGCCTCATCGCCCGCAATTTCCGCGTCCTGGTCAACATCGGCCCCGGCGAGGAGCCGCTGGCCGAAGTCATTGCAAGCCAAACCAGCGGCGCGGCTACTCCGCTCGCCTGCACGCTCGCCCAACTCATCGCCATCACCCGCCGCATTGCTCTGGTCATTGCCGGAGACACTGGCCCGCTCCACCTTGCCTGCGCCCTCGGCCGTCCGGTAGTGGGCATCTACGGCCCCACAGACCCCAGCCGCAACGGCCCCTTCGGCACTCGCTTCATCGTCCTGCGCAGCCCGGAAAGCCGCCGCGACCACACCCGCCGCGCAGAGCCCGAGTCCGGCCTGCTCACCATCCAGCCAACCGACGTCCTGCGCGCCACCGATGCATTGCTTTATCCTGAATCAGCCTGACTCGCCGCATCGAGTTACACCTGAAATGAACTGCCGCTAACTTGCTAACTCGCTCGTCACCGCGAAAGCCTGCCCTGAGCGTAGTCGAAGGGCGGTGGCTAACTTGCTGATTTTGTTTACAAACCGCCTCTTCCAACCATTTTGTTCATTAGGAATCAGACTCATGACCAACCCCGCCGCTCCTCAATCCGACTGGATCGCCCGCTGGCAGCGCATCGCCCGCCGCATCCGCGTTCCGTTGGGCTTTCTCACCGCGGCGCTCTATCTCTTCGAGCTACTCCGCCACGCCCCCCAACCAGCCGCCGTGGCCTGGAGCCTGGCGCTGGTCCTGCCCGGCCTTTGGTTGCGCGCCTACGCCTCCGGCTACGTCAAAAAGAATCGCGAGCTCACCGTGACTGGCCCCTATGCCCACACCCGCAACCCGCTCTATCTGGGCTCCATGCTGATCGCCGCCGGCTTTGCCCTCGCGCTGCTCAGTTGGCCTGTGGCGCTCGCGCTCGCCGTCGGCTTCGCGGCCATCTACGTGCCGGTCATCGCCTCCGAGGAACGCTTCCTGCGCGCCACTTTCCCCACCTTCGACGCCTATTGCCAACTGGTTCCGCGCCTGATCCCGCGTCTGACTCCTGCCAGAAGTCCAGGAGCTAAAAGCACCCCCGGTGCTGGAACGGGGAGTTTCTCCCTGTCGCTTTATCTCCAGCATCGCGAGTACAATGCAGGCATAGGGGTTCTGATGCTTTACCTCAGCCTGCTCCTTCTGCGGCCGCTGCTGGCCACTTTTATAAACCTGCCGCGATGAGCGGTTTCAGCACTTGAGCAGTCCATTCAGCTAAGGAGCCACCCTCGGTGAAAACGCGCTTAACCCTGTCCGCCGTTCTATGCGTCCTCGTTTTGGCCGCCGTGGCGCCCCTCCCGTTTTTTGCCCAGCAGGTGCCTCAACTCCCGCCCCCTCGCCCCGGCTTTAGCTTTCCGCTCAAGCAGACCCTCACCTACTCGGTGGACTGGCGCGTCTTTCCCGCCGGAACAGCTGTCCTGCGCTTTGAGGCCGCTGGCGACCGCGAGAACCTAACCGCCAGTGCCGACACCATCGGCGCCATCAATCTGATCTTTCACGTCAGCGACCGCTTCCAATCCAGCTTTGACCGCACCAAAGGCTGCACCTATGACTTCAATAAGCAGACCGTCGAGGGACGCCGCCAGATCAATTCGACCCTCCACCTCGACTACACCAAAAACCTTGCAATCCAGAACGAGAAAAACCTGCTCACCAAGCAATCCAAGCACATTGAAGCCGCCGCGCCCGCCTGTCTCACAGACCTGCTGACCGGCGTCTACTATGCCTCGTCACAGCCCATCGCCATAGGACACAACTTCGTCATCCCGGTCTTTGACGCCATGCGCGTCGTCCCCGTAACCATGAAGATCGAAGGCCGCGAGGAGATCAAAACCCCGCTCGGCGTTTTCAAAACCCTGCGCGTCCAGCCCACCGCCGACGCCGGCGTGGTCAAGAATCGCGGCAACATCTGGATCTGGTACACCGACGACGCGCGCCACCTCCCCGTACAGATGCGCGCCCGCCTCTTCTGGGGAACCATCACCTTCCGCCTCATCGGCAACGACAATAAGTAGGCGCACGCCTACCTAAGCCTTACAGGCTGCGGGAAATGTCCCGTATTAGTCATTTTTTCTCCACGGGTATCCATAATATTTCTGTTATGTGAGTGCCGGTTCCCGGTTCAAGATAAGATTCCACGTAGCCGCCTCTCCATGCGGCGTTGCGTCGGCTGACGCCGCAGGCTGGTTGTGGTTCCCATGCCACCACAACTGCAAGCAGGAATCAATCTAATTGCCGAGATTCTCACTTCTCCGTGGAGGTTTCCTTCGTGAAACGAACCGTCGTTTTGCTGTCTCTTGCATTTTTCGCCGCAACTTCGGCTCTCCTGGGTCAGTCGCCCAGCACGCCCAAAAACCAGGCGCCAACCGTCAATAAGGCTCAGGCCGCCAAAGCTGCCAAGGCCGTAAAGAATGCTGAGGTTCACCTCAAGCCGTTTTCCACAGTTGCTTTCGGCGGCGGAATGTCGCTGATGGGTGTCAATCTACAGGCCGCGACCAACATGGACCGCCATCTGAACCTGCGCGGAACCGGCAACTTCTTCAACTACACGGCCGATAACATCTCCACCAACGGCTTCAACCTGAACGGCAAGGTGAATATGGCCACGGCCGGCGTCTCGCTGGACTATTATCCCTTCCCAAAACATGGCTTTCGCCTCAGCCCCGGCGCGCTCTTCTATAACCAGAACAACATTTCAGCAACTGCCACTCCCCAACCCGGAAAATCCTTTTCTCTGAATGACTATGATTATTATCCAGATGCGGCAACAGAAGCGACAGATCCTTTCCAGGTGAATGCCAACCTGGGTCTGAACACCAACAAGCAGGCCTTTACGATAACCACCGGCTGGGGCAACATGATCCCCCGCAAGCGCGGCGGCCACATCTCTTTCCCCTTTGAGCTTGGCGCGGCCTTCACTGGCGTGCCCACGATTAATATGACACTGCAAGGCTGGGCATGCGACATCAATGGTGCGAATTGCGTAAATATGGCCACCAACGCCACAGCACAATCCAATCTGGCTGCACAGGTAGCCAAATGGAAGAGCGATCTGAACCCCCTGCAGGCCTACCCGATCTTTTCCTTCGGCATCGCATACGACTTCCACGCCTCCAAGTAATCCCACACGCAAATAAAAGGTTGCCGGTAGCGGAATGAACTAGTAGCGCCGGCCTCCTGGCCGGGGTCCCCAACGAGTGGTCTGTGCTCGTTGAGGTGGTTGATCGGCTGTCGCGTGGACCTCCCGGTCCACGCTTGTTTCTTCCTAGAATCAATGTCCGCCTAATTAGCTCCGTGCCCATCCATTTCGCTGGCTTTATCGCAAAATGGGTGGGAGGGCAATAACACTATTTGAGCGCTGATTCTCTAATTCATTTGAGGGCTGACTATCTAATTCGCTAAACCGCCCGTCCCGCCGCCGCCCCTGAGGCCCAGGCCCACTGGAAGTTAAACCCTCCCAGTTGCCCCGTCACATCCACCACCTCGCCAATGAAAAACAATCCCGGCACGGTCCGCGCCTCCATCGTCCGCGCCTGCAATCCGTCGGTATCCACGCCCCCAGCCGTCACCTCGGCCTTCTCAAATCCCTCCGTCCCTACCGGATGAAACGCCCAACGGTGCAGCCGCAGCTCACACGCCTCCAACGCCGCATTCGACCATCCCTGCGGGCCGCCGATCTCGGCAAGATAGTCCGCCAACCGCCGCGGCAGCGCATCGCGCAACGCCTTTCGCAGCGCCTCCAAATCCCGCCGCGCCACCGGCTCTCGCAACGTCGCTAAAAACTCCGGGTGCCCCACCCGGTTGTCATTCTGAGCGAGCGCAGCGAGTCGAAGAAACTGCGGTTGATCTTTGTGGCTAGGGTGGGATACCTCGATTCCAGGAACAAAATCCACCACCAATTTCGCCTCCGGCCGCCAATACAACGACGCCTGCAACACCGCAGGCCCGCTCAGTCCGCGATGAGTCATCAGCATCTTTTCTCTGAAGGGTACGCGCTGGTAGGCCTGGGCCTTAGCCCTGGTTTCGGAGGGAGGCGGGGGTTTCAACCCCCGCATAAAGCCAATAGAATAATCGCGGGCTTTAGCCCCGGAGAAATTCTTTTCCTTACCCGGCTCTGTCCAGGCCACAACCTCCGCCGCCACCCCCGCCAACCCCGTCCAGCCTGCCTCATCCCCGCCCAGCAGCAGCGGCACCAGCGCCGGCCTCGGCTCCACAACCCCCAGCCCGAACTGCCGCGCCAGATCGTACCCCAGCCCCGTCGCCCCCAACTTGGGAATCGACAGACCCCCGGTCGCCACCACCAGCGACTCCGATTGAAACTCCCCTGCCGAAGTTTTTACATGAAACCCGCCCGAAGGGCCGCCAGCCCCAACGCAGGTGGCGCGCGCGTTCAGCACAATCTCCACGCCGCCCCGCGCGCACTCCGCCAGCAGCATCTCCACAATCGCTCGCGCTGAGCCGTCGCAGAAGAGCTGTCCCAGCGTCTTCTCATGCCATGCAATGCCGTACCGCTCGACCAATTCGAGAAAGTGCCGCGGCTGATAAAGCGCCAGCGCCGACTTAGAAAAATGTGGATTGTTGGAAAGAAAATTCTCCGGCCCGCAATGCAGATTCGTAAAATTGCACCGCCCGCCGCCGGAGATCAAAATCTTCCGCCCCGGCTGCCCATTGTGCTCCAGCACCACCACCCGCCGCCCGCGCTGGCCAGCAGTAGCCGCGCACATCAGCCCAGCCGCTCCCGCTCCCAACACAATCACATCGAATTGGCGCTGCTCAGCGGTCATATGCTTGTGCACACTCTTACTCCGCCGGATCGTCCGCCGTTAACGCCGAGCAGCAGGGCTTTTCCGTGGCGTGAAAGTTCATCAATTCCACGCGTGTCCCGTCTGGGTCGTAGAGGTTGAGCTGGCCCTTGCCGTCCCTGCCGATCTTCGTATTCGCGTCGTGCACGCCGGCCAGCCGGTTGCCGGCTTCCAGCGTCTTGAAGGCCATATCCACCGAGAACACGCCGATCGAAAAATGATCTTGCACACCCAGTTCGTGCTGCGTCATCCCGGCTGGAATGCCGGGCGGGCCGGGGTGCATCATGTATTCCAGCCAGTCGTGGCTGTCCGGCGTCTGTTGGCTTACCCAGTTGATCGTGCCCTCCTTCATGCCGCCGTACCAATAAGGACGAAAGCCGAGAAGGTCGCGATAGAAGGTGTCCTCGACGGCCCGGTCATGCACCAGAATTCCCACGTGGATGATATGGTGGCCGATGACGTTGGGGGCGGCAATCTCCTGGGGCGTGCCTGCAGGCTCGACAAACCGCACCTTGTTGCCCTCCGGATCGAGCACCGTGAACCAGCGGCTGCCATCGGCGCCTTTTTCCACCTTGGACGGGGTCTTCCACGCCTTGGCGGAGAGGTACTTGCGCAGCCCCTCGGCGTCGCTGGTGTTAAACGCGATGTGGTCCAGCCGGTTGATCCCCGCGCCGAGCGGTAGCGGCAACACTTCCACAAACTGTGTGGCGTTGATGGCATAGCGCACGCCCCGTGGGTCTTCAGGGTCAGGCAATTTTGCCGCGCCGATAATCTCGCGATAGTAGTGATCGGTAGCCGCGGGGTCTGAGGCGTAGACGGCAAGGTGTGAGATGCCTGTGATCTTCGGTCGTGTGATCGGCCGATCCGGCATTTGCGCGACGGCGGCGACAGTGAAAGCAACAAGAAAAGCGGCGGTAAGGAGTTTGAAATTCATTCAGAACCTCGAAAGTTGTAACCGAACTTCAACAAATCAATTTTACGCGTCACGCAAGGCCGCCCCGCCCCAAACACAATCACATCGAATTTGCGCACGTCGGCACTCATAGGCTCTTGTTCAGAATAGCCGCAGAGCATGGATTTCATTGCTGGCTTCATCCACTTCCGGTTCGCTCCGGCAATTTCCGGGGCTGATTGGCGAGCGTATGACCACGCACGCACAAAGGGCCATGCCTCCGAGGCATGGCCCTTTGTGCTTCTTTCCAAATCCCTCGAAGACGGCGATCAGCACTCCGGACCGAAGTCCTTTTCGAAGGCTGCGGCCAGCTTCGCGCCCCAATTGTTCTTGGGTTTCAGCCGGCCGCCGAAGAAGCGAAGGATAGGCGGCTCCTCATAGAATTCAAGGCCGCCGATCATCTCGCGGTGTTCATAGAGCCACTTGAGCCGATCAGTCGCATACAAGAAGTGAGACATCGTAAATACGCGCCGCGGAACCGCCAGGCGCAAAAGCTCCATATCGGAAGGAACGTCGTTGCCCTGCTCGTCCCGGTCCATGGATATGCTTCCGCGCTCCATGCCACGAATGCCCGATGCGATGAACGCTGCCGCAGCCAAAGCTCCCGCGGGGTATTCGCTCTGCGGAATATGCGGGATAAAGCGCATGGCGTCGAGATGGCAAGCCAAACCTCCCGGCGGCGTGACCACGGGAACACTTTTTTCAATCAACCGTTCGGCAAAGAATTTGATGGCGTCGGCCGAGGAACCCGCAATTTCAAGATCCGTCATCTCCCGCATACCCACCGCCATGGCCTCGATTTCCTTGGAAGACATTCCGCCGTAGGTGTAGAAGCCCTCGTATACCGGCAGCCAGGGACGGATCGCCGCGTCCAGGTCCTTGCGGTTGGTGGCGATCAGTCCGCCGCGAACCATACAACTCTTGCGCCCGGAGAGATAACAGATGTCCGCCAGCTTCATCATTTCCAGGAGAATTTCTTTAATCGACTTATGCTCGTATCCAGGCTCGCGCTGGCGAATGAAGTAGGCATTCTCCGAAATCAGGCTGGCATCCAGCACCAGCGGGATATTCAGCGGCGCGATCAACGCCTTCACCTCGCGCAGGTTGGCAAGCGAAAACGGCTGACCGCCAATCAGGTTGGTGGTTGCTTCCATGCGCACGAAGGGAATCTTGGCAACGCCATGCTCGTCGATCGCGGCCTTCAGGCGGCCAAGGTCCATATTGCCCTTGAATGGATAAGTGCTCTGAGTGTTCAGCGCTTCCGGTCCGAAAAGCTCAAGTACGGTCGCTCCCAGCAGATTGAAGTGCGCCTTGGTGGTGGTGAAATGATAGTTCATCGGGATGAAGGTGCCGGGCTTGATAAATGCCTTGGCAAGCAGATGCTCGCACGCACGCCCCTGGTGAGCCGGCAGCAGGTACTCGTACCCGAGAATCTCCTTCACCGAGTCGGCCAGCTTGTAAAAACTCTCCGAGCCGGCGTAGGCGTCATCGGCCAGCAGCATGGCGGACTGCTGCGTGTCGCTCATGGCATTGGTGCCGCTGTCCGTCAGCATATCCAGAAAAATGTCCCTGGTACGAAGCAGGAATGTGTTATAGCCCGCTGCTTCCATTGCCTGGAGCCGCTCGCGGGCCGGGGCCAATCGAACCTTCTGCACAATGCGGATCTTGTGCATCTCGATGGGAATTTCAGTGCCATCAGACAGACGAATGCTCATGAGTTTACCAACCGGATGTGGATTTGAAGACGGAACAATAATCGCACAGGGAGGGTACAGACGTAAATCGCAAAATGCGGATTTTTGCAGTTGGTGGCGACGGGCGATGGCTGCGATTCTTCGGACGATTGGAGCGGGCCGGCGCAAACGCAAAAAAGCCATGCCGCAGTGGCATGGCTTTTCGCTTAAATTAATTGCCGGCAATCACCTAATCTCCCACACAGTTACCCGTGCAGTACCATCGGCCCAGCGAGGCTTAACTTCCGTGTTCGAGATGGGAACGGGTGATCCCTCGCAGTATGGTCACCGGCAAACTTATGATGGCGCTTGGCGGGTGGTTGCCCGCAGCCTGCCGCAGCATCTAGTTTGTCCCGGATGGATTCTCCCGGGCCGAGTAGGAATGCGGACTGCAATCTGGCGCCAAAAACTTGTCGATACAGAATTTTTTTCGAGCGTGCCGCGATTTTGGCGGCACGCTCGCAAAACGAAATTGATTGGTCTTACAAGGCTTGTTAGAAGAGCATCCGCCTTACTGCGCGGAGTTAATTCTATGGACAAGCCGAACGGGCGATTAGTACTGGTAAGCTTCACGCATTACTGCGCTTTCACACCCAGCCTATCAACCAGATGGTCTTTCTGGGCCCTTCAGGGAGATCTC
>Ga0302320_10016236_pt1 | contig 15231 bp, 9 predicted proteins | sample Bog_T0_3_FD_202130 | JGI IMG/M metagenome (GOLD analysis project Ga0302320, IMG submission 202130) | Peat permafrost microbial communities from Stordalen Mire near Abisko, Sweden - Bog_T0_3 | ecosystem: Environmental > Terrestrial > Soil > Wetlands > Peat | place: Sweden: Abisko, Stordalen Mire... | reverse complement strand
GAAAGCGCTGGCGGAACTTCTCGATCCGCCAGGGGGCGATGATGCGGATGGCCGGGTCGAGGGCCTCGGCCGCCAACTGGAAGCGGCACTGGTCGTTGCCCTTGCCGGTGGCGCCGTGGGCGTAAGCGTCGGCGCCGACCTCGCGGGCCACTTGCAGGCAGATCTTGGAGATCAGCGGCCGGGCGATCGACGTGCCCAAGAGATAGACACCTTCGTACTTGGCCTGCCACTGCAAGACGGGAAAGGCGAAATCGCGGCAGAGTTCTTCCTGGGCATCGACGATCCGCGCCGAACTGGCGCCGATGTTGCGGGCCTTTTGCAGGATCGCCTCGCGGTCTTCGCAGGGCTGGCCCAGATCGACATAAACCGCGTGAACGTCGTAGCCCTCGTCCATGAGCCAACCGAGAATGACCGAGGTATCCAAACCGCCGGAATAGGCCAGAACGCATTTAGGCATGAGAGTCTCTTTAATTGCTGGAAGTTGAGGGGAAAACACTATTTTGAGCCGCGCGGGCGTGAATGGCAAGGGAGGCGCTTTGGAATGCGCCGCGTATCAATTGACCTTTTCCCCGCCTTTTGCTAGGGTAACAACCGAACCGGCCCCCGTGGTCCCCGCACGATCATCACTATGTTGCTTCGAATCTGGAACTACGTCGTCCGCGTCCTGCTCAAGACGGCCGAACTCTGGCAGCAGGATGACGGCTTCCTGCTCAGCGCGGCGATGGCCTACTACGCGGCCTTTTCCCTCTTCCCCTTGTGCCTGGTGCTGGTTTCCATTCTGGGCTTCGTGCTGAAACTCTCGCAACGGGCCGACAACGCCCAGGGCGTGCTGATCCAACAGGTCGCCCAGCACACCAGTCCCTGGCTGGCCGACCAGCTTGGTGCCTTGCTGGCGGGCGTGAAGGCGCATGCGGCCTTCAGCGGGCCGTTCGGCGCCGCGGCGCTGCTGGCCGCGTCGATCGTCGTCTTTCTGCAGCTTGACTACATCTTCGACCGCATCTTCGGCACCGTTAAGCCCCTGGTCAAGCCGACCGTCTGGCGCTACGTGCGGACGGTGCTCTACGACCGGCTGTTGGCCTTTGCCATGCTGATGACGGTATTCCTCCTGCTGGTCTGCCTGTTCGTCGCCAACCTCGTGGTCAGCGGCATCCGCGCGCGTATCGAGGGCTGGCTGCCGGGCAGCGAGTCGCTGTGGGATTGGTGCCAGTTCGCCGGCACCGTGGTCACCAACGCCCTGCTGCTGACGATGATTTACAAGTTCCTGCCCAAGGTCAAGATCCGCTGGCGCGACGCCGTGACGGGCGGCGTGCTGGTCTCGTTCATCTGGCTCTGGGGGCAGCGGTTGCTGGTGCGGTTCCTGATCGGCCCCGGCTACACGGCCTACGGCGTCGTGGGCTCGTTCATCGCGGTGATGATCTGGGTCTACTACGTCAGCGCGATCCTCTTTCTCGGCGCCGAGTTCATCGAGGCCCTGGCCATCGTCGGCGGCCGGACCACGAAGTCGGAGCGGTGAACGCCCCGCGCGGCTCGCCGTTATTCGCCCTGCGCGCTGTCCCTTTTATTCGGGCAGGCCAAGACCGCGCTGGGCCTCCACAAGCTGTGGCCGCAATTCCCGGTCCAATTCCGGGGCCAGCGAGATCGCCTGCCGCAGGTACTGGCTGGCGTCCTGCCACTGCTGCTGCTCGCCGGTCCTCTGCCCGCGATCGTGACAGGTCCGCGCCATCTGGCAGCATGTCAGGCCGCAGAGGCGCCAGACTTGGGCGTCGCCGGCGTCCAGTTTGAGAGCCAAGTCAAGATCGGCGGCGGCCTGCCAGAAGTCATGCCGGTTCGCGCGATCGAAGCCCCGCTCGGCATAGGTCTCGGCCAATTGCCGCTGGAGCCGCCGCAGGCCCGCTTGTTCGGACGTCAACTGGTCGGCAAGGTCCTTGTCGAGCCGGTCTTTACCCCGGTCGATGCGCGCCTGCACGCCGCCGAGCAATCCCCGCAGGCGGTTGATCGCCTGGTTGGAACTGTCGATGGCCTTGTCCCAATTCCGCGCGGCACGCTCCCGGCTGACATCGCTTTCGTAGATCTCCACGTACAAGTCGAACGCCCGTGCCTCCACCAGCGAATACGTTCGCGGCTGTTTTTGATCGAGTGCGAGGGCGTCGGCCAGGTCGGCCAGGGCATGCTGGCGATCGCCTGCTTTCCAATGGGCAACGGCGCGCCGCAGGTAGGCGAGGGGATAATCGGGCTTCAGGCGGATCGCGCTGGTGGCGTCGGCAATGGCCAGGTAGGCGTTGCCCAACTCGGCATCGGCCCGGCTGCGCAAACAATAGGTCTCCCCGGCCTTCGTGGGCTTCGGGTCCAAGTCGATGGCCTTCTGGAGGTCCACGACGGCGGCAGTCGGATCGTGCTTGCCCAGGAACGCCGCCCCGCGCCCGATCAATGCGGCGACATTTTGCGGGTCCATGCCGAGAACGTCGGTGTACTCGACGATAGCCTCTTCGAACCGTCCCTTCTCGGAAAGGTCGGCCGCCGCGTCCAGCTTCGCTTGAATCTTCGGATCGGACGGTGGCGACCCGTAGGCCACCATATACTGGGAAACATTGGGATCGAGCCGTCGCGCTTCGGCATAGGCTTGCGTTGCCCGCGTCGGGATTCGGGCGCGGTCCGAAGCGAGCCCCAATTCGCAATATACTTGCGCCAACTCGACGGGCGAGGTGGACGGCGCCTTGTAGAGTTGGATCGCCTGCGCAAAGCAGTTGACGGCCGCATCGGGCCGCGGGTCCGGCGACGACAGCAGCGCCAATCCCAGCGTCCGGAAGTCGTCGCCGCAATTTGCGTCCAGGTGGATGGCCTCGCGGGCGTCGTCGATAGCCGCAAGGTATTCGCCCGTGTCCAGCTTAGCCTGGGCGCGCAGGCTGACGGGTTCGTGCCAATTGGGGGCCATGTGCATCGCCTGGCTCAAGTCGGCAATGGCCTGCTCGTGAAGGCCCTTCTTCAGATAGGCCGCGCCCCGGCCGCAATAAGCCGCGGCCGTGTTCGGATCGAGATTCAGGGCCGAGGTGAAGTCGGCGATCGCCAGGTCTGTTTCTCCCAGCAACTCGTGGGCCTTAGCCCGCTGGAACCAGGCCATCTCGTGCTGGCGATCGATATCGATGGACTGTGTGAATGCCTCGACGGCGGCCCGCGAATTACCCTCGCCTAGAGACTTCATTCCGCTGGCGTATTCGTCCGAACCGGGAAACTTCGGCAACTTGTCGGCGCAACCCCAGCAGGCGGCCAGCGCGATCAAGCACGCGATGCGGATCCAACATGACGGACGCCAACGGTACGTAGACGGGTCCATGACCTTGCTCCGACTGTGAGAGAATAGACCTATCTCCTGAGAACCTACTGATTCTAAGGTAATCCCCGATGCGGGAGTTTGCAACCAGTCATTCGCGCCGACTTGCCTGTGCAAGCCGGATTTGCAGCCGCTTGCGCGGAAGATATTCCGATTATCGGGGATATTCCGTCCCAAAGTAGCAGGCACCCTCCGGGTGCCGTCCGCCCGGCGGTCATTGTCCACAAGTGAGTTGACAAGAGTAGTCTTCGGCGCTAGGAGCTTCAGCGGACGGCACCCGGAGGGTGCCTGCTACTTTAACTGAACACTTCTTACGGCTCCGGGCTGACGGTAATCAGGCGGGCAACCGTGTTGCTGATGATCCGAGTATCGCCGCTTTGCTGGTTGATCGTACAAACGTCGACGAAGACCGGCAGCGGTCCGTGATATTTCTTCTCGTCGTCCTTCGAGTTGACCGCCGACATCGAGAATTTCACCGTCACCTGCCCACTGCCCTTGAGGTCTTTGGGATACGAGTAGGAGGCGACGGTGCTGTTGTTCTTGCCGTAGGAAATTCGTATCGCCGGCCCCTCGGGCAAGTCGCCCGTGATCTGGCAGGTGAGCTCGCCGCTGACGGATTTCGAGCCGTCAACGTTGTCGGCGTTTTCGAACGTCACGGACTGCACGCTCAGCACGGGCGACGCGTCGCGCACAGCCGTCCATTTATGGGTTGCGAAGCTGGCGCTCGACTCCCCGACCTCCATCGCGCGGGCCTGTTCGGCGGTCAAGGGGATGATCATGAACTCGCCGTCCCAGGAGGTAACGTAGACGGGAGAACCAGCGCTGAGCAGGTGCTCGCCCAACGTCATGCAGAAGTTCTCGTGGGCGGTAATCGCGCTGTCGATCTGTCCGGTCATGTCTTTGACGATCGGTGCGTCAACGCCCCAACGGTTGTTCTCCTTGATCCAATCCACAGCCTTCTGCCGGACCGGGTTCTGGGAGGGATCGGTGTCGTCGGCCCGCACGATTCCCGCCGGCGCCAGCAGGGCGGCGGCGGCCAGTAACTGAAGTAACTTCCGCATAGCAGTCTCCTTGAAAAGAAGGTAGAGGAACTCCAGAGTCAAAGTTCGCTACAGTCCTGCCGGCTTGCACAGGCAAGTCGGCCGCGGAGTTGCAGCGGACCACAAACGTGTCAACTGAACAAGCCACACTTCCAGGCAGCGGCCGATCATCAAGGCTGCCGACTGCCTGCACACAAACCACGAAAGATCGTACACACCCTAGATTCTATGCAGCACCGAATCCGGGTCAAGCGACCGGCGGAAAGGCCCAGGAGGCTGTAGGGTGGCGGGACAAATGTTAGAGTCGCCAGCGGAGCCAGAAGGCCAGGCTGCGGTCGTGCAGGAACCAACGTAGCGCGCTCCAGGCCTGCCGGGGCGTGAGACGCCGCAAGGTGTCCAGCGAGCGGACCGCCTGGTTGCCCAGACGATGCCAAAAACCGGGCAGGGAGCCATCCAGAGGGTACCCGGCAGGGAGCGGGGGGGTTGGCTCCGTGCTCCCTGCTCCGTGCTCCCTGCTCCCCGCGACCTGCTCAATCTGCGCGAGGAACAAATCCTCGAACTTCTCCTGGGAGTAATGCTCGGCGACAAATTGTCGGGCCTGCCGCTGAATGCGCGTTCGCAGGGCCGCGTCGTCGATCAGCCGCTGGATGGCGTCGTGCCAGCTCTCGGCGTTGTTCTCCACCAACAGTCCCGTGGCGTCGTGCTCGACGCAGGAGCCGTAGACTTCGTTGCGAGAATAGATGCCGGCAATTCGGCTCGCGCCGTACTCGCGGAACTTGTTGTTGGTCTTGCAGCGGTGGAAAAGGTCGTCCGGCAACGGGGCCAGGCCGATGTCGTATCCGGCGCGGGAGAAGCGCCGCAGAAAACGATCGTAGCGGCAGATCAGGCCATGGTGCCGCGCGTGGGACAGCGCGGCGACCTGCGGCGGGCGGAAACCCCAGAAATGGGCCTCGACCTGGCCCGCATGCCGCTTGAGAATCTCTGCCAGCGCCGGCAGGAAGACTTCGCACAAGACATCTTCGCTGCGGCTGGTGGCATAGACGATCCGCACCGGCCCTGGCGTCCGCGCTTCCCGTTCAGGCGGCACGAGCGACAGATCAACCGGTGCGAAACACTGCACGACCCGCGGATTCATGGCCGTCACGCGCTCGGCCAGCGGCCGGGAGTAGGCGCGGACCATCGTAGCGGCGCGGAGATATTCTTCCAACATCGCCCGCCGCGAGGCTTCGCGGACCCGCGATGGATCGTCGCAGTCCAGCGGCAATTCGAACAGGTTGTCGTCCAGATCGTAGATCAGCGGCGTGCCGCGGGACCGGGCAGCGGCCAGCAGCGCAGCGTGCCGCGGTTCGGTATTGCGGCAGAAGACGATCGCGTCGGCCCAGGCGATGTCGCCCTGGCCGGCCTGCGATTCGAGCACGATCCGCGCCGCGATCCGTCCCCGGCGGTGCAGATTCACCAGGGGCTTTACCACCGTGATCATGGTGGATGGGATGAACCCGGGAAGCACGGCTAGGACTCTAGGGCGCTGTGCGGTCATCTGCGATCCTATGCCGCCCGGCGGAACTTCGAGGTGAGAGAAGTCAGGACGTTCTTAGTTTTTCGACCGGCCCGCCACACGACGCGCGCCAACTGTTCGCGTCGGCTGCCAGGGGGAAGGAAATTCGCGCGGGCACTTCGGAGGCGGCAGAATATCCGCCACGCGGCCGTCTGTTGCAATTCGTGGAAGCGGCCAAGTTCCGTGGTAGCACGCTCCAAGGCCACGTGGCATTCCGTCAACTCCCTGGCCAGCGAAAGGAATTGAAAATTGCCTTCGAAGAGGTGGGACAGGCGTTTCAGCGACTCCTCGGCGGCGGCATTCGAGGCCCAGTGGAGAATTCCCAGTTGGCTTGTTGCCGTGAAGGGACAGAGGTCGCGAAAAGCGGCCAGGCGGTGTTGCGGGTGCGAGGCATGATAAGCGATCAGTTCTGCAATCTGGCGGCAGTCCCCGAGGCGACCGAGAGGCCATACGGCGACGACGAGGTTCTGCTGCAAGGAAAGCAATTCCTCCAACGCGGTTCCCAGCGGGGCACTCGAACGAACGTGCTCGGCGGGCAACAGGACCAAGAGGGGCGGGCGAACTTCGTTCGCCTCGAAGCAGCGGCGGATTTCGTCTATGCGGTTCCCCGGCAGCACCGTGTGCTTCGGCAGCGGCGAAACCCGGCGGTCCGCAACCACAGACATCAGCCGGGCCCGCCAGTCAAGGCAGGGAGCAGGGGAGGGGTTGAGAGTTGAGGGTTGAGAGTTGAGAGTTGGCGCGCCCCTGGACTCTCGTCTCTCAACTCTCGACTCTTCCTGCCATTCCCCCGACGGCAGCGTATATACCTCGCGAATCAGGGGATTCCCAAGGAAGAACAGCGTCGAGGCCCCCAGCGTCGCCTCCGCTGCCAGGTCGATTACCGTCGGGCGCATCGAGTACTGGGCGATCCACTGGTGCAGCAGGAAGAAATCGAGGGCTTCGATCGACGTAGCGCCGAGCTCACCGGCCGGGGTGTCGGCCTCCGCCGTTCGCAAGGCATTGAGGTACGACTCGATCGGTCCGTAGACGCTGGACAACGTCGGTGTTTCGCTTTCATCTTGTTCGTATAGCTTCATCGAGATTCCTTCGCGGTGGGCAGGGAGTACGGAGCCAAACTCCCTGCTTCAACAATAGCCGATGTCCGGATGGTATCGCAGACGGCACGAATTGGACGGCAGGCGTTGCCGGACGCCGATCTGATCGAAGGTCCTCCGGATGAGAGCTATTTCTTTGGCATTTTGCCCTATGGCCTCCTGCATCATCGAGCCGGGCAGGAAATAGTAGTTTCCGATCACGACGGGAACGAAGACGATCTTTCCGCCATTGGCCGCAATGCTCAGGAAGAACTCCCAGTCGCCCAGGGCCTGAACGCGGGGATCGGGGCTGTAACCTTGCGTCAGGGCGAGGACTTGATCGCGGTCGAGCATGGAGAAATTGTCGATGTAATTCTCGCCGAAGATTTTCGGCTGGAAGGTCTGGTTGCTGCATAACCTGGTGACGTTGTCCTGCCAGGGGTGGAGGAGCAGGTTGCCGTAAACGATGGCCGCCCCGGTATCTTCCATCGCCCGGTGCAACACGGCAACGTTTTCCGGAATGACTTCGTTGTCGGCGTCCATGACCATCACGTGACGGTACGCGGCGCGGTGCAGTGCCCGGTTCCGCGCTTGGCATACACCGCCGTTGCGGGCCAGCGCCAGAACGCGGAGCCCCTGGTCGAAATACAGCGCTTCAAGTTGCCGCAGCAGGGCCCGCGAGCCGTCGCGCGATTGGTCGTCGACCACCAGGACTTCTCCCCCGAGATCATGCCGCCGCAACTCCTTCACGGCCGCCAGCGCCGAGGCGATCGAGCGCGGCAGGAACAGCTCATGGTTCCAATTGGGGATAGCGATGGTGACGCCCGGCCGAGCCATGTGTTCACTCCGTAAACAGGTTTACTGGCCCTTGGGCAAACGTCCCACGGATCCCAACCCTGCGGAAAAAATGCGACAACTCCGAATCCAAGGTTGGCTGCGATTGAAATTCCGCGAGAAACTGGTCGCGGACCTGGAAAAAGTCCATTTCTCGCAAGTGGGACGTGAAGTTCTCGAACGGCAGAAGCAAATTCGCGAACGGCAGGTCCATGTCCTGCGGCACGGGCTGGAAGAGGATCTTGACGGGCACTCCGCCGGTCAGGGCCGAGGCCCGGTATCGCTCGCCTTCCAGGTACAACGCATTGTGGTGCGCGCACCAGACATGGTAGCGCGAACGGCGAAGCACCGCTTGGTATTGCGCCTCGTTCAGATGCGGCCCGTCCTGACTGACGGGCGAAAGGGGCGGCAAGTAGACAAATCCGCGCGGATCGACTTCCGAGACCAAGCGATGCGCCAGGCTGACGCGGGCGTCCGTGGCGTGTCCGATCGTTGCCCACGGGATCGGCCGCTCCGCCGCGTCCCGCAGTTCGCGAAAGCGGGCAAGTTGCCCGCGCTCCCGGCGTGTCAGTGCATAGCCAATGAAGTCGTACCTGGGACGAAATTCGGCAGGCACGAGATGGCTCTGCTGATGGATATTCGAATCCACGAAGCGGTCGAAGTCGACGCGCCGCAGCAAATTGCACGTCCGGCTGAACCAACGCGTGGCCATCGAATCGAAGTTCCACACGGCCAGGAACCGGCAGTTGTAGCGGAGTGCTGCCAGCCGCCTTAGCGCGTCGGCCTCATCACTGTGGCCGGCGACGATCTCGGCCAGGTTGATGAGGAAACAGCAGTCGAACTCTCGCGGCGGCAAGTCGCGGATAGTGGCCACCTGGGCGTCAACCCGCAGATCCCGCAGGGCCTCCGCGATGCGCTGACCGATACGGTCGTAAAAGTAGTTCACATTGCCGGCGACGACGACCAGCGCGGAGGCCGCGCTGACCGAAATACGAGGTTCTTGCAATTCGCAATCGGTGCTTTGGGTTCCCAATAGCATTGCCACGCCGCTGGAAGGTCCTGGATTACGCCGAAATTGGCAGCGGATTCTAGTTCCATACGTGTTTTCATGTCAAGCGGAACACGGCAATCCCCTTCGACCGGGGGTGCAATGCAATGTCCCGTAATTGCCGGACAAATCTTCAGCCGGCGCCGAACAGTTGCATTTCATAGGGCAACAGGGGAACCAGCGGGTCGTCATCGGCTCGCGGGCCGCCGAATCGCTTCGCGGCGGTGCTCAAGAGCAAGGTCCGCCGGCCGACAGCGATGCCCGTGGCGACACAGGGCTGCGCGGAGCAATTGGCGATCGCCAGAATACCCTCGGTGCCGCCGCGCTCCAGAACCAGGATATCCTCGCCTGGCCGGGTACCCACTGGGTGGCGTGCGAAAGTGTGCTCCCGATCGGCCAAGGCGGCCCACTGCCGCCGCGCGGCCAACAACGCGGCGTAGAGCCGGCGCAGTCCGGCCTGCGGCGAACCATCGGGCCATTGCCAGGCAAGTTTCGCATGGCGAAAGGTCTTTGCGGCCTGCGGATCGGGAACTTCGCCCTGCATCGCAGGAACTGCGGCGAACTCCGCGCGCCGGCCGCGGCGCACGGCCTCCGCCAGGCCGGGGTCGCGGAAGGAACAAAAGAATGCGAAGGGCCGCGTCTCGCCGTATTCCTCGCCCATGAAAATCAACGGCGTGCAGGGCGAGAGCAACAATAGCGCCGCGGCCAACCGCTGGGCCTCGGCGGGCAACAGCGTGCCCAGTCGATCGCCCTGGGCACGGTTGCCCACCTGGTCGTGGTTCTGTACGCAGACGACAAACCGCGCGCGGTCGGTCTCGCCAGCCCGGCTGCCGTGGCGGCGGCGGAAGAAGCGGCTATAGCCGCCGTCGCGCACGAAGACCTCGTTGTAGGCCTTGACCACCTGCTCCAGCGCGCCGAAGTCCTGGTAGTAGCTCTGCCGCTCGCCGGTCAACAAGGCGTGGACGGCGTGATGGAAGTCATCGGACCATACTGCGTCCAGGCCACAGCCGCCGCGGTCCCGGTCCCGCAGCAGGCGAACGTCGTTCTGATCGGTTTCGGCGATCACGTGGACGCGGACGTTTCGCCGCAGGGCTTCTTCGTGGGCGGCCGCTTGCACGTCGGCCAGAATGTGCTCCGCGGAGAAATCATAGATCGTCTGCACCGCGTCCAGCCGCAGGCCGTCGACGTGGAAGTCGCGGACCCACATGCGGGCGTTGTCCAGGAAAAACTGCCGCACGCCGCCGCTCTCCGGACCGTCGAAGTTGATCGCGTTGCCCCAGGGCGTGTGGTAGCGATCGGTGAAATAAGGGGCGAACTGCGCCAGGTAATTGCCTTCGGGGCCGAGATGGTTGTAGACCACGTCCAGGATGACGCCCAGGCCTTCGCGATGGGCCGCGTCGACCAGTTCCTGCAAGCCACGCGGTCCGCCGTAGCTCGATTGGACCGCGTAGGGATGAACGCCGTCGTAGCCCCAATTGCGCCCGCCCGGAAACTGGGCCACGGGCATGATCTCGATGGCGGTGATGCCTAGGTCCTTGAGCGCCGGCAGCCGCGGGACAGTCGCCGCGAACGTGCCTTCGGCGGTAAACGTGCCGACGTGCAGTTCGTAGATCGCCAACTCCTCGCGCGAAACGCCTTGCCAGGCCGCGTCGGTCCAGGAAAAATCACCGGGCGAGAAGACGGCCGAGGGGCGGTGGACACTTTCGGGCTGCCACCGGGAGGCGGGGTCAGGGAAATCCTGGTTGTTCCCTAAGCGATAGGCGTAGCGCAGGCCGTCGTCAACGTGGGCCTCGGCGTGTACGAAGCAATTATTCCCTTCCGGCTGCATGGCGATCTCACGGCGATCGCCCCCGCGAAAGAACACGAGCCACACGCGATCAGAATAGGGCGCCCAAATGCGCCACAGCACACCGCCGTCGCCTTGGCGAAGCGCGCCTTGCGGAAGATATACGGGAAGCTCGTTCATAGCGTCATCACGTGACATTGCACGGCAAAACACTCTTTATTGTACCAAGGTAGCAGGCACGCTCCGTGTGCCGTCCGCTAACTCTGACGCGTCCAGGTGGACGGCACCCGACCCGCAAGCGGGTACCCCGTGCCTGCTACTTCGGGCGTACCACGGCGACGATTTATCGCAGGAGGCCTCGCGCTCGCAATACCGGCTTTAGCCGGCAGTGGGGCACGAATCCGGCTAAAGCCGGTGCTACAAACGAGACCTTGGCTTTTTTACAGCCGGCGTTGTAAAATTAGCCGTGGGATGATCGGAACAATAAGCGGTCGCGAGATGAAGATATTTTTTAAGGTACTCGCCGTGATACTTCAACGATGGATCGTGCAGCCGTGGGTCGGCTACGCGCTGGCGGTCGTGCTGTTGGCATGCGCGACCGTGCTGCGTTTCGGGCTCGACCCGGTACTGAAGACATCGGGGCCGCTAGCACTCTATTATGTCGCGGTGGCCGGCGCCGCCTGGTATGGCGGCTGGAAGCCGGGCGTATTGGCCCTAGCGGGTGGCGGCCTGTTGGCCGACTATTTCTTCATCGCGCCGCGCGGAACGATCGGCATCCACCACCTGGAACACCTGATTGCAATGGTGCTGTACGTCGTCGTGGGGCTGGTCATGGTCGCTCTGACCGAGGCCTTGCGGCGGAGTCGCCGCCGCGCCGAGGATGCCCGCGGCGAACTGGCCGCCGCGAACCAGGCCTTGGCCAACGAGATCGTCGAGCGCAAGCGGGCCGAACAGTTCCTGCTGGAAAGCGAGCAGCGGTTCCGGGGGTACTTCGAGCAGGCCCTGGTGGGCATGGCCATGCTCACCGAACGCAAGGAATGGATCGAGGTCAACCAACGGCTGTGCCGGCTGCTGGGGTATACGGAGGAGGAACTCTTTCACACGACTTGGACCGCGTTGACCCCTGCCGACGACGCGGCCGAAGACGAGGCGCAGTTCCAACGGCTTCTCGACGGGGTCGTCAAGGGCTACATCGCGGACAAGCGTTTCATCTGCAAGGACGGCACGATCCTCTGCGCGAGCATCTCGGCCCAGCGGATGCGAAAGGACGACGGCACGCTGGACTGCATCCTGGTGCTGATGCAGGACATCACCGAGCGCAAGGCGGCCGAGGCGGCGCTGCGCGACAGCGAGGCCCGGCACCGCGCCATCCTCGAAGCCACCCTCGACGGCATCATCACCATCGACGAACGTGGGACTATCGAATCGGCCAATCCGGCCACCGAGCGGCTGTTCGGCTATCGCGCCGGCGAAATGATCGGCGGCAACGTCAAGATGCTCATGCCTTCGCCCTATCACGAAAGGCACGATGGCTACCTGGGCAACTACGCGCGGACGGGCCAGCGGAAGATCATCGGCATCGGCCGCGAAGTGGTGGGGCGGCGGAAGGACGGTTCGACCTTCCCCATGGACCTTTCGATCAGCGAGATCGTGGTCGGCAATCGCCGCCTCTTCACCGGAATGGTCCACGACGTCACCGATCGCAAGCAGGGCGAAGAGGAACTGCGCAAGGCCCGCGACGAACTGGAGGTCCGCGTGCAGGAGCGCACGGCCGAACTGCACCGGGCCAATCTGCAATTGTCGCAGGCGAAAGACGCGGCCGAGGAGGCCAACCGCGCCAAGAGCGCGTTCCTGGCCAATATGAGCCACGAAATCCGCACGCCCATGAACGCCATCATCGGCATGACGGAACTCGTGCTCGAAGGCCAGCTCGCGGCCCGGCAGCGCGACTTCCTCAAGGTCGTGGCCGAGTCGGGACAGTCCCTCCTGCGGCTGATCAACGACATCCTCGATTTTTCCCGCATCGAGGCGGGCAAGGTGACCCTCAGCGAGGTCGATTTCGATCTCGACGAGAACCTGGGCGACACGATGCGAGCCCTGGCCATCCGCGCGCAGGACAAGGGGCTGGAACTGGCCTGCCGCATTCGCCCCGAGGTGCCCATGTTCCTCCACGGCGATCCCGATCGCCTGCGGCAGATCGTGGTCAATCTGGTGGGCAACGCCATCAAGTTCACGCAGAAGGGCGAAGTCATCCTCGACGTGACGCGGGAGCCGGGCGAAGACCACGCGAGAGTTGAGAGTCGAGAGGAAAGAGTTGAGAGTCAAGAGGCAATCGCGATTGGCCCTCAACTCTCAGCCCTCAACTCTCCGCTTCCAACTCTCAACTCTCGACTCTGCACTCTCCGCTTCTCCGTGAGCGACACCGGCATCGGCATCCCGCAAGACAAGCAGAAGGCCATCTTCGAGATGTTCGAACAGGCCGATACGACGATGACGCGGCGCTTCGGCGGTTCCGGCCTGGGACTGGCCATCGCGTCGCGGCTGGTCGATCTGATGCGGGGCCGCATCTGGGTCGATAGCGAACTGGGCCACGGCAGCACCTTTCATTTCACCGTCAGGCTGGAAACGGGCCGCGAAATCCCCAGCCAGAAGCGGTCGGGCCAGCTTATGGCCATTCACGGCTCGCGGGTCCTGGTGGTCGACGACAACGCCACCAACCGGCAGATTCTCGAGGAAATCCTCCGCAGTTGGGGCATGGAACCGGTGTGCGTCTCCGGAGGACGGCAGGCCATCGGGACCCTGCGCGCGGCCCACGATCGGCATCGGCCGTTTCAACTCGTGCTCACCGACGCCCACATGCCGGAGGTCAGCGGCTTCGGCATGGTCGAAGAAATCCGCGGCGATAGCAACCTGGACAGCACCGTGATCATGATGTTGACCTCGGGCGACCAGGCGGACGACGTGGCCCGTTGCGAGGCCCTGGGTATCGCCGCCTACCTGATGAAGCCCATCAAGCAGTCGGACCTCTTCGACGCGATGGTCATGGCCCTGAAGGTCGCCGGCCCGGAAGACGCCGCGGCTGAAGCGGCGCAAGTCGCGCGGGTACGGGCGACCGGCCCGCTACGAATCTTGCTGGCCGAAGACAGCCTGGTCAACCAGAAGCTGGCGGTGGCCCTGTTAAGCGCGCACGGACACGAGGTGACAATCGCCGGCAACGGCCGCGAGGCGGTTGCCGCGGTCGCCCGCGAGCGGTTCGACGTGGTGCTCATGGACGTGCAGATGCCCGAAATGGACGGCCTGGAGGCCACGGCCGCCATTCGCGGGCGCGAGCGCGTGCATGGGGGACACGTGCCCATCATCGCCATGACCGCGCACGCCCTCAAGGGCGATCGCGAGATCTGCCTGCAGGCCGGCATGGACGAATACATCCCCAAGCCGATCCGCGCGGAGCAGTTGTTTGATACTATTGAGAACCTCTGTGCGGAGGCCGGAGGTCTGACATCCGACCTCCGGCCTCTGACTTCCGCTGTGAACTGGGCGGAGGCCCTGGAGTCGGTCGAGGGCAATCGCGAGACGCTGGAAACGATGGTCGAGGCGGCCCTGGTGGAACTTCCGCAACTCACGGCCGCGATTCACACCGCGGCGGCCGACCACGACGCCGCCGCGCTGCGGCGGGCCGCTCACACGCTCAAGGGATCGCTCCGCTACTTCAGCAGCGGCGCGGCCTACGAGGATGCCTGCCAATTGGAGCAGATCGGGCAAGAGGAACGCCTGGCCGACGCGGAACAACCTTTGAACGTGCTCGACGGCCACGTGGACCAAGTCATCCAGGCGCTGCTGGAGTATCACGCGGTACGCGAAACGGTGTCAGGCCAGGCGTGAGTACCTGGTGCTCCAACCGGTCTAACCTCAAGAAACGACACAAGCCCTTGGAAACCAAGGGCTTGTATCTACTACCCCCTAGGGGAGTGGGTTGGCAAAAACTTAACTCCTTATGGGGCAACGACTTGCAACTTCGTTCGCCCACAAATTGCCCTAAAATTCGCCCAAATTGCCCTAGGCTTTCTCGATGGGCATGGCGTGTTTCAAGGCCCACGACCACATTCTAGCACTCTTGATCGCTGTCTTCCAGCCGGATCGCCTGTGCCGCTAGGCAGCATTGCAGATCGGTTCGGCATGGTCGCCGCCTCTACCATCATGCAGACCGTCTCACCTCCCCCATCCTGCCCTTGCCTACCCAAGCCGTCATCGGGCAAAATATGGCCTGCACCCAAGGACATGGAGGTCACGATGGCCACGAAGAAGAAACTGAAGTTGCCGAAGCCCAGGAAGCCGCAGACACCGCCAAAGTTCTCGGTAGGGGACCGAGTGTGGGTCAAATACGGGATTGCCGACCCCGACTTTCCCGACATTCCGCTAGGCGGTTGGACTGGTACTCTCACCGAAGTCGATCAGCGTGGTCGATTTCCTCTGTATGACGTTGAATGGAGCCAGTCCACCCTTGACAGCATGCACCCCATTTTTCGCAAGCGGTGCGAGCGGGACGGGCCCTACGAAACGAGTTCTC
>Ga0302320_10016235_pt1 | contig 15231 bp, 10 predicted proteins | sample Bog_T0_3_FD_202130 | JGI IMG/M metagenome (GOLD analysis project Ga0302320, IMG submission 202130) | Peat permafrost microbial communities from Stordalen Mire near Abisko, Sweden - Bog_T0_3 | ecosystem: Environmental > Terrestrial > Soil > Wetlands > Peat | place: Sweden: Abisko, Stordalen Mire... | reverse complement strand
GCGGCCAGTTAAGGTGGTCATTACTGGCTGCACATCCGCGCTGGCCACGGTGACGGGTTTGTCCGCAGGCAAGTCAATGTCGAGCTGCTCATCGAGAATGAGGATGTTTTTCTCGAATGAATATTCCAGCCAGAAGTGCCCTGGGACATCGGGCTTGAGGGTGCGCAGTATTAGCTCGTATTCGAGCGTGTCACCCACGCCCAGGCCCTTCACCGCAACATGTTTCTGGTGAATGTCGGAGTACATAGGCGCCTGGCGCGTCACGTCGGCCGGCAAATCCTGAATATTGTAGTCGGGGGTGACGACCACGGAGCCATCTGGCTTGATCACGCGAACGTAGCCCACATCTATCTGCTGATTTGAAGCAGTGTAGGTAAAGGTGAGGACTGCCATTTCCTTCACGCCTGCGTCGGCAAGGATGCGCACACGTGCGATGGTTTCGCGCGTACCGGTCCCATCAGCCTCCTCGCGGACGCGTGTATAGATTTTGTCGAAGACGAGGGCTTCCTTTGAAACGTCGAGCGCCTTCGGGACTGCCGCGGGCTGGTTCTTTTCAGGGTTTTCCAGAGAAGGCTGCGGGGTTCCGCTTCCGGTCTGAGCCGTTGCAGACGAAAGACAAGAAAAGCAGACCGCCAAGGTGAGCGTGAGCAGTTTGCTGGCGGGGAAAGATGCGTTCAAACGGCGCATCGGTGGCGTGATCATGCAGTGCATTGGATGTATCACCCGATAGCTGGAACAATATCCGAGACAAAATTGACGGAATGTGACGAACGCCACAGGGCTACCCGGTGCCTTGATGAAGGCACGGAACCATGCGCTAAGCTTGATCCAGCTCTGCGAAGAGGTCGGCAAGCACGATGCGAATGGGCGTTTCGGGAATCAGCAGTTCGCCGGAGCGGGCAAGTTCCAGGCCTTCAACTGTGCCGCGATAACCGACGCGCGCAGCCGGGTCGATGATCCAAACATGCTCGATGCCGAAGGCGCGGTATTCCGCAGCCTTTGCCGCGGTGCGGCGCAATGTGTCTTCCGGCGACTGAATCTCGATGACTAAAAGCGGAGGATGCGTGAGAATGCGCTCACGAGGCGTTCCAGTGCGCAGAATGGACACGTCGGGCACGCGGAAATGATCGCGCTGGGTTTGAACACGCTGCTCGGGAAGGCAGATTACACCCCACTCCGAGCGGTGATTGTTGAATAATGCTGCCAGAATCCCTTGTAGAAATGCATGTTCGAACTCGCCCAAGTCGCGCTCCTCGATCACTCCGCCTACGTACTCGCAGTCGTGCTCATAGACGGTCGAGAGGTACTCCTCGACGCTGACCGGCTTGTCGAAAACGGGCTGCGTTGCCATGAAGACAGTATCCTCCGATTTGAGCGACTTCGCTAGAGTTCCGTCGATTGCCCCTCCACCAGTTCCTTGCACTTTGCGATAAACTCCGCCAGCGGTACCGAGCCCTGGTCGCCTTTGCCGCGCGTCCGCACACTCACCGCGTTCGCCACTTCTTCCTTGTCGCCGAAGACCAAAATGTAAGGCGTCTTCTGGTTAGCGAAGTCGCGAATCTTTCCGTTCATTTTCTCGTTGCGATCGTCGATTTCAACCCGCAGCCCGGCCGCTTTGAGTTCAGCCTCGACCTTGCGCGCATAGGCATGATGCCGCTCGCTGATCGGCACCAGACCCACCTGCACCGGCGCAAGCCACAGCGGAAATGCTCCGCCATAGTGCTCGATCAGCACGCCGAAGAACCGCTCGACTGAGCCGAACAATGCGCGGTGGACCATCACCGGTTGATGCCGTTCGCCGTCTTCACCTACGTATTCGAGCTCGAAGCGGGCAGGGAGAGTGAAGTCGAACTGGACTGTGGACAACTGCCACAGGCGGCCCAGCACGTCTACAAGCTTGATGTCGATTTTGGGACCGTAGAAAGCAGCTTCGCCGGGGATTGTTTTGTATTCGATCCCTTTCCGTTCGAGAGCTACGCGCAATGACCCCTCCGCAAGTGCCCAGCCCTCGTCGGAACCGGCATACTTGGCGCGGTCGTTCGGATCCCAGGTTGAGAGCTCGACCTTGAACTCGGAGAAGCCGAAGGTCTTGAGGACTGCCTCGGCAAAGTCGATGCAGGCCACTATCTCGTCTTCAATCTGTCCCGGCGTGCAGAAGATGTGGGCGTCGTCCTGCGTGAAGCCGCGGACGCGCAGCAGGCCGTGCATGGTGCCCGAGCGCTCGTAGCGGTAGACATTGCCTAACTCGGCATAACGCTGAGGCAAATCGCGGTAGCTGCGCGGCGAGCTCTTGTAGATGAGAATGTGACCAGGGCAGTTCATCGGCTTCAGCCGGTATTCGGCGTCATCCAGTTCCATGGGCGAGTACATGTTTCCGGCGTAGTGACCCTCATGTCCGCTGACCTTCCACAGTTCGCGGCGCATCACGTGGGGCGTAAAGACCATCAGGTAGCCGCGGCGGAGACACTCGTCGCGCATCCAGTCTTCCATCACCTTGCGCACAATGCCGCCTTTGGGGTGCCAGAAGACGAGACCGGGGCCGGCCAGTTCCTGAATGCTGAACAAGTCCAATTGCTTGCCCAGCAGCCGATGGTCGCGCTTGGCTGCTTCTTCAAGCCGCGCAAAGTGTGCGTCCATCTCTTTTTGCGAGAAAAACGCGGTTCCGTAAATCCGCTGCAATTGCGGATTCTTTTCATCGCCCAGCCAGTAAGCCCCCGCTAGCGAGAGTACTTTGTAAGCCTTCACGCGCCCCGTCGACGGGACATGCGGCCCGCGGCAGAAGTCGACAAATTTCCCATTCCGATAGAAGCTGACCTCTGCGCCCGGCTCAGTGAATTTGGTCACAAAGTGCGTCTTCATGAAGTCGCCGTCGCGGTTAAACTCGTCCAGCGCCTGCTCGCGAGGTTCATACTCGCGGACAAAAGGCTCGTTGCGCGCGACCACTTCGCCCATCTTCGTTTCGATTGCGGCCAGGTCGTCGGGGGTAAAGTTCTTCTCGCGATAAAAGTCGTAGAAGAATCCGGCATCCGTGGCCGGTCCATGGCCCAGCTTGGTCTCCGGAAAGAGCTCAAGTACTGCCGTCGCCAGCACATGCGCGGCAGAGTGGCGAACCACCTTCAGCGCTTCGGCGTCCTTCTCGGTCACCAGCTCGAGGCGCGTGTCCGCTGCGAGTGGCGTTGTAAGGTCCACCAGGCGCGGCGCAGCCGCATCTTCCGCGGCATACATGGCTGCTTCCGCCGATTCCTCGCCCGGTGCAGCCTTCGCTTTTACCTCAGTCACGGGGGTCAGGCGGGCGACAACGGAGGCTGCGGCCAGCCTCGGCGAAATCGAGTTGGCAATCTCAAGCGGTGTTGTGCCTGTTGGCACTTCGCGAACGGACCCATCGGGCAAATGTACGGCAATTGTCTGCGTGCTCATGATTTTGTCTACGTCCTGAGTTTTCCGGCCACGGCCTGACCTGCAGCCGTGGCAACTCTTCAGGATATACCGCAGGTCGCCGGAACAAACGGCCGGCAGCGCGCGTACTTGCATCCCAGTTGCTAAAAGGGAAACATTCCGCAATCCGCAGGAATCGCCTGTGCGGTTGCCAAAGCAACAACCAATTTCAGAACGAGGTCACCCCATGCACAAGTGTCTAAGGGTCTTGCCGGCCCTTGCTTTCTTCACAGTTCTCTGCCTTGGAATCGCAAACGCGCAACCAGCCATTCAGCCAACCGTGGATATCACAAAGGTCCCCGCTGCCGCGCAGCCCTCCGCCAACTTCAATGCCGACGCTGCGACTGAAGCGTACATGGCCATGATTCCGCCGGCGGCCACCGCTCGTTCCAACTCTTACTTCGAAGGAGGCTACTGGCTCGTTCTTTGGGACTTCCTCTATGCCTCAGTCGTCTGCCTGATTCTCCTCAACTTCCGCTGGTCCGCCCGCATGCGCAACTTCGCCGAGCGGATCACCCGCTTCAGGTGGTTGCAGGACGCCCTTTACTGGGGACAGTTTGCGCTGTTGACCTACCTGCTGAGTTTCCCGTGGGATTTCTACGAGAATTTTGTCCGCGAACACCAATACGGCCTGGCCACACAAACCTTCGGCCCGTGGATGGGCGATGAAGGCAAGGGGATGCTGGTCAATCTGGTGGCGGGCGCCATCGTTTTGATGGTTCTCTTCGCCATCGTGCGCAAGCTGCGAAATACCTGGTGGATTTGGGGCGCCATCGTAACCATCTGCCTGATGATGGTGGCGATCGCGCTGGGTCCGGTCTATATCCAGCCCATTTTCAATAAAGTTACCCGGTTGAACGATCCAAAAATCACCACACCCATCCTGAGCATGGCGCACGCCAACGGCATTCCCACAAATGATGTCTACGAGATCGACGCCAGCCGCCAGACCACGCGCATGAGCGCGAATGTCAGCGGCTTTGCCAACACCATGCGCATTACGCTCAACGACAACCTGCTGCGTCGCGGTTCGCCGGAAGAGATTCAGGCCGTCATGGGCCACGAGATGGGCCACTACGTCATGAACCACATTCCGAAGTTCATCCTCTTCTTGTCGATCGTGAGTGTGGTCTTCTTTGCCTATCTGCGTTGGGGACTGGCCTGGACCCTGGCGCGCTGGGGAGAGCGCTGGCAGCTTCGCGGAATCACCGACCCAGCCGTTCTTCCTCTGGTCTTTCTGCTGGGCGGAATCTTTTTCTTTGTCCTTACTCCCATCATGAACACTGAGGTTCGCTCGCAGGAGAAAGAGGCCGATATGTTCGGCCTCAACGCAGCCCGCCAGCCCGATGGTTTTGCCCAGGCCGCCATTCACCTTTCCGAATACCGCAAAATGAGGCCTGGCAAGCTCGAAGAGTGGGTTTTCTACGACCATCCCAGCGGCTACGACCGCATCCATTCCGCCATGGTGTGGAAGGGCGAGAACCTGCAACTGTTTGAGGAAAAGCCGGTTGTGGCAGGCTCCCATTGAGGGTCTGGCGTCCCCTCGCGCGCTGGTCCCACGAATAGGGGATCAGCGCCTGCCCCCAAAGACTGCGACTCTTGCCGCAACGGGGAATGGTCAGTCGTGTCCTGGGTTCACTAATGTCACTCTCGTGGCTGGGAAGGCCCAGCAAGAACGAGGCAAGAACATGCAGGTACTGTGCAAGCGCACGAAGGGAAACGCTGAGGCTCATTGCTGCATCTGTGGCCAAGGATTCGTGATGTTTTGGGAGCGGCAATCACCCGCCGAGCGCGCGGAAACTCTCCGCGAAATTCAACAGACGATGCGCAAACAGCATCGCAACCATCCCGGCCCCGAGGCGCACCCGCAGGGTGGCTTTCTGGTTCCGGAGTGGAACGGCCCCATTGCCTTCTCTGGCGCAGCCATTCTGGGCCATGCGCCGAGCTGGGCGCTTTAAGGCTGAACGCAAATAAAGGGCCATAAGCCCTGTTCCGGAGTTGCGATTCAGTCGATATTGCGCATGGGAGTGGTTCCTGGGGGGAATCGCAACCGGGCGCAGGCAGCAACGACCAGGCTCACAGGCTTGCAGTTCGAGCCGGCAAAAACAAGAACATAAGCCCAGGTCGAGAAAAGTAAGCTGTCTTCCTGGAGTTCACCTCGTAGCCTTGCAGCACGAGCCTGAACTCTCACAAATTGGCGCAATGCCAGATGCTGGCCAGCGACTTCACCCTTTGAGGTCATCGCTGCCAGCATCGCTTTTTGGGCCGCAAACCTATCCAGCCGGCGCTGAAGCTTCAACGCGGCTCACCGCGGCCCTCTGCGATGCCAATTCATCTCAACCTGGCCGATCCTGAAGCAAACGAGGGGCAGAGATCTCCTGCGCCCTCGTTTGTATGTCTCCTAGATTCTGCCGAATCCGGCCGGGAAGCTTACAGCGGCTGAACGTCCGCAGCCTGCCATCCCTTGGGTCCCTTCACCACGTTGAACTGCACGGCTTGACCCTCTTGCAAGCTCTTGAAACCACTTGAGTTGATCGCAGAGTAGTGCACAAAAACATCTTCGCCGTTCTGACGCGAGATAAAGCCGAAGCCCTTCGCGTCATTGAACCATTTCACAGTACCTTGTTCCATTTTGATCGTGTTTCCTGAATTGAATTGCGCTGGATGAATCGGAGCGACCACTGGCAGATTCTTGCTTGGTTGGGCGAGTGCTGCTCACGCCCGCTTCGGCTCTAACGCTGGAAATAGTGTAGCATTTTGCTCAAAAAACAGATCAGAAATTCTGCCCAACTACCCCATCTCGTGATTCCCAATTCCGGAACCTATTGACCAGTATGGGCTTATTTCTGGCCACCTCGCTGTGATACCGTGGAAGGTCGCCATGCTCCACGATCCCGTTCCAAGCCTGTTATCCCGCGCCACTGAGCTGCTTGAATCCGAGTTCGCAGCGCTCCCCCCGTTTCATTCCGCCTTCGATACCGAAGCCGTTGCCGGAGTTCTGGAGCAGACCGCGCATCGGCTGGGTGACAATTATCCCTACTTCCACCCGCTCTATGCCGGGCAGATGCTCAAGCCGCCCCATCCCGTGGCGCGGGCCGCCTATGCCCTGGCCATGAACATCAACCCCAACAACCACGCGCGCGACGGCGGACGCGCCAGCTCGGAGATGGAGATCGAGGCGGTCGCGGAGATCGCCGCCATGTTTGGCTGGACAGAATTACTGGGCCATCTCACATCGAGCGGAACGATTGCAAACCTCGAAGCGCTTTGGGTCGCCGGACAATTTGCGCCGAGCCGCCGCATTGTCGGATCGGAACAGGCACACTATACCCACAAGCGCATCTCGGCAGTTCTGAAGCTGGAGTACGCGGGCATTCCCGCCGACAGCCGCGGGCGGATGGATCTTGAAGCTCTGGAAGCCGAACTGCGCAAAGGGGATGTGGGCACAGTTGTGGTTACGCTAGGCACAACGGCTATCGGCGCCGTCGATCCCCTGGTAGAAATCCTCGCGTTGCGTGCACGTTACGGCTTCCGAGTGCATGTGGATGCGGCCTATGGCGGTTACTTCCGGCTGATTCCGGCGGAACTCGACGAGCCGGCCCGCCAGGCATTTGCAGTCATCCACCAGGCCGATTCCATTGTCATCGATCCGCATAAGCATGGCCTCCAACCCTATGGATGCGGCTGCGTGCTATTCCGCGACCCGTCGGCTGGGCGGTTTTACAAGCACGACTCGCCCTATACCTACTTCACATCAAAGCAGTTACATCTGGGAGAAATCAGCCTGGAGTGTTCTCGCGCCGGCGCGGCAGCTGTAGCGCTGTGGGCCACGCAGAAGCTGCTTCCGCTCGTGCCTGATGGGGAGTTTGCCCGTGGACTCGCTCGAGGGCGATCCGCTGCGCTCGAACTTGACCGGCGCCTGCGGCAGGACGCGCGGTTTCAGCCCTTCGCAGCGGGAGCTCCAGAACTCGACATCGTGGTTTGGAAGCTGAAAGCGAAGACGCCGGAAGAGGCTTCGCGGGGTGCGCAGGAAGTTTTTGCGGCATCTGCCCGGCGAGACCTGCACCTGGCTCTTGTAGAATTGCCGCTGAATTGGTTTCAACCTTTGTCCGGGGCAGACTCGTCAGCCAATAAAGCGGGCGGCGGCGCGAACACCGTAACATGCTTGCGCTCCGTGTTGATGAAGCCCGAGCACGAAGAATGGCTCGGCAGAATCTGGGAACGGCTGACCGCGGCGACCGCGGAAGTGCTGGGAGAGTAAACGCAATGGAAGTTCTGATAGGTGTTTTGGCCAAAGGTGAAAACGTTCTCATTCAAAGCGGAAAGATTTCCCTGCTCATCCACCCGAGGTTCGAATCCGTCGCCCCTCCTTTCCACAGCCCATCGCGGTCGAGTTCGTACCGCTCGAGAAAGTGACCCGCAATGCATGATCCAGCAATACTTCGCTCCGCGCACGTCGCGCGCTTCGAGGCTGAGCCGGCAATCTTTGCCGCGCCCGGCCGGGTCAATCTGATCGGCGAACACACCGACTACGCCGAGGGATTCGTGATGCCCGTGGCAATCGAGTTCGCTACCCTGGCCGCCATTTCGCCCCGAACCGACGGGAAAATCGTCCTCTACTCGGAGAACTACAACCAGGAGCGGACCTTCGACGCGAAAGCAATGACGTCAGCCGCCAGCCAGCATTGGACCGACTACCCGCTCGGCGTAATTTCCATTCTGGCCGGTGCAGGGTATGCGACTCCCGGCTTCAGCCTCAGCCTCTGGGGCGATGTCCCTCTCGGTTCGGGACTTTCGAGTTCCGCTGCCCTCGAAGTGGCCACTGCGCTGGCGGTCCTGTCGCTCATCGGCGTGAGTCTTCCTGGCCCGGCGCTCGCACGCCTCTGCCAGCGGTCTGAGAATGAGTTCGTGGGTGCAAACTGCGGCATCATGGACATGTTCATCTCCGCCAATGGCGTCAAAAACCATGCCCTGTTGCTCGATTGCCGCGACCTCAGCTATAAGTTGGCGCCAATTCCCGGCCACGTGGCGCTGGTGATCGCCAACACCATGGTCAAGCACTCGGTGGCCGGGGGCGACTACGCCACCTGCCGCGCCCAGGTCGAAGAAGCCTGTGCCATTATCGCCAGCCATCGGCCCGGAGTGCCTTTTCTGCGCGACGCAACAGTTGAAGATCTTGAGAGATGGGGCCATGAGATGTCCCCCATCGTTTTCAAGCGCGCCCGGCACGTTATCACCGAAAACCTGCGCACCATGGCCGCAGCCGATGCATTGCTCAAGGGAAATCTAACCGAACTGGGCCGCCTGATGGCCGAGGCGCACGCGAGCTATAGCCAGGATTTCGGCGCAAGTTGCGTCGAAGCAGACGCCATGGTGGCTCTGGCGCAGGATTTGCCCGGCCTGATCGGCGCGCGGCTCACGGGCGGCGGATTCGGCGGTTGCACCATCAACCTGGTGGAACAGGGAGAGGCAACCGGCTTTGCCGAGACGCTCGCGGAACGGTATGCCGGGCAGATCGGCATCGCACCGCAGATTCACATCTGCCATGCCTCGGGTGGCGCTCACCGAATTGACTAGGCCGAATCAGTCCGCATACCCGAACTTAATGCCTTGGTCTCCTTGCCCATCGCCGTCTCGTCTGGCCCGGAGAGGGAATCACTCGAAGGTGGAAGGGAATTCAGTGGCCTCCCTTGTTAAACTTGAGACTTGTTTATTCCGATAAGGACAGTTGGAGTTGCCTTGCGGCCATCCACCTGGCATCAAAATACTCAGGGCGCCGCTTAGCAAGTCTTGAAGCGTCGCGGAGAAATAGACACAATGCAGCCCACATCCACAAAGCCCTTCTCGTACGAAACCTTCCCCAGTTCGGGCCAGGTTGCCTATTTCTCGATGGAAATCGCCATCAACCCCGGCATGCCCACCTACTCCGGCGGCCTGGGGGTTCTGGCTGGCGACACGCTTCGTTCGGCCGCCGACCTCGGCGTTCCCCTGGTGGCCTTTACGCTCCTGCACCGCAAGGGATACTTCCAGCAGCATCTTGACAGCTCCGGCACGCAAAGCGAGGAAGTTCAGCAGTGGAATCCCGCTGATTTCTGCACCGAAGAGCCGGCCCGGATTACGGTTTCAGTTGAAGACCGCACGGTGACCGTGCGTGCCTGGCGCTACGATCTGGCCGGCCGCTACGGACATGTAGTTCCCATCTTCCTGCTCGATACCGACCTCGACGGCAACTCCGGATGGGATCGCGGGCTGACAGATCACCTCTACGGCGGCGACACCAACTACCGCCTGCAGCAGGAGATTGTGCTCGGCATGGGCGGCGTGCGCATGGCGCATGCGCTGGGCTACAGGCTCAATGTTTACCACATGAACGAAGGCCATGCCGCGCTGCTGGTTCTCGCGCTGCTCGAACGTCAATTGGGCGGCGGTCCGCTGGGCGCGGCCACCGAATCCGACATCGAAATGGTGCGCAGGAAGTGCGTCTTTACCACGCACACCCCGGTTCCCGCCGGCCACGATCGCTTCTCTACCGAGCAGACCATTCGCATCCTCGGCGGCGATCGCACGGCCCGCCTTGAGAAGCAGGGTTGTTTTCGCGACGGCATGTTGAACATGACTTTGCTGGCGCTGCGTTTTTCCCGCTATGCCAATGGCGTCGCCATGCAGCATGGCAAAGTTTCCCGCGAAATGTTTCCTGAGTTCGCCATCGATTCCATCACCAACGGCGTCCACGCCCCCACCTGGGTGTCGGAGCCTGTGCAGCAAATGCTCGACGCGCACATTCCAGCCTGGCGCCGCGACAATCTTTACCTCAGAAACGCAATCGATCTGCCGGAGTGGGAGATTCTGCAGGCGCACGCGCGAGCCAAAGAAGAGTTGCTGACTGAAGTTGCGTCGCGCACGGGCCTGGTACTCAATCCAAAGGTGCTGACGCTTGGCTTTGCCCGCCGCGTGGCCACATATAAGCGCGCAACCCTCCTTTTCACCGATCCTGAGAGGCTGGTGAAGATCGCTACTGCCGCAGGCGGCCTGCAGATTCTCTACGCCGGCAAGGCCCACCCCCAGGACGAACCCGGCAAGGCGCTCATTCATCAGGTGGTTGAAGACGCAGCCCGGCTCTCGAACGATGTGTTGCGGATTGTCTATCTTGAGAACTACGACTGGAACCTGGGTGCGTTGCTCACCGCAGGCGTGGACGTCTGGGTGAACACGCCAAAGCGCCCCTACGAGGCTTCGGGAACCAGCGGCATGAAGGCTGCGCTGAACGGCGTTCCCAGCCTGTCGATTCTCGATGGGTGGTGGATCGAGGGATGCATCGAGGGTCAGACCGGCTGGGCTATCGAAGACGGCGCCAACGACGCCGAAGAGGCCGAGTCACTCTACAGCAAGCTTGAGTCCGCCGTCGTTCCGCTCTATCTCGACACACCCGAGAAATGGGCGCGCCTGATGCGCAATACCCTTGCCTTCAACGGTTCCTACTTCAACACCAACCGCATGGTCAAGCAATACACGCGCAATGCCTATTACCCGGTGAAGTTGATTGATCAAGCCAAAGTCCGCGAAGAAGTCTTCGCGGACTGAGAGTCGGAACCGCTTACGACGGCGGCCGAATTTCGCTCGACGTGCCGCCCGCCGCGGGAATGTATCCCTTCAGCGTGTAATCCATCACCATGCGGTCGGCATTGAATCGCCAGCCCAGCGTGCGAATGGTCCGCTTCATTCGCTTGATCCATCCCCGCGGCAGTCCATCGCGGTCGCGCTGGTAGAACAGCGGAATCAGTTCATCGTGCAGCACGCGATAAAGATCTTCGCCGTCGCGGCTGTCGTGCACGTCCATGTTCGAGTGCGTTCTGCCCAGCCCGATGGCGAATCCATTGAGCCCGTCGTAGGCCTCGGCCCACCAGCCATCCAGAACGGAAAGATTCAGCCCGCCGTTCAGCACCACCTTTTGTCCGCTGGTGCCTGAAGCCTCGAGCGGCCGCCGCGGATTGTTCAGCCACACATCCACGCCCTGAACCAGGTAGCGTCCCACGTTGATGTCGTAATCCTCGATAAACACAAACTTGTTCGCGAACTTGGGATCGCGCATCAGATCCGCAATCTGCTGCAACACCCTCTTTCCCGGCTCGTCGTGCGGATGCGCCTTGCCGGCAAAGAGGAACTGCACGGGCCGCTTTGGATCGTTGACCATTGAAGCGAGTCGTTCCATGTCGGCGAGAACCAGGTTTGCGCGCTTATACGTTGCGAAGCGGCGGGCAAAGCCGATCGTCAAGGCATCGGGCGAAAGAATCTTGTCCAGCTTCTTGAGAGTCTCCTGCGGCTCATTCCGTCGTTCCGCCTGCTCCCGCGCACGGCGTCGTGCAAAAGCGAGCAACTGCGCCTTCAGGCTCAGATGCGTCTCCCACAGCTCGCCGTCGTCCACCTTCTCGATTTCAGCCCAGGTTTGCGCTCTTCCGGTGCGATATTGCCAGCCAACTCCGAGGTGGCGATCGTAGAGCCGGCACATTTGCGGCGCAAGCCACGACGGCACGTGCACGCCGTTCGTAATGTGCCCAATCGGAACCGCGTCTTCCGACCTGCCCGGATAAAGACACTTCCACATGGCGCGTGAAACCTCGCCGTGCAAGGACGAAACCGCATTGACGCGGCGGGAGAGTTTTAGCCCAAGGACCGTCATGCAGAACTGTTCCCCGTGGTCGGTTGGATACTCACGGCCAAAGCCCATCAGGTTGTCATGTGAGATTCCGAGTTGCTCGCGAAGGGGTCCCAGGTGCTCTTCAATCAAATCTGAGCTGAAGCGGTCGTGGCCCGCAGGCACCGGAGTATGCGTCGTAAACACCACTTCCCGGGGAATCTGGCTAGCCGCGGTGTTGAAGTTCACGCCTTCTTCGACCATGCGGTTGCGAATCGCTTCGAAGACCGCGAAGCCGCTGTGTCCCTCGTTGAGGTGCAAAACGCCCGGAGAGATGCCCATGGCCTTTAGAGCGCGGAACCCACCCACGCCCAGCAGCAACTCCTGGCGAATACGTGTGCGCGCGTCCCCGCCATACAAGCGGGAGGTGGTTTCAAGATCCTCGGGCGCATTCCCGGGCACATTCGAGTCCAGCAGCAGCAGGTCGCACCGTCCCACCTTCACCCGCCAGACCTTTGCGCGCATCAATCCGCGGCGGGTCTCAATCTCCACCACAACCGGCTCGCCACTGACGCCAATCGCCGGCTGCATGGCCAACTGGTTGATGTCGGTCTGCAGATATTCCTCACACTGCCACCCGCTTTGATTGAGACGTTGCAGGAAGTACCCTTGTCCGTAAAACAGGCCGACTCCAACCAGCGGAATATCCAGGTCGGAGGCGCTCTTGATATGGTCTCCAGCCAGGATTCCCAACCCGCCGGAATAGATTGGGAGAGATTCGTGCAATCCAAACTCGGCTGAAAAATACGCCACCGGGCGAGGCCGCAGCACTCCCGCGTTATTCGCGCCCCAGGTCTGGTCAGCATTCAGATACTCCTGCTGGCGCCGGTAGCAATAATTGATGCGGCTATGCAACACCAGCTCCGTTGCGCGCCGTTCCAGTTCGCCCAGCGGGAGCTCGCTGAGCATCGAAATGGGATTCTGATTCAGTTGGCGCCAGCGCGTGGGATTCAGGTCCCGAAACAAGCTGACGCACGCGCGGTCCCAGCTCCACCACAGGTTCCGCGCCAGCGCCCACAGGCGTTCCTGGGCAGGGGCGACAAAGCGATCGAGCGTCCGGGCTTCGCTTACCACCGGCGCCAACTGGCTGGCCGCTTCGGTCAACATCCGGATTTCGTTCTCCCGAAAACTCCTCGATTCCTTGGTTTGCACAACAAGAACGCCCTGCAAGACGCCGCGGTCGATCAGCGGCACACCAAGAAATGAACGGTACTCTTCTTCGCCTGACTCCTTGAAGTACTTGAATCGGGGGTGGTTCTTTGCATCCTCCACCGCTACCGGCTTCACCTGCTCCGCGACCAGCCCAGTAAGACCCTCGTGGATCGGCATGCGCAGCGTGCCAATGCATTGCGGAAGGAGGCCAAGGGTGGCCGTCAACACCAGGTTCGACCGGTCCGGCTCCAGCAGATACGCGGAGCAGACATCTGTTTTGAACCGCATCGCGATCAGGGCCACCACGTTCATCAGCGTATCGGCCGGCTTGCCCTCTTCACGCGTCAGATTGGTGATCTCTTCCAGTGTTAGAACAAGAGCGGCGTCGGTTGTTTCGTCGGGACCAGTCATCGGGGAGCCTGCCTTTCGAAAAAATGAAGGTTGAATGAATCGACACTTATGCCTCGCCTCAACAAAAGATGCAAAGGTGCAGCCGTTCAAAGACGGCGAAAAATGAAGCGTCTGACAGGAGGCTGGCGGTTAAGGAAAAATCCCTGTTCTTTGTTGGCTCAGGATGAATTTCACCATATCACCAATCGGCGAGAAGCGCCGAATCAAATGCGGGAGCGGGGAGTTCCGGAAACTGGCTTCGCGCGCGCATCCGGTTCAGGGCGAATGGGCAAGCGGGAACTGGACGGCTCGAGTGGTTTTCTTGCCGGAGCTGCAGGTTCTTCTCTCAGCAGGGCTGTCCGGTCCGTTTTCTCGCGGTTGGGCGCCAGCATTTGCTCAAACCACGGAGCGCAATTCCAGAAAATGACAGTAAGCACGAGCAGCCCCACGATGCGCGCGCACATGAAGGCGACGCCTACCTGGTCGTAGCTGCTCCAGTAATTGGCCGACTCAGCGTCACCCTGCGCGCTGAATGCGTGCGCACGGTGCATGAGCGAGATGAACCGTTCGGGCAAATAGGAGATCTCAAGCATCGCCGCAACGAATTGAATGATCGCCAAAGCGCGGCTGACCAGGAGTACGGTCTCTTTTCGCGACATGGATTCGCCCCCATCATGATTCTAGACCGGTTCCAGAATTCACGTGCCCTTTTGATGTCAGTGAAAGGCGCCATTTTCTTAAGGAAAATGGCACTCTGCGGCAGTGGCTCCGGGGTACACCTATTCTGGAACCGGTATAAGCCGCGAGGCGCCAGCCCACGCAACCAGGCAATCGGCAAGCGATGGAATTCACTGAGCGAAGGCAGACCAGAAGCTGAGAGCTGTGAACTGTCTTAATCTCCAGGCGCTTCTTCCAGTTCCGCCCCCACCTTGTGCAACTTCATCACTCTCCATTGAAGGCGGTCGAAGAAGAGATAAACCACCGGGGTGGTAAACAGCGTCAGCATCTGCGATAGGATCAGGCCGCCGACGATGGTGATGCCCAGCGGCTTGCGCAGTTCGGAGCCAACGCCCATGCCGATGGCAAGGGGCATACCGCCGAGCAGTGCGGCCATTGTGGTCATCATGATGGGCCTGAAACGGAGCAGGCATGCTTGATAGATGGCATCCACCGGCGCCAAGCCCTGGTCGCGCTCTGCCTGCAAGGCAAAGTCAATCATCATGATCGCGTTCTTTTTCACGATCCCGATGAGCAGAATAAGCCCAATGAGGGCTATGATGCTCAGCTCCGTTCCCGTAATCAGCAGCGCCAGGAACGCGCCCACGCCCGCCGGCGGCAAGGTGGAGAGAATGGTCAAAGGATGAATCAGGCTCTCGTACAGGATGCCGAGCACAATGTAGACGGCCACCAGCGCGGCAAGAACCAAATAAGGCTCGTTCTTTAGCGAGTCTTGGAACGCCTGTGCTGTTCCCTGGAACGTAGCGTGGATCGCGCTGGGCATGTTCAGCTCACGCTGCGTCTTTTCGAGGGCTGTGACGGCATCGCCAAGCGCCACATTCGGC
>Ga0302320_10016233_pt1 | contig 15232 bp, 9 predicted proteins | sample Bog_T0_3_FD_202130 | JGI IMG/M metagenome (GOLD analysis project Ga0302320, IMG submission 202130) | Peat permafrost microbial communities from Stordalen Mire near Abisko, Sweden - Bog_T0_3 | ecosystem: Environmental > Terrestrial > Soil > Wetlands > Peat | place: Sweden: Abisko, Stordalen Mire... | reverse complement strand
CCCATCATTGATAACGTCAACGATCTGATAGGCGGTGCGCACAGCCCGCTGGTGGTCAAGATCTTCGGCGACGATTTGAATGAGCTGCGCAATGTCGGCGGCCAGATAGTCAAAGTGCTCTACACCGTGCAGGGCACTTCCAGCGCATCCATCTTCCAGGAGCCGCCGATCCCGCAGATGGAGATCAACCTGGACCGTGAAAAAGCCGCGCGCTACGGCGTGAGCATGACCGATGTGCAGAATGTCGTGCAGACTGGGGTGGGTCAGGCGCCGGTCTCAACTGTTTACGTGGATGAACGCACCTATCCTCTGACGGTGCGGTATACGCACGCTGCCCGCGATTCGACCGAAGCACTCGGCAACCTGCTGGTGCATACCGCGAGCGGCGCGCAGGTACCATTGTCGCAGCTCGCGGAGGTGCGCGCGCGCACCGGAGAGAGCACAGTAATGCGCGAGAACGGCCAACGCAATCTGACGATTCGGATCGACAACCGTGACCGGGATTTGACTTCGTATCTGAATGAGGCGCAGGAAAAAATCGCGGCGCAGGTTCATTTCGACAAGAACAAGATCAGGTTGGAATGGGGCGGCCAGTTCGAGAACCAGCGGCGCGCGGAAGCGCGGCTGATGCTGATCCTCGCCCTGGTGCTGGGAATGATGCTGCTGTTTCTCACCGTGGGCCTGAAGTCATTTCGGCAAGCGGTGTTGATCCTCGGCGTGGTGCCGCTCGCGACACTGGGCGGGCTGATTTCGCTGCATCTCACCGGCCAGACTCTCAATGTCGCAAGCGGCGTGGGCTTTATCGCGCTGTTTGGCGTGGCAGTGCAAAATGGCATCATCATGGTGTCAAACCTCAATCGCATGCGAAAATCGGGGTTCGACCTGCACGAGGCAATCATGAGAGGCGCCACCGAACGCTTACGGCCGGTGCTGATGACAGCCACCGTCGCCACCTTGGGAATGCTGCCGGCGGCACTGCATACCGGCGTGGGCAGCGACGTGCAGCGCGGAATCGCGACGGTGGTCGTGGGCGGATTGGCGATCTCCACCCTGCTCACCCTGGTCGTGCTCCCCTCGATGTATCACGTGATCGAGCACTGGGCCGAGCAACGCCATGGCCAGGTCCGATGGGGTTTGTAATGCACTCGCGGATCGGACTCGGCACGCTCATCGCGTTGCTGTCGGCGTGCGCGGTAGGACCGAACTTCAAGCGCCCTGCCGCGCCCGCGGCCACCGACTACGGCAGCGCGCCCACGCAGGGCCAAACCGCCGCGACCGAGGGCGCCGCCGGCAACGCCCAGCACTTCGTCGCCGCAATGGATATTCCTGGACAGTGGTGGACGCTGTTTCAGTCGCCCAAGCTCAACGAGTTGGTACGGCAATCGTTGCAGGCCAACCCCGATGTGGGCGCCGCGCAGGCGGCTCTGCGCCAAGCTCACGAATTGTACCTGGCGCAGAAGACCAGCTTCTTCCCCACGGTGCAGGGCAGCTTCGGTGGCGATCGTTCGCAGTTTCCTACCGGCACCTTGACCAGCCCGACGGTGGCGAGCAGCTCCACCTACACGCTGTACACGGCCCAGCTGACCCTGACCTATACCCCGGATGTCTTCGGCCTGGTCCGGCGCCAGGTGGAGATTGCCAAGGCGCAGGAGCAAAGCAATCGCTTCCAGCTCGAGGCCACCTATTTGACCTTGAGCAGCAATGTAGTGGTGACGGCAATCCAAGAGGCTTCCTTGCGCGGGCAGATCGCCGCCACCGAGCGGCTGCTGCAAATGGCAAAGCAATTGACCGACATCGTCCAGCGCCAGCGCAGGCTCGGGACCGCCAGCGAGCTCGACCTCCTTGCCCAGCAAACGGCGCAGGCGCAAACGGCGCAAACGCTGCCTCCGCTGCAAAAGCAGCTGGGGCAAACCCGCGACGCGCTGACCGCCCTGTTGGGAAGGCTGCCCTCCGATGAGCCTCAGGAAACCTTTCGCCTGGAAGATCTGACCCTGCCTTCGGATCTGCCGGTGAGCTTGCCGTCGAAGATCGTCGAGCAACGTCCGGACGTGCGCCAGGCGGAGGAGAATCTGCACGCAGCATCCGCCGCGGTCGGCGTGGCGATCGCCAATATGCTGCCGAATTTCGCCATCGATGCGGACGTCGGGTCCAGCGCGCTCAGCATCGGCAAGCTGTTTACCCCGTACACCGGATTCTGGGACGCCGGCGCTTCGCTGACCCAGACCCTGTTCGATGCCGGCGCGCTCATCCACAAGCATCGCGCAGCCGACGCCGCCCTGGACCAAGCCGGTGCGCAATATCGCGCCGCGGTGATTCTCGCCTGCCAGAATGTGGCGGACACGCTGCGCGCCTTGCAATCGGATGCGGATGCGTTGCAGGCAAGCGCCGAGGCGCTGCGCGCGGCCAGCAAAGCCTACGACCTGGCGCAGCGGCAGCGCGCGCTCGGGACCATCAGCGTGGTGGCGATGCTCAACGCCGAGCAAGCCTACAGGACGGCGGAATTATCGCTGGTGCAGGCACAGGCCAATCGTTATGCGGATACCGCGGGCCTGTTTCAGGCGCTCGGCGGCGGTTGGTGGAATCGCAGTGAGGAGCCTAAATATGAGCCATTTGGTCCTTCGGGAAGATAAGGATGGCGTCGCCACTCTGACGCTCAACCGGCCGGGGAAGCTGAACGCGCTGACCAAGGAGGTATTCGAGGCGCTGAATGTTCACGTTACTGCGATTGCGCGCGACACAAAAACCATTGGTCTGGTGATCCTGCGCGGCGCGGCCGCCAATTTCTCGGCGGGCTACGACATGCGCGAGGTGCTCGAACATGTCAAGGCGCACGCCAAGCCGCACTTCCACTCGGAGATCATTCAGAAGATCGCCAACCTGCCGCAAATTGTCATATCCGCGGTGCAAGGCCATTGCTCGACCGGCGCAATGGAGCTGGCACTGGCGGCCGATATCATCGTCGCCTCCGAGTCGGCGCGCTTCTCCGATGTTTACGCACGCTGGGGCCTGACCCCGGTGTGGGGCCTGAGCCTGAGGCTTCCGCACCGCATCGGTTTCGCCAAGGCGAGCGAAATGATGTTCACCTGCAGAAGCTATTCGGGGCAGGAAGCCGCAGCCATGCATTTGGCGAACTTCTGCTTCCCGGACGATCGCTTCGATGCAGGGCTTACCTCGCTGGCCGCCGATATCCTGGCCAACTCCTGGTATGCCAACCAAGTGAACAAGCGCGCATTGATTGCGATCGACGGCTTGAGCCTGAAGGCCGCGCACGGACTCGAGCTCTTCAAGAACGAAGGATTGGCGCCGGACGCGGCACAGCGCATCGAGAAATTCCTGACCAAAGGCCAGCCGGACTAGCGGATCGCCAGGCGTGGATTGGTTTCGGCGCCGCCCGGAATCGCAGGGCCGAAAAATGCATGCTGCAGAGCGTCCTCGAGCGCCGCCAAGGCCTGTTGGTGTTGAACGAACGCATCGAGCCTAGACTGCTCGGCGCTGATGCGCTCCAGCTGCACGCTCAAAACGCTTGCGTGCTCGGTCTCGCCTTCCTTGAAAAACCGCGCCGCCTGCGATTCCCGATCGCGCTCGTCGCGTAACAGAGCATCGGCCGCGGCGAGCGTCCGGTTCGCCGCAGAATACCGCGCGGTGACAGCGTCGATGGAATTGATGATCTGCGTCTGCAGGCTGGTAAAGCGCGCCGCCGCCTGCTCGCGCCGGGCCAGCGCCCGGGCGATCTCGCCTTGATTGCGGTTGAAGATCGGCAGGTCGCCTGCGGGCATGAGCAAGTAGCGGTGCTGTCCTTGGTCCCAGGCATAACCCGGACTCAGTGTGAGATTGGGATACTGGTTGGCGATCTCCAGGGCCAATGCGGATTCAGCCGCCGCGTATTCCGCCAGCAATGCCTGCACGTCGCTGCGATTGATCAGCGCCTCCTGCCACAGGGCATCGCCAGCCACCCCCGCATCCTCGGGCCCCGCCGCGTCGATTGCACGGTAGCTCACCTGAATGCCGTCCAGCGCCCGCAGCGGAATGCCGATTGCGGCGGCCAACCGAATCCGTGCTGCTGTCGATTGCGCATCGGCCTCCTCCACCGTCAGGCGCAGCTGATTGGCGTTGGTGCGTTCGCGCGCCAGCTCGAGACCAGGATCCTCGCCGGCATCGTAACGGCTGTTGAGCAGCGCCGCGAGTTCCTCCTGGATTGCGAGGCGGCTGCGCAGCAGCTCGAGCCGCCGCCCGGCAGCCCAGATATCGATGAGCGCATCGCGTACCCCGCCTCTGACCTGCCACGCGGCTCCCGCCAGCTCGGCGCGCGCCGCTTGCAGCTGCGCGTTTGCCTGCGCCGTGCGCTTGGCGCGCTTGGCCGAAGTTTCGATCAGAAAGTTGATGACCGGGGCGATGGTCCAAGCCGCCCCGGCGGCGGCGCCCGGGGTAAATGCCAGATCCTCGAAGCTCAACGAAGGGTTCGGCACCTGACGGGCGGTGAGCACGCCCGCCCGCGCCTCATCGACATCGGCGCGCGCCAGATCCAGGGTCGGATGGTAATAAAGTGCCGCCAGGGTGAGCGTGGCCAAATCCCATTCAGGTTCGCCCGCATCCGGCGCGGCGCCCGCGGCGCGCGTCGCGGCGATGAATTCGTGCAGGCGCGCATCATCGAGCGAGCGTGCCTGGATGGCCTGCGCGTTCTGCGCCGCCGAGATCGGCGCCGGGTGGTAGCTCGCGCACCCTGAAAGCAGTGCCGCCAGGCTTGCAAGCAACAAGGTCGGGCGCGTGGGCGCTGTCGCGGTCGGCATGACCGCATTCTACCCCTAGCTGCTGACCAGCTCGCGCACTTTCCCGACCCCGAATTTCCACACCTGATCAAGATTGATGTGCGGCATCGAGGGGATTTCGGCAGGATCGACCACCACGTCCACGATGACCGGCCCCGGCGCGGCAAGCGCCTTGGCGACGACGTCATGCAGGTCTTTGGGTTGAGTGACGCGAAATCCCTGCGCGCCGCAGGCCTGCGCATACATGGCGAAATCCGGGTTTTTGAAGATGGCGCCTTTGGTGAACACCGGCAGCCCCGCCTCCTCCATCTCCAGATGCACCAGACCCCACCCTGAGTTATTGAATACGAACACCTTGAGTGCGAGCCCATACTGGACCGACGTGATGAACTCCTGCATCAACATGGCAAAGCCGCCATCGCCGCACATGACGATCACCTGGCGATGCTTGTCCAGCAATTGCGCGCCGTTCGCCAGCCCCAAGGCGACTCCGACCGCTGCATTGTTGAACGACCCTGTGATCTGCTGGCGCCCGCGGGGACGCAGCCAATTGGCGGTCCACAGAGTGACCTCGCCGGTATCGACGCAGAAGAGCGCGTCGTCCGCCGCCAAATCGCTGACCGCGCGGGCGAGCGCTTGGGGATGGATGCGATCGGCGCTGCGCCCAAGATCCGCCTTCTTTTCCAGCATGGCGATCCACGAGACCCAGTCCTGCCGCGCGGAGCGCAAGAAGCCATCATCGGAGCGCGGCTTGACCCGTGCGAGCAGCGCTTCCACGCTGGGGCGGCTGGAGCCGACAATCGCCTGGGCCACCGGCAGGCGCCGGCCGATGGCGCTCGCCCGTTCATCGATTTGAATGACCTGCGCCTTTTGCGGCAGGAATTCGCTATAGGGATAGTCGCTACCGATCATGATCAGTACATCGCAGCCATGCACGGCGTCGTAGCCGGCCTTGGAGCCGATCAGACCAAGGCCCCCGATCACCTGCGGATCATCGAAAGGATACAGATCGAGAGCCCGATAGGTGTGCACGATCGGTGCCTTGAGCGTGCGCGCCAGCGTGGCGATTTCCTCCTTGGCCGAATGCGCGCCATGACCCACGAACAACACCACCGACTTGGCGGCATCGATGATCCGCGCGGCACTATCGATATCCGATTGCGCAGGGGTGATCTCCGGGTGCGGCCGCAGCGTCGCCAGGCTGACGACGGACTGCGAGGTCTTCGCACCGAACACGTCCTGCGGGATGTTGAGCAATGCAACCCCGCGCGACCCATAGGCCGTGGCGATGGCCTCGTGAATCTGGCCCGCGGCGCCATCGGCCGAGTTGATCGAGGCGGCATAGACACAGGCATCCCGGAACGACTGCACGTGATTCGCCGCCTGCAGGTAGTCGATACCGCCCAGGTTGGTCGGGACCTCCCCGGCGATGGCCAGCACCGGCGCATGATCATGGCGCGCCTCGTACAACCCCGCCAGAAGATGATTCGCGCCCGGTCCCGTCGTCCCGGCGCACACCCCCAGCCGGCCGCTGACCTTGGCCTGGCCGGCTGCCGCAAGGGCCGCGCCCTCCTCGTGGCGAACACCGATCCACGACAGTCGCTTGTCGCGCCGCACCGCATCGGTGAACGGGTTGAGCGCATCCCCAACGATGCCGAAGATGTGAGTGACTCCCACTTCCGCAAGCGTTGCGGTGAGCAATTCGCCGACTGTCCGGGACATGATGCACGCTCCTAAGGCCAAAGGAGGCACGAGTGTAGGTAAGTAATACCGCGGTTGAAGGAGGTGGGCGCCGTCTGTCGGCGTAGGAAATCACGAAGAGACTCCCAGCGAGCAAGGCATGAAAGCCATTTGGCCTACATCGAGTCCCTAGCTGCGCTGACAGCGCATGCCGACGACCCACATTAAGCTGCCTGCCTCACCAGGAGGACTCATGCGCAATCGAATCGGAATACTCACGCTCGCGGCAAGTTTGGTCATCGCAAACTGCGCATGGGCGCAAGCAGGCGCAGGCGCAGGCGCAGGCGCAGGCGGAGCAGGCGGAACGCCGGGCGGTCCCGCAACCCCCGGAACGCCGGGCACCCCCGGCACGCCAAGCATGCCTGGAACGCCAGGAGTATCGCCCAGTACTCCGGTGCCTCCGCTGACCCCCCAGCCGGGTAATCCGGGGACTCAGGTGCCGCCGAACACCCCGGTGCCCCCGCTTACGCCTCAGCCGGGTAATCCTCAACCTCCGCGCTAGGTTGAATAGCGGCGCGAGTGCTAATAGCCCGCAGCCGACCCGGCGCTGCGGGCTCGGTCGAGCGCTTGCGAACCGATGCCAAAATGGCGCGGATCCGGCATACTCCTAAGTTACTGAATTCGTGAGGGACTTAGGATGCCAATGAAGAACCTGACCAAGCGGTTTCGGGAGCACCCGGCCTCTGTAGGTGAGAGTTACTCGCAGCACTGCGCGCATGCGGTGAGTTTCGGCTCGCAGATGCTGCGAGGCTCGCTAGCCTGCTTTGTGCACGCAATATTCCCCTGGATTCACACCCAGACCGGCAGTCAGACCATCACCCGTTTGCACTCTCGAATGGTGGTCAATCGCTCGCGCTTCCGCTTGGATGAAATGAGTCCGTGCGACCCGATGGACACATTGGCCGAAAACATTTAGCCGGGCGTCGCGCGCCGGCGCGACCAACGCAACCGCCAATATCTCTTCCACATGCACGGTGTGATCCGCCAACAAATAGAATCGCAAACATCTGCGTCAATCTAGTGGGCTAATGATTTCTCAGCTGCGGCCATCGAGGCAGTATCCGCGCCCGCACGGGCGCCCATGTTGACATTCCCCGAGCCCCTCGCTTCACTCATGAAGGGTCGGAGCAGGCATCCTCTCGGAAACCCATTTGGTCTGACGAACTTTGGCGTGAACTTGACATGCCTTCCACCAGGGAGCATCTCGGCGCCTCGACATTCCCATTCACGGCAGGATGAATTTCTTTACATTCTTGAAGGCACACCCGTCTTAGTGACGAATGCCGGCGAGACCCTGTTGCGCCCGGGCATGTGCGCTGGCTTTAAGGCAGGAAGCGGCAATGCCCATCATCTGCGCAATAATAGCGATACCACGGTCATGTACTTGGAGATAGGCGACCGCACCGCCGGCGACGTTGTGAGCTACCCTGACGACGACGTCCAGATTGTTCAGGCGCCTGATGGTCGGCTGCAGGTTGTCCGCAAGAATGGCTCACCATGCTGAATAGCGGGCCACGCGCTCATTCCCACTGCACTCTCATCCCGACCCAGATCGCGCGCCGCGCCGCCGGCGAGATCGCGTTCTCATTGGGCCAATTGTTGGGATTCGCAATGAACGAACCGTTGGGGTTGAACGAGCTGCTGGTCAGGAATCCGGCGGTGGCGTACTGCTTGTCGAATAGATTGACCAAGCGGCCGAAGACCTGCAAATTCTTCGATATGCGGTAAGTACTCTGCAGATTGACCACGGTGTATCCAGAAATCCAGCCGCTTCCCGAGACATACTCGCCCTCGGCATTGGTGCCGCCCGCATGATTGGCGTTGTTTTCATTTCCATGCAAGTAAGATCCCGAGGCGGCGATCACGTTGCCGCCGATATTCCATTGGGGTGTGAGATCGTAGTCGAGCACCAGCCGGCCCGTATTCTTCGGAATCAAGGGAATCCGATCGCCCGGCCGAACCAGGATATTGCCATTGGCATCGGCGCTGCTGTTTGATTCTGCGTTTACCTCGAAATTGGATTGAAACGTGGCATCGACGAAGCTGTATGTCACATGCCAATGAAACCCGCCTTGCTTGCCGCCGACCGATAGGTCAAGGCCCTGGCGACGCGTATTGCCGACGTTATCAAAATATCCGGCGTTGGTGGCGGTCGCGACGAACTGGATGTCGTTGCTATTGACGGTATGGAATACATCGGCGCTCCACAGCAAGCGCTGATCGGGAAGATTGCCGCGTAGCCCCAGCTCCACCGTTCGCGCAACCACTTGGCGCAAATCCGGATCGCTTGCAAAATCATTGGGCAGTCCACAGGGCGCGGCAGGATTGGCGCAGCCGAGTTCGATGACCGTCGGTGCGCGGCTCGCCTGGTTGTAGTCGGCATACAGGGTCAAAGCATCGGTGGGTGTCACCGTAAAGCCGAAAGCAGGATTCACTCGGCTGAAGGTGTGATCACCCGTGAGGGCGCTCGGTTGATTGAATCCGGAGCCGAAATCGCCGATGTCGGTGTCGACGCTAAACCCGTTGAGAGTTTCGGTATTTCGGTTGTAGCGCACCGAGGCCGTGAAATGTAATAACTTGCTTGGCGAAAGCGTGTCGGTCAGATAGGCCCCATAGATCTTGTTGCTGCCCGTCAGTGAAATCACCGTCTCATCGTTGAAGGGGCTCGGCTCATAGATCAGCAATCGCGCCGGGCTCAGCCCTCCATACTGATATGCCTCGGAAAATACGTCATCGGAGTCGCTGTAATCCGCGCCGATAATGCCCTGATTGGCCCAGCCAAACAGATCCTGCGAATCGGTCATCTGTATACCGAATCCCTTGGTGCGCTGAAGTAAAGTCGCCGTGGCATTCTGGCCGGGCGAGCAATACGTCAGGGCTCCCAGGCTCGCGGATGACGCCGAACAGTCGAACGGGGGTCCTGTGTAATCCGACAGGTAGCTATCGTTGACATTGCCGTTGATAACATCGGTGCTTAGATGGCGATAGTAGGCATTCCCGGACAGCAGCAGCTTGTCCGCCAAGAACTGCGTAGCGGTGAGGTTCACGAAGCTGAGCAGATTACCGGTAAAGTCCGGCGTGTAACTCGCTTCGCGCCGGTAGTCCAGCATACTCTGCGGGGTTGCGCCGTTGCCCCAGAGACTGGTATCCGCGTAGGAATAACTCAAATCGACATCGGTCTTGTCGTTTTGCCAGCCGACCTTGCCGAATCCTTGATATACCCTGCTCGGAGAGTTATCGCGCCAGCCCGTCTCATCGAAATAATTGCCGGCGAAAAAATAGTCGAAATTGCCGAATTCCCCGCCAGTCTCTGCCTCGAACGAACGCCGTCCAAAGGAGCCGCCGTATGCCTCGAACTCCGTTCCCGGATTATCGTGCCCGCTCTTGGTTTTGACGGAGAGCGCGCCTCCCAAGGTGTTGAGGCCGAACACGGGGTTCGAGCCCGACATGAGCGTCACGGTCGAGATTGCCGATTGCGGAATCAGGTCCCAATTCACGGTGTCGCCGAACGACTCGTTGACGCGTACACCGTCGACGTAGACAGAGAGGCCCTCGGGCGTGCCCAACAGCGCAGAGGCCGTGAACCCGTGGTAATTGATGTCAAGTTGAAACGGGTTGTCAGCGCTTTCGCTCACGGTCACGCCGCTGAAATTGTTGTTCAAGTAGTCTGCAAGATCCAACGTCTGCTGTCGCTGCAGGTCCTTGCTATCGGCGGTCTGCACGTTCGAGGGAATTTGATTCAAGGGCAGGCCGAGGCCCTCCAGCGGCGTATTGCCGATGACCGTGATCTGCGGAAGCTCCTGCGCAGCTGCGGGATTGTTGCTCGGCTCCCCCGAATTCTCCGCCGCCGACGCGGAACTCAGCGCGGTCGCGGCCGCGACGCAAATCAGCATCCCCAACTTGAGTATCGGCTTCGAGTATGTCAACAGTTGTCCCCTGAACGCACACGCAGGGGAAGAATGTGGCGAGCGGCGTACCGGCCGCAGTCGATCTTTTTCTCGCTTAAGTGCACCGACCGCGCGCGGTCGCCCCTAGATCGCATCGGGTTCGAGTGTAGAGAGACGCCGTACGGCTCGTCCAGAGAAATTCTAATGAGGCACCCGGAGTTTTCCCGCAGCGGGAATAAATCCCGGCGCGAGCGGGAATTTTTCCCGATCCGACCAGCGAAATGCGTTACTCGCGCGCAATAGCCCCGATTCAACGCCCTCCTCAACGGACCACGAGGCGTCGCTCATTCTCCTGCAGCTCGAGCACAGCCGCACGCATATCGGCGAGCTGCTGTTTTAGTTCCGCGACCTCGCGGCCTCGCTGCCTGCGCTCGCGTTGCAACTCATTGAGCAGCATGGGCGCGAGTTCATCGTAGCGCACGCCGTCGATGCGCCCGTTCTCGTTGCGAATCACCAGCTCGGGATACACCTTCGCAACTTGTTCCGCGATCAGGCCATATTGCTTGGGTCCTTTAGGATCGCTCTTCAAGCGATAGGTTACGGGTCGAAGCTGGTCAAGCCGCTCAGTGTCACTCATTGGAGCAACGTCGGTCTTGAAGCGCTCCGATGAAACCACGACCCCCAATTGGCCCGAGGAATTGACCATGACGGCGCTGCCCCTTACGTTTGTGGCGTAGATGCCGGCCACAAAGACTTGCGTGTGCGTGCCGGAGGTACCCACGCGTATGATGCCGCTCTCGCCATCGACCCCTTGGTTGCCGATGTAGATGTTGTTCGAACCGCTAATTAGGTTGGAGCCTGCCGAAAATCCCACTCCGACATTCCCCGAACCATCCACGTTGGTCAGCGCCCGGCCGCCCACTGCGACATTGTTGCTGCCGTCATTGTTGGTACCGAGCGAGTACGCCCCGTACGCGACATTCCAGTTGCCGGTCAGGTATCCACCCAATGCGCCATTGCCGCTGGCGACGTTATACGAGCCGGATTGGGCGTAATACATGGCGGCCCCTCCGATCGCCGTGTTGTAGTTACCAGTCAGATTTAAAAAAAGCGCTGAATCGCCAACGGCCACATTGTCGTAGCCGCTTGTATCGTTCCCGAGCGCCGAGCTTCCCACGGCAATATTGCTGCCGCCATCGATGCTCAACGAAAGAGCGTAATACCCTAACGCCACGTTCCCAGAACCGCTCTGGTTGTTGTATAGAGCATGAGATCCGACTGCAACATTGCCCGATCCGGTCATGGTCGAATACAGGGCATCCATGCCAAAAGCCGAGTTGTCATAGCTGCCCGTGCTGAGGTTCAGCGCGCCCGAACCGAATGCGGCGTTGTTGCTCCCTAGTTGGTTGGCGCCTAGGGCATAGTAGCCGAAGGCGGCGTTCTTATAGCCACCGCTGTTGGCCGACAGTGCGCCGGCGCCCGCCGCGGTATTCTGGTATCCGTAGGAAAGCATGCGTAGCGCATCCGCTCCCATCGCCGTGTCGCCGCCTTTGTCGCTCTTCACGCTGTCGGAGGGCTGCGAGGCGACCGCGACACCGACAGCGGCTGCGTAAATGATAAGTGTGGTTGTCAGGATGCAAGATTTGATTCGCATGGTTCATTCCCTCGTCGTTGTTATCGAATGCGCTAGGGCCGCCGGGTAGCTCCCCTGCAAATTCGCTCCAAGAGCTCGGGGAAGCTGATCCCTGCAACCTTCGCAGCTTGCGGCAACAAGCTGGTTGCGGTCATACCCGGTAACGAATTTGCCTCGAGACACCAGAACCCGCCGTTGGCATCTCGTCGAAAGTCGACCCGGCTGTAAGCACCCAACTTCAGCACTCGGTGAGCTCGAAGCGCGTATTCCTGTAACTGGACCGCTTCCGCCGGCGGCAAGTCCGCCGGGAACACCTCGCGTGCGCCACCGATTTGGTACTTGGCCTGGTAGTCAAATACCTCTCCGGGCGCGATAATTTCGCCGACGGGCAGAGGCACCCCTTCCAAGATGCCGACGGTGAACTCGCGGCCGGCGATGAATTTTTCCACCATCACCTCGTCGTCGAAAGACGCGGCAAGCGTTATCGCAGCAGCAAGATCGGACACCTGACGCACCACGGTCAATCCAACAGTCGAACCTTGCTTGCTTGGTTTTACGACGACAGGCCATCCCAAAGAGCTTTCGACGTCGGCGGGCTCGGGCGGGGCCATCATCCAATCGGGGGTTGGGACGCCCGCGGAGCGGAATAGCCTTTTCGAGAGATCCTTATCCATCGCAACGGCGCTCGCAATGTGATTGCTACCGGTGTAGGCCACGCCGGCGAGATCGAGCATCGCCTGCAGGCGTCCGTCCTCGCCCGCGCCCCCATGTAGCGCCAGAAACACGACATCCGCGCAACGTATATCGGACGCGCTGGGCGCGAAAGGTATAGCGCGCACACGTACCTGCTCCATAGCCATAGTGGACGGCGGCTCAGGCGCCACTCCGCTGGCCAATAATTGCCGCTCATCCGCCGGCGGCAATCGCCCGGTTGCGGTGTCTACCGCAAAAACCTCGTGACCGAGAGCACGTAATGCCGGAATGATCTGGGCGGCACTGGCGATCGACACGTCGCGCTCCTCACTCGTGCCTCCAAACAACACAGCAATTTTCATGAATGGAATCTACTGAATGCCGATTTGGCGTGCAATCCTTAATCGGCAAGCCCAGAAGAACGGGATTAGCCTTCATTTGGTCGAACCCAAAGTTAGCGTAGTATCGGGTTCTACAGCTAATGCGAGGAACTTTTATGGCACGAGCAATATCCGGTGCGCGATTGTCACGGCTTCTCGCTGTCGCGACGCCACTGTTGCCGGCAGTTTGCTTGGCCCAGTCGCCTGTATTCACCGTGCAATCCCTGGGAGGCGAAACGCTCAGCGTCAATGGCCTCAACGATGTCGGGGATTCGGTCGGAACGGCTAACGAGGGGATCTTCCCTTGCCCCGCTGGGTGCGCGACCGTCTGGACCGGGAAAGTGCTCGAAACAATTTACCCGGAGGCATTCGGGAGCGTCGGATATAGCATCAACAACGCTTCTCAGGTCGTCGGCTACGCTTTCACAAGCGTATCGGTGACTTATCCCCTTGAGGCGGTCATTTGGAATGACAGTAAGCCGAGCGTGCTGCCCTCGCCCGGTCGGCAGTACACCAGCACCATCGCCGCTTCCATCAATGCTGCCGGGCAAGTCGTCGGGACGGCCGATGTGGGCGACACCGGAAGTAGTTCGGCAGCAGTCGTGTGGAACGGATCAACTCCAACCGTACTCGAACTCTTGCCAGGCTACACCTCGAGCTCCGCCTCGGGCATCAATGATAGCGGGCTCATCGTTGGCTATATGTGCTGCAACGACGATATGGAACCCAAGGCAGTCGTCTGGCACGGTTCCATTCCTGCACTGCTTCCGACGCTGGCGCCGAGCCAAGCGGCCGGCAGCAAAGCCGTCGCAGTCAACAACTCGGGCGTGGTGGTGGGTCAAGCCAATACGACAGTGCAAGCCACTCATGCCGTCGCTTGGTCGCAAGGCATGGTCACGGACTTGGGAACACTCGGCGGCTCGCACAGTTTTGCCAAGGCGCTCAACAATCGGGGAATTATAGTGGGTTACTCGGACACGGAATCGGGTCAACCTCATGCGGCCATATGGGCCCGCGTCGGCGCCCCGCCTCAGGATTTAAATACCCTGGTAACCCCTAACGCCTCAGAGAGGTTTGTTCTGACCGAGGCAACCGGGATCAACGACAGTTGCACCATTGTCGGAAATGGTGTGGTGCGTGGCAATACAAATGAGTTAGTAGCAGTAGTGCTCAGGCTGACCGACGCCTCACTTTGCGTGAACGGTTTGGAGAGCAAAAGCCAGTAGTGGCTCTGCCGCTGCCGCGCCGTCTGTGCTCGGCGGACTGCTGGTGCTGCGCGGTCGACCCATCAGGTGCCGCGCGACTCACTCAACGCCAGCGGCCGCCACGGTCGCAGCATCAGCGTCGGACACTGATGTAATGACCGCGTCAAACGAAAATGTAACGGGACCTGCATTCGAGATGGTCGTTACGCCGTGTTTCTCTTGTTGAAAGCCAAATGAATTGGCAAATATCACCAAACTTAATTTGCTTCCAGCATGCGCCAGATGAGTCTGCCGCACGATTGATCCTGCCGTTTTTATTAAGCTAGCGTCAAAACCAGCGCCGCCAAAATCGATCGCTCCTGAAGAATCTCCATCCCCGACGCCGCCTGCATCGATGCTTAGAGAACCCGAAAATGTGACGTAAGAATCCACCTCGGGAGTTACAGTCATAAGGAGTCCAGTATTTGAACTAGCAGCGCCGCGCACTCCGCCGAGAACTCCCGCATTCAGCTCTCCTGCCGTTTCGACCGAACTGCAGGACGGATCGACCCGCGCAGCGCCATGAACCGCCCAGGACCGCGGGCTGCCGTCGAAGTACCTGCCACGGGCAATTCCCACAAGGTGGCGGCGCTGATCAAGGACTTCACCGAGCGGCACTTGCGCCAGCGCCGCAAGCACCCTGAGTACGCGGAACGAATCCTTCAGAAGGAGCTTGCCGGTTGGGCGCACCGCGATGCGCGCACGATCAAGCCCCGGGAAGTGATCGAGCTATTGGACGCGATTGTCGAGCGCCGTGCCCCGGTCATGGCCAATCGCGTGGCCGGATTGCTGTTGCAATTGTTCCGGTACGGCATCCACAGACAGGTTGTCGAAGCCTCGCCGGTGCAGCTGCTCTTTCGCCCGGGAGGTACCGAACGGCCGCGACAGC
>Ga0302320_10016232_pt1 | contig 15232 bp, 17 predicted proteins | sample Bog_T0_3_FD_202130 | JGI IMG/M metagenome (GOLD analysis project Ga0302320, IMG submission 202130) | Peat permafrost microbial communities from Stordalen Mire near Abisko, Sweden - Bog_T0_3 | ecosystem: Environmental > Terrestrial > Soil > Wetlands > Peat | place: Sweden: Abisko, Stordalen Mire... | reverse complement strand
CTGGCGTCCCGTACGAGATTCGAACTCGTGTTACCGCCGTGAAAGGGTGATAGCGGGATACCTTGGCGAACTAAGGCGGACATATTAACCCGGCCTATATGCTCGTATTTCGCTAATCCGACCCCCCTTGAACATCCGCGAACGGCGGCGCATTCTTGGTAAGGTTCTTGGTAAACAGGAAAGGCCGGATATGCCCCGTTCCGTCGCAGATGCCCCGTTAACAACTCGTGCCGCCCGGGAGCGCCTTGCTGAGCGTCATCAGCCCTACTGGCGCGGCCTGGGCGCGGGTGCCGCGTTGGGCTACCGAAAGGGCAGCACGGCCGGGGTATGGCTGGTGCGGGTTGCCGATCCATCCGCTGGCGGTGGCTACCGTCAGGCTTCCCTCGGTCGCGCCGATGACACCCTCAAGGCCGATGGCGAGAAGGTCCTCGACTATCGGAAGGCCGAAGCCTGCGCGCGGGACTGGATTGCCCGTCATCACCGAATCGCCGCTGGGATGGAACCGGAACCCGCTGCCACGCCGGCCGCTCCCTGCACTGTCGCCGAGGCGGTCGCGGATTACCTTGTCGATTACGTGGCGCGCGGCGGCAAGGCACTCGCCACAACGAAGCACGCGGCCGATGCCCACATTCTGCCAACGCTCGGCAAGCTGCCGGTCGGGCGGCTGACACGGGACAAGCTCAAATCGTGGCACCGCGCCCTTGCCGCAGCGCCAGCGCGCCTTCGCGCCAAGGCGGGGCAACAGCGGCATCGTGATACTGAGGGCGACCCCGACGCGGCCCGACGGCGGCGTTCTTCGGCAAATCGCGTGCTGACCATCCTCAAGGCCGCGCTGACCCATGCCCACGGCGAGGGCAAGGTGACGTGCCACGCGGACGCCTGGACGGCTGTCAAGCCGTTCCGGCAGGCAGACAAAGCGAAAGTGCGATACCTGTTGGACGATGAAATCACGCGGCTGGTGAATGCGTGCCCGCCTGATTTTCGCGTCATCGTGACCGGTGCGCTGATGACTGGGTGCCGATATGGCGAGTTGTCCGCGATGAAAGCGGGTGACTTCGATCCGCAAGCCGGTACCGTCACGATCCGGCAAGCCAAGGGCGGAAAGCCACGCCATGTCGCCCTGACGGACGAAGGGCGGGGCTTCTTCCAGGGCATGGCGGCGGGCAGGGCAGGCAGCGCCCGGCTTTTCGAGCGTGACCGGGTTGTGACGCAGGCCACGCGGGATGCCCCGGCCACAACAAGGCGGGCGGCATGGAGCAAGTCGGACCAGTTCCGTCTGATCCGCGCGGCATGCACCGTGGCGAAGATCGTTCCCGCCATTTCTTTCCATGAATTGCGGCACACCTATGCCTCGCGGCTGGCTATGCGCGGCGTTCCGATGGGTGTGATCGCGGCGCAATTGGGGCATGCTGATACCCGTATGACCGAACGGCACTATGCACACCTGTCGCCCAGCTACGTCGCGGATATGGTGCGCGCCTCGTTCGGCACGCTGGGTATTGTGCCCAACGCGGCGATCGCGCCGATGAACAAAGGCGGCTCCGTGACATCCATGCGTGCGCCCCGGTAGACTGACAGCAGGCGGGGCTAGGTTGGCCCCCGAACGCCCGAGCCTCCGCACGGGCCGCCCCGCCGTTCGCCCTGCGGAGCGGCCAGCGGAGGCGCTATGTATATTCCTGAGTGGGAAACTCTTTCCGCTACACTGGCGCGTGTCTTGGCTTCAGGCTTGGACGCTGAGCGAGCGAGGCAGCAAATCTGCGCAGCAATAGCTGACGGTTCGATTGAGGTTCGTGTAACAGTCGATCAGACCGAACGCGATATTCCAGGAAAAATTCGGTCTGGTCGCGGGCAAGTCGTGCCCCCGACGCACATCCTCCCCGACAGCCTGGACTGGGTTCGTTCAAAGACTGGCAATTCCTGGAACACCGGGCCTAACAGATTGGAGTCCTACAGAATTCTCAGTTGGGGATGGCGGCCACGCAGTATTGCCTTGCTCGAACTGAGGACCGGCAGCGTGATCGAAATCTTCGATTTATCAGATGGAAAGAACGGCAACCGCCTCGCCGTCGGGACGAATGCCCAAGATGATCCGGCGGCCTCGGCAACGCCCGACGCGTTGCCGCCGTCGATCAAACCGCATCGGCCTGGGAAGCGACAGACCAACGGTCTTGATTATAGCACCGACGATGCGCCGCTGGTTGATGAAATGTCAAAATTGATGGCTGCCGGGAAGGCGCGTTCGCCGGAAGATGCCGCACGCCAGGTGGTGAGCCGTGCCAAGGGCGGCGGGCAAGAGGACAGTAAGGTGAAGCGCCTCGCCAAACGTTACCGCGAAAAGAGCGCCGGCTCGCCCTGACTGGATTCCAGGTATTCCTGGATTTCGAGGAAGTCCTTACCTCGAATGCCAGGACTGGGGAGAACGCATTGTTGCAAAGATGCGCCCGTGTTTGACAGAATACGGAGCCATACGAGCATGACCGACGCAATCGCTCACACCATCGCCGACGCGGTGAAAATTTCCGGAATCGGCCGGACCACGTTGTATGAACTGATCGGAGCCGGAAAGATCGACGCCCGGAAAGCGGGCAACCGGACGCTGATACCAGCCGCATCGCTGCGTGCGTTCATGGATAGCTTGCCACCCGCGGACATTCGCACCGGCCAGCGGGGCACCGCATGACCGCGTGGGTATGGCTGGCCGAGACGCTGGCGCTGCTGATCCTGGCAGCGCTGCTCCGCCCATCACAGTAAAACCGTCGAACCCCGGCAGTCGGAAACCGGCGGCGGTAGTTGGGAATCAGTAATTCCCGAAATGCCTTGCCGGAGGTTAAAGGTCCAAATGGACAAACATGAGATGCCCCTGTGAAATTCAGCAAAGTCCGCCAGTCCGGGGACTCCTTTGCGTCGTTCACTGGAGTCGAACTGGTCAACCTGCGGATCGTCCGGCCTGGCTTTGGCATCCCCACCGTTCGTCTGATGGCTGTCCACCTTCGCTGTCTTGGCGTAACGAAGCGACTGGACGGCCGGATCGTCGTTCGTCCACCGAAAATCCTTAGCCGCGATGGCTCGGCCGATTACGGCGCGGCCTACGCGCTACAGTCGGGTGTGCGAGAGGCCATCGAAGCCGCAATCGCTGGGTTGTGGGATCAGGCCGAGGCCGAAAGTGGCAAATGACATCGGCCCATTTGCCGGCGCAGCCCTTGTCATGCACGGTGTAGGGCTGGCACCGGTGCCCTGCACCACAAGCGACGATGGGAAGGCACCTATCGTTAAGTGGAAGACATGGCACTACCCGCCGACAGAAGGCACGGTCCGCAAGTGGATAGGGCGATTTCCCGACGCGAACGTCGGTATCGTGACCGGTTGGTCGAACGTGACCATCGTTGATATCGACGATCCGGACTTCGTGCCCGACATGATGCGCCGGTTCGGGGATACGCCGCTGATAACCGAGACACCATCCGGTGGTGTCCACCTTTGGTTCAAAAGCGCTGGTGAGCGGAGCGCCAACCTACGCAAACGTGAATGCCTGCCAGTCGATATCAAAGCCGCCGGGGGCTTCCTCGTGACACCGCCGTCCATACGGCCCAGCGGGCCCTTCTCGGGGTGCCGCTATGCGTTCCGTAGTGGATCATGGGGCGACATCGCAGGCCTACCCACGCTGCGACCTGGCAGCCTGCCAGCTGTATGGAATGCCGTTGAGTCCGCCGCGCCGCCAGAGCGCATACCGATCGGCCGACGCAACAACACGTTGTTTCAACGACTGCTTCGGCACGCGCCCGGATGCGACACGTTCGATGATCTGCTGGATGTGGCGAAGTGGCAAAATGAATCTTGCGATCCGCAGCTATCGGATGTTGAAGTGACGAAGACAGCCGCGAGTGTGTGGCGTATTCAGCGGGAAGGCCGAAATTTCGTTGGACGGGGGCGGCGGGTGTTCGTCACAGAGGCGGAGTGGACTGCGCTGGCGGCGCGACCACGAGGGGCTGACGCTTTGATGCTTCTTACGGGCCTGCGAACGCATAATTACGACCGCACGGATTTCGCGGCGTCGCCTAAAGGAATGGCGAACGGAAAGCTGATCGCGGGATGGGCGCATGACCGATACCGCGGCGCCCTGACGCTGCTGACTGAACTGGGATTGCTTTCCATTGTGCATCCTGGCGGCATCGGTTCGCATGATCCTCGGCTGTTCCGATTCGTTGAAGCGCCGCTTCGCCAGAAAGCGACAGACAAGGGGGCGCGGGGGCGGGGTGTATAGTTACTATTGGGTCTGGGATTCCTACCCCAAAACGACTCGCGGCTGCTCAACGATGCGAGCGCAGTCCGACACAATTTTCCGTTCCAGAGGCACGAGATGACCCGCCCGAGAAGTGCCTCGCGTGACGCGCAACGCGACGCCGCCGCTGAGCGAATGCGCGCATCGCGCGAGCGCCGAAAATACGGACTTCGAACGGTCCTCGTCGATATCCATGACGACGAAGTCCGGTACCTTGTCAGTCGCGGCCATCTTGCATCCCACGAAACCGACGATCGAAACGAAATCGCGAACGCCATCGAGCAGGTCCTCGTCGATCTGACAGTCGAAAATGCGAATGACCAACGCTCCCCGCTGAGAGGAACCTGAGGATGAGGTTCGCCAAAGGCCAGTCCGGCAACCCCGGCGGCCAGTCCAAGATTGCGAAGAACATCCGAGACCTTGCGCGGCAGCACCGTCCCGAAGCCATAGCGGCTCTGGTCGCGGCCCTCGAATCTCCGGGGGAACGTGTGCCTGCTGCAAACACGTTGTTGGCCTATTCTGACGGAAAGCCCGCGGCAAACGTCAATATTCGCGTCATCACGTCTGTGAGGGATTTGTCGGATGCAGAGTTGGAGATGATCGCAAGGGAGCCCGATGAGAATCCGATGATCGAATACGAGGCGGAGGCAACAGAGGCAGACAGTCAATAAGGGGGATGCGATGGAAAAAGGACAGAATCATGACGGATGACGATGCCGATGATGCCGAGCCTCAGATGACACTGGAAGAAGCCCAGCGCTGCCTCGATCGCCTTCCGCCGGAGGATGTGGCGAGGGCAATTTGGGAATCGGGATTGACAGCCGAGGCGCTGAAGATACTTGTCGATCGGGTGGACGACCCCGGCGCCAGTGCCGCAGAAAAAGCCCAGGCATGGGCTGCGTTGGATAAAGGGCTGTTGATGATGAAGGAGGTCGAAGACGATTCGGACGCTCCAGTCGAACAAAAACGCGATGTCGAGAATGCCAAGCGCAAGGCCTTCCGCTCCTAGCCGCTCATGCCTCGCGAGTCGGTAGCCCTCGGCAACGGGCTTGCCGGTGCCGCGGACGGTCCGGCCGAACCATTTACTTCCGATCAATCGCAGTCTGCGGGTGCCAGGACGGGCGGCAGGGAATTCAGGAGCGGCAATACAGCGGTCAGAGGGACCCAAGCGCGCTCAGCGCCTGGGCCAGCCCCGGGTGCCTTTGCGACGACCGGGGGCGTTCTACTGGTGCTTACGCCCGCGCCCCGCCATTCGCGGGCGAAAAATTTTTGGTGAATTTTTTGCTGGCGCTGCACACGACGCTGTGGTCGCATATCGAGGCGGGGGTTTCTGCATGCCCATTTTTATCCAGATTGGACATCTCTCGATAGAACGCAGGACATCGCTCGTTGATGCGGACGAGGCGTACGGCCTCCTTCACACAGGCTCATTCGGAGGTGACCTGAGCGTATGTGTTTCGCGATCAGGCCGGCAGATCAGCATGACCGCCCGTAGACGGATTTTTTTCCTCAATCCTGACGAAAGCGTTGAAAGATCGCTTACCGAAGCAGACTGGACCAGATTGAAAAAGCAGTTGGAAACGGCTGATTTTTGGGCACTTCCGGAGCACCACGGCGAGACGGGCCTCGATGGGTTTGATTGGACGATCGAGGGCCGGGATGTTGGGCGCTACCATTCATCGTCATGCTGGTGCCCGTATGACGGCGCGTTCCACGAATTGGGGAGTTTGCTGGTGGAGTTTTCGGGCCTGAAGATTCCAGACGACTGACCGTGAAGGAGTGATGCTGCTTTACCGCTGGCCGCCTGACAAATTCTGTTCTTCCCACACACAACGAGCCTGCAAGCTGGGAGCAGAACAAGGCTTCGGCACGATCCGACCCGGACATCGCAACCGGGCAGCCACCTCCTCAGGCTATCCCTTCGGTGACCTTCAACCCGGCCCGGCCCAATGAAAACCACGTCGGAGCATCCAAATGCGAAGTCGAAGGTTCGATCACAAACCAAATCGGCTCTTTGACAGGTCTCGGCGGCGTTTTTTCGATCGCGACCCGAAGTCAGTTCGCAGCGGAGTTGTCTACATCCTCTCGAACCCCATCCACACGCGATGGTGCAAAATTGGATACACATCCCGAAAAGGCGGCGCTGCCGCCCGCGCGGAAGATTATGGCGCACAGCACGGTATGGACGGATGGGAGGTTCACGCTGAATACGAGACTGAATTTCCAATCATCGTTGAACAGGCGGTGCATGAACGGCTGTCAGGTCGCCGAATCAAACTTTGGAGCGGCGGCAAGGAGGTCTTCGATGTCCGACCACATGAAGCCGAACCGGTAGTACTTGAGGAAGTCACAAGACTTCGCACGCGCTTGGACTTCGAGCTGCATGCCAACCCTGCCGCGTCCCCCGCGGTCCCATCTCAGACGCCCTCATCGCAGCAGTCCGCGGCCTCGCGGACGGACAGCCCCGCGGGCGCGTCCAAAGCGCGTTCCTTGCCGCCGTTCGGAGAATTATCGCCGGCGGAGAGAGCGAGGGCTTGGAACCTCGCGGTGTTTATGACGGCGAAAGACCTGCGGGCCAAGCGGGGGAGTCGCGGTGAGGCTGCAAGAGTTCAGACAACCACTTTGCTCGACCAGCACGGGGCGGCACTGGCGCAATCATGGGCGCAGACGGTATACGCAGTGGAAGGCGTGCGCGGCCCCGTCTACAAGCTGTCCAAGGACGACCAGATCGACTTCACGCACCGCATGGAGACAGGCCAGCGGCAAGCGACTCCGGAACTTCAGAAGGTTTCCGATATCCTGCGCGTGCTGATCGACGGTTGGACCCGCAAGGTGCAAAGCCTCGGCCGGGGATACCTGGCGAACGCGATCCACGGCTATATGGGTCACGTCTGGGGCAACTATGCGGAATGGGCGCAACGCCTGCTACCGCCGACCGTCGGAGATGTGCAGGGAAAGGCCCCGGCGCCGCTCGCCGAGCAGCCGTCGCTCGCATCAAAGGTGTTCCTCAAAGAGCGCGGCTTCCCAACGCAATTTGAAGCGATCAAGGCCGGGCTGATCCCCATTACCTACAACCCGGTAGACTTCCAACTTCTGAAGCTTCGGGAGATGCAGAAATTCTATCACGGCATCAAGTTGGCCGACGATATGAAGCGCACCGAAGTGGCGCGATGGGTGCCGGCAGGAATGGAACGGGCTGCGGCCGATGAAGGCCTGGAACCGCTGGACGATCGCTTGTTCCGGCTGGGTCTGACGGGCGACGCCAGCCCGGCCGGCTTCGGGCGCATGGAACCCGGAAACTGGTACGCCGCAGAACCAGCCGCCCGGCTATTCAATAGCTTTATGCGCCACAGCCTGGACGGGGATCCATTCAACCGCGGCGAAATACTCTCGGGTGGTGAACCTGCCGTGCCTGGAAGCTCAGACCGTGGGGGTTCCGAGGGGCGCGGCGGTGCCTATCCAGACCTCGCCGGAACCGGCTCTGGTCACGCCGAGTACGAGCGCTCCGGCAAGATGGCATTGGTGGTGACCGTCGCTATTTTCATAATTGCCGGGCTGGCATGGCTCGGCTCAAACTGAACTCTGCATGCTTGGACTTGGTTGATCGGTGAGGGGCCACCGCCTCGCCCTCTGAGGACCCCACGGTGAGAGCCTGCTCGTTCCGTGGCACCGCGGCGCGGCCCGTGGCCGGGACGAGGGGCCGCAGCAAACAAACCGCCGGTGTTCGCCCACGTCCCGACAGCGTATACTTGGTAAGGTTCTTGGTAAACCGAGCAAGCAGCCCTTCCACGGTTGTCCATCGCACGATAAATATTTGATTTAATTGGCGTCCCGTACGAGATTCGAACTCGTGTTACCGCCGTGAAAGGGCGGTGTCCTGGGCCTCTAGACGAACGGGACAGACCGAACCGATGGCGGCAGCCATCGGGCCGGGGGTGGGTAGCGGACCCTCCTGTCCCGGTCAAGCGTCGTGATCCGAATGCTGCGCGGCACGCGGCTCAGGCCAGCGCCGCGTCCGAAATGATAAAGCAGGGACTGACGGAACCGTTCCATTCCTCAGCCCGAAGATGCCCGGCCAGGTGCAGCGGCACGCCGCCGGCCCGCGCCAGCAGCGCATCCGACACGGCCCCCTCGCGTGCTCTGAACATCATTGCTTTCAGGCGCGGTCCGCCCGCCTCACCCTCCACGAACAGGCGAATCGATGCTGCCTCGCGTCCCACCCGGTCGGCCCGAACCACCCGAACGCGATGCAGCACCAGGGTGGGTTCCTCATTCCCGGCACCAAACGGGGCGAGGCGTTCCAGGTGGCGCGCCACCTCGGTGGTAGCGCCGGACACCGCCAGAGTGCCCTCAATGATCAGATCGGCGGCACTGGGCATGGCAGACGCCGCCGACAGCCGCTCATCCAGGAACGCATGCAACCCCTCCACCCGGTCGGCGAGCACCGAGAAGCCCGCTGCCATCGCATGACCGCCGCCGGTGACCAGCAGGCCGGCCTGGCGCGCCGCGATCACCGCCGCCCCCAGATCGACGCCCGGCACCGAACGGCCCGAACCTTTGCCCAGGCCGTCGGCAAATCCGGCGACACAGGCGGGGCGGTTGAAGCGCTCCTTGATGCGGCCGGCAACGATGCCGACGACGCCGGGATGCCACCCTTCGCCGGTCACCAGGACCGCTGCGCGCCCCATCGCCACCTGGGCCTCCGCGGCGAGCATTGCGGCGTCCATGATCCCGGCCTCGACGTCCTGGCGGGTCCGGTTGATCGCCTCCAACGTTTCGGCCAGCGCCAGTGCTTCGATCCGGTCTTCGCTCAGCAGCAACCGCAGGCCCAGATCGGCCTCGCTGATTCGCCCGCCGGCATTGATCCGCGGGCCCAGCGCATAGCCGCAGGTGGCGGCGTTCAGCCGGTCGCGGGCCTGGGTCACATCCAGCAGTGCGGCGATGCCGGGGCGCGAGCGCCGCGCCATGATTTTCAGTCCCTGGCAGACGAACGCCCGGTTCACCCCGGTCAGCGGCATCACGTCGCAGACCGTCGCCAGGGCCACGAGGTCGAGCAACCCCATCAGGTCGGGTTCGGCGCGGCGGGCGAAATAGCCCAGCCGCCGCAGCGCCCGCACCGTCGCGATCGCGGTCAGGAACGACACCCCAGCGGCACACAGCATCCCCAGGCCGGAGGTGCAGTCCAGCCGGTTCGGGTTCACCGTCGCCAGAATGGCGGGCGGCCGCCCCTCGGCCTTGTGATGATCCAGCACGATCACCTCCGCTCGGCCGGCGACGGAGGAAAGGGCCACCGCTGCGGCGGTACCGCAATCGACGCAGACGATCAGGCTGGCGCCGCGGCCAACCAGCGATTCCAGAGCGGGCGCGTTCGGGCCATAGCCTTCCTTGATGCGGTCCGGCACGTGATGATGCACCGGACAGCCAAGCGCCCGCAGCAAGCCGACCATCAGCGCCGCGCTGCAGGCGCCATCCACGTCGTAATCGCCATAGACCGCCACGGTTTCGCCGCGCTGCACCGCATCGGCGAGGCGGTCGGCGGCGATATCCATGTCGGCCAAAGTGGAGGGATCCGGCAGCAGCGCGCGCAGTGTCGGCTCCAGGAAGTCGGCTGCGGCGTCAATGCCGATGCCGCGCGCGGCGAGCAGCCGGCCGACGATCTCCGGCACCCCGAAGCGTTGCGTGATACCGGCGGCCACGCGATCCTCACCGGTGCGCCACAGCCAGCGCCGCCCCGAAAGGCTGCTGGTGACGCCCAGTACCGTCTCGTTCAGCAAAATCTGTCTCCGCCAGCCGTTCAGGTCGGCGTCCAGGTCTTCTGCACGAAATTGTGGTGCGCCTCGATGAACCGCACGGTGCCGGAGTGGCTGCGCATCACGATCGAATGGGTGACCGCGCCCCCCAGGGTGCGCCTGACGCCGCGCAGCATGGCGCCCGAGGTGACGCCGGTGGCCGCGAACATGACATCGCCCTTCGCCATCTCCTCACAGGTGAAACAGCGCTTCGGGTCGGGATGGCCCATCGCCCGCACGCGCTCAATCTGCTCATCCGTCTCATAATTCAGGCGGCCCTGCATCTGGCCACCGACGCAGCGCAATGCGGCGGCGGCCAGGACGCCTTCGGGCGCGCCGCCGGTTCCCATATAGATGTCGATTTCCGTATCCGGCATGGCCGTGGCGATCACGCCGGCCACGTCGCCGTCAGTGATCAGCATGACCCGGGCGCCGGCCTCCCGGCACTTGGCGATCAGTTCCTGATGGCGGTCGCGATCGAGCATGCAGGCCATCAGATCGGAGACGTCGCACCGCTTCGCCCGCGCCAGGCTGCGCAGATTCTTCACCACCGAGTCGTCAAGGTTGACCACGCCCAGCGGCAGGCCGCCGCCGATGGCGATCTTGTCCATGTAGATATCGGGCGCGTGCAGGAAGTTGCCGTGTTCGGCGAGCGCGATCGTCGCCAGCGCGTTGGGACCAGCCTTCGCGCACAATGTGGTGCCCTCCAGCGGATCGACCGCGATGTCCATCCGCGGGCCGCCGGCACCGACCTTTTCGCCGATATACAGCATCGGCGCTTCGTCCATCTCGCCCTCGCCGATCACGACGGTGCCGTCGATCGCCACGGCGTCGAATGCTTTGCGCATCGCCTCGACCGCGGCGCCATCGGCCTCGTTCTTCTTGCCATGGCCGATCCAGCTCGACGCCGCGATCGCTGCGGCTTCGGTGACGCGGACCAGTTCCAGCGCCAGGTTGCGGTCGGTCTGGATGCCGGGTTGCGGCGTGTTCCTGTCTGACATCGGCTTTCCTCCTGTGGGGACGCGATTCGGAGCTGCGTCGGGTCGAATCTGTGTCGGCTTTAGCACGCACAGCGGCAACACCGATTGTCCGGCATCAATGACGGCGCAACCGGCCGATCGACACAATCATCCATTGCCCTGCGTGGCACAACGGCAGGCGGTCGCATCGCACCGATGCACGGAAGCCGCCCTATCGCGCCGATGCTCGGAACCCGCACCCTTGTTTAAGGCTTTGTTAACCGGGCGCGGACAAAAATCCATCCCTAACGCCCTAACAGGCTTGATGGATACCCAGGCTGACCAGATGCAAAGCAGACCGACGGTTCCGCGAGGCGGCGACCCCAGACCGGCCCGACGCCGCAGCGACCTGCGCACCCGCGTAGCCGGTACATCGTCATTGTGCTGACCGGCGTGATCGGCACGCTGGCATCGTTCGGCATGTTTCTGGCGATCGGCAACTGGCAGGATCATCTGGCGGAAGTCCGCTTCGTCGGCGTCGCCCGCGACCACCTGCAAACGCTCAATGCGGGGCTGAAAGACGCCACCGACCTGCTCTACTCGATGCGCGCCTACTTCGAATCGCTCGAACATCCGGCCACACAGTCCGAATATCAGGCGTTTTCTCATAGCCTGCGCAACCGGGTCGCGGGATTGCGCGACACCGGCTGGGCGCCGCGCATGAGGCCGAGTGTGTCGTTGACGGCTTTGAAGCGGTCAAGATCAAGGGAGAGGATGGCGATTTCCTGGCCGCCCAGTGCATCACGCAGGTCGACCGCAAGATGTTCGCGGAACGCAATACGGTTCGGCAGGCCGGTCAACGCATCGTGCCGTGCGAGATGATCCAGTTTCGCGCCATTGCGGCGCAACTCCCTTCGACCGCATCAAGATCGATCATTCATTCATCGCCGGGATGACCGAATCACCGGAGAGCGCGGTTATCGTGCGAACCATCCTGTAGCTTGCCGACACCATGAACATCGCCACGACAGCGGAGGGCGTCGAGACCGCGGAGCAACTCGCCGTGCTCGCCGCCGGCGGCTGCCGCGAAGCAATGGGGTCTCTATTAAGCCCCGCCCGGCCATTGGCCGAGGTGCCCGGGATGCTGTCGGGCTGGCCGGCGATGCGGCAGGGTTTCACCCGCGACGGCACCCAAGGTGTCTTCGACGAGGATCGTCAGAGCTCGCTGGTCTGAGAAGCGGCGCGATCGATCAGGACGATTCAGGCGTCGCCGAGGCAGATGCCCAGGCCGCGGGCGGTCCGGACCAGGGTTTCGTCCGACACCAGGCGTTGCGCGGGATCGTATGCGGCGGTCAGCGGCACGTCCACGACGCGGCGATTCTGCCAGGCCACCATACGGTCGAACCGGCCCTCGGCGACGAGATCGACGGCCCGCACACCGAAGGCCGAGGCAACGAGCCGGTCGTCCCAGGTTGGCTGGCCGCCGCGCTGCACATGGCCGAGCACGGTCACGCGGGTTTCTGCGCCGGTCATGCGCGCCAGCGTGTCACCGATGATATGGCCGACGCCGCCATAGGTGGCGCTGCCGAGGGCATGCTGATGCTGGACGCGGCGTCCGGTGTGGTCACGCACGGCCTCGGCGACCACGACGATGGCGAAGTTGTGGCCACCATGGCGAAGCTTGCTGATATGGGCAGCGACAAGATCGATATTGTAGGGGATTTCCGGCACCAGGATGACGTCGGCGCCGCCGGCGATGCCCGCCGCGAGGGCGATCTGGCCGCTGTCGCGCCCCATGACTTCGAGGATCATGACGCGATCATGGCTGGCGGCGGTGGGCTGCAGGCGATCGATCGCCTCCGTCGCGACCATGACGGCGGTGTGGTAGCCGACCGCGCTTTCGGTCGCGCCGACATCGTTGTCGATGGTCTTGGGGATGCCGACGAATGGGATGCCGCCCTGCTGGGCGAGATGGCGCAGGATGGCCATGCTGCCATCGCCGCCAATGCCGATCAGGGCATCGAGACCGAGCAGGCGGACGCCTTCGATCACTTCTTCAGAGCGATCGAGCAGGCTGCCGTCCGGCATCGGATAGGCGAACGGATCGCCGCGGTTGGTGGTGCCGAGGATGGTTCCCGCCATGCGGGCCATTGCCGGGTTGGCGCCGTGCAGGTCAAGCACCTCGAAGTCGACGGGGCGGCGGAGCAAGCCGTGGGTGCCCTGGTGGATTCCGAGGACCCGCCAGCCATAACCGAGAACGGCGCGCGCCACGACGGCGCGGATTACGGCGTTGAGCCCGGCGCAATCGCCGCCGCTGGTCAACACACCAAGCGTTTTTTCTGAAATCACGGTCACCTGAACAAAACTGACTAATGGCTAATATCATGCCATCGGACGCTCTATTTCGCCACTGAAATCGCGCCGGGGTGATCGGATTCACCGGCCTGGTCAGGCATTTTTCACTGCGATTGTCGAACCAGCGCCGATGACGCCGCAACGGCGCCGGTGTCAGCAGGCGGCCGGGCGGGAGCGGCCGTCATCGGGTTATATTGGTCATGCCGCTTCACCCGGTCGTTGAGATTGCCATTCCTGGTCGCGTTGCGCCCCTTGGGAACGATATCGAGCCAGTGATCGGCCGTCCAGGGCAGCGCCTGGCGTCTGGCCGCGAGGCCGTCGCGTTAGCGGGTGCAGGCCTTTTCGTCCGCCTGCAGCGGGCAGCGTGCCTCCATCCATTGGCGTTCGGATACGCCTTCCTGGGTGGTCATAGCGTGCCCGCTTTATTGCAGGAAAGTGACGTTCCAGACGAGGAACACGGAGAAGGCTTTTCGACTCTGCGACGTTATGGTTGATCGGCTGGCCGGCGGTTATTCCGGGCGGCTGCCGGTGGTGACGGGCTGTTTTGCGAACGCGGGGCCGGGGGTGAGGTCGGGCAGGTCGGCGGCGGGCTCGTGCGTCAGGGCCTCGACGTCGTCGATCGGTGCCTCGGGGTCGGGTTCGTGGGTGCGGGCGCGGATCAGCCGGCGGGCCCAGTTGCGCAGGAACCCGCCTGCCCCGACCGGCATCAGGAACATCACGGCGATCAGAATCACGCCGTAGACGGCGCCCGGCGCGGCCTTGGAGATTTTGTCGGCGAAGTTTGGCACGAACTCGATGAAGGCGGCGCCGATCAGGGTGCCGCCGATGGACGACACGCCGCCGACGATCAGGCCGACGAACAGGAAGATCGAGACGGTGACATTGAAGCTGTCGGGGGCGACGAACTGGACGGCGATGGCGCCGAGGGAGCCGGCGAGGCCGGTGTACATGGCGCTGAGGGCGAAGGTGCGGGTTTTCACCATCGGCAGGTTGACGCCCATCGATTCGGCGGCCATCGCGTGGTCGCGGATCGCCATCATCGCCCGGCCCATGCGGCCGCGGACGATGTTCCAGGCGATGACATAGAGCACGACGGCGACCGCGACGGTGAAGCTGTAGAGCCACTGGTCGGGGGAGAGCTTCAGGCCGAAGGGTGCCTCGGGCTTGTCGATGACGAGGCCCTGGACGCCGCCGGTCCAGTCCTCGAACGCCTTGTATTTAAGGATTTGCGGCATGGCGACGGCCAGCGCGAACGTGGTCAGCGCGAGGTACAGCCCTTCCAGGCGCAAGGCCGGCAGGCCGATGAGGAAGCCGACCAGGGCGCAGACGACGGCGGAGATCGGCAGCGTGGCCCAGTATGGCACGTCCCACGACGACATCAGGATCGCGGTGGTGTAGGCGCCGATGGCATAGAACGCGCCATGGCCGAGGGAGATCTGGCCGTTGAAGCCGATCAGCAACGCCAGGCCGAGGATCGCGATCCCGTAGACTACCACCATGGTCAGTTGGAACAGATGGTAGTCGGTGAACAGGGTAACCGGGATGATCACCGCGAGCAGCACGAGGATGGCGGTGATCCAGGAGGAGGTGCGCATGATCGTTACACCCGGCTGTAAACGCGGCGGCCCATCAGGCCGGTCGGCTTGATTGTCAGCACCGCCACGATGATGACGAGTGCCAAGGAGAGTTTCAGTTCGGTGCCGACCAGGTAGGCGCCGCCGAGATTTTCGATGACGCCTACGGCGAAGCCGCCGAGGACGGCGCCGAGCGGGTTGTCGATGCCGCCGAGCAGGGCGCCGGCGAAGGCATACAACAGGATACCCGCCATCATATTGGGATCGAGGAACACG
>Ga0302320_10016231_pt1 | contig 15232 bp, 13 predicted proteins | sample Bog_T0_3_FD_202130 | JGI IMG/M metagenome (GOLD analysis project Ga0302320, IMG submission 202130) | Peat permafrost microbial communities from Stordalen Mire near Abisko, Sweden - Bog_T0_3 | ecosystem: Environmental > Terrestrial > Soil > Wetlands > Peat | place: Sweden: Abisko, Stordalen Mire... | reverse complement strand
CCCGATGTTCCTCTGTTGCATGGGCATGATGCCTCCTCCTCGTGGCCGGACTACGCAACCCAGCACTTCCAGTTATCGCCGAGCAACGTCACCCTCAACGTCACCCTCGGCCGTCTCGCCTGCTGTACCAACGTCACCCTCGAACTAAAGAGGCCTGACGGAAACGTCACCCTCCCAGGTCAGAGCCCTGTCGGTGTCACACCGGCCCCGGTCGTCAAGGTCGACGTTCCGAGGCGCCGGCACGGTTGGTGACCCTGCGGGCCGGCTCGTAGCTCGCCTCGCCAACCGGCCTCCGCTTCTCACTCTCGCTTCGCTTGCTCCCATGACCGCCGGTGCCGGCGTGGGCAATCGCACCCAGCGATTGATGTCCGGCCCTGTGGGGCGAAAAGCGCCCCACCCGGCATCAATCACCAAGGAGAAGCACAAACCATGCCCACCATCGACTCCATCACCGTCGCCGGCAATCTGACCAGGGATCCGGAGATCCGTTACACCCGGGACGGGCAGGCCACGACCTCGCTGTCCCTGGCGGTCAACCGCCGGTGGCAGAACCAGCAGACCAAGGAGTGGGAAGAGGCCGTCTCGTTCTTCGACGTGGTCTGCTGGCGTGAACTGGCAGAGAACGTCGCACTAAGTCTCACCAAGGGGGCCAGGGTGGTCGTGACCGGCCGTCTGGACCAGCGCAGCTGGGAGACCGACGACCACACGTTCCGGTCCAAGGTCGAGATCGTGGCCGAGGACATCGGAGCCAGCCTGCGCTTCGCCACCGTCGACACCCACAAGGTGATCCGGCCCCAGACCGAGGATGAGACCGAAGAGGCGCCACAGGCCATCTGAGTGTCCTCAGAGCCCGCACCAGCCCTGCCCCCGGCATCGAGCCGGGGGCAGGGCTGCATCCCGACCTTGTTCGGCGGGGCACCGTACGGGGGCTCACGTCTGCTCCTGCGGCCACTCACGGTAGATCCAGGAGCTCACATCCCACCGGGGATCGAGAGAGGCGCCACGGCGGGCATCGAGCCCGCCATGACGCCAATGGGACAGGGACAGATCGGCTTCGCCAGAGCGGTGCAGTACGCACCACACCTGTGCATCATTTGATGCCAACGTCACCCTGGGCTCAATCCCACTCTCGTGCTGGGTCCGGAACTCGACTCATGTGCCAGAGCGGCCGCCTCGACATCGAGCCGAGGGCCCCCCCAGTTGTGCTTGGTGGAGTCGATCTGGGGCTCCGAGTCCGTTCACTCGGTGCTGACGCGGTGCGCAGAGCAGTGATCCCGCTGCCGGGGTTCGAGAGAGGCGCCCAGGCGGGCATCGAGCCCGCCACGGCCGCCTTGGTGACTCAGCAGATCGGCTCAGCGGGAGCGGGACAGATCATGTCCACACAGTTGCACTCGAGTGAGCACCGACGCATCTTCGATCGGATGCGTCGTCGTGGGCGAGTCTCCTTCTACCCCGTGACCAGGGAGGGTGACGTTGAGGGTGACGTCGGTCAACAGGAGATTGGCCAGGGTGACGATGAGGGTGGACAACGTGACTGCGGCGTTCCAACAATTGCTGGGGGAGGCGCCGTCACGCCGGGGACCGGTGGACGTGCCGCGGTCCCTCGCCGAGACGAGCCGGAACCTGTTCACCGCGGCCGTGGCCGTCGTGCACCAACTCCATCTGATGGACCGGGCCCATGCCCTCCCCGAGGTGGACGCGCTGAGCTCGTCGATCGACCGTGCCCTGGCCGGTGCCGCCCGCCCCTCCACGGCGGAGCTCCGGACGCCACCGCCCCGGCGGCGGTCCCGCCGGCTCGCTCCACGCGGTGGTGGCACGGGCCCGTTCCGAGCGGCGGGCCCAGCTCCTCGAGGGTCGGTCGGCGCCCAGTTCTGAGACATAGTTGGCCCAGGACCTGACCGTGGTGGCCGGGGCGGCCCGCAGCGTGGCCCGCTCGATCGGGGATCTCACCCACGAACTCACCGAGCTCGAGCAGTGGCGCCGGGGGTGACGCCAGCGGGCGGTCGGTGCCACTGGTCCATCAACTACCAATGCAAGAAGCGCTGGCGGAGCTGTCATCGCTCATGGAATACCGGCGCCCTCAACGGGCACGCGAATCACATGGATCTGCCCATCGCGCGTTCCTCGCAGAGCCTCCGGGGCGTGATCGTTGGCTGACAGCAGGAAGAGCGTATTGCGATCTCGGCCTCCTAGGGCGCATGCGATCGCCATCCTTCCATCAACTGAGATGGACGCGGTGATGGCACCGCCGGGCAGGATCCGTTGGAATTCTCGAGCCAGAGGCATAGCGGCCCATACGGCACCTTCCTTGTCCAAGCAGATCCCGTCTGGTCCTCTACCGGGACACTCGGCATAGCTCCTACGATTCGAGAGTGAACCGTCGGAAGCGATATCGAACGCGGTCAAACACCTGCCGAGAGATTCAGCCACGATCAGCACACCATCTGGTGTAATGACACTCCCGTTGGGGAACACGACATCTTCAGCTGCCACCCGAGCTGTGCCATCCGGTTCGATGAGCACGATCGGTCCTTTTGGTGAAGATGGGGACGGAAATGAGCCCACATAGGCTCGTCCGTCACTGTTCACGACCATGTCGTTGCATCCCGTGGCAATGAGGTTGCCGAGTTCTGCGTGGATCTGGAGTTCCGATCCGTTCCAACGCAAGACCTGCCGTTCGAGCATGGACACGATCAGGAGATCGCCGTCCGGCAGGAATCCCAAGCCTGATGGTCGACGACCCGGAAGTTCTACGACCAGCTCGCGGTGTCCGGATTCATCTACGGTCCAGACCGCTTGGCCATACATGTCCGAGAGCCACAGTCGATCCTGTCGCCATCTGGGTCCCTCGCCGAACACAAAACCGTCAGCGAGCAACGTGGGCACTACACGAGCTTCGGGCAATGGTGCTCCATTTCGCGGGTAGGTGCTGACCGCGCATCAATGTCGAAATCGTCGTGTCGCGGCGCGTGATCCTTCAAACGGGATCAACTCAGTGGGCCTGTGTGACAAGAGTGGATCGCCGTATCGCTCCGCTTCCGTTTTGCGCTACCCGGCTATCGCCTAGCTCCTGATCTCACTGTTCGAAGGGACGACGATAGCGTTCGGGGCGCAACTTGGGTGGTGGGACCGATCCGGGGCCGCCACAGCGCTCGGTAAGGATACGTGGGTCGTCGCCATAGCCATTCGCTCCACGAAGGGCTGTACTAGACACGTCCATCGGCAACGTCTATATTGACGTCGACATTGAATTCGAATGGGGGAGTCTGGGATGAAGGTGATGCACTCTGGGGATCGTCGGGGTGGGATAGGCATCCGCCGGCCCACGTTCAAGATCCTGCTCTCGGGCGCCGTGGTCCTTGCTAGCGGTGGTGCGCTCAGCGTGGCGACCGCGTCGGCCGCTTCGGCGTCCAGCTCGCCCGTCACCATCGCCCTGGTCTGCTCTTGCACCGGAGAGGCCGGACCTGAGTATCTCGGGGCCCAGGGAGCGTTTCTGGCCAGGATCGATCAACAGAACGCAGTGGGCGGAGTGGACGGTCACCACATCAAGACCCTCATCATCGACGATCAGACCAGCCCGAGCCTCGATACCACCGCCGTTCAGAGTGCAGTATCCAAAGGTGTCACCGGCATCGTCGCCGTGAGCGCGCTCTTCTTCGAGGGGGCTAAGTATGCCAACCAGGCTGGGATACCCGTGACTGGAGCCTCCTCGGATGGTCCCGAATGGGGGACCAAGCCCTACACCAACATGTTTGCGTCGGACACCGGAAGCCTCAACCCGAAGTACCCGGTCAACACCCAGATCGGCAAGTTCCTAGTGGCCCACGGCGGCACCGTGATCGGATCGTACGGATACGGCATCTCTCCGTCGTCCACTCGCTCGGCGACTGCCACCGTCGCGTCGGTGAAGCATGCTGGGGGGAAGGAGGGGGTGCTCGATACCTCTGTGCCCTTCGGTTCCGTGTCGTTCACACCCGAGGCCCTGGTGGCAAAGTCCGATCATGTGAATGCCGTCTATGCGGGAATGGACAACAACTCCAACTTCGCCCTGGCCACCGCCTTGAAACAAGCTGGTGTCAAGCTCAAAGCCGTTGTGTTCCCGACCGGCTATGAGCCATCAGCCGTCAAGTCGCCGGCTTGGCAGTATCTCCAGGGTGACTACTTCGACACCGGTTTCCGGCCGTTCCAGGTGCCCGATGCCGGAACCGAGCACATGCTGTCGGTACTCATGAAGTACGACCACTATACCAAGTCGCAGTTCCCCACATTCATCGAGTACGAGTCATGGTTGGGTGCCGACCTGATGATCAAGGGGATGCAAGGAGCGGGCGGCACGATTGCGCCGGCGGCCGTGGTCAAGTCCCTCCGGAGCCTGAAGTCCTACAACGGCAACGGCCTGCTGGCGAATCCGATCGACTACTCCACGATCTTCGGGCACGACACCCCCCAAGACTGCGGTTGGTTCATGAAGGCCGAAACCAAGGGGTTCGTCCCGGTGTCGAGCACGCCCTTCTGCGGTACGGATATTCCGGGCACGGCCACTGCGTCCGCCGCCGGGTAGAACTGCCGTGCCTACGCACAGCGGGAGCGTCGAATCCCTCCACCAGGAACGGTCTTGGCTCAGACTCCTAAATCGAGTCTCCTACGGTCACGGATGTTGAGGGTGCTCAACCGACGTTGCACGATGGGGCGCCGGCCCCGAACTCGTCGCGGATGAACGTGGTTGCTCTAGGAGCACAGGAACGCAGACCTTGGTGAGGCCGAATGTCGGCTCACAGCGCTCAGGTGCACAAGCACTGAGCCTGTGAGGCAAGAGACGGGATAGTTATAGGGTGCTTCAATTCGTGATCGCGGGGCTGGTCCTGGGTGGGATCTACGCCATCGCGTCCGCCGGCCTGGTCATCACCTACACCTCCTCGGGCATCCTCAACTTCGCCTTCGGGGCGCTGGCCTACTTCATCGCCCGCTTCTACTACTACCTCCACACCCAGGAGAACTGGGCCATCTGGGCCGCGGCCATCGTGTCCGTCGTGATCGCCGCCCCGGCCCTCGGGGTCCTCCTCTACGCCGTGCTCTTCCGCCACTTGCGCCTGGCCTCACCCCTGATCAAGGTGGTGGCCACGATCGGCCTGTCCGTCGCCATCCCGTCCCTCGCCACCCTGATCTTCGGCTCGGGCGCCATCCAGCAGGCGCCCGGCCTCGCCCCCGAGCCGGTGCACGTCTTCCAGTTCCTCGGGGTGCCGGTCACCCTCGACCAGGTCATCGTCTACATCTGCGTGGTGGTCGCGGTGGTGGCCGGGGCCCTGGTCCTGCGCTTCACCGAGGTGGGCCTCAAGGTCCGGGCCATGGTCGACTCGCCGGCCATGACCGACCTGTCGGGCACCAACCCCACGGCGGTGTCTCTCGGGGTGTGGGCGGTGAGCACCTTCTTCGCCGGCCTGGCCGGGGTGTTGGCCGCCCCGGTGATCGGCCTCGACGCCGGCAACTACACCCTGCTCATCGCCGCCACCTTCGCCGCGGTGATCGCCGCCAAGCTGTCCAATCTGCCCGTGGCCGTCGGGGTCGCCCTGCTCATGGGCATCGCCACCTCGGTCATCCAGCGCTACCTGCCACCGGCCAGCCAGTGGACCACCGAGATCATCGACGCCGTGCCCTTCATCGTCATCGCCCTGGTGCTCATCTACAACCTGGTCCGGCGGGGCCGGGTCGGGGAGATCGACGGTTGGGGCGGAGCCCTCGATCGGGCCATCACCCCCCAGGGGGAGAGCCGCCTGGCCGGGTCGACGGCCTCGGTGGTCGAGACGGCCCAGCTCAACATCGTCTCCAGATATGCCGGCCCGGTGGTGCTCATCGCCCTGGCCGGCACCCTGCCCCTCATCCTCGGCGGTTACTGGGTGGGCCTGGTGGCCCAGGCCTTTGCCTTCGGGGTCATCTTCTTGTCCTGGACCCTGGTCACCGGCGAGGGGGGCATGCTGTGGCTGTGCCAGATCACCTTCGCCGGGGTGGGGGCCCTCACCACGGCGCAGTTGGCCAACAACCACGGGTGGCCGGTGCTGGCCGCGGTGGCCGCCGGGGGGCTGGTGGCCCTCATCATGGGGGCCGTGGTCGGGTTCTTGTCCATCCGCCTCGGTGACCTGTATGTGGCCCTGGTCACCCTCACCTTCGGGCTGCTCATCGAGAACCTGGTGTTCACCCTGCCGAGCTTCGTCAACCAGGGCCTCGGCCTAACCCTCGACCGGCCCGGCTTCGCATCCTCGGACAGCGCCTTCTCCTATCTGTGCCTGTTCGCTTTCATCGTGGTGGCCCTGTTCATCGTCAACTTCCGCCGGTCGACCACCGGCCTCGCCCTCAACGCCGCCCGGTGGAGCGAGGCCGGGGCCAGGACGTCGGGCATCTCGGTGGTGCAGATGAAGGTCATCGCCGGGGCCCTCGCTGCCCTCATCGCCGGCCTCGGGGGCGGCCTTCTGGCCCTGGCCCAGACCACCTTCCAGCCCAGCGAGTTCGAGACCTTCGCCGGCATCGTGTGGCTGGCCGTGCTGGTCACCATCGGGGTCCGCTCGGTGGCCGCTGCCCTGGTGGCCGGTCTGGCCTTAGTCATGCTGCCCGCCCTGTCCCAGGCCTACCTGCCCACCTGGACGGCCAACGTGCTGCCCGTGCTCTTTGGTCTCGGTGCCGTCTCGGCGGCCCGCTACCCCGACGGGGTCCTGGCCGAGCAGAGCCGGCGGCTGCGGCGCCTGGCCCTGCGGCTGACCCCGAACCGGCCGGGAGCGCTCCCCATCGGCGAGACCCTGACCCTGGAGGTGGCCGAGTTGGCCGGCGCCCCCTCGACCGAGGCCGCGCCCCTGATGGCCAACCGGGTGTCGTGATGGCCACCCTGGCCGACACCGGTCCGTACGACACCGACGGCCCGAACGGCACCGCCGCCATCACCACCGACGGCGCCGCCGCCGCCCTGGCCGCCATCGACGTCACGGTCCGCTTCGGCGGCCTGCGGGCGCTGTCCAACGTGTCCCTCGAGGTGCCGCCGGGTAGCTGTGTGGGCCTGGTCGGGCCCAACGGTGCCGGCAAGTCCACCCTGTTGGCCGTGCTGTCGGGCCTGCTCACTCCCAACCAGGGGAAGGTGTGGCTGCGGGGCGAGGACGTGACCGCCGCCTCGCCCCGGTCCCGGGCGGCCCGAGGCCTGGCCCGGACGTTCCAGCAGCCCGAGCTGTTCATGGGGTTGAACGTGCGTGAGCACCTGGTGCTGGCCGACCGGGCCCGCCGGACCCCCAAGCGGCTGTGGCGGGACATGATCGACCCCCGGTCGCTGTTCCCCCCGTCGGCCGCCGAGAACGAGCGGGTCGACGGGCTGTTGGAGTCGCTGCGGCTGACCCGGCTGGCCAAGGCCCCCGTGGCCGCCCTGCCCCTGGGTCTCGCCCGCTTGGTCGAGGTGGGTCGGGCCCTGGCCAGCGACCCCCACGTCCTGCTGCTCGACGAGCCCCTGTCCGGGCTGGACCTCAAGGCGTCGGAGAACCTGTTGGCCGTGTTCCGCCGCATCGTGGCCGAGAGCGACCACGCCCTGTCGGTGGTCATGGTGGAGCACGACGTGGCTGCGGTCCTCGCCCTGTCCGACTCGGTGGTGGTCCTCGACTTCGGCGAGCGCATCGCCGTTGGCACCCCCGAGGAGATCCGCAACGACCCGGCCGTGCGCACCGCCTACCTGGGCGACGGGGACGCCCTGTCCCGCACCGCTCCCGACCAGACCGTGTCTGATCAGACGGCCCCTGACCAGACTGTCTCCGGTGAACACCCGTGACCGAGCCCCTGCTCCAGGTCACCGACCTCGACGTCCGCTACGGGAGCTCGAAGGCCCTGTTCGGGGTGTCCCTCGACGTGGCCGCTGGCACGGTGCTGGCCGTGCTCGGGGCCAACGGGGCGGGCAAGTCCACGCTGGCCCGGGCGGTGTCTGGCCTGGTGGCACCCACTGCCGGCCGGCTGGTCTTCGACGGTCGCGACATCACCGGGATGGCCGCCCACAAGGTCCGCACCCTCGGCCTGACCTACGTGCCCGAGGGCCGGGGCATCTTCCCCGGGCTGTCGGTGACCGACAACCTGAAGATGGCCGTGGCCCAGGAGCCCCGCGCCGAGCGGGCCGGCGCCATCGAACGGGCCATCGAAACCTTTCCCGTGCTCGGTGAGCGCAAGACCCAACGGGCCGGGAGCCTCTCGGGAGGCGAGCAGCAGATGCTGGCCCTGGCCCGGGCCCTGGCCGTCTCCCCCAAGCTGATCATCGCCGACGAGCTCTCGCTCGGACTGGCCCCGCTCATCACCGAAATGGTGTTCCAGAGCCTGGAGGAGGCCCGACGCCAGGGGATCACCATCGTGCTGAGCGAGCAGTTCGTCCACCGGGCCCTGTCCATGGCCGACAGCTGCGTGGTCCTCACCCGGGGGCGGGTGGGCTGGTCCGGGCCCGCCGCCGAGGCGGGCCAGGAGGTCATCGATCGGTATCTGGGAGAAGGGGAGACCGCGACGGCAACGGTGGCGGCCGGTCAGTTACCGCCTGGCTGAGTGACAACAGAGTGCGCATGACGGTTGGTCGGCACTTTCGCTCGAGTGGCAACGCTCTGTCCGGTGGACCCGTATCGAATCAACGGGAGAGACACGCGTGTCCGATGGAAGCTGGTAGTTCGGAGAGGGGATCAAAGTGCTCAGCATGAAAGATTGCAGGATTCTGGTCGTGGGTGCGTCCGCTGGCATCGGCCGGGCCGTGGGGATGCAGGCGGCAGCCGCGGGAGCGCGAGTGGTACTGGCAGCCCGGCGCGTCGATCTCTTGGAGGAAGCCGTGCAGTCCTTAGCCGGTGCCTCGTTTCTTCAGTGTGACGTCCGCCGTGCTGATGACTGCCTCAGGGTGGTGAGTGACGCAGTTGAGATCCTCGGCGGTCTGGACGCGGTCGTCTTCGCCGCGGGAACGTCACCCCTGTCCAAGTTCTACGAAGCTGATGCCGAACTCTGGCGGACCGTGTTCGAGACCAACGTCATTGGAGCAGCACTCGTAAGTCAAGCAGCACTCCCGCACCTGCAACTGTCCTCGGGCCGCCTACTCCTGTTGGGGTCGAGCTCAGTTGGGCGCCCATATCCGGGCCTTGTGCCCTATGTCGCCAGCAAGGCTGCACTTCACGAGATGGCCAGAGGCCTTCGAAATGAATACCCGTGGTTGCGAGTCACCCTCTTCGTGGTGGGACCGACCATGACCGGATTCACCGATTCGTGGGACCAGGAGCTCATCGGTGAGATGTTCGCTCGCTGGGAGGCGGAAGGCTACCCGGCTGGTGCGGCGGCCATGGAGGTCACCGAGATGGCCGATCAGATCGTGCATGTGTTGGCCAGCGGCTCCCGAGTTGAAGATGTCCACGTCATGCCCGATCCGTTCAACGTCGATCCCGCCACACTCGTACCCCTGCCGGGGGCTTGACGACCTCCACACCGGCGTCGCCACCCCGTAGACAACCACGAGCGAGACGAACAATGACAGATTCCACTTTCGATCCAGGGCTCCAGACGGTCAGCAGATGGTTACCTCGCTCCGCGGTGGGTCCCAAGACATTGGGGCCTGTCCGACTCCTCACCCGACTGGCGGCTGGTCTCTCAAGCCGAAGGGTCCAGAGCGTGGATCTTGGTTCGTGCTCGGTGCGGCTCCACCGACCAGCCTCGAACGGACGGCCGCTTCCTGCTTTGTTGTGGATTCACGGGGGCGGCTTCGTCATCGGTACAGCGGCCCAGGACGACGGATTGTGTCGCCACTTCTCCGAAAGCCTCGGTATCGTTGTAGCTGCGGTCGAGTATCGACTTGCACCTGAGCACCCGTACCCCGCGCCCCTCGAGGACTGTTACCACGCCCTGACGTGGCTCGCTTGCCAAGAGTACGTGGATGCGGGTCGAGTCGCTGTCGGAGGGGGGAGTGCCGGGGGTGGCCTTGCCGCAGCACTGGCACTGTTGGCGCGTGACCGTGGCGAACCCCGGATCGCTCTTCAGCTTCTTGCCTATCCGATGCTCGATGATCGGACCGCAAACCGGTCCGACATCGACGAGTCGATGTTCAGGCTGTGGAACACCAAGGCGAACCGCTTCGGTTGGGAGTCCTATACGGGCCGACCTCCAGGGTCGACCGACATCGATGGATTGGCGTCTCCGGCGCGGTCCGAGGATCTCTCGGAACTGCCGCCTGCATGGATCGGAGTTGGAGACCTGGATCTGTTCCTCGACGAAGCTGTCGCGTACGCTCGTCGCCTACAGGAGTCCGGGGTGCAGTGTGAGCTGAATGTGGTCCCGGGAGCATTTCACGCGTTCGATGGGATTCGCCCCAACGCGGATGTCTCGCTTTCATTCCGGTCCGCCGAGACCCGTGCTCTGTCTGCTGTCTTGTCTGCTCTCCCGGAATGATGGTGGTGAGTTGCGACGTGTGTTGCTGCTACGGCCGCGAGAGGCCTACTGCATTGACCCAGAGGAGCGTGAGCTGATCCACGGCGTGCTCGAAGTCGAACGACTGCTGATTCTCGAAGAACATCTGCTCGGCGAACCCTGCCACCATTCCGCCGAGGGCATGCGCAGCAAGTGAGGGGTCGATGTCAGGGTAGACCAGACCTTCCTCCTGGTACTCACGAGTTCGGCGTTCGATGATTTGGGCGAACTCGACCTCTCGAGCGACCCGAATCCGGAGCACCTCATCGTCGAATGTCGACACCTGCTCGATCACCCTCAGGATGTCCGCATTCTCTTGAAATGACTGGAGATAGTGACGATTGGCGGCCCGGATGCGTTCGATCGGCTCCAGGTCTTCAACCGGGGTATCGACCCGGAGCAGATCGATCTCCACCGAGTCAACGACTTCGGTGAAGATGGCTTCCTTCGAGGTGAAGTAGGTGTAGAAGCTTCCGTGAGAAACCTCTGCTTCCTTGCAGATATCGGCAATGCGGGCGTGGAGAAAGCCCTGCCGCTCGAACACGGTTCTGGCCGACTCCACCAGGTGCTGCCGTGTCTGGCGTCCGCGGGCAGTCCGACCGGTACCGCGGCGCGCCTGTTCGCCGACCTGGTCTGGCTCCTCTGCCCTCCGGCCGCGGCTGGCGTTCGGAATTCGTACGGATTGATTGGCCACAAGACCTCCTCTATCGACTTTACTCACTTCAGGCCGGTCCTCCTGCTCTTGTGACCGGGCTCCGCCTCTGGGCGCGATGGCAGCATCAGCCGCAACCGAGGCCGGGTGCCCAACCTGCCGTCGAGCGCCCCACGGGGCGGCTCAAGCCCGAGGATGGATGACTGCCGGCGGCACTACTGTCAGGTCCCCCGAGGGTGTGACTCCTCCGCTGATCGGCTCGGTCCGAGCCCGGGTTCTACGCCACTGGGCGTGGTGCTGATCCGGTCCGGGCTTGCTTCACCGTCTGCGAGGGGATGCCTTGGACTTCTCACCTGGATATACCTAGTATTGACGTCATTATCAATTGTACAGGCATTCTTCCAGGTAGGGCCGGCAGGCGTGTTGTGGCGTGGTCAACAGGGCCGGCGTGAAGGGGACACCGATGGAGATCAAGGCGACTGCTCCTCACCTGGCCGACGCGACCGATGGCTTCCGGAACAGTGGCGCTTGGCCCGACACGGTCCTCGATCATGTGGCGCTCGCATCCGCAGCGAATCCGGGCCAGCCCGCTCTGGTAGACCGTCGAGAACGGTTCGACTACCAGGGCCTTGACAGCGCGATCGATGACTGCGCGTCGGAGCTCCGTCGTCATGTTCAGGAGCAGGACTCCGTCGTCGTAGTCGCGGCGAACGACTGTCGCAGCGCGATCGCCGTTCATGCGCTCCGTCGCATCGGCGCAGTGTGCATCCTTATCTCCGATCATGCTGAAGAGAAGGAGATCGCCCAGGCACTGGAGCGGACCTCGCCACGGATCGCCATGGCTCCACGGCGCATGATTGACCAGCTTTCCGATCGACATCCCTCTGTCCGGTGGATGAGCACCAGTACCGAGGGAGTGGACGGCGCGAGCCGGGAGCCGTTTGTGAGCAGCACATCCGCACCCAACCTTCCCGGGGTCGTCGTATTCACCTCGGGGTCGACTTCCAGGCCCAAGGGGGTCGTGCATTCGACCAACACGTTGCAGGTCGCGGCGGCGAACTACATTGAGGCGGCCGGGCTGAGCGCATCTGACGTGTTCATCCTCGTCAGTCCGTTGTCCTCGATTACCGGGGTCCTGCAGGCCCTGGTCATGGCCCCAATGCTGGGTGGATGTGTGGTCTTCGAGGACCAGTGGGATGACGCTGGCACCTTCGATCTCCTCCTGAACGAACAAGCGACGTTCTATGGGGGGCCCGACGTCATTCTGCGTCGTCTCCTGGAGGAGGCCGAACGGCGCGACCTGTCGTCAGTGCCCCTCCGAGCCGTCTCCGTCGGAGGAGCGCAACTCGACACGCATCTTCTCCGGCGAGCCGAGAAGCTATTCGAAATCTGTGTCATGCGAGCTTATGGTTCCTCAGAGGCCCCATTCAGCACGACGACGCCCTACACGGCGGATCTGGAGGACCGCCTCGAGTTGGACGGCCTACCCAACAGGGGGGTAGAGGTACGCATCGGGTCAGAGCGAGACGGAAGCGAATGTCTTGTTCGGGGGCCGCATCTCTTCTTGGGCTACCTCGACGCCGAGGACAACGAGGATGCGTTCGAGTCAGGGTGGTTCCGGACCGGAGACGCCGGAGTGTTGCGTAGGGGTCAGCTCAAGATCGTGGGCCGTCTCAAAGAGATCGTGATCCGGAACGGCATGAAGATCTCGATGACGCAGGTGGAGGAGGCCGCCCGCAACCTGGCCTTCATCGAGGACGCTGCGGCATTTAGCCAGCCCGATCTGGACACGGGCGAGCACCTTGCCCTGGCGGTGAGACCGAAAGATGGGATCATCCTTGATCTCGACATGGTGACGAACGCACTCCTAGAGTGCGGCCTGGCCAAGCGGGGGCTGCCCGAGGAACTGATCGTCTGGGACGGGCCATTTCCGATGACCGTGACAGCCAAGCTCAGCCGAGCCGCTCTGGCCGAGGAGTCTGCTGGTCGTCCCCGGTTGCTCGTGAGCCGGTTGCAGCCATGAGGACGATGTTCGGGATACGCCGGCCCATCACTCCGCTTTGGTCGAGGATACGCCTGGGAGCCTTGCAGGCCTTCACCACCGCGTCGTGGCTCGCCGGCCTCGGAGGGGCATACACGACCCGACAGAGCGGGCTGCTTGCCCAGTCGTCCTCCCGGTGGAGCGACCGATGACTATCGACAGCCTGTCGGCGGAGTCAGGTCTCGATCAAGGTGAGCTGTCGGATCCCCTTGTCTTTCGACTGGCCTTCCGCCAGTGGCTGGTTGACCAGGAATCGAGGCTGCCGAAGCCAGCGGTTGGAGATGACTTCAGCGAGCGCCTTCGGAGTGTCCGCGAACTTCAGACCAGACTGTACGAAGCCGGATGGGCACGGTGCGGATGGCCCGAAGGCGTCGGCGGCCTCGGTGGGTCTCCGATCCATCGAGCCGTGCTCTACGACGAACTGGCCCTGGCCGGACATCCGACGAGAAGTGCCTTCGAACACATTGAAATTCTCGCCCCGGCCATGATGGCCCACTGGGATCACCACCGGTTCGCAGAGATGCTCCAGCGGTTGTTGTGTGGCGAGGAACTCTGGTGCCAGGGGTTCTCGGAACCCGACGCCGGCTCGGATCTTGCAACACTGCGCACCAAGGCGACAAGAGACGGTGATGGGTACCGAATCAGTGGCACAAAGTGCTGGACGAGTTGGGCGGCATTTGCGGACCGTTGTGTGGTGCTGGCCCGGACCGGGACAGTGGAAGACCGGCACCGTGGACTCACGGCCTTCTTCGTTGATCTGCGGTCGGAAGGAGTCACCGTCCGCCCCATCCGGCAGGCCAACGGGACGGATGAGCTGGCTGAAGTCACCTTCGACGGTGTTTGGGTGGCGCAGACGGATCGAGTGGGCGAGGAGGGCAAGGGCTGGACGTTTGCCCTCGACGTGCTGTCCTGTGAGCGCTCCGCCTTCGCATGGCTCCGCCAGACCCGCCTCATGGCCGCTGCTGATCGCCTCGCCGCGATGGCCACCGGTGAGGCAGCCTCGGTCATGGGTGACCTGGTGCTCGACCTCTTTGCCCTCCGAGCGACCTCGGCCCAGGCGGTCCGGGAGTTGGCCAACGGAAGGTTCATGGGACCAGCGGCAGCACCCTCAAAGAGCCTTCTGACCGCGGCCGAGCAGAATCTGTATGACGCAGCTCAACTGGTCTTGGGACCCGGCTTGGCCTTGGGCACTGGCATCGACGACGTCGGCGCTTGGCAGGAGGACTATCTGTTCTCCCGGGTCGTATCCATCTACGGTGGGACCAGGCAGATCCAGTACATGACCATCGCACGATTCCTGCTCGGCCTGCCTCATGACTGAGGAGTTCACCGCAGCGGCGGAGGCTGTACTCCGTCGAAGCCCATCGGGGATAGAGCCCCTCCGAGAGCTCGAATGGGCGCCAGTCTTGGATCTCACCGATGCCTACAGCGCAGAGTCATTCGTCGCTCTGTTCCGCGCTCAGGGCCGAAGCTTGGCGACGACACCGGCACTGGGCCTGCTCATCGCCCAGCGTCTCCGAATGGCGGATGGTCCCCAGGACTTCAGCACTATCGCCTCCTACCGGGCCGAACGAGTGGGTGACCTTGTGAAGGCAACCGTTGCCACCGGTGCCTTTGAGGTTGAGCGGATCGTGGCTGACATCAGTTCCGATGGACTGCTCGTCGGGAGCCCTTCCGCATTCTCCACAACCGGACCCCAGCCACTGGACGCAGGGTGCGCAAACGTCGTCGCCGACGCATCGGCCTTGGAACACGTGGCGGTGGACGGACTCGCCGAGCACCGGGCAGAGGCCGAACGTATCGCTCGGCTGGCGAGTGCTTGGGAAATACTCGGCGCATGCGAGCAGCTCATGAGCCTGGCTGTCTCCTATGCGCTTGACCGTCGCCAGTTCGGGACCCCGATCGGTGCCCTCCCTCCGGTGCAGCAGCTGTTGGCCGCCGCTGAGGTGGAGGTCGTCGGCCTCCGTCACGCCTGCCAGGTCGTCATGAGCGAGGAGGCTCGCTCGCTCGCTCCCGACCCCATGCACGACGCCATGCTGGTCAAGGCCCTGGCCGGACGGGTCTCGGTTCGGGTCGCTCAGGCCACGCTCCAGGTTCTGGGG
>Ga0302320_10016229_pt1 | contig 15232 bp, 7 predicted proteins | sample Bog_T0_3_FD_202130 | JGI IMG/M metagenome (GOLD analysis project Ga0302320, IMG submission 202130) | Peat permafrost microbial communities from Stordalen Mire near Abisko, Sweden - Bog_T0_3 | ecosystem: Environmental > Terrestrial > Soil > Wetlands > Peat | place: Sweden: Abisko, Stordalen Mire... | reverse complement strand
GAACTGGCGGAGTATCACAAGCATTTTGTTGTGGATTACGGCGTACGCATCGTGGGCGGATGCTGCGGCACAATTCCGGCGCACTTGAAAGCGGTCGTGGACGCGGTTTCCGGCGTTGAACCGGCGAGGCGTGAAGTGAAGCGCGTGGGCGCGGCTTCTAGTGCTTATACATCGATCCCGCTCGATCTGGAGCCGAAGCCGTTGATCGTCGCGGAGGAGATGAATACGACGACGCGCGTCGAACATTTCCGGAAAATGGTGCAGGGGAAAAAGTACGACGACATTCTGGCGCTGGCCAAGAAGTTGGTGAACGAGGGATCGCACATGCTGGATTTGTGCTGTGCGATTGTGGGCGAGGACGAGAAGGGCTACGTTTCGTCGATTCTGGAGCGCATCGCCACCCGGGTTCCTGCGCCGATCTTAGTCGATTCGACTGAGGCCGACGTTGTGGAAGAGGCGCTGAAGCGAATTCCGGGGCGGGCGATTATCAACTCGATCAATCTAGAGGATGGAGAGAAGCGGACGTCGCTGGTGCTGCCGATGGCGAAGCGGTATGGCGCGGCGGTGATTGCGCTCACGATCGATGAAGATGGGATGGCGCTAACGGCGGAGAAGAAAGCGGCGATCGCGCACCGGATCTTTGATCTAGCAACGAAGAAATATGGGCTTGATGGAACCGACCTGATTTTCGATGCGCTGACTTTGCCGATCTCCACGGGGCAAGAAGAATATCGAAACGCGGGAATCGAGACGCTGAAGGCAGTGGAGAAGATCAAGAAAGAATTGCCCAACGTTAAGACGATTCTGGGCGTGAGCAATATTTCGTTTGGGCTGGATGCTTATCCGCGGCGGGTTTTGAATTCGGTATTCATGCATGAGGCGGTGAATCGCGGGCTGGATATGGCCATCGTGAATTATACGAAGATTTATCCCCTGTATAAGATCCCGCAAGAAGAAGTGGAACTGGCGCGGAAACTGATTTTCCGCGATGAGTCGGATGGGGATCCGCTGCAGAAGTACATGAATCATTTTGCCGGGATGAAAGGCAAGACCACGGCCTCGACTACTGCGCATGTGGATACGCTATCGGTCGAAGACAAACTGAAGTACGCCATTATCAACGGCGAGAAATCAGTAGGCGAGGGAGCGACGAAGAAATCTTTAGAGGAGTTACTGGAAGAGGCGTTGGGCGGGTATTCCGCGCTGGAATTGATCAACACCGTTCTACTCGACGGGATGAAGACGGTGGGCGATTTATTTGGAGCGCGGAAGATGCAGTTGCCATCGGTGCTCGATTCCGCCGGAGTGATGAAACAGGCGGTGGCGTATCTTGAGCCGAAGATGGAGAAGAAAGAAGGCGGGTCGCAGAAAGGGACCATCGTTCTGGCGACGGTGAAGGGCGATGTCCACGACATTGGAAAAAATCTGGTCGACATTATTCTTTCGAACAATGGATTTAAAGTGGTGAATCTGGGGATCAAGCAGCCGGGGGACAAGATTATCAGCGCGGCGCAGGAACATGGAGCGGATGCGATTGGGCTGAGCGGGTTGCTGGTGAAGTCGACGCTGGAGATGAAGTATGTGATCCAGGACTTGCAGCGGCAGAAGCTTGAGTTCCCCGTTATTTGCGGAGGGGCGGCGCTGACGCGCAAGTATGTGGAAGATGATTTGCGTCGCGAATATTCCAACGCTGTTTTTTATGCGGAGGATGCGTTCGCCGGGTTGCATGTGATGGAAGATCTAGTGACGGAAAATGGCGCGCGCGAGGCGCGGTTGAAAGATGGGCGCACGGTGAAGGAGTACGCGAAGGCGGCGGCTGTAGATGAAGAAACGGGTCCGGTGTTTTCCGAGCGCAGCGCGGTGGTGACCGATGCGCCGAATATTCCAGAGCCTCCGTTTTGGGGAGTGCGGGTGAAGGCGTATGACGTGCGCGATGTTTTTCCTTACATCAATGAGACGGCATTATTTAAGAATCAGTGGCAGTTGAAGACGGCATCGCAGGCGGATTATGTGCGGCTGGTGGAGGAGAAGTTCCGTCCGATTAAGAAGAAGATTGAGGAGGAGGTGGCGGAGTCGGGATTATTTGAGCCCAAGGTGGTGTACGGGTATTTTCCTTGCCAGAGTGACGGGAATGATGTGGTGGTGTACACCGTGACCAGTGACCAGGGGTCAGGGGTCAGTGGGAGTCAAAGTCAAAAGATTGACCACGGGGAACACGGGGTTTCACGGAGGGAGCTCTTGCGATTTACTTTTCCGCGGCAGAGAGAAGGCAGGCGGCTTTGTATTTCGGATTTTTTTGCTGCGAAGGTTTCGGGGAAGATGGATGTGATTGGGTTCTCTTTAGTAACGATCGGAGCGAAGGCTTCGGGGGAGACGCAGAAATTGTTTGAGGGTGGAGAATATACGAAGTATTTGTATCTGCACGGGCTGAGCGTCGAGACGGCAGAAGCGCTGGCGGAGTTGCATCACAAGACCATGCGCGAGGAACTTGGGATCTCGGGCGAGGATGCTCCGGCAATTCGGGATTTGTTTCATCAGAAATATCGCGGGTCGAGATTTTCGTTCGGGTATCCGGCGTGCCCGAACCTGGAGGACCAGACGAAATTGTTTACGTTGCTGGAGCCGGAGAAAAATGTGGGAGTACGGCTGACTTCGGGGTTTTTGCTGGAGCCGGAGCAGTCGACTTCGGCTTTAGTTGTGCATCATCCGGGGGCGAAGTATTTCGTGGTGTAGGGGACAGGCCACGGATTTGCATGGTCAAAGTCAAAATTCAGCCCAAAATCTTTAACACGGGGGGCACGGGGTATCACGGGGTAACCCGATTTTTTATAAAACCTCGCGGCATCGGGGCCCTGATTCCGGAGAACAGATCCTTCGACTGCGCATGATCGTCTTTCAGCCGATCATTGCTCGCTCAGGATGACAATATTGTATTTTTTTCCAACCACTCTTCGCCTCCCTTGCATCTTCTTTTCATGATTCGAAAATTACAATCTGGGGAGTACCGGCTTTATTCGCGGAAGAAGGATGCGAAGACGGGGAAGAAGAAGAATTTGGGGACGTTTTCGTCGCTCGCGGCCGCGAAGAAGCATGAGCGGGCGGTCCAGTATTTTAAGCGGGCCTAAGACTGGCTGTGCAATAGCCGGGAGGAAAAACCCCTTGCAAGACGAATTGCGGCATCGTTCTGAAAGGGATCCTTCGACTGCGCATGATCGTCTTTCAGACGATCATTGCTCGCTCAGGATGACAGGGCGAGAGAGTTTACTAGAAGGTCGACACGAGGCGAAGGGTGTATTGGCGCGCGGGGCCGAGGGCGTTGCCGGAGAATAAGCCGCCGAAGTCGATGACTTCCAGTTCGTTGCTCAGGTTTTGCGCGTCGGCTTGCAATCGCAATGAACGTTTTTCATGCTGGTACAGATCGGCGCCCACCGAAGCGTTCTGCGTGAAATTGGGAGTGATGCGGCCGCGATTAAAGTTGAGGTGACTAATCACCGCCTGACCGTATTCCGTAGCGTATTGCTGAGGGTTGAGATCGGGTTCAAAGGGCAGTCCGCTGTTGTAATCGCAGCCCACGGCGATCCAGACACGCGAGGCTACTTGATAGCGGACGCGGGCGCGAACGGAGTTCCGCTGATCCTGCGAGTCGGGAAAATGTCCGGTTAATTGAGTGGTCGCGCCGGTGGCGTCGTCGCCCAGAAACAGGCCGCCGGTTACGGGGTTCCAGACATTGCCGACGATGTAGGAGTAACTGGCAAAGCCGGAGAAGCGCCCCCAGCGCAGAACTTCGAGCTTGGCCTCGGCGCCGTAAATAATAGCTTTCCGCAATGCGATGGGGAAGCTGATTCCGGTGCTCAAGAGCTGAGAGTCGTCGGCAAAATTGTTGACGTCGCGACGGAAGATATTGGTATCCAGCCGCAGTTTTCCCAGGAATGCTTTGGTCGATCCCAATTCAAAATAGTTTCCGTGAGAAGGCTGGACGGGCAGTTGCAGTGCGGGAACGGTTGTATCTAAACCCTCAGCAGCCGGAGAACTGGACAAGAGAATGTTTTCGAAAGACGGCGTCTGGAAGATGCGGTCGTAAGAGGCATGAACATTCAGGCCAAGGGACGGGAAGTAGCGGGAGACGGCGACGCGCGGACTGACGGCATTCTGGTTCACCAGCAACTGGTAGTGGTCCCAGCGGAGGCCGGCGTTGACGGTCCAGTTGCCCAGGCGGATGGCGTCCTGAAGATAGGCCGATTGCTCGAGGTCGGGACGGCGGCCGGTAAAGGCGAAGGCGGTGGCGCCAGCGTCTAGTATGCCTAAAGCTATAGGGCATTGCGGGTCTGTGGGAGCCGTACAGTCGGGCATGATGTAGTTGAAATTTTCGTGCAGGAACGTGGCGTCGGATTCGAGGCCCGCCTTCCACTCCTGACGGCCATGATGATTGGAGATGCTGCCGTTGAAATAGATTTCCTTGAAGTCGTTGTGCTGCGTGGCGATCAGCGGCCAGGATGATGGGTTGGAAAAAAAATCGTTGGAGTTATCGCGGGCCATTCCGCGCAGCGAAGCGATAACATCCGAAGAAAAAATGTGCTGATAAGAGACGCTGCCGATGGTTTCAAAGTTGTCGCCGGTCTGCAACTGGCCGCCGGGAATGAAGACGCAATCGCTGGGTTCGTCCGCGGGGGGAACGGGCGGGCAGCCGGCAGTGTTCGCCGCGTTGGGGACATAGGCTCCGTTCTGCTGGACGAATTCGTTGGGGATGTGATAGCGCGCGAGTTCGTGGCGAACGATCAGAGTGAGACGGTCTTTCGTAGAGAGCTCGCGCTCATAGCTGAGTGAAAAGCCGCCTGTGGTGCCGTTGTTGGTGTAATTTTCCGGGACCACGGGGTTGAGATAGTGAGCGGTCATGTTGCCGGAGGCGCTCAGGCCAAGGGTATTTCCCTTCCACGTGTATTGGTCTTGCGTGTTGATGCCGGCGGTGTCGTAGGAGCCGCCGAAGAGAGTGAGTTGTCCGTGAAGGCCGGGGTCGGCGCTTTTGAGAGTATTGACTTCGACGACTCCACCCATCTTGCGGCCAAATTCGGCGGGGATGCCGGCGGTATAAATTTTGAGGGAGTCGACGTCATCGGCCTCAAGTTCGGGACCGAAGCTGGGGGAGCGATTGTCGGTGAGAGGGATGCCATCGACGACGAATTGGGTTTGATATTCGGAGCCGCGGGGATGGAGGACGGCATTGCCTTCGTAGAGCCATCCGGGCTCTGAGTTGACCAGGGCCTGCATGGAGCGGCCGGGGAGCGCGGTCAATCGATTTTCGATGGTCTGTAGACCAACCTCGTTGACCGAACCGGCACGATAGGGATCGATCAGCGTGCCGGAGGCGGTGACCTTGACGGATTCGGAAACGGAAGCGAGCTTCAAGCGGATGGTGCGATCCAGGGGAAGGGCGGAACGAATTTCAATCGACTCGGAGAGCGGAGCGAAGCTCAGGCCTTGAATCTGGAGTTGGTAGAGGCCGTAGGGCAGGCGTTTGGCATCTAGGTTGCCTTGATCGTCGGTGGTGAAGGTGTGGCGATAGTCGTTGCCCTGGCTGACGAGTTGAACCGAGGCTTTGAGGGGAAGGCCGTCGGGATCGGTGACTTTGAGGCGGAGTTCTCCGTTGGACTGAGCATGGAGAATGACGGGGAGGGCAAGCAGGAGGACGGCGAAGTGGAAGAGCGAGCGCACGGGTGTGGAGAATCTTTATGCTACCAGTTTCGCGGGGCGGGGTTGATTACGAAGGGAATGCGGTTTTACAAAATGTTGACATTCATCTGACAAACGATCGAGGGCGGTGAGGGAGGATGGAGGGGATCGAACCTCAAGCTCTCCGTCACCGCGAGGGAATGAGGGAGACCGGCGAATCCACCGCAGGGGGTGGGGGCGCCGGTTTTGTTTTGAGCAAGGATAAAGCCACCGCGCTACGCGCGGAGGACAGCCGAGGGCGGCTGTCCCCACATGCAATGTCGAACTGCCTCGGCATCTTACCAGACGCGGCAGGCGTTGGTGGGCATCATGGGTTGGCCGGGTTTGCAGCCGAAAGCCTCGCCGAATTCGTGCATGTTCTGGACGACGCCGTTGATGCGGAACTGGCGCGGAGAGTGCGGATCGGTCTGCACTTGCAGGCGAAGTTGGGCGGGACGGGTTTCGCCGCACCAGGCTTGGCCGTATCCCAGAAAGAATTGCTGGATGGGCGTGTAGCCATCTTGTTTTTGGGTAAGGTCGATGTTCTTGCGCTTGGCGTCGGCGAGGAAGGCGAGGTAGGAGAGACGGATGCCGCCGTTGTCGGCGGTGTTTTCGCCGAGAGTGAGTTTGCCGTTTACGTGAACGTCATCGACGGCAACGAAGTTGTTGTATTCCTTCACTTCGCAATCGGTCATGGCGTCGAATTTCTTGCGGTCTTCGGTGGTCCACCAGTCGGCGAGATTGCCGTTGGCGTCGAACTGTCGGCCTTCGTCGTCGAATCCGTGGGTGAGTTCGTGGCCAACGATGGAGCCGATATCTCCGTAGTTTTGGGCGTCGCTGGCTTTGGGGTTGTAGATGGGTGGCTGCAAAATACCAGCGGGGAAATTGATGTCGTTCATGCTGGCGCTGTAATAGGCGTTCACGGTGGCGGGACTCATGCCCCACTCGCCGCGATCGACGGGCTTGCCGATCTTATCGAGTTCGCGATGGTTTTCGAATTCGATGGCGCGCTCGTCGTTGCCGAAGGCGTCTCCGCGAACCACGGATAGCCTGGAGTAATCGCGCCACTTGTCGGGATAGCCGATCTTATTGGCCACGGCGTGAAGTTTTTCTTTAGCTTTGACTTTGGTCGCCGCCCCCATCCAGTCGAGGGTATCGATTTCATTATCCATTGAGGTTTCGATGTCGTGCACCATTTGCAGCGTGGCCTGCTTGCTGGAGGGGGGAAATTCCTGCGCGACGAAGACCTGGCCGACGGCTTCGCCGAGAGCGGAGTCGGTGGCTTGGACGCAGCGCTTCCAGCGGGCGCGCTGTTCGGGCTGTCCGGCCAGCTTGTGGCGCTCGAAGTCGAATTTCTCGTCATCGAAGGCTTTCGGCAGAACGACTCCAGTGGTGGCGTGAATCAACTGCCAGCGCAGATACGTCTTCAGAGTTTCCATGTCGGTGGAAGCGAGAAGAGCGTTCATGCCTTTGAGGAAATCGGGATTGGTGACGTTGACTTCGGAGACGGGCGGAGTGCCGACGGCTTTGAAGAAGCGGTCCCAGGCGATGCCGGGAGCAAGCACGGAGAGCTGGGCGACGGGCATGAGGTGGTAAATGTTTTTGGGATCGCGCTGCGAGGTGATGTCCATGGAAATTTTGGCCAGAGCGGTTTCGAGCTGCATGATCTTTTGCGCGTCAGAAGCGGCTTTAGCGTCGGGCTCGCCCAGCAATTTAAGAATGTTGGTGACATGCTGGACATATTCGGTGCGAGTTTTTTCGGCGGCGTCTCCGGTGCGGAAGTAAAAATCGCGCTCGGGAAGGCCGAGTCCGCCTTGATCGACGGCGGCGATTTGCTTGCGGGCGTCTTTGAAATCCTGCTGCTCGCCGAAGTTGAACCAGGCGGCGTCGTTGATGAGTTGATAATGCGCGAGCAGTTCGGGCAACTGATCTTTGCTGGTTAACGCGGCGATGCGATCGAGTTCGGGCTGGAGCGGCGCGAGCCCCTTTTTGTTAATGGTGTCGACGTCGAGGCAAGAGGCGTAGAAGTCGCCGATTTTCTGTTCGTTGGCGGTGCGCTTGTCTCCGCCAGCGGCGGCGTTTTCGAGCATGGTATGCAGAATAACTTCGTTGTGCTCGGCGAGGATGGCGCCGGTGCCGTATCCCGAACGGTCGTTGGGGATGGGATGAATCTTGCTGAAATTGCCGCAGGCGTACTGGGCGAAATCGACGCAGGGATCGGCGGTGGGGTCGATGTAGCGGGTGTCGAGTCCGGGGATGGAATCGTTCACCGCGTTTTGCGCGGTGAGAAATGGAGAGAGAGCAGAAAGAAATAGGAGCGCAAGGATTGGGATTCGGCGGGACATGGTGCCTCTTTTTTCGTGAATTTGGCGCGGGGATCAGTTTACTACTGCGGGGCGGGGTTGGGGTGGGAGGATGGTTTTGAGTGTAATGCGTTTTCAGAAGTTGACTACTCCTGTTTGGGAGTTCGAGCGGTCTGTTTATTTGTTGAGGCCGGCGGCCCAATCCATCACTACTGACATTGGCGTCAAGGCCGATTTCAGTTGCGTGTTGATCAAGAACCGCTGACCGTCCATACTTACATCGTAGGCGAACCGTTCAGACGTGGCGACCATTTCGCGGGGATTCGCCTGGAAGAGCGCCACCGGGCTTCCCGCATCGAAGTTGGCACCGATGGTCACGGGCGTGGCCATGATCTTGCCGTCCGGCGCCAGGTAGAACAACTCTTTCCCATCGCTTCGCCATTTGGGTTGTTCCCCGCCCGCATTCGATACTTGCCACTTTCCATGCGCTGCCGGAAATGAGGTTACATAAATCTCCCATCGTCCGCTTTCATTCGAAGCATAGGCGACCCATTTGCTATCCGGTGAAAAGCGGGCCCCGTTAGGGGCAGAGGCTGCTTTCAGAAAAAGAGTGGCCGTGAGTTCGGGGAAAGTCACCCCCCACAAGTCGCTGCCGCGTTGATAGATCACGTATTTCCCGTCGCGCGACCAATCAAGGGGATAGCGGTCGGGACCTTCCTGCGGGATTAGCTGCTCTTCTTGCGACCCGTCCGCATTTTTCACGTACAAGTTGAATTTCTGGGCGCGGTCTGAAGTAAACACCAGCCTGGTTGAATCGGGACTCCAGAGAGGCGTGGAATCGATAGCGGGATCAAACGTCAGCCGTTTGGCGTTCTCCCTTTCGAGATCGTAGGTCCAGAGATCGGTATTGGTGGTGGCGGAATCCATGGCATCTGCGGCAACGAACTTCCCGTTCGGCGAAAGAGAGATGTTGCCGTAAATGCCCGGCTTGGTCGCAACTCCAACTTGCTGTCCCTTGCGGTCAAACCAAAGCAGTTGCGACGCTCCCGTCTCGCCGGACGATCTTTGAGCGACCAGAACGGCACTCTCGGAACTCGCGAATACTGCCCTCTGAATTCGCGGCAAGTATTCAATTTCTGTGAGAACAGGAGTGGGTTCTCCGCTCAGTTCAAGCTTCTTCGCGTCGAACCGTTGTGCAAAAAGCGTTTGATCGCGGTAAAAGAGCAAATAACCAGGTGGGGCATAAGCGGCGTTCGCTCTGGCTTGCGTTATGAAGTGTTTCTCGTTGGAATTAAGGGCGCCCACGAAAATGGAAGAGAGAACCTTCCGCCCCGAAAGATCCATGGCAAGATAAAGAAAGTGATTTCCGTCAGGCAGAAAAACAGGCCAGCGGTGGCTGTCTTCCGCGTGCTCCCTATCCGGAAATGTGATTTGAGTTGGCGAACCTCCGGAAGCGGCGATTCGGTACAAGCCGAATCCCAACTGTCCGCTGGGAGTAAACACGATGACTCCGTCTTTGTTCCACGCGCCGCCGCGGCCGGTCGGGGCTTCGCAGAGGGTTTGCACTGGCCCGCCCGATAAATCCAGCCTCTTTAATCTTCCGTCTGCAAAAAATCCAAGCGACTTGCCATCGGGGGACCAGAATGGAAAGTTGGCCCCCTCAGTGTTGGGAATTGCCTTGGCCTGCGGAGCGCCGGGCTCGTAGATCCACAAAAGGTTCTTTCTCTCCGAATCTCGCCCAACCACCGCGACAGTGTGGCCATTGGGAGACACAGCCAGGTCCCGAGCCGAGAACGGAAGCGGTGCAGAAAAATATGCGGTCTGTTTAGTAGGGCGGCTGGTGCGCCACCAGATGACGGATGCGATGATGAGCAGCACCAGTGTGCACGCTACTGCCATCAGGATGCTCTCCCGCTGCGTCCTCCTTTGCTCTGAAGGTTTCGCAACGAAGGTATTTCCTTCCGAAATCCACTTCAGTTGGAGCTTCAGGTCATGCGCACTCTGGAAACGGTCGTCAGGGTTCTTGGCCAGACAGGTTGCCACGACTTGCTCGAACACAGGCGGCGTGAGGGGATGACTCGTCGTAATTGGATCAGGTTCTTTTTCGAGGATTGCACTGGCAACGCTGATTTGGCTCCGGCCCCCGAAAGGCCGGGTACCAGTGACCATTTCGTAAAGAATCGCGCCTAGGGCAAAGAGGTCCGATCGAGAGTCGGCATCTTTGCCCTCCAGTTGTTCCGGGGCCATATATTGGATGGTCCCGATGATTGCTCCAGCGGTCGTTAGCGGACTGGCCTCGCTCCTAGTGCGGGCTCCGGATAACAACGGTGCGCTGGATCCTGAGATGCCCAAGGTCGGGCTCGTGGCCTTCGCCAAACCGAAGTCCATCAGCTTGGCGCCTGCCCGCGTGAGCATGATGTTGCCCGGCTTAAGATCGCGGTGCACAATCCCTTGCCGATGCGCAACGGTAAGCGCATCCGCAATGGCAATTGCAATTTTCAGGACTTCAAGGAGCGGTAATGGCCCTTTGCGCAATCTTTCCGCCAACGTCTCGCCTTGGAGAAACTCCATCACGAGATAGTCGGTTCCGTCCTGTGAGCCGATATCGTAGAGCTGGCAGATGTGAGGGTGGTTTAGAGCAGAAATTGCCCTGGCTTCGCGGTCCATGCGCTGTTTGAGTTCGAGTGAGGAGGAAAGATGGGAAACAAGAACTTTGATGGCTACGGTTCGATCAAGGCGGACATCGCGGGCGCGGTACACCTCGCCCATACCGCCCTCACCTAGCGGCGATTCGATTTCATAAGGACCGAATTTTGTGCCAGCGCTGAGGTTCATCAGTGCGCCGAATTATATCCTGCCAACCCAAGAGCACCACAGTTTCTGCATCGAAATTCGGGCAAAGTGGAAAACAGCCTGGCCGAGCAGTGCAAGAGTCTTAGGATCAGGGGAGCGGCCAAGTCAATAAAGAGAGAGGTGTTGCACCTCAGCCTCCGGTCAATTGTTGAAATATCGCCGTTACGCTCATTGAAGCCCAGCGAATCTCCGCGGTTGATTGCGAAATATCCATGGCAGGCTCGGTGCTATCCGGTCGTCGAAGATCGAGGGCTGCTTTCAGGCTCGTGCCGTCCGCTAAAGCAGACTTGGTTTACCTCGCTTACGGCTTCCCGGCACTGCCGTGCCGGGCTTCCCCATGCCGCCGCTTCGCGGCTGTAGTGAGTGAAGGGTTACAGCACGCCGCGCTTCGCGCGGCGGACAGCCGAGGGCGGCTGTCCCCACATGTTTTTAACCGAAATCTCCTGATTTTAATCGAGCTTTCGTGAGTGGCTGGCTGAATTTGCCTAAACTTACGGCACCGCACTCCGCGGTGCGTTTCCGCAACGACGATCAGGGCTGCATAGTAGCTTTCAGCAGCCTGGGCTCAGAAGGAGCGTCGGCTCGTGGATTGTCTTCGGCGGTGATGAAGACATCAAAGTCTTCTCTGGACACGGTCTCTTCGAAGTTGCCTTCCAATTTGTTGTTTACCTTCAGCACACCACGGTTCTCCGGCTCTTTGCCTCGCGCCTGAGTCCACACGACGTAACTCTCCCTGGCGGGTGTGAGTTCGCCGGGTTTCGCCAAGTGGTGGACCTCCACCTTAAGCTTGAGATTGCCATTCTTGTCCTTACTCAAATGAGCTTTGCCCGCAGCCCCTGGGATGCTGGAGTCTGCCGTCAGTTGCACATCCGAAGCTGAGGCCATGCCGCTGAAACCGAAGCAGATCAGGCAGGCAAATATTGCCACTGTGCGTTGCACTTTCATCATTCACTCCCCTTCGAAATCCATAATTTGTGTCCATGATCGAGACGTGAGAACGCTCGCTTGTAACTCCAAGTCTTATTTAGCCACACACGCACCAGCCATCCGGTGAAGGCTGTAATTTGTGTAGATCAGGCCGACAGTTGCCGAAAATCGCGCTTCCTCGATTGCTTATGCGATCGAGCGCAATTCGAAACGCAATTTCACTGAAAGCGCGCGCTTGATAAGATCGCTGCATGCCGAAGCGCCATCTCCGCGTGCTGAAGTGGCTGGGAACAACTCCGGCGATTGCGGTGTGCAGCGTGTGCAACAGTGAATTCCGGGTTCCGCTGGAAGTGTTGAAGCGGGTGGGTGGAGCGGTGGAGCACCTTAAGCTTCAGTTTTCGAAGCATGAGTGCACGCAGGAAGGTTCGGACGTAGCGGCAGAGTGATTGCGGTAAGAATCGCTTGGGGACAGTTCGCGAAAGAATCGGGAAAAGAGGCGCAGGCGGGACGAAGAACCTTGAACTAAATTCACTGCGGGCTGAAGTTGTACTTTACGACTTCCAATGTTTCCCTGGGAGCGGGCTGATACTTCCATTGCTTGACGGCGCGCACCAGGGCATCTGCCAGCAGCGGATGGCCGCCCAGTATGGTCACGTCTCGTACTGTTCCATCCGGCTTCACCACGGCCTGCACCTGAACGGTTCCCGCCAGCTTCATCTTCTCTGCGAGGGCGGGATATTCGGGAGGAGAGCTGTGCTCCAGGCGACGCTGACCGGTTTCAACGGGTGCGTTGGAGGCGGACGTGGGAGGCGAGCCGGAACCCACTTTGGCCAGAGCCATGATTTTCGAACTGAAGTGTATTTCGGAGCGGTCCAGAGCCTCAGGATTGATTTCAAAGCGGACGGTGCCATGATCGCGAACCAGATTGATCATGCCGCCCTGGCGCAGGAAGTTGTCATCCTCTCCAACGAGGAGGATGCCGTGGGTCAGAGCCTCGATGGAGGCCTGCGCACTCTTTTTTTCCGAGGCGCGGAAGAAAACGATGGCGCAGGATTTCATTTCTTCCGCAGAGCTTACCGACCGGACCACTAAGACATGGGTTCCGATGGTTTTGCCTGCGACCACGGTCTTCAAGGCGGCAAGAAAATCTTCATCGGCGCCCTTGACTCCGATGATCATGGTCGACGGGCCGTCGGGTAGAGTGGATGCGGGCCACTCCGCGAGTTTTGCGAAATTGAAAAGATAGGCGGCTTTGACCCGGTCTTCGGTGGCATCTTGCTGCGCCGGCGCAAGAAGTGGAAGCGCGAACAAGATGAGCGCAAGCAGGCAGGCTGGATTTCTGCGAATTGCCGCCCCCTTGCTTGACATACGCACTGTTCGCTCCTCTCGGCATTCGCAAAACGGGGGCCACCCGTGAATCATGCTCTCCCTCGCGCTGAAACTAATCCTTGCCCAAGGAAAACTCCAGGCCACCGAAGATATCGCGGCCCTGCTGCACGGGAACGGTATCGACGCTGCTGAATCCACTGGGCAGCCAGATCACTTGATTGCTCAGGTTGTTGGCATGCAGCACGGCGGCCACGCCCGTGCGGTCGCCCACGGGCAGGTGCTTGGAAAGGTCATAGCGGAAATTTCCGTTGAGAATGTGATGCCAGCCCTGCAAGGGGTTCACGGCCGTGTAGTTGCCGAAGCCGCCATCGGAGACGTCGAACAAGCCGGCGGTGATGCCGCGCCGGCTGGCATAGCTCATGCCGGCTTTAAACCCGAAGTTCGGAATGGGAGATACGTTGCTGGCGCCGGTCTGATCCACATTGTGTTGATAGAGCATGGAGCCTTGCACGAAGAAGTCTTTGCGAAAATAATATTTGCCCTCGAGTTCCACACCGTTGAAGGTAACCTGGCCGAGATTGAAATAGACGGAGCGGGTAGCGCCCGGGAGGCTGACGATGTTATCGGTGAATTTGCTATGAAAGTAGTCCACGCCGGTCTGGATTCGGCCGGTCTCATAGTAGAGTGCGAGGTCTACGGTCGCCACTTTTTCCGGCTTTAAGTCAGGATTGCCGCCCAGGCCGGGGTTGTTCAGCAGATTCTCGTCGAGGCTGGGGGCGCGAAAGGCCTGGCTGTACAGCCCTTTGACGCTGGTTCGAGACGTGGGCGCCCAGACCACTCCGCCGCGAGGGACCGTGTTGAGGGGGATGCTGCCGATTTTATTGGTTTGGAAGCCGCCGATCAGTTTTACCTGCTTGAGCAACTGATGATCGAGTTGGGCGTAAAAAGCGCTGCCCAGGCGTTTGCCCTGGGCGTCCACCGTGGCGGGAACGGTGGCCGTGAAAAATTCCTCGCCTTCGATGCGGTTGGCCAGAGTACCGGCGGAGAGGCGGTCTTTGGAGGAGAGCGTGATGAGATTGGTCCACTCGATGATGGATTCGTTGGAGTCTCGAGTGACGAATGGAAATGGCGGCTCCTGGAAGGTGGTGCGGGTGAAGGTGAGATCGAAACTCATGTCCCAGTTGGGATTGACTTTCAGGTCATAGCCGAGATTGCCGAAATCGCGGGTGAGCCGAGTGTGGCTGACCGTGCCCTCGATAAAGCCTGTGGACTGCCATTCGGTGAAGGCCGACATGAAGCGCAGCGCTTTGTAGTTGAGTCCGAGATATGCGCCTACGCCGCGATCCACCAGAGATACATCCTCGACTGGGGGAACGGGCGGGGCAAAGGAAAGGTTCTGCTGGGAAGGCGGGACCAGGTAGGTAAGCTGCCAATCGGGCAGCGCATGCAGTTGCGCTGAACCCACGGCGCTCAGGTTGCCGCGCTTGAACAGCAGATTACCGGTGGAATCGACCGCCCCGCGGGAACCCGCAGTGGCTTTGAGAGAGGCGCGATCGGAAAACGCTTTTTGGGTGATCAGATTTATCACCGCCGAGAAGGCGTTCGAGCCATAGAGGACCGATCCCGGCCCCTTGATGATTTCAATGCGTTCCAGAATTTCCACGGGGAAGGATTCGAGGAGATCGGAAATGACTCCGCCTTCCATCACTTCCCGGGTGGGACGCCCGTTGATGAGAATCAGAATGTGGCCGCCGTTGGTTTTGGTCTGGTCGCCGCGCGCCGCGACCAGACTGCGGTCGACGAAGTAAATGGTCGATCCGGTCATGCCTGCGACGCGTTGCAGAATTTCGTTGAGCGTGAGGCCGCCAAAGCGGCGCAGTTCGTCGCTGGTCACGACCGACATGATGCTGGGAGCGCCGGATAGCTTATCCGAGAAACGGGACGCGGTTGTGACCTCGACGTTCATGAGGGATTCAATATCCATGGAGGCCAGGTCGGCACTGCTACTGGCAGAGTTTTGAGGAGGCGAGGCCTGTTGTGCGATTCCGTACCCTGAGAAAATCAGCAGTAACAGCAGACCCGCCGCCACATACAACTTCTTCGCCGCTATCGTC
>Ga0302320_10016227_pt1 | contig 15235 bp, 11 predicted proteins | sample Bog_T0_3_FD_202130 | JGI IMG/M metagenome (GOLD analysis project Ga0302320, IMG submission 202130) | Peat permafrost microbial communities from Stordalen Mire near Abisko, Sweden - Bog_T0_3 | ecosystem: Environmental > Terrestrial > Soil > Wetlands > Peat | place: Sweden: Abisko, Stordalen Mire... | reverse complement strand
AGGTTCGAGCCTAAAGCAGGCGCACGGGCGTGCGACGGAATTGGAAGAAGACATCCTGAAGGCCACCGACCCGCGCGCATTCGTGAACATCCATATCGAGCCGTTGGGGACAAAAATCGCTGGCGCAGAAGAGATGAAGGAATTGACCAGATCCGTGCAGGAATATTTGAATTCGCTGCAGGCCGAATATCATGAACTGCTGGATTGCCACGATGTTCACGTACGCAGCGTCGATCACAAGATTTTGGTTTCTTGCCACTGCGCGATGGACGGAGCGCTGGAGATTACGGCCGTGCACGACATTACGGCCGCGCTCGAAGACCGCGTGAAGGAACGATTCCCGCAGATTTTCCGGCTGACGATACATCCAGAGCCTGTCGAGGAAAGCTAGGCCGCTGCGCACCGACATCGCACACTCAAACCGTCCGCGTTTTTGAAAACGCTTGCGCGGCCAGTGCGATCACCGCGGGAAAGCACTCAAGCACATAACGCGGCTCCGGTGTTTCCACGTACTTTGCGAAGAACAACGTGCGCACCAGGCAAAACGTAACCAGCAAAGCCAAACCCGGACGCCTTCGCGCGACCCGCATGCCGATTAAAGCAAACACCACGTAGAGAGCATTGACGACCACGGCTCCGAGCGTCACGAGAAAGTCCGGACGGTCGTCCTCCCATTCGCTGCGAAGCGGCCACAGTTTCCCTGACGATGGCAGCAGCTCCATGCGCGGCGTGAACCACAGCGCAAGCGTTCGCTTCAGCGGCACGGTTGCGTATGTTCGCAACGGATGCCGAGTCGTCCGCTCGTTTGCCACTTCGCGGAACTTTGCATCGAGCGTCGGATCGATCGTCAGGACGTCGTTGTAGTCGTCTAGAATGTCGGACATCCGCTGGCGTTCCTCGAGCGAATCGAAGGCATACGGCGGCACGTCGTCGATTGAAATTTCCTCGGAGTTTACCTTCCACTGCGTCAGGTACACGTCGCGATAGCGCCACAGCCACGTGTTGGTCCACGCTGTGAAACCCAGAGGCGTGTATTCGCCCGGAAGTTCACTATAGCGTGGCGCCAAAAATTGGACGTCGTGCAGCGTGTGCCAATTCCGTGCAGCCCACGGTATGAGCGGCAGCAACATGCCAACGCCCATCAGCACCCCCGCGCGCACTAATTTCACCCAATCGGCGGGATGCCACCACCGTAGCGCGAGGATCAGGCCGGCCGCGACGAGAAGCAGGGGTGTCTCTGGACGCACGAGCGTCCCGAATCCGACCACGATGCCCGAGAGAAAATACGGATTGCTCAGAAATCGGCTCGGAGCAACCTCTGGTAACGAGTCCGGCCCGAGATCGGTCTGCATCAAGACTAAAATCGCGACGGCGGTCAGAAAAATCACTAGTGTTTCAGTAAGCACCACCGCGGTGTAATTTCCAGTGAAAGGACACAGCGCAGCGAGCCACACTCCCGCAATAAAAACGCGGTGCCGCGCCGGCGCTGGCGCAAGCCGCGTGGCGATTAGCGCGATCACGACGCACGTCGCCAGATCCAGCGCCACCTGCGCAAACATCGCCGCGCGCGTCGATTGGCCCGCAAATGCGAACACCGACGCCAGGAAAGCCGGATATCCCGGTACGCGCATGTCCACCGGCGTGAGCACACCATCCACGGGAAAGCCGTAAACGCCGTTCTTCAGCCAATTCCACGCCAGCTCGATGTAGAATGGAGCATCGCCTGAATCGGTGACCGGAAATTTCAGGACGAGGTAAACCCGCATCGCACACCCAGCCAGCAGCGCGAGCGCGACATTTCCACGCAGTTTATTTTGAGGGGTCATTGACAGCTATCTGGTCCGCGGCTAGCTTGGATTGCAAGTATGCCTGAACGCAAGCCCATATTTTACGATCAGGAACGCCGCCGCTGGCGCCGTACGCGCCGCGTACTGGAAGTTACCGGCGGACTCTTCACGCTGGTGCTGATCGTTTTCCTGGTGAATGTCTTCAACAAGCCGGACCTGCCGGATATTTTGCAGGCCGCTACGCATTGGGGTATCCACGCTGTTCCCTCGAAAGCCAAACCAAAGCCGACGCGCCAGGGACGCAAACGCAAGATCGCCAACCTCGGTAAAGAACCGCAGAATTACGATCCGCTCCGCGCTGCGTTTTATGTGAGCGACGATCCGACGAGTCTTGCTTCACTGCAGTTGCACTATCGCGACATCGACTTGCTGATTCCCGAGGCGCTCCACGCGTTTCAGGCCGACGGCAGCCTGCAAATTGAACCCGATCCGAAGCTGACGAATTGGCTGCAGACCAGCGGCGTGGAACTTCCCATGATGCCAATGGTAAACAACTACGACGGGAAGACGTGGAACGTGAAGGATCTGGCGCAAATGCTCGCCCATCCCGAAGCGCGGGCCAAGCTCTCAAAGTCCCTCGCGGATTTTGTGGTCAGCCAGCATCAATCCGGCGTGGTCTTGGATTTTGAGCTGATCGAACAGACCACGCAGCCAGACTTTTCGAAATTCATCCACGATCTGGCCGCCGCGATGCACGCGGCCAATCTGAAATTGATGGTTGCGCTGCCGGCTGCGGATTGGAGCTACGACTACAAATACATTTCGTCGCAAGCCGATGCGGTGATCCTGATGAATTACGATCTTCATTATCCCACGTCCGATCCGGGCCCGATCGCCTCGCAGGATTGGTTCGAACGCAACATCGAGAATATTTTGAAGATCGTGCCCGCCGACAAAATCGTGATGGGCATTGCGAATTATGGTTACGACTGGCCGGCGAAGACAAAAGCAAACCCGCATCCCGTCGCGACGGGCGTCACGTTTCAGCAGGCCATCATTACGGCCGTCGAATCACAATCAGACGTCACGTTCGATGCCGACACACTCAATCCGCATTATTCCTACGCGGACGAACAAAACACGATTCACACTGTTTGGATGCTCGATGGCGTTACCGGCTACAACCAGTTGCGCGCGGCGGAGCGGCAGGGAGTTCGCGGCACAGCCCTGTGGCGGCTTGGCATGGAGGATCCCTCGATCTGGTCGATCTGGGACGCCACGCATCCTGACGACGCGATCCGCGCCAAGATTGAAGAGGTTCCGCCCGGCTATGATTTGATCATCGAGGGCGCTGGCGACATATGGCGTATCACCGCCACGCCGCAAAGCGGCCGGCGGACGTTCGACTATGACGCATCATCCGACATTTTCGACGACGAATCGTACCAGAGCTATCCGCTTTCGTGGCGGATCCAAGCCATGGGCATGCAGCCGCACAAACTCGCGCTCACGTTTGACGATGGCCCCGACCCGGAATGGACACCAAAAATTCTGCAAATTCTGAAAGACAAGAACGTGCCCGCTGCGTTTTTCGTAATCGGCGAATCCGCGAATCAATACACCGGCCTCGTTCGCCAGGAGTACCAGCAGGGAAATGAAGTCGGCAACCACACCTTTACGCATCCGGACTTCGAAACGATTTCCAAATCGCAGTTGCAGATCGAATTGAACCTAACCGAGCTGCTTCTTGAGAGCAATTTAGGCGTGAAGACGTTGCTGTTCCGTCCTCCATACGGGATCGATCACCAGCCGGAAACCGCCAGCGAAATTCAGATGCTGCCGATCCCGCAGGCGATGGGCTACATCATTGTCGGCGCGCAGATCGATCCGCACGATTGGGGCGAGGGTGATGGGCTTCCGCCTGCGAAAGCCGACGTGCTGGTGCAGCGCGTGCTCGCCGATACTGCGAAGGGCCGCGGCAACATCATCTTGAATCACGACGGCGGCGGCGATCGCAGCCAGACTGTGATCGCTTTGCCGCAAATCATCGATCAGCTTCGCGCTAAAGGATACGAATTCGTTTCGGTGTCGGATTTACTGAACCAGACGCGCGCGCAGGTGATGCCGCCGCTCTCGCACGAGGAATGGCTGCTGGTCCGTGCCGACGCCTTTATTTTCGAAGTGTTTCGCTGGTTCCGTGGCGGAATCGCTTTTATTTTCATGGCCGGCATTTTGCTGGTGAGCGCACGCGCGCTGATTGTCGGTCTGCTCGCGCTGATTGAAAAGCTGCGCCCCGCGCCGTCCGAGCATCCCGAATACAAACCGCAAGTGACGGTGCTGGTTCCTGCGTACAACGAGGAAGCCGCGATTGTTCAGACCGTCAGCTCGGCGCTCGCTTGCGATTATCCGAAACTCGAAGTTCTCGTGGTGGACGACGGCTCAAAAGACCGCACTGCCGAACTGGTCCGCACCAATTTCGGTTCCGATCCTCGCGTGCGTTTAATTCAACAGCCGAATCGCGGCAAGCCCGCTGCGCTGAATCATGGCCTCGCCGAAGCGACCGGCGAAATCATTGTATCGATCGACGGAGACACTGTTGTTGATCCGGAAGCAATTCCGCGTCTGGTCCGCCACTTCGCCGATCCCAGAGTCGGCGCGGTTGCCGGCAACGTGAAAGTGATGAATCGCAACCGCTGGCTTACGCGTTGGCAGGCTCTGGAATACATCACCAGCCAGAATCTTGAAAAGCGCGCCTTCGATTTGTTGAATTGTATTCCGGTTGTTCCCGGTGCGGTTGGCGCGTGGCGCACCAGTCTGCTCCGCGAAAAAAACGGATTTTCCGGCGACACCGTGGCAGAAGACACCGACCTGACGCTGACGATCCGCCGGGATGGCTGGAAGATTTTGTACGACGAAGACGCCATTGGCCGCACCGAAGTTCCGGAAACGGTGGAAACGTTAATCCGTCAACGGTTCCGCTGGACTTTTGGAACGTTGCAAGCTGTATGGAAGCATCGCGACACGACGGGCAAACCGAAATACGGCACGCTCGGCTGGATCGCAATTCCGAATATTTTCCTGTTCCAGATTATTTTGCCGATGGTTTCGCCGCTCATTGATTTGCTGTTCCTGCTTTCGCTGGCGCTGTGGGGACTCGGTCAACTTCGCATCGCGCGGCTGCCGCAATTGTGGACGCTGCAGGATGTGGAGCGCTCGCTGATCTTTTTCGCAATTTTCATGCTGATCGACTTGCTCACTTGCGTGGTCGCGTTCGCGCTCGAAAAGGACGAAGACTGGACGTTGCTCGCTCCTCTCATCCTTCAACGGTTTTACTATCGCCAAATGATGTACGTGGTGCTGTTCCGGGCTCTGAAAGAAGCCGTCCGTGGGCGGCCGGTCGGTTGGCGCGGAGTAGAACCCCAGTTGCCGACACCGGCTACAAATCCCTGAGTCGCGCACCCCATCTCGACATCGGACAATCCAACGGCTTTTTGCGATTCCTCGCAGGAGAGGTTTTATGAACGCTGAAGATTTCCGGACGCTATTTCAATTTAACGCGTGGGCCAATCACCGTACGATGGGCGCTTGCGACTCGGTGAACGCCGAGGCATTCACGAAGCATCTGACGGGCAGCTTTCCTTCGGTACGCGACACGTTGGTCCACATTATGGCCGTTGAGCGCATTTGGCTCGATCGCTGGCTCGGAACTTGGGACGGTTCGTTTCTTAGGGCGGACTCGTTTCCGGACGTCGCCGCAGTGCGCGGGAAGTGGGCTCGCATCGAGGACGATTTGCTGCACTACGTGAACGGGCTAAAAGACGACGATGTGAATCGCATCGTCCTGCACAAGAACAGTCAAGGCGCGGAATTCCGCATGCCACTGTGGCAGTTGCTGCAACATCTGGTAAATCACGGAACCTACCATCGGGGGCAAATTACAAATCAACTGCGTGAGGTAGGCGGTACACCACTGGCGACGGATTTAGTTGCGTTCTACAGAGAGCGCGATGCCGCAAAATGATTCCGCCTGGCTAATCGGGACCGGCTCACGAGATCACCCGGCTTGCAGCGCTGCCAGCACTTCCGCACCGTGGCCTTTAGGCGTAACGTTATTCCAAATCTTGCGGATGGTGCCGTCGGTGCCGATCCAAAAAGTCATCCGTACAATTCCCAAAAATGTTTTTCCCAGGAAGCTCTTCATACGGCGCGCGTCGTACGCCGAAATCACCTTGTATTCGGTGTCCGCCAGCAGCGGAAAATTTAGGTGGTGCTTTTCCTTGAAGTGCGTTTGCGCTTCGATTGTGTCCGCGCTGCAGCCAATGATCGCCGTGTTCAGCGCTTCGAATTTCTTGATGTCGTTGCGAAACGCGTTCGCTTCGTGCACACAGCCCGGCGTATTCGCCTTGGGATAAAAGTACAGAATCACGTTTTTGCCGTTGTAGTCGGCTAGCGAAACGGTCGAGCCGTCGTCTGCCGTCGCGCTGAAACAGGGTGCCTTGTCGCCTTCGTTCAACATGAGAGGTTCTCCGCTTGGATCGTCATCGAGCCTACGCGCCTGCCAGAACGCGTTTCAAAATTTCGTGCACGGTTTGCGGATTCGCCTGGCCGCGCGTTTCCTTCATCACCTGGCCGACGAAGAATTTGAATACACCTTCGTTTCCGGATTTGTACTTCGCCAGATTGTCCGGACTTTTCGCTACCACCGCGCGAGCGATCGCTTCGATCGCACCATCATCCGAAATCTGCGCCAGCCCTTCGGCTGCGATAATGTCCGCGGGCTTTTTGCCTGTATCAAACATCGCCGCAAACACTTTCTTGCCGCTCGCCGCCGTGATTTCGCCGCGTTGCACGATCGCGAGCAATTCCGCGAGCGCCGCCGGAGCCACGGGACAATCTTCGATTTCCTTTTGCGCGTCGTTTAGCCGACGCAACAGCTCCACGGAAATCCAGCTCGCTGCTGCTTTCGGCGGAGCGCCCGCACGAACCGCTGCTTCGAAATAGTCCGCCAGGGCCCGCGTCGCGGTCAGCACACCCGCGTCATACGCCGCCACGCCGTGCTGGCTGATGAACCGTTGCCGCCGCGCTTCGGGCAACTCAGGCATCGCGCTGCGAACTTTGGCCACAAAGGCAACAGACGCCTTCACCGGCAACAGATCCGGATCGGGGAAGTAACGGTAATCGTGCGCGAACTCCTTCGAGCGCATCGATTCCGTTCTTCCCGCCGCTACATTCCACAGCCGTGTTTCCTGCACGATCGTTCCGCCGGCTTCGAGCACTCCAATTTGCCGCACGATTTCGTATTCCAGCGCGTGCGCCAGATAGCGAAACGAATTGAGGTTCTTGGCTTCCACTTTCGTGCCAAATTTCGGCGCGCCGCGAAGCCGAACGCTTACATTCGCGTCGCAGCGAAGCGAGCCCTCTTCCATGTTGCAATCGCTCACCTCGGTGTACTGCAACACTTGCTTCAGCGTTGTCAAATAGGAATATGCTTCGGCGGGTGTGCGAATATCAGGTTCGGAGACGATTTCCGCCAGCGGCATTCCACACCGGTTGTAATCGATGTAACTCCAGCGGTCCGAATCGGCGAATCCTTCGTGCAGGTTTTTGGCCGCGTCTTCTTCCATGTGCAGCCGCGTGATGCCGATGCGCTTCACGGAGCCATCCACTTCAATATCCAGCCAGCCGTCCAGCGCCAACGGCAATTCGTATTGTGAAATCTGGTAGCCCTTGGGAAGATCGGGATAGAAATAATTCTTGCGCGCGAAAACCGAGTGCTCCTGCACCATGCAATTCAGCGCCAGCGACGCGCGCGTGGCCAGCTCGCGGGCTTTGCTATTGAAAACTGGAAGCGCGCCGGGCAGTCCAAGGCACACGGGACAGGTGTTCGTGTTCGGCGCGTCGCCGAAGCGGGTCGAGCATCCGCAGAACGCCTTCGTCACCGTCTTGAGCTGGACGTGGACCTCAAGACCGATGACGGCCTCGTATTTCGCCATCAATTCTGGCGAGATGTTCAGAACTTCTTTTACGGTTGGGCTCATCGGAAAACGAAAGTATATCATCCGCACAAAAAACGCGCCTTAGCCGGAGAGACACGCTTCTGGCCAAATTGGACTCGCGTGGCCGCCCAATCCGCAGCGAAACCTGAGATAAGCGAATCGAGGCAGCCTGCAGCCGCGCTGCCTCGTCAGCGCACTCGCTGGTTATGGCTACCGGTCTCCGCCCCAAGCGTAACGAAGTCCGAGCCGGTAGTTGCGCCCCAGCGCGGGGTAGCCAATCGCATCCGAATATTGCTTGTCGAACAGATTCTCCACGCGAGCGGTGACGGAAAATCCGTAGTAAACGGGAATCACGGTAGCGAAATCCCAGCGCACGTAACTCGGGGCGCTGGTGTAGCCAAGTCCAAGGAAGTCGCTATCCGTCCTGCGTCCAACGTAGGTGCCCGCCAGATTCCAGTTCGTCTTCCGGAATTTCGCGTTGAAGATAAGGTTCCCGGCGTTGAGCGGGCGAAGAAATAAGCGATTGCCCGGCGCCAGCGTCGGATCGTAGTAGTTCGGCGATACTAGTACGCGGGAATTATCGTAGCTGTAATTTCCCACGATGTTCAGCCACGAAGTGACCTTCGCTTCGATCGTAGAGTTCGCTCCGTAGGCCCGCGCCTTATCAGTGTTGAAGTACGTCCCGCCTCCGTAAGGACACTCGGTCGTCGGCGCCGAACCCGCAAAGCTCACAATGTTGTAAAACTCATTATGAAAATAATCGAGCGTGAACCGCACCCGATTCGAAGCGAACAGTTGTTCGATTCCGGCGTTAAACGTTTTGCTGCGCTCCGGATCAAGCAGAGGATTGCCGGGATAGCAGGGATCGCCGCTGAAGGATTGGTCGAAATTTGGTTCCTTAATTCCTTCGCCGTACGAGGATCGAATCCTTGTGGCACCCAGCGTTTCGTTTCCGTAGCGCAGCGTGTAACTGCCGCCCACGCGAGGAACGAACCGGGTGCCGAATTGCGCGTTGTCCTCGGCGCGTCCGCCGACCACCACGTTGAACCGCGGAGTGAAGTTGTAGTGAACCTCCGAATACCCGGCCATGTTGTTCCGGCGCTGGTGCGGGCCGCCGTCCGGGTATCCGTTCTCGACCTCGTACTCGTAGCCGAGCGTCACGCCGCCGTTATGAAATAGGTAGCTGAGCTGATCGCTGAATCCCGCACGATTGTATTGATTGAAATCCAGGAAAGGCGGGTTCGGAAGATCCGGCGTCACGTAAAGCTGGCGATTGTAGTTTTCCGTGCCCATCAGATGATTTTGCCAATGGTCGGCGATCGTGGAATCCCAGCTGAGGGTCGCGAATACATCGAGCAGTCGCGCGTTTTGACCAATGGCAGGAGGTTCGAGCAGAGTCTGGCCCGGCTGGTCGGCATAACTATCCGCGGTGCGGACCGTTAGCCGCAGTTGGTTTTTGTCGTTCACCTTGTAACCAAAGTTCCCGGAAAGTCCGGTGTCCTTGAATGCGTCGTACACGCCCTGGCCTTCCGTGGAAAAGTACGAGCCTGCCACCGAGTAATCGAATCGGCCGGCCAGACCGCTGATCTGGATTTTGCCGAGGCCCGTGCCAAATGTGCCGCCATCACCTTCGAGTTCCACTACCGGAATGCGCGTGGTGCCGCGGTGGCTGAAAAGCGACACGACTCCAGTGAGAGCATCCGAACCGTACATCGCGCTCGACGCGCCGTGCACGATTTCGATTTTGTCGATGTTGTTCGTGTCGAGGTTCGAAAGATCGATGGTGCCGCCCGGCTGGTTCATCGGCGCACCATCCACCAGAAACTTAGTGAAGTTGGAATTCCCGCCGTCGAGGAAAAACGAAGTGATCCCGCCGTAAGCACCGAGCCGCGCGAATGTAGTGCCGGACGATGAATTCAGCATGGGCGCGAGCCACAGTTCCTGCCGCTCGTCGATATCCGCAGCGCTGATAACGCTTACGGGAGAGATCGTCGCGCTTGCACGCTCGGGATCGAGCGAATCAGAGACGATTACGCTGGAGGAAAGCACGGCGAGTTGCAGCCGGACGTCCCATGTGCGCGATTCGTCCGCGGCCAGTGTGAAGCTTCGATCGTCGCTTGTGAGTCCGTCGCTGAGGACTCTCACTTTGTAGGTTCCGGCAGCCACAGCAAGCGAAAAGCGCCCGTCCGCGCCGCTTCTGGTCTCCATAGCGGCGGATACGGGAGCGGTCTCGGATTGCGCGCGAACGATCGCTCCGGCGACGGCGCCCCCGGAGGAGTCCGTAATCGTTCCGCTTATTTTCGCTGTTTGTTGTGCGTGGGTGACGGTCGGGAAAAATAGAAGGAAAACACAAACACCTTTGACAAATACACGGAAAGCTTTTCGAAGTCTCATTTTGTCCCTTTCTCCCTCTCGCGCGGGAGCAGAAGGTTGTCTGGAATAGCTCGCGCGTGGTGCGCTGGCCATTCCGGATTGAGACTCCGCCGGTCTCCTGGCTTGGCGGCTGCCCGAAATAGATCCGGGCGTCCCGTAGACTTATTTGGCCTAGGCCAAATGAGTCTGCGAGACCAGTGCGGCCTTCCCATCGATGTTCAAATCGCACACGCTAAATCGCATAGCGATCCGGCCAATCAACAGTGGCACACGCTGAAACTTTTCCGCCTTACAGTCGCGCGGCGGCGACGGATTTTCACCGTCTTCCCGTGCGCGGAGTCTCAGGTTATGGTTTACGGCGCCGCGACATCTGGTCAGCGCCGCTGCTGCAATGAAAAATCGCTGCGATAAAAATCTATCGTCCGCGCAAAAGCACGCGGGGGCGTCCGGTGTTTCGCATTTCCACTTCCAGCGGGGCGTCGAACACTTCTTCGAGCACGTCGCGTTCATACACCTGTTCCGGCGTTCCGATGCGCAGGCACTTGCCTTTGTGCAGGAGCGCGATTCGATCGGAAAATTCGGCCGCCAGATTCAATTCATGCGTCACGACGATCACCGTGTAGCGGTTTTCGTCGGCCAGCTTGCGCAACCGGCGCAGTAATTCCACCTTGCCACCGATATCCAGGTGCTGCGTCGGCTCATCCAACAACAGTAGAGAAGGTTGCTGCGCCATCGCTCGCGCCAGAATCACGCGCTGCTTTTCGCCGCCCGATAGTTGATCCATCCATCGGTCGCGCAGGCCGTCCGCGCCCACCTGCGCCAGCGCGTTGCCGGCCATCAGGCAATCCTCCGCGGATTCGAACCGCAGCCGCCGCCCGTATGGGTAACGCCCCTGCAGCACGTATTCCCATACGCGCAGCGGAAACAGCAATTCGCTTTCCTGCGAGACCAGCGCGATGCGTTGCGCGCGTGTGCGGAGGTCCATCGCGCTCACTTCCGCGCCATCCACTTCGACCCGCCCAGAGAGAGGCTTCATCAGTCCAGCCAGCAATTTCAGTAGAGTGGATTTTCCGCTCGCGTTCGGACCGAGGATAGCCACGAGTTCGCGCTGGTTCGCTTCGAAGCTTACCGGACCAAGAGTGAACTTCGGCGCAGTCCGGTCCGTTGCAGAATAGGCGTAGCTGGCCTGCTCGACTTTCAGGCGCACGCGAGGATTGGGCGAATGCGGCAGCGGTTGCGCCATTACCGAAGCTCCGTTGCCAGGCGTCGCGCTCATCGCATTCTCCGGCGCATCAGGTAAATAAATACGGGTGCCCCCGCCAGCGCGGTCATCGCGCCCACCGGCAACTCCGTCGGCGCCGCGATCGTGCGCGCAAGGGTGTCGGCCAGGACGATCGCGATGGCACCGCCGATGATCGATGTGGGAATCAGCAGCCGGTAGTCCGTCCCGAAAAGAAATCGCATCGCGTGAGGCACCAGCAAACCCACATAGCCGATCGCGCCACTGACGGAAACCGCGAGGCCTGTGAGCACCGATGCTGCGAGATATACGACGAGCTTCACTCGATTCACGTTGACGCCCAAGTGGCTCGCTTCCTGTTCGCCGGTCAAAATCAAATTCAAGTCCGACGCCGTCGTATAAATCGCTCCGGCCGCAATCGCGAAAATCGTGAATAGAAATGCGAACCATGCCGCCACATTCTGCGTGGGTGGAGGCGTCTGCAAGTCTCCCATCAACCAAAAAGCCATGCCGCGGAAGTCCCGCCCGCTGAGCGTGGTCATCAGAAACATGATCACGGCCGACAGAAACGACGCCGCGACGATTCCAGCCAGCAGCAGCGTGGCGCTATCGAGTTGGCCGCCGCGACGGCCGAGGAAATAAACCACTCCCACGGTCGCTGCCGCTCCGATGAACGCCGCCAGCTGCACCGCTCCCACCGTGTGCGGTGCAATGATCAAGCTGACGATCGCGCCCAAAGCCGCGCCGCTCGAAACTCCGAGTACGTACGGATCGGCCAACGGATTGCGCAGCAGCGCCTGAAACCCCGCGCCCGCCGTTGAAAGCGAGGAACCCACGAGAATGCCGAGCGCAATGCGCGGCAGCCGAATCCCGAAAATCACGGATTTGTATTCATCGGGAACGTCGTTCCAGCGGCCCAGTGCGCCGTTGAAAATTGTTTTTACGATGTCCAGGATGGAAATCGGATACGCGCCCAACCGCAGCGACACCACCGACTCGATGAAGAGCACGCCCGCTAGCGCGGCACAAATTCCCAGAATCCGCCGTGGCGTCAGAGGCCGCATGCGCTGCACTCCTCCGCTTCGGTAGCGTGTACGTTTGCACCCGGCGCATGTGCTCCGCTGGTTTTGGCTGCGGGTGCCGTCGCGGGCGTGCCGAAAACCTCGGGATGCAATTGCCGCGCGAGCGTTTCGATTGCGGTCACAAGACCCGGCGACGGCCGGATGAATTCTTCGGTAGCCAGCGCAACGCGTCCGAGCTTTACGGCGGTCAACTCATGCCAGACGCCGCGCGCTCGCAGTTCGGCAATTTGATTTGTATTGTCCGTCTCTGCATGATCCGGCGTCAAAATAATGTAATCTGGCTGTACGCGCAGAATTTCTTCCATGCTCACTTGCGGCCAATCCTGACTAGACACGATCACCGACTCCGCGCCGGCGTACCGCAGCGCATCCGCAATAAATGTATTTTGGCCTATGGTGATCAGCGGATCTTCCCACACGACGAAGAGAACATGCTGCAGCGGACGCTCGGCCAGTTTTACCTGCAACGCGTCTACTCGGCTTTCCAGCCTGGCAACCAGTTCTGCCCCTTTTTCGGGAGCTCCCATCGCGTCCGCCATTTTCGCCGTGGATTCCAACATGGCGCGAACGGTGTGCGGATCGCTGAAGTACACCGCGAGGCCCAGATGGCGCAGCGAATCGATTGTCTCGCGGCTGGTCATCGTCGTAGCCAAAATCAAATCCGGATGCATCGCCACGATTGCTTCGAGGCTAGGATTCGCTGGACCGCCCACGTGGGGCTTGTCTTTCGCCGCCGGAGGAACGTCGCAATACGAAGTATCCGCAGCGAGTTTGTCTTCCATGCCGAGCGCGTAAACCGTTTCCGTTAGATTGGGCGCGAGGGTAACGATCCGCTGCACCGAAACAGGAATCGCCACGCGGCTGCCCGACTCATCGGTCACCATTTTCGTGGACCGCGAAGACGCAGCTTGCGCAGCGTAATTTTGCCGTACTCCTTCATGGGCCACATGAGCAGCCGCACGCACTGGTTTCGGCGTCAGGCAGCATGGGAACGTGCACGCAGCCAGCAACGCGACCTGGGATTGCCGCTTCAACGTTAAAAGTTCTCCCTGTAAAATAAAAAAGCCCCGCGAATAGTGCGAGGCGTTGCGCCACACTTCCTCTCGCGGAAAGTGTCAGCTTCGACTTGTTCGGATAGGTATTCTGACTTTCGATTCGAAGTGCGCTCTTTCTAGAGCACGAACCATCGAACCAATTACAGTGGCGGGACCGTGGCCGAGTGTAACGGCCTTCCCCAAATTCTCCTGCGCCGTTTGGGTTGCAGGAAAATTTGCCCAGAGAAACGAAGTCTGAATCTCGAAGGGCTACCCGAACCAGTTAAGTTGTCAGAAACGAGTCTATGCGCCGCGGGAACGGCTGTCAATGAATTGGCTGAACGACACTGGACAAACGTGCGACAGCGCTAGCGATTCTTCCACTTCGGCGCGCGTTTCTCTACAAGCGCTCGCAAACCTTCCTGCGAGTCTTCGAGGTCCGCCAGTTCGTTCAGAAAAACTTTCATCGAATTGCGAACGCCGTCGCGCAGCGGCAGTCCCAGGCTGCCGAGAATCGCTTTTTTTGCCATGGTCAGCACCGGACCTGACTGCGCCGTCACGCGCCGGATCACGTCATCCACCTTCGCCACCAGTTCTGCTTCTGGCACCAGCCAATTCACGAGGCCCACTTCCCGTGCGCGTTCGGCGGTCATCGCTTCGCCCGTCAACACCAGTTCGAGCGCGCGTTTCGGTCCGAGAATATACGGAAGGACTGCCGCCGCCAGCGGGGGAAACGCTCCCAGCTTGATTTCCGGTTGTGCGAATTTCGCATTCGGCGTGGCGATCACCAAATCTCCCAGCGCCGCCAGTTCCGCGCCGCCGCCGTAGGCGGGCCCGTTCACCACGACTACCACAGGCTTCGACGTATCCAGCATCGCTGAGAATGCGTTGTGAAACGCATCGAGCAATTGGAAGACGCGCCGCTGCGTGTACTCGCCCAGTTCTATTCCGCCGCTGAAGGTTTTTCCAGCGGAGTCCAGCAGAATCAGTTTCACCGAAGCTTTTTCGCTGACCGAATTAATTCCCGCAGCGATTTCCATGAGCATGCGTTCGTTCAGCAGGTTTTGTTCGGGGCGATCCAGGCGCAAGTGCGCCACTTCGCCTTCGACGCGGAATTTTACGAATTGAAATTCCGTCACCTGCGGCGCATGCGTCGCAAGGGTGCCGAGAAGTTCCGGCACTTTTACGTCCACTCCTCGCCCGTTTCCCGACGTTCTCGTCATCGACATCAGTAAACCCCTAAAATTCGCTTACGCTATCTCGAAAGTGCGCCGCCTGACTTCGTCCGCGGCAAAATAATGCCAGCTGCTACTCCGGAGTTCAGTCGGCGACGCCAGCGTTCTTTATAAACGATCGCGCCCGCTCGACCAGGATGTGCCTGTATCCGCCCTCGATGACGAATCGCACAAAATTCGCATAAAACAGAAAGCCCATCCCGCGCGCCTCCTTGCTCTTGTGGCTGCTGTATCAGACTAGAGCATCCCTTTGCTGCATGCCACGCAAGACGCTTCGCCATGCGTGCAATCCGCCAAGACCCTTGGCCGAATCCGTCACCTGTACGTCCGTACAGTGAAATTTCTCCTCGCGACGCTTCGGTGCTTCGACCTGGCTTTTCAGGTTTGGCGAGTTTCGGGTATTCTGTTGAGCCTATGCTCGACCTTGGATATGTACGAGAACACCTCGACGTAATCGAGAAAATGGCTCGCGACCGCGGTGTGACGCT
>Ga0302320_10016225_pt1 | contig 15236 bp, 12 predicted proteins | sample Bog_T0_3_FD_202130 | JGI IMG/M metagenome (GOLD analysis project Ga0302320, IMG submission 202130) | Peat permafrost microbial communities from Stordalen Mire near Abisko, Sweden - Bog_T0_3 | ecosystem: Environmental > Terrestrial > Soil > Wetlands > Peat | place: Sweden: Abisko, Stordalen Mire... | reverse complement strand
TACTTTACCAAGCGGGGCTTGGATCCAATGCCGCCTCCCGGCGGCGGCACATGCGATTGGAGGTTGGGTTGAGCGATGGGGTCGGCAACGTGGTTGCCCAGCTTGCTGCCACACTGCCAAGCGGGGCTTGGATCCAATGCCGCCTCCCGGCGGCGGCACGTGCGATTGGAGTTGGGTTGAGCGATGGGGCCGGCAACGTGGTTGTCCGAGCTTGCTGCCACACTGCCAAGCGGGGTTTGGATCCAATGCCGCCTCCCGGCGGCGGCACATGCGATTGGAGGTTGGGTTGAGCGATGGGGTCGGCAACGTGGTTGCCCCGGTTTGCCAGTCAATTAGACTGAAGATGATTTTCATGAATCTTTTATCTGAATTATGGCATGGCTTTCAAAAATTGCACGTTAGCCGGAAACACGAAATGCAACCTGAAGTTGGACGCAATTGCAGCCGCCCGGCGGCGGCACATGCAAGCGCCAGATGGCACTGCCTAGGGCGGGGACGAAAATAGGGGAGACGTGGTTGGATCGGTGGGACGGCGGCGGCGGCAGCGCGCACAGAGTGGTTGGTCATACCGCGGAGGACATGATACGGGTCCAATATCGTGCGCAAACGGGCGGAACCGTTCCTGCAGCGCGGACAGGGAATATTTGTCGGGCTCGGGCGCAACAGCTTGCAGTTGACCATGGAAGTTGTATTCTGTTTGCATCAGGGTGGTTTGGTGGAGCTAAATAATTCCGCCGATTCACTTTATGGATACAGAACCTTTGAAACTTTTATTCATTGGCAACGATGAGAGCTTTGCCCGGAGGGTTAATGACCTTTTGACAGTCGCGCACAACGAAAACACTGTCACGGTGGTTCCTACGCTCGACGCCGGGTATTCGCTCCTGGCGGGTAATACGTTTCAGGCCATTCTTTTCGATCTGCCCACGGCGAACGCGACCGCGCTGTTTCAGGTCACGTCGCTGGCCACCCGCTCCTCCCGGATGCCGCTGCTGGTGTTTGGTCCGGAGGACAACGACGCTTTCCCCGGCGAAGTCATCAATAACGGAGCCCAAGACTATCTGGAACGGGAGCACATTGAGCCGCTCGTGTTGAACCATGCCATCCGCTGCGCCATCGCGCGGCAGAATGAGCGGAACGCATTGATCGAGGAAAAGGAGAATTATTACGGCATTTTCGATCATCTGGTGGAAGGCATTTTCCGCACCACGACGAATGGCAACTATCTCATGGCCAATGTGGCGCTCGCCCGGATTTACGGTTACAACTCGCCGGTGGAATTGATGGCGAGCATCAAGGACATCGCCGCGCGCTTGTATGTCGATTCCGGGCGCCGGGAACAATTTGTCCATTTGATGCAACAAAACGACACCCTGAGCGGATTTGAATCCAAGATTTTCCGGAAGGACGGGACGGTCATCTGGATCTCAGAGAATTGCCGGGCGGTGCGGAATGGCCAGAACGAGGTGGTTTACTATGAAGGGACGGTCCAGGACATCACACAACGGAAAGAGGCCGAAGAGCAAATCCGCCGGGCCACGGCGGAACTGTCACGCAGCCGCGAGGAGCTGCGCACCAAAAATCTCCTGATGGAGGAGAACCTGCGGACGGCCCGGGAAATCCAGCTGGCCCTATTGCCGCAGCAGTCGCCCAATTTTCCCCACAACCTCCCGCCGGAACAAAGTGCGTTCCGGTTTTTTCATCGGTATCAGGCGGCGGAATCAGTCAGCGGCGATTTCTTCAGCGTCTCGGAACTTTCGGAAACCGAGGTCGGCGTTTTTATTTGCGATGTCACGGGGCACGGTGTTCGGGCCGCCCTGGTGACCGCCATGATTCGCGCGCTGGCCGAGGAACTAAAGCCGTGCGCGCGCGACCCCGGCGAGTTCTTGCGGAAACTGAATTTCGATCTCTGCGCGATCCTGCGCAACACCGGTTCGCCGATGTTGACGACGGCGTTTTACTTTGTAGCGGACTGGCGCACGGGTCTGCTGCGATTTGCCAACGCGGGCCATCCCAAGCCCCTGCTCATCCGCCGCTCCACCAATACCATTGAAACACTGGCCAACGCTTGTGGCCGCGGCCAGCCGGCCCTGGGGTTGTTCGAAGATCCGCCCTACCAAACCACCGAGTTTCAACTGATCCCGGGGGATCTGGTGACGCTGTTTACGGACGGACTTTACGAAGTGCAGGGGATGAACGAAGAGCTGTATTCCCAACAGCGGCTGGTCATGGATTTGCAGGTGCTGATCCATGAAGAAGCCGACGGCATGTTCGACAAACTGCTGGACGCCATCCGCACGTTCTCGCTGAATCATGAATTCGAGGACGACGTCTGCCTGGTGGGCATGGAATTTCACGGGCTGCCGAATTACAAATCTTAGGCACGGGAGACACACCAACTTGAGCAGCGTCAGGCATCAGCGGTAGAGGAGGGCTACCGCACCCCACGACGCTTCGCGAGACCGGATGGGCTTTGGCAAAACGGTGTAGTCGCGCCTCGGACGCGGGACAACCACTGGGCTTTGGGGCGCAATCCCTTTGGGATTCGTCTTTCCATGAACCTGCGGAAAGAAGTACAAGCGGAGAGAGGGAATAGCAGGTTGGATTGGATCAGAACTTGTGCTGGCCATGAACGAACGGCCACCCAAAGGATCTTCTGGCACCCGCTTCGGGGTGCATTTGGGATTGGGTTTGGCACCGGTGGTCTGCGCTGCGCTCCGACCACCGGCTACTTGCTTTGACGCCTCCAGCGTCAGGGACCGCCACCCCTCCCCATGAACCTCAAAAGTGACTATTTATTATCAACAACTTACGTAATCTCACTCCTCACCCCTGCCCCTCTCCTCGTTGAGAGGAGGGTGCCGCGTTGGGAAATTGCCAGGTATTTTCGATGACTTTTTGCGGCAACTTCAATCAGGTTCAGGCATTCAATGCGCGAACTTCGTTTCGGGGAAATCTCACCCTAACCCTCTCCCCTTGGAGGGGCGAGGGGACTCGCTGTTCGGCGATGCTGGGCGAACTGATCAGGTTCATGGGCGGGGAGCAGGTCCGAATGGAACGGGGAACTTTCCGTGGACTGCGGACTTCGTTTCGGGGAGTTTTCCCAATCAACACAACCGGATTCGGGCGAAAGAAACGTGGTTTTAAGCGGACGGTTTTGCCGGGCGGCAGGATGCCGCCATCTACGTCAGGAAAGATGCCTGACACCACACGGGCGCGCACTCTCCATGAATCCGAAATGGGTATTCTGATTTTCAACGACTTACGCTATCCCGTGCACTCTCACCCTCAAAGAAAAAAGCCCGGAGGTTGGGTGAACCTGCCGGGCTTTCTTGAAGTCGAATCGCTTATTCCACGATAAATTTGATGGCGCGGGATTTTTCCGAGCGCTTGCGGGCGTTGTCGTCGAGAATTTTTTTGCGCAGGCGCAGGTTTTTCGGCGTGGCTTCAACGTATTCATCCACGTCGATGTATTCGAGCGCGCGTTCGAGGGACAGCTTCAGGGGCGGCGACAGGGCAATGCCTTTGCCGTCACCTTGCGAGCGCATGTTGGTCAGGCGCTTTTCTTTGACGGGGTTGACGGGAATGTCGTTTTCGCGGGCGTTTTCGCCGACAATCATGCCAACATAAATTTCGTCGCCGGGTTCGACCATCAAGCGGCCGCGTTCCTGGACCATGTTCAACGCGTATGAGGTGGCCTCGCCGTTGTCCATGCTCACGAGCGAACCGTTTTTACGCGCGGCGATTTCGCCGCGATCTTCGCCATATTCATGGAACAGATGGCTCATCACGCCCATGCCCTTGGTCATGTTGACCAGGTCGGTTTCGAAACCAATCAAACCGCGCATCGGCACGAGGGCTTCCACAGAAACCTGGTTGCCGACATGGTGCATGCCAGTGATCTGGGCTTTGCGGCCGGAAAGATTTTCCATTACCGAGCCCAAATTTTCGTTGGGGACTTCCACGAACAGTTTTTCGATGGGCTCCCGCGGCGAGCCGTCGGGCCCCTTGACCCAAAGCACTTCCGGGCGGGAGACCAGCACTTCATGGCCTTCGCGGCGCATTTGCTCGACGAGAATGGCGATCTGCATTTCACCGCGGCCGCTGACCGCGAAAATCTTCGGGTCACTGGTTTGGGCAATGCGCAGGGCGACATTGGTCCGAATTTCCTTTTGCAGGCGGTCCCAAATATGGCGGGCGGTGACGAGCTTGCCATCCTTGCCGGCGAGCGGTCCGTCATTGACGGCGAATTCCATCTGGATGGTGGGCGGATCAATCGGGATGTAGGGCAACGCTTCGCGCGCTTCGCTATCACAAATCGTTTCCCCAATGAACACGTCTTCGAAACCGGTAATACCGACAATGTCACCGGCGTGCGCCTCTTGAATCTCGATCCGCTTCATGCCCTCAAATTGATAGAGCATGGTGATCTTGCCCTTGGTGATCCGGCCATGGCCGTGGCGGCAGATGGCGGGATCGCCGACCTTGATCTGACCTTCGTAAATCTTGCCGAAGGCAATACGACCCAGATATTCGCTGTAATCCAAGTTGGCGACCAGCAACTTGAAACCTTCGCCCGCCTGGGCGCGCGGCGCCGGGATATATTTCACGATCGCCTGGAACAGCGGCTCCATCGTGGTGGTCGTCTGCGTCAAATCCGTCTTGGCGTAACCCTGTTTGGCCGAACAATAGATAAAAGGGAAATCCAATTGCTCATCCGTGGCGTTGAGCGAAACGAACAATTCAAAAACCTCGTCGAGCACCTTCTTGGGGTTGGCGTTTTCGCGATCGATCTTGTTGATGACCACAATCGGCTTCGCGCCGGCTTCCAGCGCCTTGCGCAATACGAACCGGGTTTGCGCCTGCGGACCTTCCGCGGAATCCACCACGAGCAAAACGCCGTCGATCATGTTCATGATCCGTTCGACTTCGCCGCCGAAATCGGCGTGTCCGGGGGTATCAACGATATTGATATGGTAGTCGCCGTATTTAAACGCGGCGTTCTTGGCGCGGATGGTGATGCCCTTTTCCTTTTCCAAGTCCATCGAATCCATCAAACGCTCTTCTTGGGTCTCGGCCTGGTTGGCGCGAAACGTCCCCGACTGCTTCAGCAGACAGTCAACCAAGGTAGTCTTACCATGGTCGACGTGGGCGATAATTGCTAAGTTTCTAATATGCTGCATAAAATTCAAAAACGAGCCGACTAGTCTGCCTTGCGAATGAAAAAGGTCAAGCTTAGGTGGCGACAAAATTCACGTGTCCGGCCAGCCAGTCTGACGACAGCCATTTTATAACAAATTGAACTATAGTAACTTAGAAATTAATATCCCTTCAAGAAAGGCCATTCTGTCACCGAAAATTAACATCACTCTCCCGACCCAAAACCGGATCGCGCCCGACAAAAAGGGTAGCATAGCGGAGAGATTTCACGCGGAGACGCGGAGAACGCGGAGAAAAAAAAAGAATTATTCGAATGATTTGACCGCATGAAAAAAGGGAACAAAGGAACAGCAGCCACGGATCAAACACGGATCGGCGGGCGGAGATCAAGAAGCGGATTGGTTTTGTTTACGACAAATATTACGCTCCGATGGAGTTGGAATTTGGCGCCGGGGGGCGAAAGGATTTTGCCCGCCCTCATCCCGGCCTTCTCCCCCGGGGCGAAGGTGCCACGCCCGCCGGGTATTGCCAATGTTCCGTTGATTCTTAGAGACTCTGTCCCTTGGCATGACGGCGGGAAAAGGCCCCCATGTCACCGGAGGTCTTCGCCGCGCTCCAACGTCCGGCCACTATTTTTGACGCCTCCAGCGTCAGGGAATCTCCAAATTCCTGGAATGCGGGAAAACCTTTGTTCTGGGCTTTTTTCCCTCTCGAAGCGACAATAGCCTTGTCCGGCAGCCCGGCCAGTCGCTTGGTATTGGTATTTTCCCGGACTGCAATCTAACGATCCACGTTCCAATCGCCTTTTTTGCCGACTACAATCTTCGGGCGAATCGGATTGGGCAGCGGGATTTTGGGCGGCGGGTTGCCGCCGGGGATGGGCGGGGGCAGAATAGCGGGTTTGGGCGGGAGTGCGACAGTGTCATTGGCGCCGATCTGGGTCTCTTGATTTCGATTTTGGGGTGAAGTGGTGTCTCCAATCTTGATCCCGGGAAACTTCATTTCGCCGAGGCTGAAATCCTTGAAAGTGCCCAGCGAACCCAGGCTGTCGAAATTTGCGCGGTTCACGACCGCCGGTCCCGTCCCCGGAAGAGTTTGGTAGCCATTTACCAGCCATTCGAGCTTGCCGGTCTCGGTATCAATGAGAAACCCGTGCACGGGAATTTTTGGGCCGATCAAAGGGCTTTGGCGGACCATATCCACGGCCTTGATCACATTTTGGCGTTCGCTGCCAAACAAACCGAAAAATTCACTCAGATTCTCCGGCAAACGGCCGCGGTCCACACCCAGCGATTTGAATTCCTCGAGCAATGCCAAGGCCGAAGTACGGCAAACCTGGCAGCCCGTATGGCCGATAATTGCTATTTCCCGTCCACCTTTCACCGCACAGGCCAGGGCAATCGAACGCATCGTGCTGCTCAAGGGCGAAGTGATGATATTACCGGCATTGCGCAGCCAGATGAATTGTTCGCCAGGCAAAGCCAAGGCGTTGGGAAAGAAAGCATTCAACCGCGGATCAATGCAGGTCAAAGCAACGACCGGCAGGGAGTCGGCATACTCGGCCGGGCGCAACCCGGCGCTGGAGTCGCCCGCCACCGCCCGGTGATTGGCATCATTGATGGCTTCAAAAAGTTTCATATTGGTCATGGTGGCAGGCCTGGGCCTGCGACACCAATAGGATCTTACTTAAACCGAACAATTGGACGTTCAACAAGGGTCTAACGATCAAATAATAACATAGGCGCCGCCGGCGCCGCCAGTTGCTCGCCCTCACGTGTTTCCATGAACCTCTAAAATGGATGAGTAACGCCCACCCCTCACACTAACCCTCTCCCCTCGGAGGGGCGAGGGGACTCGCTGGCCCACAATGTTGGGGCGAACTGATCAGGTTCATGGTCCCAATGCATTCGAAAATCGAAAGAGGGCTTTCCATGAGCCTCGAACATGTTCTTTCGACGAATGCCGTGGCCTCACTCCTCACCCCTGCCCCTCTCCTCGTTAGAGGAGAGGGCGCCGCGTTGGGATAGCCCTATGAATTTCCGAGGTCCCCACGTCGGCCTCATCAATCAGGTTCATGGCTTCAATGCGCTAACTTCTTCCGGCAATTGGTGATGGCGCTGGCGGATTTTACCGCATGGCCCAGTTCCGAGTCGAAACGTGTTCAACGTCCCGAACTCGATTCTCCGCCATGCAAACCCCTAAACCGCCGCAAGCATCTTGCGTTTGGGGTGGCCAATAAAGAAATAGAGGATCGCCCCCAGCACATGCAAGAATATCACCGCCAAGACCCAGCCCACTTTCTCGCCATCGGTCAATCCCTTGTTGGTGAGGGCGGATACCAGCATCCAGATCCAAAAGGCCAGGATCGCGAGACCAATTGGAACCAAAAAGAGGAGGAGTAATAAAAAGATCATGGCATTTTTGGGTGGTTGGGAATCCGGCTATTTCACATCGGTTGGCTCATCTTTGCCCATGGATTTCTTCAATGCGGGAATCTGTTCGAGCAACTTCTCGAAGTTAATTCCAGTCAAACTTTCGATGACCGGCGGCAACTGGCTGATGATGGTGGTCACGTCCCCGGTCAATTTGCTGGCGCCGCCGCCCGGGCCATTGCCGGAATTGATGATGACGATCTTCTCGGTCTTGGCGAGCGGCTCGCTGATTTTGCCGGCAACCTCGGGCAACACCCGGACAATCATTTCGATCACGGCCGCCTCGTTGTATTGCTTGAAGCTCTCGGCCTTCACGCGCATCGCCTCGGCGGTCGCGCGACCCTGGGCTTCGATGACGGCGGCCTCAGCCAAGCCGCGCGCCTTGTTGGCATCGGCTTCGGCCAGACCGGTCGCCTTGACGACATCCGCGCTGGCGAAACCGGTCGCCTTGGTCGCGGAAGCGGCGCCGGCGGCTTCGGTTTCCAATTGAAATTTCCTGGCGTTGGCCAGCGTCTCGACTTTGTAGCGTTCGGCATCGGCGGGCTTCTGGACATTCGCTTCGAGCTCGCGCTGCTTGCGGAGGATTTCCTGCTGTTGCAAATCGATTTGTTTCTGCTTCTCGACGATCTGGACCTGCACTTCTTCCGCCTTCACCAACTGGCCCGTCTTGAATTTTTGCAAATCGTAGGCGAGGTCCGCTTCGGCTTTCTTTTGGTTCACCGCCGCCTGGTATTGCGCCACGTTGGATTGGTAGTCCCGCTGCGCTTCGGCGATCCGGGTATCGGCCACAAACTTAGCCTCCTGACCGGCTTGATTGGCCTGCGAGGACCGGATCATTGCGTCCCGGTCCGCTTCCGCCTGGGCAATCTGCGCGTCGCGTTTGACCTGGGCAATCCGCGGTTTGCCCAACGCATCCAAATAGCCTTGGGTATCGCGAATATCCCGGATGGTAAAGCTGACGATCGTGAGGCCCATGTTCGCCATGTCGCCGGCGGCCACTTCCTGGACCTTGGAGGCAAACGCATCGCGATTTTGGTAGATTTCCTCCACCGTCATGGTTCCGAGAATGGCGCGCAGATGACCTTCCAGGGTCTGGGTGGCGATGTTCCGGATTTCGTCCTGCGCTTTCCCGAGGAATTGTTCCGCCGAGGTGCGAATGGAAATGTCGTCCCCCTTTACCTTGATCTGGGCCACGCCATCCACTTTAACGGGCACGCCTTTGCTGGTATAAACTTCGGGCGTTTGGACATCGATGGTCAACAGCTCCAGCGAGAGCAGGTCCACCTTTTCGAAAATCGGCATCACGAAGGTGCCGCCGCCTTTGACGATCCTGAATCCGACTTGGGAACCGTCCTCCAAACTATGTTTGCGGCCTGAGACGATGAGCACCTGGTTCGGGCCGACTTTGGTGTACCGGCTGAACACCATGTACACCAGCAGAAAGAGGACGACGATGACGACGACGGCGGCAACGGTGGCGATGCCACCCTGAATCATGTTTAAGTCGGCCAACAAGGGTGCAAGATTCATGTGGGTTATATTTCCTGAGATGATTGAAAAATTCAGTTGGCGGCTTCGACGTAAAACTGGGTGCCGACCATGTGGGTGATCTTAACCAGTTTGCCATTGCCGACCGCTCCCCCGTTTTCCAGGCGAGCCGGGGCGGTATAACGGGTTCCGCCAACCACATAGGCAATTTCGCCCACACCGTTCTCCGGGATGGGACTGACGACGCTGGCTTCGGTGCCGGGCAGGGCAGCAACGCGGGATTCGCTGGAACTTTGGGTATGGCTGAAAACGGCCCGCAAAAACTTGTACAGCACCCAACCCACCAACGCCGCGCACAGGAGCGAGAGCGGGGCGCTGAGGACGAGTCGGCGGGTGGCCGGGAATTGCGAAAAAATGAGGCCAAAACCGCCGAATGCGGTGACAAACGAAGCCATCACCGTGGGACTAAAAATCGAGATGCCGGGCATGTCGCTGTTGTCCGAGCCGGCTTCGGCATGGCCGCCGCTGCCGGAAACGTGATCGCCGTGGCCGCCAAAGAAATGTCCCGCCACCACGCTTAACAGGGTGAAGACTAGACCGACTATAAGACAAATTGCGTATGTAATCATAACCCGATTCCATTCTGATCTGCTTTCTATACAAAAACATCAAACTGTCATTAAATGCAAGCTAAAAGCCTGCGTTTTGCCAGCTAACAGTTCAATAACTAATAGCATTAAAAACTCTAAAGTTCCAGCGCGCAGCTATAAAATCCTGGCGGGTTTATAATGGCGAGGAATTCTCAGGAACGGGTTCACGCGGAGACTCCAGGAGGAAAGTATGAATTATGAAGGAGAAGGCAGAGGGAGTTCACGCGGAGGCGCGGAGGCGCGGAGAGAGAACGAGGTAGTACACCCGATAAATTTCCATTTTTCCCCGAAATACGGGTAAATACTCGAAAAGGGATTTAAGTTTCTTCCGGTGCCGGTCTTACAGACCTTTGGGGTTTTGGGGGCAAGTTACCTGGGCCTGCGCTCGTCAGAATCGCTCCAGCCCAGGCTATCACATTACGGGCCTTCAGCCCTAATTCTTCCCGTCCGACAATTTATTGCAGTCCTTGGGCGGAGGCCAGAGGGACCATCCCAGCTGTGCGGTACCACGTCATGTATTTAACCCGTTCGGATGAAGAATGTTCCACATTCAGTTTTTTTAAGAGGGTGCCATGTCCGCGATCTATTGTGAACACCGGCGAAGGTATTAACCCAACGATCCTCGGTAGTGCTATATAAGAGGACCGGTCGTTTTCGGGAAAATTCTACGCTACGATCCTTTTTTGATTGGGGCTTTGCGGCGCTGTGTTGCGGGTCAGGCATTCGCATGTGCGGCGGTTGGGAGACCGCAATTGGGTCCAGCGTCACGCTGGTCAGGCTGGTCTCGACAGGAATTGTCGGGATTGCTAGCGTTTGGGATGAATTTTCTCGTCACCGGCGGCGCCGGGTTCATTGGGTCCCACGTCTGCGAGCGTCTGCTACAGGACGGCCACAGCGTTTGGACCATCGACGATTTAAATTCCTTCTATGATCCGCAGATCAAACGGCGTAACGTCCGGGACATTCAGAAACTGGCAAAACCCTTTGAATTTGTCCAAGGCGACATCACCGACCGCGCCACGGTTGATGAACTTTTCCGCTCCGTGAAGTTTGACCAGATCATCCACCTCGCGGCCCGGGCGGGAGTTCGCCCCAGCCTGATCGAACCGGCGCGTTACCAGCGGGTTAACGTGGAAGGAACGGTCAACATTCTGGAAGCCGCCCGGATGAACGGCGTGCGAAAGGTCACCATGGCCTCGTCCTCGTCGGTTTACGGGGTGAATTCCAAAGTACCCTTCGCGGAGTCCGATCCAATTTTCTCGGCGGTTTCGCCTTATGCGGCCAGCAAACTGGCCTGCGAATCCCTGGGCCATGTGTACCATCACGTCTATGGATTCGACGTCGCGATGCTGCGTTTCTTCACGGTATATGGACCGCGGCAACGTCCGGACCTGGCCATTCATAAATTCACCCGCTTGATCCATAGCGGAAAGCCGATTCCGGTGTTTGGCGACGGTTCCACCGCGCGGGATCACACGTATATCACCGATATTTTGGATGGCATTCTGGCGTGCACGCGGCGGGAGTTTGGTTTTGAGATTTTCAATCTCGGCGAATCGCAGACGATCCGGCTGGACCGGCTGATCGAATTGATCGAGACTGCGGTCGGGAAAAAGGCGATCGTTGAGCGCCAACCCCTGCAGCCGGGTGACGTACCTTTGACCTATGCGGACATCACCAAAGCGCGGGAAAAGCTGGGGTATCGTCCGCAGGTAAAAGCCGAGAAGGGCATTCCTTTATTTGTTGATTGGTTTTTAAGGAACAATCCATAGAATCTAAAAATGAAATCGCCGGCCAATTTGGCGCGTCCGACGTTATCAGAAGCGGTTGAAGAATGGAAAAAAGCCCTGGCTCAAAGGGGACATTCCACCGACCTCGTGTGGATTTATGAGGAGAATCTATGCATCGAGGCTTCCAAGGTGGAGAAAGGCGGATTTCATTTCGGGTTTCAAAGGAAGTTTTCCCTCATCCCGGCCGACGCGCTGGAGATCACGTATGAAAGTTTTTGTCTAACGAAAGCGCCGATCGTATTTTACCGTTTGGGCAGCCACGAGGGTCAATCGATTTGCCTGCTGCTAAGCGACGAGTCATTTGAAAGCCAGGTTGAAAACGAGGATTTTACCGCCAAGGCGGTCTGGAACATTTTCTTTTACCCCGGGGACGAAAACGATTTGGAAGAAATCACCGACCTGACGCGTTGGATACACCGGGTTCGGCGAGGCAGGGGCCGGCACATGATGGATTTTTGCATGTCTTTGGAATCCGTTGAGGAGATCCTCATCTACGGCCGGCAGCTCATGCCTCACGAACGGTTCACGAGCCGAATGGTCAATCGACTGCGCCGGATTCTTCGGCAGGAGTGAAGCGGTGAATTAGGCCATTCAACCAGGAATGTCACTTCTTCGCGGGGGAATTCGTGCCTTTGTTTTTGAAGGCGGAGCGCAGCAGCCAGTGGTGTTTGAGGCCTTGGATGAAGCTGTCGGAGTCCGAAATTGTTTTTGAAATCGTCCAGAGTATATTCGAGTTGGCTTGGACCTGAGCATTCAGATTACTCGTGATGTCGGCCACATGATCCAAGGTCTCGCCGATGTTCAAGGAGAGTGCATTCAAGTTCGTATCCGCGCTGATCAGGAGCGAATTCACGTTCACCAGGGTGTCGCCAATCCGGTCGGGGCCATTCGTACCCAAGGCCAGGACCGCGAGGCCGCCGGGGTCCTTCAGAGTGGCGCTCATCAGGGCAAAATTCGTCAGCATGGGCCGCGCCATCACAATGGTGATATTCAAATTGGAGGTGGCGCTGGCGGTGTTATCCAAGATGGCGGCGAGCCGATTCGTGAGGGCCAGAATATTTGGCATGGCGACCTCGACCTGCGCCACCACGGCGTTCAAGCGATCCGCCACGGGGGGAGCTTCCACCGACTTCAGCCAGGCGTTTTCATCGTCGGGCTTGAAGTTTTCATAACGGTGCCGGCTCGGATGCCAGGAGGCGACGATCTTCTTGCGATTGACGGTATTATCGTAAGCGTAGATGACATCCGGTTTGTTGGTCGTCAAATAGGCTTGCAGATCGGCATTGGTCAGCTGCTCGTAAGCGTCGAACAAGGCGTTGGAGTTGGCATCCAGAATCTCTTGGGAGAGTTGCCAATTGCCCGGATGCGCGGCCACCTCTTTTTGCAAATCGTCCACGTTCGTAAAGACGGTGATGGGCTGGGTGACGCAAATGGCATAGCCATTGGTGCCGCGCGTCACCTCCAAATCGCGCCCGAGAAAACCGGAGGCGTTGACGATCACATACGATCCCTCGGAATAAATTTGCCGGAACCAGGGTTCGACGATCTCAAACTCAACCTTCACATTGTGTTTATTGCGGGGCGGCATGGGTTCCACCTTGGTAATATTGCCGACGCCGAAGCCCATGAGTTTCACTTCGTCGCCCACTTTCAGGCCGTCGGAAGTTTGGAGAAAGGTGAAGAATTTGGCCTTGATTTTAAACCAGCCCCGGTTTTCCGCGGTGTTATAAATGTAGTAGCCAAAACCAAAAGCCAGCAGGACGGTGGCGAGGAAAACAAACCAGCCCACGGCTTTTTCCATTCGGTTCAGGCGGGTGCGCAATTGCGGGGTTAAATCTTGTAATGCCATTTTAAGTCAAACGGTTGCGCCGGCCGGAGCGGCCAGCAATTCTTTCACCACCGGGTCGGCCGAAGCGAGCACTTCGTTCCAGGTACCGACCCGCACAAATTGTTTGTCACGCAAGAGCGCAAAGTGGCGCTCCCCGGCGCGCCAGTGCCGGAGATCCTCGGTCGAGGCAACAATGGTCATGGGGATGGCGGCAAACCATTCATGGCCGCGGCGCAGTTGCTCGAGAAAATCCATCCACCATTCCCAATGGCGTCCCGCCAGACCGCGCAAGGGATTATCCAGGACCAGGACCTCGGGTTTTAGCACCAACGCCCGGGCCAGGGCGACCCGCTGCCGCCAGCCGGCGGCGACGTTGGCCGGCGTGATATCGGCCAGCGGCAGCAAATCCAACAGTTCCAGGATCTCCTGCACCGCAGGGGCGGCATCGTGCGGCGTCAGATTTTTATGGTAGCGCAACGGCAACGCTACATTTTCCGCAATCGTCAGATGGTTGAATAAGTTTCCCCCATCGAAAACAAATCCCAGCCGCAAACGCATGGCGAGCTCGGCCTCCTCAAACAGCCGGGTTTCGTAGCCGAAGAGGCGGTAGCCGCCGGAGGCCGGCAGTGATAATCCCGCGGTCGTCATCAGGAGGTCCGTCTTCCCGGTCAGCTGCAAACCGCCGATGACCCAGAATTCTCCGGGCGCCACCGACCAGTTCACGTGCTCCAACGCGAGGGTGGTGGTATCGCGCAGCGCGACGACCGACACATCCGTCATCTCGATAACGCCGCCCTTTGGTTTTTCACTCATGTCGCCTGATAAAGGAGGATAAAAACGGCATCCACCAACACACAAAGAAGAACGCCTTGCGTGACCGCGCGGACGGCCACCTGCGCGACTTCGTCGAGTCGCAGCGGCTGGGCGAGACCATGGTAACAGGTGACAATGGCGATGAAGAAACCAAACGCCATCGTTTTCAGCGCCAGCAAAACAAAGTCCAGCCACCCCAGGGCGCTGACAATTTGATTAAAGTAATCGCCCGGCGTGAGCGGCACCTTTTCAAGGAAGGCCCACAGGTAACCGCTCGCCAGCGATCCGATGATCAAATAGACCGTGAGCGAAAAAACCCCGAGCGACATGCCAATCACGCGCGGGACAATCAGGTAATGCACCGGGTCGATGCCGAGCGCTTCGAGGGCCTCGACTTCGCCCAAGGCGCGGGCCGTTCCCAGCTCAATGACTTGGGCGGTCCCGACGCGGGCCAGCACCAGCATGGCGGCAAGGAGCGGTCCCAGTTCGCGCACAATCACAATGACCATGGTCGTGCCCAAATAACTGGTCGCGCCCAATTTGGCCAGCGCCGCGACGGTCTGGCCGATAACCAAAAAGCCGAGGGCGAGGGACACAAAAATGAACATGGGCAGCAGGGCCACGCCGGACCGGGTGGTTTCCTGGCGAATGCGCGGGTGCATGACTTCGCGGGCCACCGACCGTTTTTGCAGCATCACGGTGAGAGTGATGAGGGCAAAGGCACCCATGCCCTGCATGGTAAGCAAAAACACGAATAGCTTCCGCCCCAAATAATCCGAATAGGATTTGGGGAGGGGGGAATGACGAAGTATTTCAGCATTCGTCAGTCCAAATGTTTTCACCAATTTTCCGCGCACGGCACTAGACTACTGTGATTTTTGCGAAAAATCTAGAAAATCGTTTTGCGGAACGGGTTCACGCGGAGGCACAGCGCGGCAAAGCCGCAACCAAAACGAAGCCTGGGAATTTGAACCGCGAAATATGCGAAAGACGCGAAAAGCAGAAAGACGCAGAGATTTCACGCGGAGACGCTCCTCCTTCGCTAAAGCTACGGAGGACAGGGGAGAACGCGGAG